>BNJS01001035.1_pt1 | contig 162703 bp, 154 predicted proteins | sample 8540461 | NCBI WGS metagenome assembly BNJS01 (sample SAMD00202454, study PRJDB9452) | human saliva metagenome | isolation source: human saliva | place: Japan | reverse complement strand
GGGAAATTAGTGTGAATTTTAGGATTACACTTCTTCGGATCCCTTCAAACTTTTGAACACATCATCAATAAATATATCTGCTAATCTCTTCTTGAAAGAATCATTATTTAATAGAGCACCAAATAAATCTTGACTCTGAGAGTATCCTTCTATAAGAGCATTGTCAATCTCTTCTTCAAAGCAAAACCAAAGTCTTCTCTAGAGTTGACACGAGCAGATTGCTTTAGTCTCGGATTCTTTTTCATCAATTCACGAATGGATACCGCTCCACTTAGACCGACTTGGGGATCAATATCCAAATCCAACTGTTCGTTAATTTCATCTAAGATTTCAGATAAACGCTTCTCCTGGTCAGTCGTAACACCTCCAGTACTTGGCTTGGTAAGTATTAACTCTGGATGATATTCCAATTCAGAAACTGACCTGAAGGAACCTGTTTGCTTATGTTTCATATAGTCCACTACGATCTTATCTGCGATTGTAAAATCATCTCCTCCAATGCGAACATCAATCATCTTGACAAGACTTTGCAGATAATTATAACGTTCGTGTAGAACTTCATTTTGATAAGCAGTTGCCTGAATCAAGAAAGTATACATTCTAAGAAAACCTCGAATAACCTTTCGAATAGAAAGTTGTTCTTTCTCATCAAACCGTCTAACTCTATCATAACCTTGATTTAACAGAGAAACCATCTTTTGTTTTTCTCTGCTGTTTCTCTTTTCTTGATATAAGAATTGATTAAACTCATGAACAACATCACTGTCCAAGATGCCATACTCATCAATTTTCCGATCCAAGGTCAAGACATCACTAGGTGTGACTGTATCTGCTAAAATAGTCTCACGGTAGTACGGAGAAAAAGCTGAGCGAATATCGTCATAAGTATTTTTAAAATCAAGGATAAAGGTCTTCTTGTTGTATCCTCTATAGATACGATTCAAACGAGACAATGTTTGCACCGCAGCAACACTTCGTAACTTTTTATCCACATACATAGCAACCAGTTTGGGTTGGTCAAACCCTGTCTGATACTTATTTGCCACAATCAGGATTTGATAGTCCTCTGTATCAAAATGATCTTTCAAATAATCTTCCTTGACCTGATTCATTTGCGACTCAGTATATTCACTACCTTGGTAATCAACCTTACCAGAAAAGGCAATCAGGGTTCCAATACTAGTGATACTGTAGTCTTTGAAGTACTTTTGAAAGGCCAATTGATACTTAACTGCTGCCTCACGACCCGAGGTCACAATCATAGCCTTACCTTGACCACCCAATTCAGCCATAATATCATGACTGATAAAGTGATCCATGATAATTTCAACCTTTTGATTGATATTTTCATCAGATAATTCTACAAACTTTGCAATCTTACGCTTGGCAAGAGTCGTTTTTTTAGCTCAGGATCTTCTTCGACTGCTTTATTGAGCTTGTAATAGGTCTTATACGTCGTATAGTTATCTAAAACATCTAGAATAAAACCTTCCTCAATAGCTTGCTTCATACTATAAACATCAAAAGGAGCTTTAGAACCATCTGCTTGTGTTGTACCAAATAGCTGTAGAGTTGTCGCCTTGGGAGTTGCGGTGAAGGCAATGATTGAGACATTGTCCTGCTTACCTGTCCGAGCAATCTCCTGCTCGATAGCATCCGCAACACTTACTTCTTGAATCTCATCGATAGTTCCATCTTCTGTATCTGTTTCTGTCAAGACTTGACTAACCGAACTCATATAGGATCCTGTCGTTGAACTGTGAGCTTCATCAATCAGGATGGCAAATTTCTTTTTCGCAGTGTTCCCTACAGACATCCAGTTGGATTGGTTGATCTGGGCAAACTTATGAATCGTCGTAGCTATGATTTTTGTATTTCCTGCAATCGCATCCGCTAAATCACTGGAGGTTTCTTTATCGCCCATTACCTTGACCACTCCAGGCTTGTGGGAGATTTCCTTGACCGCTTCTTGTAACTGACGGTCAACCACGATACGGTCTGTTACGATTAATACAGTATCCACGATGTTTTGATTCTGATCATCATGAAGAGAAACTAAACTATGAGCCAACCAGGCAATGGTATTGGTTTTACCTGAACCAGCTGAGTGCTGAATCAGATAATTACTGTCAGTATGGTTGACTTTCATGTCTTCTAGGAGACGGCTAACTGCTCTTCGCTGATGGTATCTCAGGAAAATCAGGGTCTTCTTTTTTTATGCTTATCCATCTCAAAAAAGATAAAACTCTCTATTAACTGGAGAATACTATCCTTGGTCAAGACATCAAGCCACAAGTAGTCTGTATTGACACCATCAGGGTTGTGAGGGTTGCCACTTCCCATCTCAATACCTTCCCCTTTCCCCACATTAAAAGGTAGAAAATAGGTTTCTTGTCCTTTCAATTGCGTCGTCATATAGACTTCTAGGGTATCCACTGCAAAAGAAGCCAAGACTCCCTGTTCAAAACGGAAAAGACGATTCTTAGGATTGCGTCCCTTGAGCTGCTTGATGGCATCCTGAACAGACTGACCACTGGGATTAAACTTAAGTTCGATAGCAAATAGTGCTAATCCATTGATAAAGATAACAAGGTCAATGCGGTCGCTCTCCTCATAAACCACTTCTTCCATAATAGATAGACAGTTGGCTTGGTATTGTTGAACAGCCTTTTCATTAAAACTAGTCGCAGGTTTACGATAAAGAAGACGAAGTTGTTTATTTTCAATAAAAACTCCTTCTTTCAAGGCGAATAAAAAGCCACCCTTGACGATTTCTTTATTAATAAGATTGACGATTGTCTCCTTGCTAAGCTTTTTAAGGAGATAGTCCATGGTCTCCTCCTGGGTCTCCATCAGAAAATCCCATAGGAGTTCCACATCCATGGCTAATCTAGGATAGTAGCAAGTAGCGTCCCGCTGGCTATAACCATTTTTTTCTTTTAAGTCTTTGATAATCCACTGCTGGAAATCATAGCGCTCCTTCAAGCCCAAATTTGCCATAGTTTCTCACTTTCTATCATTTATTAAACATGATTTTTTCTTCATCAAGACTTTTTATAATATACTCATCGATTAATTTATTATCTTCTTCATTTTTTGAAAAATTACTTTTAATATTATTTGGGGTTCTATACTCCAACAAACGATGAATAACATTCTCACTTCTATCCCTGTACCAAGTCCAATCTATTTCAGGATAAAGACCTCTAATGTCTACTTTGATATCTTTTAAAATATCAAAATCAGAAAAATATCCTTCACTACTTAGAGTATATAAATCTACCACTGATTTTTCTCTTGGATTTGGGAAACTCTTTACACCATCCTCCTGATTTTCATTAATTCTTTTAATCAAGTACTGGTATATTTGATTTTGTATCTTAGGAAAATCATACACTTCATAAAGCATCAGTTTGATTACTTTGTGGTAATTTATGTTTTCTGAATCCTCATAATCGCTTAGAAGTTCGAGAATTTCATGTTTAATGTCCTCTTCAAGATTTTTAAATAAATGACACACCAAATCAGAATACTCCATAATATCCTTAACATCATTATTTTGATATTTAATTTTTAAAATATCTATATTTAGCTTTTCAAGCACTACTTTCGCAGTTTCTTCTTCAGTTGAGCAGTATTCCAATAACCGAGAATATAATGGATACGCTGAATCATAGAGTGATAAATCATTCTCCAAAATTTCATTTAAATGTTTATTAACAATATCAACTATCCTAAATTCCAATAAAGCATTCTTAATATCGTCTTTATTATCAAGAACAATTTTAATAAGTCCTTCAATTTCTTGATTCCAATTATAATACAATGTTTGACTATCTAAAATTTCCACTATTCTATGTGCCTCTATATCATCAATAAGAGGAAGAAAAGTTAGCATGTTTCTAAGCTCTCTATGACTCTCAACCTCCGTTGTCTCAATTCTTTCTTGCAGATGAGTAATTCGTTTCAACAAGAAATCTTTCGCGTCATCAGTAACTTTTATTTTGCTAAATGAATAGTTTCTAAAATATAAATTTACAACCTTAAAATCTATACTGGGAAGAATTAATTGAACATCATCCAAATCAAGATATCTAATCCATGAGGCCGTTCTATCAAAAATACTTTTTTCAGTATTTACATATGAATTATCATAACTGAGTAATAATATTTCTAAATATCTATTAATAATTGATTTATAAATATGGTAATGCTCAAGACATAAACAATTTAATTTTAAAAAGTTATAAAGATTTTTTATCGCAAATTCCGCATTAAAAAGATGATCATTAAAAGACCAACCTCCTCTCCTGTAACTTTCATGCTCTTCACGAATTTTATCAAATAGTTCATTAATCGTTTCTAATTTTCGATATAAAAAAATTGAGATTGAGTATTGAATCTCTAAAAAAATTCTATAATCCTTTTCTCATCCCCTGTAACCGAATTAATAATTTGTTCAGTTAGTTCATTTAACTCTCCATCATATAGAGGGGCAGCATAGCTTAATTCGTTTGTTACATCAAAAAAATGAATCGGAATATGCTGGAAATTAAATTCACACACTAGAAAATTAAAATAGTCTTTCTGACGAAACGCTGTATTTGCTAACTCTCTGAATTTTGCTTTTGCTAAAGAATATTTTTTTTCTTCATACATTCTAAAAGCTTCACTTAAAAAGTTATTTACTTTTAAATCTCTAGATTCATTAATATCTATATTCAAAAAAACGAGTTAAAAAGAGATTTGTTATATACTATATTTCGTAATTCTTCATTATCCTCAATTTCAAATCTTAAGCTATCATTTCCAAGCCAACGATATTCATCATTCCTTGTTAAAGCCCTTCCTCTTAAAGAGGAATATCTTGAAAAATCATTCGAATCAATAAAATTGAGCCTATCTAAGAAAGCAAGTTGATTCCATAAATCATTAGAATTATTTATTTCTCCATTTCTATTTTTAGATATAGATTCTAAGAACTCCTTTGTCCTTAGGAATAAATTATTCTCTTCTTCCACCACTCCTTCAGCAAGAAGTTTTCCATTAGAGACAATGATAATTCCTTGTTTCTTGTAATAGTCTCGGATAATTGTTGGAGGTTCTTCAGGTGTGTAAAAATAAGCGTTTTTAGCATCCAATTTAAATGTATTTTGAATTAATCGAAATATAGAATTAAAAGTTGAATCACCTAGAGAATAACCTACAAACAATAAGGTATGGTTCATTATCAGCGACTGTATTAAGGTTGAAATCATCGGAAAATTCAAAGTGTAGTCTAAGTAATCATCTTCTTTTAAAACGATATTCTTCTTATTGAAGTCGCCATGCATTTTAATCAAATATCTTTCCGAGCTCGTATAAGGAATATCTTTATCCTCTGCGACTACATTATACTTTAACAAACCACTTTCAAACTGACTCTCCATAAGTGAATCATAGTTTGTCGTGATAATATGTTTTGGTGCTATTTTTTCTATTAATTTGTGTAACTCATTTGGTTTACTTGTACCCTTACTAAAGAAAACTTCCTCAATCTTTTTTGTGTACTGATTTTTTCCAAAAGTATCATAATAATATTGAGCAACTCTTAGGGGATCTTTTGTTTTTTCTTCTGGTAAGTTCAACTCATTTTCTAATGATCGAATTAATTCTTTCCAAGTCGGCAAATTTGAATTAGCTGATATCCCTGCACCAACGAATAAGATTAAAGAATTTTCGTTAATAGATTTCTTTATTTTAGATACAGATAAACTATAATTTTCTTCCATATTGTAAGACCGTCCTATCATTCACTTGTGTCAACTAAATACAAGTCACACTTCTAAACCCTACTCTTCCCTGTTACATAATCGTAAATAAGTGTTTGGCGTTGTTTGTTGACATTTTCAATTTGCTGGTTCTTGATTTGAATAAGTTTTTCTATTTGAACTGTTTTCTTATCAAGAAAATCAACAATTTGTTCTTGTTCTTCATTTTTAGGCTGAGGAATACTCCAGTTTTTTATTAAATTTTGACTGATGTTTGGTTGAGTTCCACCTTGTGCAGAAAAAACCAAATTATTTTTACTTGCTTCTATGGCATATTTACCAAATCTAACTTTTTCAGACGTTCCCAACATTACGACAACTGCTTGATTAACACAAGCATCAATGTAACTCACAGCCACATTGCCAACTGAAGCACCATACATTGCTAAAGCAACAAAAGGTGGTTGATATATTTTTAATGCCGAAGTAGATTTAAAACCTTGATAGCTAATAGTTTTACTTACACTCATCACTGTATCAGTTTGATATAAATCTCCAGATTGAATCCAATTTATATCACCATCATAGAATATTTCATTATCGCTTTTAGGCGTAGAACCACTACCAATTTCATCAAATATATACTTGATAGCTTTCACTCCCCACCCTTGAGGCACCTGTCCAATCCAGTCAATTCCTGAATCTTTCACTGGGACTGTTTTATCCAGTCCTTTTGTGACGGCTTCATAAATCAAGCTAGCGCGGTAGTCTTTGAGTTTTTGAATCTGCTCTTCCAATAGGGCTTTAACCTTATCTAACTGAGCTGTTTTCTTGTCTAGGAAATCAGCAATTTTAGTTTGTTCTGAACTGTCTGGCTGAGGAATATTCCAGTTTTTTATTAAATTTTGACTTATGTTTGGTTGAGTCCCACCCTGAGCAGAAAAAATCAAATTATTTTTACTTGCTTCTATAGCATATTTCCCAAATCTTACTTTTTCAGACGTTCCCAACATTACGACAACAGCCTGATTAACGCAAGCATCTATACAACTAATAGCAACATTCCCTACCGAAGCACCATACATTGCTAAAGCGATAAAAGGTTGTTGGTATATTTTTAAAGCAGAAGTAGATTGGAAACCTTGATATGTAATTGTTTTACTTACTTTTATTACCTCGTCAGTCTGATATAAATCACCAGATTGAATCCAATTTATATCACCATCATAAAATGTTTCATTATCACTTTGGGGAGTCGTTCCACTACCAATTTCTTCAAAGATATGTTTAATACCTTTCACTTCCCACTCTTCTGGTATCTGTCCTATCCAGTCGATACCACTCTCTTTCATCCTAGTCATGTTTTAGTTCCTCCAAGAGAGTCTGTAGTTCTGCTTCCAGTTCATAAAACTCTGCCAAGAGCTTGTCGGCACTTTCTGGTGCTTGGTAGTGATAGAAATAGCGGGTAAAAGGAATCTCTGCTCCATAGCCCTTTTTCTCATCAAACCAGTAATGGGCATCAGGTACATGGGGATAGACCTCACGCGCAAAATAGTCTTCCACATTCTCTGTCAGCTTAACGATTTCACTGTCCTTGGTTGTCTTATCATAGACAATCCCATCGGCAATCTCATTTGCCTTGTCTTTCTTCTTGGTTCGGATAGCCTCTGCTGTCTTGTCCATTTCACTCATAGCTAAGGCTAGCGCATTGACATTGGCAGGCGTAAGCTTAAACTCTCCCAGCAAGTCCTTGATGACTTGGACAAAGTTCTCAAAGTTAGGATAGGTCTTGTCAGAGCTTCCCTTAGCAAGAGCTGTCAGGATAGCTTCTTGCTTGATCTTGCCAGCTACAAAGTCCTGTAATTTTTTCTCATCCTTGACTGAACGTGGTTCCATCTCTAGCAATTCTTGATTCTTGTATTCATCAAATAGTTTAGCTAGAAAAGGAACACTTTTCGCTTTCTCAATTGTTTCTTCGCTTATCTGGCCACGACGTTGCAGAGGTTGCATAACTGTAAACTCTCGATAGAGAAACTCTTGATTGTCAAAGATTTTTACATGGTCATTTTCTTGAAAATCATCGTACCAGCGAAGGATCTGACGGATGTTATCTTGGGACAACTCACGGCGTTTTTGACCTAGAGATTTACGTAGAGGAATAAACTCCTCCGTCGCATCGATAAACTGAACCTTGTTCTGGCGCTCAGGAGACTTGTTTTTATTATAAATCCAGATATAAATCCCAATTCCTGTGTTATAGAAAAATTGACCTGGAAGGGCGACTATAGCTTCTAGCAAATCATTCTCAAGAATATAACGGCGAATCTGACTTTCTCCTGATGATGTCCCACCTGAAAAGAGAGGAGACCCATTTGAAATGATGGCTGCACGGCCATTTTCTTCTAATTTTGCAAGAGCATGAAGATGGAAGAGTAGTTGAGCATCTCCAGTTCCTGGAGTCGCAACAAAACGACCTTGACGACCTTCTGTTTTGTCAAAGAGTTGATGATCTTTCTTAACTGCATCCTCAACCCCATCATCCGCATCCTTACCACCCCAAGCTTGACCGAAGGGAGGGTTAGCGATGACAAAGCTCATCTTAGTATCTAGAAAAGGATCTGGATCTTTTAAGGTATCCACCTTCACGAAATAGTCCGAGTCTTCCTGACGAATTAGCATATCTGCACGACCAATCCCAAAGGTTTCAGGCAAAACTTCTTGACCAAAGAGTCTAACAGTAGCTCCGGTATTCAACTGACGGATATAGCTTTTAGCCGTAGCCAGCATTCCCCCAGTTCCAGCCGCCATGTCTAGTATTTTCAACTCTTTTTTATCAACAAAAAGTTCTTCGTCTGCCTCAATCAAGAGGAGGTTGACCATCAGAGCGATAACTTCACGAGGGGTATAGTGAGACCCCGCTTCCTCATTTTCAGAAAATCGGCGGATGATATCCTCAAACATGTATCCCATACGCATAGAGTCGACTGAACTTGGAGACAAATCAATTTGAGAGAACTTTTTAATAACCGTGAAAAGGCGACCACTCTGGGCTAGGGTACGGACTTGCTCTTTAAATTTTAGGTTTTCAATGATGTCCTTGACACGATAGGAATAGCCATCCAGATAGGCTAGAAAATTCTCCTCGATTGCATTTGGATCGTTTTGAAGATTTTCCAACGTAAAAGGACTAACATTGTAGTAACGATATCCTGAAAGTTTCTCCAACACTTTCTCAGGTGTATTGGGATTTGCTTTGTATTGTGCTACCACCTGATCCTTGGTTGGCAGCAAGGCAGCTTCTAAACGAGTCAGGACAAACATTGGAATAATGACATCGCGATACTTATCTGCTCGATAAGCTCCTCTAAGAGTGTTAGCAATAGACCAAACCGTATTGACATCATTAGAAATTTGGATGTCATTTGCTTGGAATAGTGGTAATTTTTCTTTGAAATTAGACATTTACTTCCCCTGTTTTTATTATTAACAATTCTCTTCATTATACCACAAAATACGAGTTATAAAGCGTATTCAAGGGTAAAGATCGAAGTTCATATACTAAATTTCTTTACTGAGTTTTTGTCTTTTGTACTAGGGCTTCTGTCATTTTCCAAAGATTTTATCTTCAATTGGCTATCTAAAATTTCTAAAATAAAAAAGCCTACTTCGCAGTAGACTTAGTAATGATCTTTGAAAGACAAGAAAGCCACGCTAGCTCCATCCATCATATAAATCAAGCGATTTTCTGCATCAATACGACGTGACCAGGCTCCTTGGTAGTCATACTTGAGTGGTTCTGGCTTACCTATTCCTGTAAATGGATCACGTTGAATATCCTTGATTAGTTTGTTGATTCTTTTTAGGGTTTTCTTATCCTGAGTTTGCCAGTAGCAATAATCTTCCCAGGCATCTTCTGTAAACTTGAGCAGCATTTCTTACTCCTCAATAACATGGATCTGAGTACTTCCAGCACGAACTTGAGCCATTCCTCGCAAAACCTTATCAGATAGTTCCTTGTTTTGAGCAATTCTCAAAGTTTCCTGAATACTGTCCCATTCGCTCCTTGAAAGAACTACAATGTCCTCGTCTGGATTTTTATTGATCACCGTCAAAGGCTCAAATTCATCATTGACCTTCTTCATGTAGTCTTTTAAATGATTTCGGAATGTTGAGTAAAGAACTGCTTCCATAACCATACCTCGTTTTACCTCTTTTCCACTATTATACACAAAAAGAAAGAAATTGTCAGGAACTTGTACAAGATTTTCTTTTCCATCTATTTATACTCAATGAAAATCAAAGAGCAAACTAGGAAACTAGTCGCAGGCTGCTCAAAACACCGTTTTGAGGTTGTGGATAGAACTGACGAAGTCAGTAACCATACCTACGGCAAGGCGATGTTGACGTGGTTTGAAGAGATTTTCGAAGAGTATTATTCGTAAAAAATCTCAAAAAGCCTACTTTTCAGTAGACTTAGTTTGTTTCTATTCTAATCGGCACTCTTCCAAAATTCTGCTCTGCTATACTTGGATTTCCTAGTTGGTAAATTCGGTCTGCATTTTGGGTCATAGCATCCCAAGGTTCTTTGCCAATTCTGCTGACTAGATGGATCTGCCCTTTCAGAGACTTGAGATGTTCTCTGCCTTTTTTGGTAAAGCCAAGGACATGGATGGCTTCTGGCAAGTCACTTTCTCTGGCCTGCACCAAGATATAAGTCAAGAGGCGTCTGACACGCGCCTTGGTATAACGCTTGGTCGCAACCGCTTCGACCAATTCTTCCACAGAGTGTGCCGTCTTGATGGTATCCTTGATGCGCACAGCCATTTCTTGATTGACCTGATAAATGGTAGTTAGGTCAGGATTGGACAAGATTTGATAGCGGAGCAAAGGAAAATAGTCTTCCCAGATCACCTTACTTGCCTGCTCAAATAGGGCAACAGAAGGCATAAAGCGTTCTAAGAAATCTTTTTCTGATTGATGCTGACGCAGAGCTGTCGCCGAGGCAAAGTCCACATCCTTGTCCACTGAATGATAACCTGCCCCCTGACGCTGAATCGGATGGAGTTTGATATTGCGTCCTGCAACCGCCTTGGCATAGGCCAGAGCAAGGACATGATTGGGCGTATTGCCTGAAAAATCAAGACCTGCAAATTCCTTCCACATGGCCTGGGTCTTCTGGGGATAGGAAAGGGAATCAGGCAGATTTTCCACAAATTTCTCCATCTCAGCACCTTGTTCTGTGTATAAGTCAGCGATTTTCTGGTAATCTAGAACTTCCTCCGTCCCAAATGCTAGAGTATCAATGCCCAACCGAGCCAAGATATCCACAGCTCCTTGACCGAAGAAATCCGCAGCCTGAACACTGACTAAAAATGGCAATTCCACTACCAGATCCGCTCCATTTTCCAGCGCCATCTGGGCCCGTGTCCACTTGTCCACGATAGCAGGCTCCCCACGCTGCATAAATTCCCAGACATAGCCACGATTTTCAGTCCCTCAGCCTGCTCCAGCAGGTATTTGTGGCCATTATGAAAAGGATTGAACTCCGCGATAATACCTGTGATGGTCATAGACTTCTCCTAGATAAAGGGAGCCAAAATAGACCCCCTTCATTTTTAATTCTTTTCTTCAGATTCACGTAATAATTCTAGCACATTAACAGTTGGCAAAACTATCGCTTCCTTACTATCTAAGCTTGATAACATTGACACAAAACTTCTTAAATAAGGATATATGATCGACGTACCATTAATAGCTAAAAATTTACTTGGATTTTCATCTCCGATTTTATCTATATTGATTTCAAAATAACCGGCTAATTTTATAAATAACTCTCTGTTGTTCTCTATATCTAAAATTTTTGAACTTAGAACAACTTTCCCTTCCTTTTTAGATTCTGTAGTTCCTATATTTAAATCTAAATTTAAAGCTTTTTCATCAGCTGATATGTCAACATGTCTTAATAATTTAATTTCTTCTATTTCATATTTTTTTGTAAATATATAACTGGTTTTTCCATTTATATCACTCTTTTCATTAAGCTACTAACTTGTCACTTGATATTTTTATTCAAGTTAGAAATTGAATAAGTAGTTCTGGTAAATGATTTTTTTCACATCCATATTGTTAGCACCTATTTTACTTATTTGGGTAGAAGAGTTATTAAATGAATAAGAAACTCCTTGATTAATTTCAAATAATAAACCATCTGATATATCATATTCTTCAACATAGTAATAATGATTAGATTCTTTGTCAACACGTTCAATAAAAATCATTTAAAAAGCTTATCATCATTCTTTAAAAGCTTCTAAAAACTGTCTCAATTTCTCTTTTTTTGTGTCATGATTCTATCTCCTTATACTCCACACATTCTGTCTTTGTTATTATATCAGAGTTTCCTTCTTTAAGACAATAAATAATCTTTATAAATGGAGTTATTCTTGTTCCTCTAAAAATTTTTAGGTATAGGTTTTTTTACGGGAATAATACTTCCCAGCTTCTTTTTACTATTTTACAATTATTCTCTTTGCAATACTCATCAATAATTTTTCCTATTCTTCTATCTTTACCATCCTTATTTTTTTCATTATTTGCGCTAAATTTTCTACTAGCTCAATAGTTTCCGAATCAGTTAAATCTAGTAATTCATTCTCTTCATCATAAGTTAAATAAATTTTTGCAATCTTAATATTTGATGGATTTTCACCATGTTTTTTCTTTTGATCATACCAATAACGAGCATTAGACATGTTATCCCAAAAATACATTCCTGCTCCAGCCCAAAAATCATCTTGCTCATGACTACTTATTACTAATTCTCTACGTTCAACCAAAGACATGATTTTTTTGCTACTATTGCAATGATAACAAGCTGTTGTTGAATTCCTATTCATATTTTTCCCTACGCTTTAAAATACATTATAGCATAAAATATCAAAAATTGATACTTACTCCTACTTCTGCGCGACAAAAAACCAACGGGTGCTAGTTTCTGTTGGCTCCTTGTCCTCAAAGTCCGCATAAAGTTTGAAGGATTTGAAACCAGCCTGTTCCAGCAAAATATCATAGGTCAGAACCTCATAAGTTCTCTCCTCATGCACTTCATCGTGGCGACTAAAGGAACCGTCCGCTTCCTTGATAAAGAAGGTCAACTCATGCACGATGGAGTGAGGAGCTTCGTCCTCATAGGTGTCCCAGAGCATGGCGAAGTCTTCCGCATTTTCATGGTAGGAATAGCCTGGAAAAACTTCATCCGTCTGGTAAGTCGAATGCACATCAAAAATGAAAACCCCATCTTCATTGAGGGCATTATACACTTCCTTAAAGACGTCCCCTACTTCCACCTCATCCTGCATGTAGCAGATTGAGTCCGAGTAACACGTGACAAAATCATATTGACCTGCCTTGGACAAATCCAGCATATTGCCTTCAATAAAATCAATCTTTTGCTTGGCGGAAGCAGCTCTCTTCTCAGCAATCTTCAGCATATCCGCGCTCAAGTCAAGTCCAGTCACATCAAAACCAGCCTGAGAGAAGCGCACCGATTGAATTCCTGTCCCACAAGCCAATTCCAAGAGTTTCTTTCTCTCCTTGGTCTTAAGCAAATGACGTAGCGAAAAATCCGTCCATTTATCGTATAAACTATCATCCATGACCGCATCATAGACCGTCGCAAAGGTTTCATAAGTTACCATAATCATGATACAAAGAGCCTCCATGGCAAACACCACTCGCTCTTTACCTTTCCATCAATTTCTTCTAAAATAAGCAAATAAAACCCAGTTGACTGCAACTGAGTTCGTCTTCTAAGCAAGAGTTTCTGAAATATCTACTGAGTCTGCCTCATGCCATAGCTTCTCTAGGTTATAGTGGGCACGCATTTCTTCTGAGAAGATATGCACAACGACAGCACCAAGGTCCAGCAAGACCCAGCCTCCAGCTGCATCGCCTTCAACATGGCTACCTTTAAAGCCTGCATCGGCTACTTTTTCACGGATATTATCAGCGATAGCGTCCAACTGACGGCTATTCATCGAGCTAGTGATGACAAAGTAGTCCGTCACACTAGTCAAATCTTGTACATCAAGTGCGAGGATATTCTCCGCACGTTTCTCATCAGCAGCTTTCACGACTAGTTCTAGTAATTCTTTTTCGTTCATTTAGTCCTCTTTTAAAAAATATTTTTATAATCTAGGACATCTGCAAAGCGATCCTCCCAAATGTCCTCATAAAATTCATTTATCGTTTCTGCTGGAATGTCATCCCCATCAAAGGTTGTGACAGCACCTTCTGGAATAATAAGCTGATAGCCATATTCAAAGGCAACCTTGACAGAGGTATCCACACAATATTCTGTCTGCATACCACATAAAACTAATTTTTCAATCCCCTGTTTATCCAAGTATTCTTTTAAACCAGTTTCTTTGAAAATACTGTTATACTTCTTCTGAAAGACCTTTTCATTAGGTTTTCGACTTAAAAGCGCAGATAACTGCCAATCTTCTGATGTTTGAGCTTCAGAGTTCTCAATATGTTGAACATAAATAATTTCTATATTCTTGCTTCTAGCCTGGTTTTGTAAATAAGAAATTTTTTCCAATAGACTTTTTGTCTGGAACCCAGTTTCCACTAAAATATTCTGAACATCAATGATTATAAAAGCCGTCTTCATTTAGTCCTCTTTCAAATAGTGCACAAAGGCGTTATAGGTTTCAAGGGTTTGGGGATAGATGGGAAATCCCTGATGAGCTAGATACTCCACGGTACGAGCTGTTTCGTAGGCCACCGCCTTATTGAGCGATAGCTCAGCAATCTCACGTGCCACATCCACTCCAGGAAATGCCCGATTGTGCTCGATATAGTCTGCGACATAGATAACCTTATCTAAATCGGTCATCTGACCAGCTCCGACTGTATGGATTTCAATGGCTCTCAGGATTTCCGAATCATGCAAATTCAAATCTTCCTGAATCTTGTAGATGCCAACCATACCATGCCAGACATTATTGCCCCAGTTTTTGAGGTCAGGGTCTAGCTGATAACGGTCAATCAAATCCAAAAATTCCTGATCTGACAGCTTCTTAGCGTAGTCATGAAGAAGGCCTGCTAATCCTGCTTTCTCGACATCTACTCCAAATCGTTGGGCTAGTTCTATGGCTGCACGCTCCACACCCAAGCAATGGGTTAAGCGTTTTTCAGGCAGAAGCTCTGCCATTTTTTCCAACAAAACCTCACGGGAGCAGTTGATATAGTCTTGATAGGCCATCAGTAGAGCCCCTCCTTCTCGATATAGTCTAGCACTGGCTGAGGTAGGAGAAAATTAGGTTTCCGACCTTGAGCAATAAAGTCACGCACCATGCTGGACGAGATATCCATGAGAGGCACATCCACCCAGATAACTGGGTAAGAAGTCCCTGCCTTGTAGCGTGGGCGCTGAACCCCCACAAACTGAACCATGTCAACCAGCTCATCAATTCGATACCACTTAGGTAGATAGTCCACCATGTCGGCCCCGATGATAAAGTAATAATCCATATCTGGATTCTTCTCTGTCAAAATCTTCATGGTATCGTAAGTGTAGGAAATGCCCTTGCGCTCCAACTCGATGGTTTCAATGGCTAGGCCTTCAATCCCCTCAATCGCCAATTCAAGCATCTTGAGACGATGGTGCTCAGGGATGGTTTCCTTTATCTACATGAGGAGGTTGGTATTCAGGCATAAGCAGAACTTGATCTAGTCCCAACTGCTGGTGCACTTGATCTGCAACAATGAGATGGGCATTGTGAACAGGGTTAAAATTTCCCCCTAAAATCCCGACTTGTTTGCGTTTTTTCTCCTTGATTTCTGGCTCCAACTCTACCTTGGTAAAGGGAGTCAATAGTTCGATTGCCATAGGCTAGTCTCCTTTATTTCTCTGTAAAAACAGTTATTTGGAGTATCGTTTTTAGATTTCTTTGACTTTTTTAGAAATCTTGCGATTTTCTTTCTTGCTGGATTGTTTAAACAAGATTAAGATGCGTCCGATTTTTTGGACTGTATCCACACCGATTTCTTCTTCCAAAATTTCAGCTACTTCGTGGATGTTTTCATCTGTGTTTTGTAAAAGAGTAACCTTGATCAATTCACGGGCGTCAAGTGCCTGACGGACGCTGGTTTTGATTTGGTCGTTGAGTCCATTTTTTCCGATTTGGATGATGGGTTTGAGGGTGTGTGCCTGACTGTTGAGGAAGGCACGTTGTTTTGATGTTAATGACATAATTTCTTTAAAAGAGTTTCTTTTTATACTTTTCTGAAGTGGTGACGGACGTCAGCAAAGTCCTTTGGACTTTCATGACTAAAATTTGAGCCTAAGGTCTCAAATTTTCCGCAGTTGGTACAATCACTTGTACCAACTGACACCACAGCGAAGAGCATTCGCTATAGGCTCGCACGAATTTAGACAACCCTTTCCTTTCTGTGTTTAAATAATTGCTTTTCGTGTGACGACGGCGACACCTTCTGGTGCCCAGACGGCGACTTTGGCGGTGCCTATTACGCGAATCCAGCCGAGTCCAGAGATGACTAGGTCAGTCTTGTCCTTAATGTTAAATACATGTTGGACTAATTTTGGAAAATCTTCTTTTTCCTTGCTATTTGGTGGGGTTAAAAGGGTTCCGAGATGCTTGTCGTAAAATGCACTAGCGCCTTCTAGCTTGGTACGATGGAGTTTGAGTTCATTGTCAAAGAAAGCAGTAAATCCTTGTTTTTCTCCTGCAATGAAGTCAAATCGTCCCAGGCCGCCTAGAAACAGGGTTTGTTCAGGATTGAGCTGATAGGTTTTAGGCTTAATTTCCTTTTTAGGGCTGACATACTTTAGGTTTTTAGCCGTCAAGTAATGGGCCATCTGGTGGCGGTGGATGATCCCCGGCGTATCGTAGATATAAGATCCGTCGTCAAGCGGAATCTCTATTTTATCCAATGTTGTCCCTGGGAAGCGCGAAGTCGTAATGACATTCTGGTCACCCGTAATTTCTTGGATAATAGCATTGATAAGAGTTGATTTTCCAACGTTGGTTACACCGACCACATAGACATCACGGCCCTTACGGTAGTGTTCAATCTTGTCAATGACTTCCTTAATGGCATGCTTGTTTTGGGCCGAAGTTAGGACGACATCGACTGGACGAAGACCTTCTTCGTGGGCACGTTCCATAAGCCACTGGCTAATCTTGCCCGGCTTAACTGACTTGGGCAGGATATCTTTTTTATTTCCAACCAAGAGGACATCATTGCCCGAGACAAAACGTGGCAAGCCTGGGATAACAGAGCCATTAAAATCAAAGATATCAATGACATTGACCACTAAGGCATCACTGTCTCCTACCTCGTGCAAGAGCTTGAGGAAATCATCGTCCGTCAACTGGACATCCGTGATTTCATTGTAGTGGCGGAGACGGAAACAGCGTTGACAATAGACTTCGCCAGTCTCCAAACCTTTCAAGTGCCGACTGAGGAGTAAAACCAAGACCAGCCTTGTCTGTCGTCTGAATGGTTGCTCCACAACCAATACAGAGAATTTCTTCCATAGTTAAATTCCTTTTTTATATGTAATCGGTCCGTACGTTTCAGTGATTTTTCGCATCACACGGCGCTCACGAGCTCGGTTAATTTGAGTTTTGATCGAGTCATGTTGGACCAAGGGTTTGACTAAAATCGAACGAATGCCAGCACGGTGGGCTGCTCGAATATCTGTCATGAGCTGGTCGCCAACCATGACCACTTCACTTTTCTCATAGTGAAATTCCTTCATAGCACGGTCAATCCCAAATGTGAAGGGCTTCAGAGCCCAATAAACGTAGTCAATCCCAAATTTCTCAACTGCGCGTTGAACTCGTTTTTTGGTATTATTTGAGACCACGATGATGCGAATGCCCGCGTCCCGAAGATCATGTAGCCATTGCTTCATCTCTGGTGTCCCGTCAGGATTATTCCAAGCAATGAGGGTATTATCCAAATCGACCAAAACAGCCTTGATTCCCTGCGCCTGCAGGCTTGGGACTGTCAGATCATAGACTGCTTCCACAGCAAAATCTGGCATATAGTTTTCAATAGCCATTCTGGCTCCTTTTCTTAACTTTTTTTCGCAATTTTCCTTAGCAACAATGATAGGACAATCCACAACCCAGCACTGGCCAAACTAATGTAGAGCCAAGCATGGGGCTCATCTGTTAATGGCAAGGGAACATTCATTCCGAAAAAGCCTGTCACTACTGCCAAAACAGCTAGCAAGACTGAAATGATAGTCAAGGTTGTCAAATTATCATTCAGATTATTGTTTAGGATGTTGTTGTAAGATGCTGATAGTTGTTGGAGGACTTGAGAAATCAAGTCTGTCATGGATACCAGCTGATGAGCCTCAATCATGGCGTCATCAAACTGCTCTCTCTCAATCTCGTTAAAACTACGATAGAGGGCATGCCCTTGGATATGTTCTAACAACATGCGATTTTGCTTGGCAGCCGCAGTAAGATAAACCATACCAGTCTCCAAGTCGGAAAGGGCAAAGAGGTTTTTCTTGGTCGTCCGCTGGCGCAAGAGGCCATTGACCTCGTCCTTGCTCTTGTCCATCTGCTCGATGACAGGGTAGTAGGCATTGCTGATGATTTCCAGACTGGCAAAGAGAAACTTGTAAATCGAAAGCGTGTCATGGCTATCCAGATAACGGGTCATCTGTTCAATGACATAGGCGTTCTTGGTATTACTAATGGTAATCAGGCGACGATGTTCCACAATAAAGGTCATGGGAAAGGCTTCATAGTATGCCTTATCCTTTTTCAAGTTCAAGACATTGTAGATAAAGGTCACAGTCCCATTTTCACGATGATAATCCATGTGGGCGCGCTCATTTCTATCCAATGCGTATTCAATAGTTTCCTTGTCCAAACCGTAGATTTCAGAAAGATCCTCTAGTTTTTTCAACTTGTCCAAATCTAGGTTAATCCAGGTACAACCATTGCCCAACTGTTTTTCTAAAAACATCTTCTCTCCTTTACCAAACTCTTTCTATTATACCATAAATCTGCTAAAATTTCAGGCTTGGTCTGTCCGAGAGAAATTGCTGACAACAGTGATATTCCGATTGGGAACGAAGTGCAGAACCTGGTTTTCTCCTCTGAGTTGCGTTGTTCGAATGCCGACGCTGACGACCTTGCCCGATACAGTAATAGGACCATTTGTCAGAACGACCTCATCTCCCACATCCAGTTGACGTTCAAAGAGGATGAAAAAGCCATTGATGACATCAGACAGAAAACCTTGGGCTCCCATCCCAATAGCCACCCCAGCAATCCCAGCCCCTGCCAGCAAACTAGAAACTGGCAAACCTAAAATAGACAAGATACAGTAAAGTAAAAAGAAATAAAGGGTATAATTAAACACATTCTCTAATAAACGTGAAATAGTTTTTTGACGCCCGACATCATGACGAGACATTTTTAGAGAAGGTTTAACAATTCTCTGCACCATGGTATGGAGCAATTTCTTAGCTATATAAAAGATCAAAAATAAGAATAAAAGAGAAAGTAGTTTGGTTAAGATATTCTCGATAATCGCTGTAATATCAAGCTTATTGAGATAGGTTTGAATAAATTCTTGCATAGAAAACTCCTTTCATTTATTATACCATACTTTCATAAAGTGTCATTCTCCATAAATATTCAAAAATAATTTCAAAAATAGACAGAAAATTCTTGATTTTAGTTCATATTTATACTATAATCATAAACATTACACAACAAAGGAGATTGTTATGAAAAAATTCATTCATGCTTGGAATAAGGCAAGCTTGATCAAACGTATTTTGATTGGCATGCTTGTCGGAGGAATCCTTGGACTGACATTTCCTACTGTTTCAGGAATTGGTCTACTCGGAGATCTCTTTGTTGGTGGTCTCAAAGCCATCGCACCGATTCTAGTCTTTGCCCTCGTTGCCAATGCCCTTTCCCAACATCACAAGGGACAAGATAGCAATATGAAAACGGTTATCTTCCTTTATTTAGTGGGAACCTTTGCAGCGGCACTTGTTGCTGTCCTAGCAAGCTTCATTGTCCCTGTTGAGATTACCTTGAATAGTGCCAATACAGAAATTGCACCACCAGATGGAATTGGACAGGTCCTCAGCAACCTCTTGCTCAAACTGGTTGACAATCCAGTCAATGCCCTCGTTACTGCTAACTACATCGGTATCTTATCTTGGGCAGTTGTTTTCGGTATTGCTATGAGAGAGGCAAGTAAAAACAGTAAAGAATTGCTGAAAACCATGGCTGATGTGACTTCTAAGATTGTCGAATGGATCATTAACCTAGCTCCATTTGGAATCCTTGGCCTTGTCTTTAAAACCATTTCTGATAAGGGAATCGGAAGTCTAGCTAACTATGGAATCTTGCTTGCCCTCTTGGTGACAACCATGTTCTTTGTGGCCCTAGTAGTCAATCCATTGATTGCCTTTCTCTTTATGAAGAGAAATCCTTATCCCCTCGTTTGGAAATGTTTGCGTGTCAGCGGTGTAACAGCCTTCTTCACTCGTAGTTCTGCGGCTAACATCCCTGTCAACATGAAACTCTGCCATGACCTTGGACTCAACCCAGATACCTATTCTGTTTCTATCCCACTTGGATCTACTATCAACATGGCCGGAGCAGCCATTACTATTAACGTTTTGACCCTTGCTGCCGTTAACACCCTTGGAATCCCTGTTGACTTCGCCACAGCCTTTGTCCTCAGTGTGGTAGCAGCTATTTCAGCCTGTGGTGCTTCTGGTATTGCCGGTGGTTCCCTCCTTCTTATCCCAGTTGCTTGTAGCCTTTTCGGTATTTCTAACGATATTGCCATGCAAGTTGTTGGGGTTGGATTTGTGATTGGTGTCATCCAAGACTCATGTGAAACAGCCCTCAACTCTTCTACAGACGTCCTCTTTACCGCCGTTGCCGAATACGCAGCAGCCCGTAAAAAATAACTCATAAAGGCAAGCCTGCTCAGGTCTTGTCTTTTACGCTTTTATTCTAACTTACTAGGAAATCCATATGTCTATTAGCCAACGTACGACCAAGCTCATCTTAGCTACCTGTCTTGCCTGCCTTCTTGCTTATTTTCTCAATCTTTCTTCAGCAGTTTCAGCTGGAATTATCGCTCTATTGAGCCTATCCGATACCCGTAGAAGTACCTTAAAACTGGCTCGCAATCGACTCTTTTCCATGCTCCTAGCTCTGGCTATCGGTGTTCTAGCTTTTCACTTGAGCGGATTTCATATCTGGAGCCTTGGCCTCTATCTTGCCTTCTACGTTCCTTTTGCCTACAAGATGGGCTGGGAAATTGGCATCACACCAAGTAGCGTCTTGGTTAGTCATCTCTTGGTGCAAAAGTCAACCTCTCCAGACCTTCTAGTCAATGAATTCCTTCTCTTTGCTATCGGTACTGGATTTGCTTTACTGATCAATCTCTACATGCCTTCACGAGAAGAGGAAATCCATCACTACCACACATTGGTAGAAGAAAAGTTAAAAGATATTCTCCAGCGCTTCAAATATTATTTATCCAGAGGGGATGGACGCAACCGAGCTCAGTTGGTGGAAGAATTAGACACTCTTTTGGAAGAAGCCCTCAAACTAGTCTATCTAGATCACTCAGATCACCTCTTTCACCAGACTGATTACCATATTCACTACTTTGAGATGAGACAGCGACAAAGTCGCATCCTGCGAAACATGGCCCAGCAAATCAACACCTGTCACCTAGCTGCCAGCGAAAGTCTGATTTTGGCTCAGCTCTTTTCAAAAATTGCAGGTCAACTGAGCCAGACAAATCCTGCTTCTGATCTACTAGATGAAATTGAACGCTATCTAGAAGTCTTTCGCAACCGCAGTCTCCCCAAAACAAGAGAAGAATTTGAAACCCGCGCCACCCTTCTTCAACTCCTACGTGAAGCCAAAACCTTCATCCAAGTAAAAGTTGATTTTTACCAAAAATATGGACAGTAAAAAAGAAAACTTCAGACCAATCACAAAAGGTGAATATCTGAAGTTTTCTTTTATTTATAAGTTATCACCATAAAGGTTAATAGTAAAACGAATAAGGCCAAACTCACTAATAAGGTGAGCACCTTTACCAAGGTGTTGCTCTGCCAGTAGCTTGGTTTACCAATATTACTAGTGGCATCCATGGAAAAGAGTTGATTTTGACGAGGTTGTATAGTTACCAATACAATCAAAGCAAGAGATAGGATAATAGCTAAAACAATCAGTATTTCAATCATAGGCCTACCTCAAAATCCCCAGCAAAGTAAAGAGCAAACCAATCAGAATCATCAAACCTAGTAAGAGTGAAAAAGTCTTACTAATCTTTTCCCCTCGGGTTTCTTTTTCCTTCTTGATGGGTTTTTGTTTCAACTCTTCCATGCGACCTTCAACGTCTTTGTAAAACAAATCTTCCTCTGACATATTAGCCTCCTAAAACAGTTTGCATGGTTTCCTGATATCGTACCAAGTCAACATAATTTGCATGTTGGCCTTGCTTTCCAAGTGCCTGACGCATTTGTTCAACATCTGAAAGGGCCAATTTAATGGTCTCAACCAAAGCAGTAACTTCACTACTTTCAAATAGATGGTCTGGAGCGATATAGAGTCTATTATGCACCGTCTGATGAAATCCAAGAATCAAGAGATTATGCTCAAAGGCCTGACGCACTGCCTGTAGCAGCTCATTACTGTGGTTTATATCCAAGTAAATATCCGACAGTTGATAGAGCTCCTGAATCTTCTGTGGACTAGCATTCTGGTAAAGGACCACATTAGGATAGCGAAGCATATCTAAGAGCTTAGAAGACATCTCTGTCACTGCTGCAATACGGAAGGCAACATCAGGCAAGGCTTCTACGATTGCTTCTACTTGCTCAATTTGATCGGAATTGGTCAAGATCAAGGCGTCTCGTCTTAGGAAATTATCACGTTTGAACTGGTAATGATAACCCAAGTGCACAAACTGATCATGGTATTTTTCGTCAGTCAACTCTAAAGCGCGCTCATAAGTCGCCTTGTTAGGAATGATAATCTTCTTAGTACGCACATCATCATTTTCCAAATCAACTGCATATTGCCTGGAATGGCATCATAGAGAGGTTCCTGCCAAACCAAAACATCTGAGCCAGATTTATCTGGATGATGGAAGGAAACCAAGAAAGGAGTCGCTAGAGTATTAAAGATAAGCTGACTTGTATCTATTTCCAAATCTTGCAAAAAGAAGGTAATAAATTCAACCTTATTGGCAAAGTAACGCATGGACTGACCAGGTAAAGTCAATAAGATATCACCCGTCACATAGTTTTCAAGTAAAACTTCCTTACCATTGACATCTTGGTAAACCGTCATAATCTGCTCACTATCTGCACTATAGGTCGTTGTAGCAAAGCAAGCTCCGAAGCGATTATAATGATCAACCTGGCGTACTCTTCCTTCCAAGTCTTTCCAATCTACCTGCTTAACCAAACGCGCCTGCATTCCATCAGCATAATGAATGACAGCTCTCTCCTCTGTCATATCTTCAATACGAGCAGACTGATTATTTCCTGAGATTTCCCAAAAAGCTGGAACAGGGACTTGGTTAAAATAAAGAGGTTTTCCCTTTTCATATCCTAGATAATAGGTAAAAGGAGAAACCAGACCATCAGGCAGAAAACCATCTGCATCGATGACTACTCCAAGTTGAGAAAGACCAGTAGCAACTAGACTTTCATGTAAATCTCGACTTTCCTGACTATAACGATCATAAAGTTCAATCATGGAGCACCTCCTCTACTGTTTTCTTCCACTTTTCTAAAATTTCTTCGGTTAAGAAACCTTCTGCAATCTGGTAAGAATGGGCACGCATAGCTTCCAAACGATTTTCTTGATACAATTGACAAATCTTAGCCGCATAAGCTTGCTTGATTTGATCTTCTACATGGTCAGATGAACTTGGAATCAGATAACCATTTTGCCCATCTTCTATAAAGGTCTGATTTCCATAAGGCACATCAAAACCGATTAGGGGCAGACCTGAGCCAATAGCTTCCATCAAGGTCAAACCAAAACCTTCACTGGTTGAAGCAGTCAAGTAAACCTCATACTGGCTATAAATCTGTGAAAGTTCCGCATGCCCCTTGAGCTGGATATAATTCTCAGCCTGATGATTTGCAATAATGTCTCTAAGCAGAGAATCTTCTCCACCACTACCATAAATATCAAAGGTTAGTTCAGGTATTTCCTTACGAGCCTCAATGACTGCCTTGACCAACCAGTCAATGTGTTTTTCTTTAGCAAGACGTGAAGCGGTAATCAATGAAATGGCTTACGTTCTTGACTTGGCTCAGTTAAAGCATCAATACTTCCTACAGGAATGGTAACAATCTTTGGTTGGTGCTGGGTGTATTTGGCAAATTGCTCTTGCAACACTTCATTCTGTCTGTCAGTTGACACGATAAAAAAGTCAACCTTATCTGCATTGGTAAACTGGTAATCGTAATAGTTGTTCCAAAGGATGTAATCCTCGTTTGTAGCATTTTCACTATAATGCTCCGCATGAACAACTACCGCTAAATGCGCTACCTGTGCTTCCTCAAAAACGACCTGTCCAATGCCTGTCTCTCTATCAAGAATGACCAAATCAGACTTGTTCAAATTCAAGGATTTCATAAAGGCTCGCATGAAAGCTGGCTTACCATAGAAAATCTTATCCTTGAAACGATAAACTTCTTCCTTCCCTTGATTCATCAAGATATCATAGGCTGGAGTTCCGTCTTCATTGTAGAAAGTTCTTTGGTATAGCACTGCAACATTGTCCTTGGGAGCAAAGTATTCGCTACAATAGCGCGTATAAGAAAAGTAATCCTTTCGAATCAATTTTCCTTTAAAAACATACTCTGCATGTTGAACTAAGTCCTTATGCTCATCCACCAAATAACAGGTGACAAACTTATCTTGATCAGAAAAGAAGACACGCAAAACCTTGCCATTTTTTTCTCTGTGACTTTCTTCACCACCGAAATAAGCCAGGACATCATCCACTGTCACGCTAGTCGGTGCAATCTTAATATCTGTAAAGTGGTTATAAAAGCCAGATCATTTGATCATCATTAAAACCAATATTGGCTGTTAAGTGCTGAATATTATCGGCTAAAAATCATATCTGTAAAGATAAACTTAGAGGACAGATTTAATTTCCGAAAAACACCAGCACGGTAGGCTTGGGCGTATTCAACACCGCTACTAGCCCAGCCGATTCCTAAATTTATATTGTAAATTGTCATATTTTCCTCTTTTTATGGGAAATGAGTCATAATCTCACCCCTAGGAGTGACTTCAACCAAGCCCATCAGGAGATTACGCACCATATCCGCACGGATTTGTTCTTTCATAGCTTCAAAGCCCGCGTAGGCTTCTTGATAATACTCTACGATCGGGTTTTTCTGACTAGCAGACTGACTACTGATAGCCATAGATAACTGTTGGAGATAGTCTACCTGCTCTACCCAGTTGTCATCAATAGCCTTGAGCATAGAAAGTCGTAAATACTGTTCATACAGACCATGCTGATCAAGTAATTCTTTCTTTTCAGAAAGTTCTTTATCAATCACCTGCTTCATAAAGCTACGAACTGCGATTTTGTCAGTCACATTTACATAGTCTGGAACTTCTTTAATATGGAAACTAATATTGGTCACAATGAAGTGGAAGAGTAGCTCTCGGCTTTCATAGTCTGAAGAAGTCACTTGATCTATGTAGCTAGCAATGATTTCTTCTACAACATCCTCTAAGTCACGAGAACCATCTATTAGACGATTACGCTCCTTATAAATCATATCCCGTTGAATATTCATACTCTCCGCATATTCTAGTGTCTGACGACGTGCCGAACGTCCAGCACTATCACTAGCATGCTGAGCTCTTTCAACTAATTTCCGATACTTGCGACCCTTAAGAACCTCTGGTTGAGTCATATCTTGAACCTGATAATCTTTATATTTTTTATGCACCCAAGATGGACCAAATTTCTTGATAACATCGTCCTCTAAGGATACAAAAAACTTACTCATACCAGGATCTCCCTGACGACCAGAACGTCCACGAATTTGCAGGTCAATCCGTTGACTTTCCATCCGCTCCGTTCCAATGACAACCAAGCCACCCAGTTCTGCGACTCCTTTACCAAGCTTGATATCAGTCCCACGTCCTGCCATAGAGGTAGCCACTGTCACAGCCCCCATCTGACCTGACTCAGAAATAATCTGAGCCTCACGCGTCGCATTGTTAGCATTTAAAACATTATGGGCAATTCCCTCTCGAAGCAAGAGTGACGAATAAAGCTGAGACATTTCAACTGAGCCTACAAAAACGAGTAAGGGATTCCCCTTAGCATGGTATTCCTTGATGTACTCCAAAGAAGCATACACTTTTTCAGGTAAAGTGACGTATAGATTATCTGGATAGTCAATCCGTTGTCTAGGACGATTGGTTGGAATGCACACTACAGACATATTGTAGGTTTCAATAAACTCTTTTTCTGCAACCTTACCTGTCCCTGTCATTCCAGATATCTTATTGAACATCTTAAAAAGACTCTGATAGGTGATAGAAGCCATAGCCCGCGTCTCTGGAGATAATTTGACATGCTCCTTTGCTTCAATAGCCTGATGAAGACCTCCTTGAAGTTTAGTTTGTTCCAACAAACGACCTGTTCCCTTATCTACCAGTACCATTTCATTACCACGAATGACATAGTCTTTATTTTTTGTAAAGAGTTTATGGGCTCGTATCGCATATACTAAATGACGAGCAAAGACCGCATGTTCTTCCTTATAAAAATGATCTATTCCTAAGAAACTTTCAGCAGCCTTAGCCCCCTTGGTAGTGAGCCAAATCTCATCCTTTTCCTCTTTAAAGATATAGTCCTCCCCTTCTACCAAAGTCGTTACCAGCGTATCAATAATACCGTAGTGATTAGACTGAACACGCGGGGCTCCGGCAATGATAAGAGGTGTCTGAGAGCTGTCCAATAGAATATCATCAATCTCGTCAATAATGACGTAATCAAATGGACGTAAAAATTTTCCTTCCTCATTTGAGGCTAGATTATCATTTAAATAATCAAAACCTAAATTACTATTAGTTGTATAGATGATGTCGGATGCATAAATTCTTTTTCTCTCTTCTGACGTCAGTTCCTCTTTAGGATCATCTGTAAAAGGTACCCCAATTGTCAATCCTAAGAAACGGTAAACTTGTCCCATCTCTTCAGCATCACGTTTGGCTAGATAATTATTGGTGGTAATTAACATGGTTCCTTTTCCTGTTAGGGCATTGAGATAAACAGGCATAGTAGCCGTCAAAGTTTTTCCCTCACCAGTATTCATCTCAGCAACATTTCCCTGATGGATAACAATTCCTCCCATAACTTGGACATCATAGGGAAACATTCCCAACACACGTTTATCCGCTTCACGAACAACTGCAAAAGCTTCTACTAGAAGATCATCTACCGTCTCTCCTTTAGCAAGGCGTTGGCGAAATTCCACTGTCTTTGCCGCTAATTCTTGGTCAGTTAAGGATTCCATCTTTCCTTTAAGAGCATTAATTTTTTTTAAAATTCTCTTAACTTTCCGAAGTTGGATTTTTTGATAAAAACCTTTAAACACGATTTAACTCCTCAATAGAAAAAGAATAGAAATCTAAGGACTCAAAACCAGCACTTAGAAGGGAGACTTGATAGGTATAGGTATCATCAGGATAGGTAAAATCAAAGACTTTCATTTTTTCAATTTTCTCTTCAAGCACATCTCCATATCTATCAAAAAAGACAACCTTTGTATAAACTCCATTAGTAGGATGACATTCATAATTCATACACAATTGATAATCTTGTTTTCTCTTCAGCAAAGGGAGACTGGGCTGAGTTCTGGAGGCTTGATAGTTTACACTAGAAAACCAAGTTTAAGGTTTCTCCTGATGTCACTAAGGGATTATATAGACTAATATGTTTGTCTTCATGATAGGTTACCTTACTACCATACATAAATGTCCCCCCTACTTCTCCCCACTTAATGTCTGTTCTCTGATTGATAATCATTTGTCCAACCTTCCAAAATCTGATTTCAAAATCATACGGTAAAAATGTAGAAACCAAGCAACATTGGTATCTGTATCATCATTATGTCGTCCGTCTGTACCTTTAGATAAAATTTTAGCTCCTGTATAACAAAGATGTTCTACTAACTGATCGTAAGCTTCACTATCCATATCTTCATCCTTCATATAGGAAAGACCAAAAGTTGTCTGGGTAAAATCAGCCTTTTTAAAATCATTCCAAAAACGTTGATCCAAATCTTCCATATGTTGGGAACTAACTCCACCCGTCTGATGTCTCAGAACATCAAATCCTGTATTAAATACTCCTGGCGCCTCTAATCGCCCACGTCTAGCTATAGTTCCAATATTGGCAAGAGGCTTACCTACAATGATAGCATGAGGTTCAAAGGAAGCTCCATAATAAAGGGATGGAAAAGTTCCCATAGAGATGCCTGATAAAATCAAATCTTTAGATGTTAAACCAAGATAATCCAAGTAGTACTGAATTGTTTGCTTCACCTTATTTTCTAATTCATCACTCCCTAAGTAAAAAGCGCCTCCTTGTAGACGGGGATCTGAAAACAAGAGAAAAGGACATCCTAAATTTTTCATCATCCCATATCCCTCGAATCCCTCGGCAGGACGAAAACCGGAAAAATAAACAGCTAGAGGTGGCTTAAAATCACCTGGATGGAAAAAGTAGTTAATTTCATCACGCTTACTATCATGTAGGATATTCCCACCTAAAACAAACTTTCCGAACTGTTTTCGGCTCCAACGCTGGTGAAGATTTCCTAATTGAAGTTTGCCTTCACCACGTCCTTCAATCGATATATATATCAAATAATTAGCCTCTTTACTATCCATAATTATAGCTTTTTCTAAATCAGCTTCTAAATAAACTTCCTCTTCAAAAAATTCATCCACTGAACCATCCCATATCTTGCGAACCACTAGCTGAAATTCACAATTTCCTTGTTTTTCGTACTCTAACCATAGTTCTCTGGGTAAGTTTTTATTAACCATAAAATTATAAGACCAGTATGCTAGTTGTTGAAAATCATCCCCAAAATTCCCTTCTAAGGTTACATGCTCAAATCCTTGATAGGAAATAGAACCTTCAAATGACGGATGAATTTGGATACTAGATGGAAATAATTTATCTCCATATCCTCCACCAAAGAGGGAAGTTGATAAATCATTGATTAATTGCTGGGGATCGGAGAAATCTACAGTCTGAGCACACCGCTTTTTTAAACAATCAAGAATAGCCAAATCTGTCGTTTTATAATCTTGACTATAAAGTAAAGTATAGGGTTCTATATGGTGAATAAATGGCAATAAATCCCTTATATACTGACCATCCTCTATTAAGATAGCCTGAAAACTGGTTATCCCTTCCATTTCCATCATTTTACGAAGGGCTAACGGTGAATTGGGACAGAAATAATACCAATCCATATTTTCAGGAATTTCGTAATGGTGAGCCCAATTATCAATCCCTATCTGTAGGATTTTATAGTCCTTTGACATCTGTAACCTCCTCAATCCACTGATGTAATTTATCTAAGAAACGTTGACCAGTATGTTCCTTAATTTTATCAATAGAATAAACCAAGGCCTGATTCCATTCTTTTAGTCTGTCTGTATAGTAGCTTGCAGCCTTTGAAAACTCTGTCACATCTGAAATCAAATAACCATTTTTCAAATGTTCCACATAGACGGTTTCAACCAGATTAATTTGAGGAATTCCCGCACTGATACCTGCTATTTGAGTATAGAGGTGTGGTTGTTTATTGAGATCCACAATCAAACGAACAAACTCGAGTGTCTTAATCAAATCCAATTCATCATTCATATTGACAAATTGAAAACGCAGTTCTTGCTCCTGGTTTTCTTCTAAAGGATTTTCTGCCCCACCGTAGTCTATTCCTTTTTCTAAACTATCAGTATGGATTTGTTCTTGAATGATTTCATTGACAAGTGATTCCACTTCTTCCATTTGGTTCTGACTAGCAGAAAAGGCCCCAAACATGACTTCTGTATTTAGTTTCAGCAATAAATGATAAGACCTGAAATAAGGCTTGTCTATCAATTCCTTCTGAAAAATCTAATTGATAATAAATAATCGATTCTTTTCTAGTCTGACTTCTTCCCAGTCGTAAACGTGTATCAAAAGGAGAGAGATGATGAAATTTATCCGATAGGTTAGGATATAGTTCCTGCAAGAGTTGTAAACTATCCTCTCTATCCACTAGGACTAGGTCTGCTTGTTCAAATGATGAAGCTAAATCTTTAAAACTAGCTTGAGCGTTCCGATTAATGAAAAGACTCAAAATTTTAGCAGTATCACTTGGTAAACAACTGAAGAGAAATTGATCATGATGAGGATGAGAAGGGATGATGAAAATATCCTGTTTTTCCTGTTTTATTTGTAAATATTTATCAAAATATTCTGCGATCAATTGACTTATATCCGCGTAGTGAAGCTGTTTAAAACGATAGCCAAATATTGGATTTACCTCTACTCGTCCTCCCTCGTTTAAAAGCTCTCTAAAACGCCAGATGCCTTTTGGATCTAAATAGTCTTGATATGTAGGCTGTCCATTATCAAAATAAATGACACTTGATACAAACCCACGATCATCCATAATATAGTGCTTACTTATCTGACCATTGTTATCAAAATATTGGATATCACTGATAAATCCTTCTACGCCATGTTCTACCTTTGCATACTTTTTACCATTTTTTTGAACTACTATTGCAAATGGACTATACAGAAACTGGCAATCACTATCCCACTCTATATCTCTGAGATTAAGAACCTGGGTGTGTATATCATGCAAGTCTTGCATATCATCAAAGATAGAATAGACTTCTGTCTCTAAAACACCATGTCTATGTAAAAAATAACGTAAATGTGGCTGATAGGACAAGACTAATAAACGAGATTGTATCTCTTGCCTTTGAAAAAGCCTAATTTGATTGAAAGTATCATCAAATTCAAGTTTAAAGTGAGAATAATACCATGGAGTCATATCCTCGTGCCATTGACGGCCTGAACCATACCAAGCTGGAATAAAATAATACATAAAAGCCTCCTAAATCAAGGGTTTATAGGTTTCATTTAGTCTCAAAGCCTTCATTTCATCTTTAATTGTAAAAATCATACCACCAAACATCATAAATAAGCCTGGAATCATAGTAATCCTCAACAATTTTTCATCAGATAAAACAAATAACATTGGAGTACCCGCCATCAACACATTAAAAGTTCCCCCTATAATCGAAAAGCGCAACACCAATCGATTAATAAATCGACTTGTTTCCTCACCTGGATAAACTCCATATATATACTCTCCAGATTTCTTCATCTGATCGGATATCTGATCACCACTCAAATTGACAAAAGCAAAAGCAATACTAAATAAAAAAATCATAGCAATATATGAATAAATCCATAACGGTTTTCCAACTCCGTACTGAGCAGATATGTCAGAGAAGACGGAAGTCTGAGGAAAAAGGGTTTGTAATAGTAAAAAAATATAGGTAGGTAAACTTAAAAACTCATAACATACATAAACGGCATACCACCAGCGGGATTTAACATTATTTCAAAATAGGAATAGCGCTTAAACCGACTACGTAAGCCAATCTTATGAACGGGTATACGATAACGCGCTCTATACATGAGCACCATCATATAAGTTAATACAATACTGCTCAATACAATAAGTAGCATTATTCCCGTAGAAATTCGAACAAGCTGAAATGTACTTAAAATATCTTGTGGAATATTTAAAACAATACTAGCTAATAAAATAACTATAGAACCACCTACTCCAAGTTGAGCATTTAAATCTGATAACCACACTAGAAAGAAAGCCCCTGCTATTAGTAGCATGGTATTCATTATAGTCACCAATATGGATGAATAGAGATGTTGTATCGGTAAATTCAATGAAAGCGCTAAAGATTGAATCAAGGCAATGACTAATGTTAAATACATCTTTCTTCTATCTTGAACTTCTACTGCCCCTGAAGAAATATTTAATTTCTTAGAAAAAGATAACAGCTGCCATAGAATCATTGATGACATCCATGGCGACAGTCCTATAGAGAACAGAGAGAGGCTTCTCAGATTCCCTCCTAGAAGTGCGGTTGAGAAAGCTAAATAGGCCGTTGAGCCACCTAAAAAATCTCTACTATTCAAGTCAACAAAAGGAAGAGTAATTCGGCTTCCTAATATATAGATAAACAACAGAAACAAAGTTGTTAGTCCTTTTTTTACTGCCATCGATGAGTAAATTTTTTTCACGAAATACTCCTTTATTAAATCTTAGTTTCAATCTTTCCACTTATATACATACACTTAATTGCTACTTGCTTTTATATTGTTATGATAAGGTCATCTTTTTAGTAATACAATCAGAACCATTCAAAACACTTTATTTCTTATTTGTTCAACAGATTCAAATATTCCGTATAACGTTTAAAAATATCTGTATCTTCCAAACCAGCCTCTTTTGCTTGCTGGTAGCGCATTTGAAGATTACTTAAAATATTTTTCTTTTCTTCTGTTACATTCCAATCCTTCATAGCATAAATTGCCATACGTTCTGTCAAACATTCAAATACATCTATCAATAACTTTTCATTGATATTCCCACTAATACTATCCAATCCCACTCTATAATTATAAAGTGATTTATGAATATAGGTAGAATGGTAAGATTCCGCAAATAGTCTATAATTAGTTCTTGTATCTTCAATATTCTTCCCTTTAGGAAAAGAAATACATTTAAATAATCTACGAGAAAACAGAATCCCCCAACTTGTTGTAAAAGATAAATCTTTACGTTCTAAGAAAGGTAATTGTTGAATCAATTCCTCTCCAATATAATTTCTCTCGTAATAATCATCAAAGAAATGTATCAAATAAACGTTTTGTTCATTATGAAATTCTTTATAATTGGAGACAACAACTTCTGAATCATTCAGTAAAGCTGCTTTATATAAATCCTCTACATAAGTTGGATCAATCCAATCATCTGAATCTATAAAGGATATAAATTCACCTTGGGAATGTATAATTCCTACATTTCGAGCATCTGATAAGTCCCCATTCTCTCTTTCAAAATAATGAAAACGACGATCTCTATTGACAAATTCCTGGCAAATTTCCTTGGAACCATCCGATGAACCATAATTAATTAGCAAAATCTCTATATTTGAATAGGTCTGTTTAGTAATACTATCTAAACACAAACCTAGATAGTTTGCAACATTATAAATTGGGACAATTAAACTGATTAATGGCTGTGGATAAGTGACCCTATTTTCAAATTCTGAAACTATTGTTTCATAATTTTTTATCGCATCTGAATATGGAAACTGCTCTATTCTAAGTGAAACGAGATATTTAAGTTTCTCTAAATAGTAAAAGGTTGCAATTCCCTGACTTTCTGCGCTTTTCAATATCTGTTCATGAATTTGAATCTCCTGCAAAGCTAGTGATTCAGTAAAATTAAGGGTTATATTTGTTCCGTGCTGACGATAAATATAAGTTGCTTCCTTCACATAAATAATGCTTTGCATTTTTAAATAAAGATTGAAAAAGAAATATAAGTCCTCTCCGTAGTTAATACTTTCATCAAATTTCTGACTTTCAAGAAGTTCTCTTTTAAAGAGCTTAGAAGCGATACAGTGAAAATCATGGTTTAATTTTCCTAGTTTAGGAAATTCTTCCAAAAAAACATCACGATTCCGTTTCCCAATTCTTAAAAATTCTTCTTCCTGACTTGAATAAACTCTCAGATAAAATTTTCCATCCAAATAGTAGGATTTGTAGCTTGAAATAGCCACATCCGCATTATTTTCTCTAAGAGCATTATATAGAACTTCTAAATAGTTAAACTCAACCCAGTCATCTGAATCAATAAAAGTAATGTACGCCCCCTCCGAACGTTCGAGTTCTAGATTACGAGCAGAAGACACTCCGCCATTTTCCTTTTCAATATAGCGAAAACGACTATCACGTTCTGCATACTCCTGACAGATTATTCCCGATGAATCTGTTGAACCATCGTTTACAAGTAACACTTCAAAATTAGTATAACTTTGATTGATTATGCTATCTAAACACTGAGGTAAATAATCTTCTTTATTATAGATAGGAACTATAATACTAATTAATTCATTATTCATATTTCCTCCATTTTCGCTAAACTTATATATTATAATTTATAAAACGAAAGTCATTTGATAAATTCCCTACTCAAAAATCCTATTCATCTAGGCATCTACTTTTATAAATTAATAGATAGATAATTCTCCATCAAATAGAATCCCAAAATTTGGAATATTAGACCATCTATCATCCAATCTTATTTTTATTTCCCAAGCTCTTCATCAATTCAATCATTTCGTCAGGTCTATCTACAGAAAAAATACCATCGTAAATACTATCATCTGAGGATTTCCTAGTATTATCAAACGTAAAAATTTTTCTTCCTCTATCTCTAGCTTTAGACAAAACATCGAACACCTCAGCTCCATGGTTAATATCTAGATATACAGTCGAATCATCTAACATCCAATCAATTCTATTGTGAATAATACTTTGATACAGTGTCACATTTCTATATACTGATAACTTGGTCAAGTCAGAAGCACAATATACTGGCGCTCCAATGTGGAAATGCCATTCTGGTAAAGACTTTATTAAATATTCTAAATGCTCTACTTCTAAAACCCATGTCAGAATACAAGCACTCTTCTTAGACTGGCTAGCACGTTCATAATAATTTAGATTAAATTTTCTAGATATAATTTCTGTCCAATCTAAATCTCTATAAGCCCACCACAATTCTCGTAGTCTCGATATACTATATGTATTCCAAGGCTTATCATGACTAGCATAGTGAACAATTGCAGGTGGATTATCATCCAAACGTTCACATTCTTGACCAAGACGATAAATATCAACACCAACCATATAATTATATGTTTCATCTAATGCTAACCAGTTATCCTCAAAGTAAATATTTAAAATACTCTGATCCCCAAGATGAACAGCTTGATTCTTCTCTGCAGCTAATTCCAATAAACGATTAACTATGGAATGTTCTTTCCATTTTGCAACATCCATTAGCAAAACTCCAGAATTAAATCCAGATTTTCGTCCCTCATAGGCATAAACATCATCAACGGCTCCAATATAATGTCCTTTAAAATCTATTTTAAAGAGAGAGGTTAGATCACCTGTTACAATGATATCTGAATCCAGATACAATGCCCTATCAGAATCAACTACTTCTGTCGCAAAAAATCTAAAGTATGAAGCGTAATTTAAATGTGGTCCTGTTTTATAACCTTCAAAAAGTTCTTTATCCAAGTGTACATTGTGAATAGTGGAATTCACAACTTCCATTTTTCTTCCCAATAATTTGAACCATTCAGGAGCTATATCACTATTTAAAATATAAAAATCAACTTCTGTATTATGACAAAGAATCGATTTAATTGTTGTCTCTAATTGAACTAAATAAGCATTATCTGCTGCTAAGACAATTGATTTTCTCATGACTTTCCTTTCATAAAATTCTTGATCTTTTCTACCATTTCAGCAGGCCTATCATGGTGACAAATTCCAACATAAGACTCTTCAGGTATAGTCAAACAACGTGTATTATCAAAAGTCAGCATCGGCTTTTCACATTTTTTCACTAAATCATAGACATACATTAATTTCTCATCATGATTCAAATCTAAATAAATATCTACCTCTTTTAAACGTTTCTCTATTAACAAAGGAAAATCATTAGGATAAAGAGTGACATTATTAAATTTTGATAATCTCAACAGTTCATTTGCCATAAAAGTATGGGCAGTAATGTAAAAATGTACTTCTGGCAATTGTTCAACTAGATAATCAATTTTTTCTACACACCAAGAATTAGTTAAATTCATACAAGTTAATTTTGGTTTATGAATATCTGCAGAATAAAAAACATCCTTTTCTTTCCAGCTAGATACTATATAGCTCCATTCCATGAAAGAGTATCTCCACCACTCTTCTCTCAGACGCCCTACAGAAAATTGATTCCACGGCTTGTCTTGAGAAATATAGTGTAAAATTTTAGGAAGCGGATTAATTGATTTTTCCAAAATCCAAGCATGCCCTTGTTCTGCCGCCCCTCTATCAAATCCTATTTGGTAATTAAAAGTTTCATTAATTTCAATATAGGAATCAAAGAACAACATATTTAAAATAGATTGATCTCCTTCTCCCACATTTTCATGCTCTTTTTCTGTCAAATCAATTAATTTTTGACGAATATTTTCAGCCTGCCATTTTTTATTATTTATTAATAATACTCCGGCATTAAAACCAATTCCAGCACCAAAACAAGAACGAGTTGCAGCTAAATAATTTTCACCTAAATCCAACTCAAACAATTCTTCCAAATCATCTGTTACCAGTAAATCACTGTCTAAATATAAAACTTTATCTTCTGTTACAAAATTTGGAATATAATAACGAGCAAATGTCATATGATTGATATGTGGCAGTTTATTTGACCAGTTCATTTGAAACTGTGGTCCAATTAACTTACAATCAATCAAATCTCCTCCCATCTCTTGAATATACATTCTTAATCTACTGAACCATTCTTGAGGAATGTCCTTGTTTAGTACATAAATTTTTAAACGACTATTGTGTCTACAGATTGATTTCATAGCCGTTTCGATTTGTCTAATATATGCATAATCTCCCGCAAATACTACTGCCCGTTTGGTATTTTCCATTTTAAATCCTTATCATTTATTCTAACTAACATTATTTGTTGCATTACATAAACCAAACCAGATAGATTCTCTCCAAAATTTTAATTTAATATCTTTGCAACAATTTGACTATTATAGGTTTCATCCTCAATGAACTCAATATCTTGATCAAAATTATACTCTGCTGTATGTTTATGTGAAAACTTAACCTTGGTTTTAGCCCCCATCTTCATCCACTCATATTCTGAATCGATATGACCGATATCCAATACCTGATGACCTTTTCGACTTAAATGATAAGCTAAAGCTTTAGCTGTAGGACCTAACATACATAAAATCAAGCGACCAGCCGCATGTTTTTCAATTTCTTGTTCAATTTCATGAACTCTAGAAAAAGCACTATGAGAAGGACAAATAATCCGGTTAATAGAATTGGCCTCATCAAATAAATCATTCCCTACACCTGAACGCGAAGTCGCACCTTCGACTATCAGTAAATCACGGTTTTTCCAGATACTTTTCAATTTTTCAAATTGAGCTTTAGCTTGACTCTTGTCTTCAAAATCGATATAAGGGCGAGATACAAAGGTTGAGCCATACCATGAATTACTACATAGTTCTCTGTAAAAATCCATATAATGATCCATGTGATCTTTCCAAAATGGAATTGCCCAAGATGTAAACCTGAAACGATCTGTAAAGGCATCAGGAAGGCACACAACTAATTCTTCTCTACTTTCCTGTCCGATGATATCTCTCATAGTCGAGACCAACTCTTCATCATAATCCTGGTATGGAATCGAATGCCCTGCAAGCATATTAATTTCTCCATCCCCAAAACGAACCAAAGAAGACTTGTTCCCAATAATATAATCTAAGGTTTCATCTATCCCTTTTACTTGAATCGGATCCAGCTGTTTCCCTAGAATTTCATTATTTATTAATTTCTGTAAATCAGCCAACATTCTTTCAGGATGTTCACTTGAATACAATCTTTGACCATTATTCCCATTTTGAGATTTATAAAAAGCTAGTATCGGTTTAGATAGACGAGTCATTTCTTCAACAATATCAGCCGTTGAACTCACCAAATTGATATCTAAGTATGCATCCATATTTTCCTTCAATTCTTCTAACTTATCTCTAGAAATTGCTGGATAAAGTTGAATATTAGGATATCGATTAGATAAATCATATAATTTTGCCCCCATAGCTGTCCAAGCAGCAACTTGAAAAACAACATTAGGTAAGCGTTCAGCCAAGTAATCCAGTTGTTCAATATCCTGAGAAGCAGTAAACGTTAAACAAGTTAAACTAGGGAGTTGTCGAAAGCAGGTAAGATGTCCATTTTTCTTAATATCTTTGATTGCATCAATCATAGAGGCGATTCCCCCATTTTCAAAAACGATTTGTCCTAAATCTCCGTGCTGAGTCGATTGAAAAGCTAATAGCGTTTTTTCTTGTTCTTTCAAAGATTTTAAAAAGTTCTCGTCTGCACTACCATGATTGATATCCAAATAAAGATTTGTTGACTGTTTCAGCTTATCTAATACAGGAGGAACAATCTGTGGATGCAATCTCACATTATCATGCACAGCTAATTTTGTTAGTTTATCTCCCATATCCGTCCAAGCAACAATATGAAATACCACCTCTGGTAGAGCTGTAACTAGCTCTTCTATCCCTTCTAAATCTTGGGAATTTGTCAAAGTTAAACAAGAAAATTCCTTGTCTAGAGGCGATGGCAGTTCAAACTCTCCTAAATGATGTTGTAAGATTTTAGTCCACTCTAAATCATGAAATTCCCACCATAAATCACGATAACGATTGGCTATTAAGGTTGACCAAGGTTTTCTATAGGACACAAAATGTATGATACTAGGTGATACTAATTCATTAAAATAGTTTTCCCATTTATTATAAAAAGCAGTTACATCATGACCTACTTGAAGGTTGTACCCTCTATCTAGCTCTAACCATCTATTAGAGCAAACTTGATTCAGAATCGTTTGATCACCGTTAAAATTTTCAAATTTCCCTTCATCCACTTCTTTTAATGTAACTATTGATTGTTCAATTAGTCGCTCTTTTAATTTCTCTTGACGCCATTTTTTGTTATTGATCAGCATCACTCCTGCATTAAATGTGACACCATCCGTATCCCAAGCAGCGCTAATAAATATTCATAAAAGTCAATCTCAAATAATGGTTCCAAAGATTGATTTACAATTAAATCACTGTCCAAATATAAAACTTTATCCTCAGAAATATAATCTGGTATAAAGTATCTGGCATAAGTCATTGGACTTATATACTCCCGAGTTTCCCAACTTTGAAATACAGCTTGCTCTGGCAACTTTACATCAATAATATCACTACCTAACATACGAGCAATTTTTCGTGGTTTGCGAAACCAATCTGGCATAATATCTTGATTTAAAATATAAATCTTAACGTCTCTATTGTGGTATAGAATAGATTTTATGGTTGTTTCTAACTGCGTGGTGTAATTACGATCACCAGCTAATACAATTGTTTTATTCATCTCATTCCCTTAATCAATTCCCAAGTGATAGATTGCATCTACCAATAACTTTTTAGTGAAATAACCCTCTTTTAGCAAATAACTAAAGGTCTTTATCCGATTCGTCATTTCTTGATATTCTTGTAGATTCATTTTATCAACTATCTCATGAGCTTCTTCCAGACTATTCACCACAAAGCCCAAGCCTTGATCTACTATAAATTTAGCAGTTGATAAGCTACTCGGTACAATGACTGGGATGCCAGCTGTTAGATAGGTACTAACCTTATGAGATATATTCAGAGTGTAATATTGGTTACTTTCTCCATCATTTTGATGAGTTCCCCAGACAAGACCAAATCCACCTTTTGATAATTCTAGTAACAATTCCTCATCTTTTTTCCATCCCTCAATGCTAAGATTTTTAGCACTAGAACTAGCCTCCCCTTTATTTGAAAATACTCTTAAAAGCGTATCTTGGCACCAATTTTGCAAGTCTGGGAAACGCTCTAAACTTCCAGCAAAAAAGAGTTCTTTTTTAAAAGTTGGGGTATATAAGGATAAATCATGAGGATGATCCCACATCCCTTGAATGAGAATTTTCTTGGTTGTCAAGCCTTCTTCAATCAGGCGTTCTTTCATCTGTTCGGATGGAACAATCAAAACATCCGATAGATTATACATATACATATATTCTTTCATGAGGTAATAGTTACTATCAAACATGAGAGGAACAACATCATGGATAAAGCAAATAATTTTCACCTGCATATCCTTCAGCTTATCAAACAAGACTCGATCAAACTCAAAGCCATTCCAAGTAGGAGACTGAAAGACTAAGATATCACCAATAGAAATACTGGCCATAATCCCATCCAGACGCTTATTCATTTCAGAAGGGCTATCTGAACCAATATTGTAAAAATAAATACCAACCTCTCTAAACCCCAGTTGACTGGCTATTTTTTGTACAGCATTTTGAGCTAGAATGACGGTACTATCACCAGCCATGCCGTATAAATTCGTTAAATGTAGTTTCATACTGTATTATCTCATTTTTTATTACTATCTACGGAAGTAAAGACAATTTTTCCATCATTCTTCTATAAATCTCCGTAAGTTGCATATTTTGTTCTTCTAATTTTGCTATTACTCTTTGTAATCTATTTTTATAAATCAAAATATGATTGGTCAAGTCATAATTCAAACTTGCTAAAATAGCGAGCTTCTCTTCCCTAGCCTCGATTTCATCATATATACGCTTTTCACTCCATATATTTGATAAAGTACCAGATAACCAATACGGTACCAATAAATATAACTGTTTAAATAGACAACCCGTGAAGCCTTTAGGAGTACTTTCCACGTCCAGTAAGTATCTTCCGCAATTTTTCCTAAAGGAAATGGCAAATTTTCTAATAGCTCTCTCTTGAATAATTTCAAATAAGCTACAGTCCAATTCCCAGTTTTCATTTCTTCGACACCTTCTCTATCTATGATTTCTTTTCCGTCTATCACTTCAAGAGAATCATCTGGATTAGAATCATAAAACAAATATTGGCAACGTGATTCATCGTAACAATTATAACGTCCGATACTAATATCCGCATTCTCTTTTTTCAATGCATCATATAACAGTTGTAAAGCATCATTTTCCAACCAATCATCAGAATCTACAAAAGTAAGATAGGAACCTTTTGATTGTCTTATTCCATAATTACGTGCGTCTGATAGGCCTCCATTTTCTTTTTCAAAGTAACGAAAACGAGAATCTTTAGCAACATATTCTCTACAAATGTCAGCAGAATTATCTGGTGAACCATCGTTTATCAATAAACACTCAAAATTCCGATATGTTTGGTTCATAATACTATCCAGGCACTGTCTCAAATAATTTTCAACATTGTAGATTGGAACTATAATACTAATTAATTCATTATCCATATAATTATTACCTTAAATATTTATTTTTTACTCTTACAAGTAACTTCCCTTCATTATGAACTATACTATTCGTCGAAACATTATTGCAAATAAGATAACCTGCTCCAATAGTCACTCCTTTTAAAATTGTAATATCACTTCCTATCCAGCAATCTCTTACAACTCTAATCTGGACAATCGTTCACTGCCACTACTTATTTCTCTTAATACCTAAATCACTTGATAAAATTCATGCAAGTATTTATTCTATTTAGCAAAGTATTAAAAGGAAGATATAGGTTGCACTTTACATCTTTCCATGATAATAAAAATCACGTTTTATTTGATACCTTTTAAAAAATCCACCATGTCCTGAGGTTTATCATGTAAAAATATGTGATCCACATGATACGGATTAGCTACATTATCAAATGTTAGAATTGTTTTCTTAGCCTCTTGAACCCATTCTAAAACATCAGGAAATTTAAATTCATGATTAATATCTAAATAAACATCACATTCTTCAATCATTTTCTTGCACATCCACCTCATGACAGTTGGATGTAACTTAATATTCTCATAACTAGCTAAACTTCTAAGAATTTCTCCCATTTCTGTAAAAGTTAAAACATGAATTTCATAATCAGGTAAATTTTTAGATAAATAATCAATTTGTTCCAATTGCTGACTACCTGTAATTACCAATGCTTGATGTTTATATTCTTTTACAACTAATTGTTCCTGACTATTAATTTGAGCCCATTCTAATTGACTATATTGCCACCAAACTTCTCGTAAACGACCAACTGAATAAGTGTTCCACGGTTTATCAGCGGATAGATAATGTATAATAGCAGGGAGTGGAGACAATGGTAAATCAAAAATAAAATATTGTCCTCTGTTATCAGCGACCTGGTCATACCCAATCTGAAAATTATAAATGTCATCTAACAGTACATAATTTTTACCTATTACGATATTCAAAACAGTTTGATCTGCCTCTGGTAAATGTTCATGCTCACTTTCAGTAATATCGATTAGTTTCTGCTGAATTGAATTTTCCTTCCAATAAGCATTATTAATCAATAGGACCCCCGCATTAAATCTATCTTCTAGACCATAGATTACTTTAGCTGCAGCTAAAGGTTTATTAGTTAAATCTATAGAAAACAACTCTGTCAAATCACGAGTAACTACCAAGTCACAATCTAGGTATAAAACAATATCTTCTGAAACAAAACTTGGAATAAAATAACGAGCATAAGTCATAAAATTAATATGCTGTCCTACTGGAGGTAGCCTCCAACTTTGCATATTACCTTGAAACATCTTGATATCTACTATATCACTATTGCGATATGACATTTTTTCCCTGGTAGAAATAAACCATTCTTGTGGAATATCCTGATTAAAAATATAAACTTTGATATCGCTATTATGATAACAAATAGATTTCAAAGTTGTTTCAATCTGACGAATATAACCATAATCTCCTGCAAGTACAATTGCTCTTTTATTCATTTATCACTCCTACATCTTTATTTCAATCGATATCCTGTTTGAAAATAAATATCATAAAATTATCTAAGATAAATAGTGCCAAATTCGATCTCAACTTTTCCATTGCGGTTATTAAACTTATTTAATCAAACTTACATACAGCATAAGTAACAATCGAAGATCCAATTAAACTAATATCCAGACACTTATTCAACAACAAGAAAATTTTCTAAAAATTTTTTTATTTCTGTCACCATTCCATTTGCATCTTCTTGTCGAAAAACTTTACTAAATCCACTTGAATCATGATTAGTATTCTCAAAAGCATAAACAGGCTTATTCTGTTCTATTGCTCTATTAACAATACCATCCACCTCTCCCCAATGGTTAATATCTAAATAAATATCTGATTTCTTCAACAAGTCCTCAATAATATCATCATGATGAACATTTGTGTATATATTCACGTTCTCATAACGATTGAAACTTTCAAGATAATCCGAAATATTTGTTTTAGCCGCTATATGAAAAGCTACCTCTGGCAGATTCTGAACAAGATAGTCTAAATTTTCTAAAGTGTCTGAAGCTGTTAAAGTAAAAACATGAAACTGGTGTTGTTTCCTTGGAATGATTTTCAAATCCTCTTGAGAAGTAACGATAGAATTAGCTGGTATATCTTTATAAATTAAGGCATTTGCTCCAATTATGACATTATCTCCAATCGTCACTCCTTTTAAAATGACGACATTAGTTCCAATCCAACAATTTTTTCCTATCGTTATTTTGTCAGCAGTAAATCGAATTTTTTCGATATGGTAATTTGAGTATTTATGATTATGGTCAAAAATCCTTACCCCATCTCCAAACATGGTATCCCTACCAATTTCAATTTCTTTACCACAACGAATCGTACAATGGTCATTAAAGAAAACTCTATTTCCTAGTGTTAATTTAGCATTATTAGCTACTTCTAAACTTACAAATGAACGAAATGTAACATCTGTTCCTAATTCAATAGTACTGGTGGGGGAAATCTCTATATGATGAAAATCTCCTAATAACTTTACAGAATCTTTAAAATCCATGTTTTTCTTCCACTTCTCTTAATTTCTCAATCATTTCTTGAACTTGTTCTACTTTGTAGGTTATCTGTCCAACTTCACGATATTTTGTATTTTCAAAAGCTAAAATTAACTTTCCTCTTTCTGAAAATTGATCTAACATTTCCTCTGTTTTTTCACCATGATTAATGTCTAAAAGCACCTGACTAGTCTCAATTAATTCTTGATCTAGTTCTACTAAATAATTAATCCCAGCATAAACAGTTACATTTGGATAAACCAACAATTGTTTCAAACGATCACTGACCATCACTCTAGCCGCAATCTTAAATTGAATATTAGGCAAGGATTGAATCAATGTATCAATTTGTTCAATATGATCTGAAGACGTATAAATTAAACAAGTAAGAGGTTCTCTGATAGGATAGATATGTGATTTTTGTAGTGGGTGTAAATGATGATTCTTTCCTAACTCTGTCCATTCAAGACCATGATAATACCACCAAACATCACGATAGGTCTGCGCAGCTAAATCAAACCACGGCTTTCTATGTGAGAGATAGTGGATAATACCAGGATAATCTTGACCTGCTGGTAACTCATAGTCTGTAAATTGCTTATGAATCACAACATGGTTATTATCAAATTCCATCTCTATCCATCTATTTTCAAAGAGCATATTTAAATACTTTGATCCGCTTGATCCACTTTATCGTGCCACTCATTTGTCAAATCTATCAAGCGTTGAGACATGTTTTCTTGTTTCCACAAACGATTGTTGATTAGTAGAACACCCGCATTGAACATTTCCCTGCCATAGTATACTCTTCCTCCATAATCTCGAACAGCTGCTAATGGATAGTCTTGCAAATCTGTTTCAAACAAGTTATCCAAATTTTTAGTTACAACCAAATCACAGTCTAAATAAAGAGCCTTATCTTCTTTGACGAAATCAGATATAAAATAACGCAAAAATACTGTGTAACTAATATCTGTTTTATAACGCGAAATTTGCTCAGACGTAACCCGACAATTGATAATCTCTGAGTCATATCTTTCCAATCGCTTGTTTAATTGTTTAAACCATTCATTAGGAAAATCACTATTAATCAGATAAAAGCGAATCGAGCGATTATGGTAACAGATAGACTTAATAGTCGTCACAACCTGCTCGACATAGGCATGGTTTGCTGCCAAGACAATTGCTTTCTTAAACTCTTGATTTTGAGTCTGAAGCAAATCTAATAACATCTTCTTCTCTTTTATCTGATCTAACACATGAGAATCTGTTATTCCTCTGTTATTACTTTCAAAAGTTATATGATTTAAAATAGATTTATAAGCATGTATATGTTCTGACATTGGATAACCCAACGTTGACAATAATGCCAATCTATCTTCTATAGCGTATATGCAATCTCTAACCCATTTTTCATCCCAAGTATTTGAAATACTTCCACTCCTAACTCTGTAAATATAAGAAGCTTTTATTAATATAAACAATACTTTTGGAAGCTAATAGTATTTTTTTAAATTAAATACGGCATCTTCAGTCACTCTTCCTACTGGAAAACGAAAATTAGAAATAATTTCTTTTCTATAAATTTTTCCCCAAGCAACTATCAATGCTGAATTTAATAATCTATTAGAATCATTTAAACAATCCACTATAGAGACATTGTCATAAAGTTTCTCAAAATAATTTCCAGATATATGAAAATAGAAATTTGAATCAGACTCATTAAACTTACAATAATTTCCAACTGCAATATCTGCCTGATACTCAATTAATTTATTATATAGAACTTCTACATAATCCGACTCAACCCAATCATCTGAATCAATAAAAGTTACATAGGAACCAGTCATTTTGTCCAGACCTACATTTCTCGCATCTGATAAACCACCATTTTCTTTTTCAATGTAAATAATCCGATTATCTTTTTGTGCATACTCTTGACAAATTATCCCCGAATTATCTGTAGAGCCATCATTGATAACGATAATTTCAAGATTTTTATAAGTTTGGTTAATTAAACTATCCAAACATTTATCTAGATAATGTTCAACATTATAAACTGGCACAATTACCGTAATTTTTTCATTCATGAGCTCGTTCTCCTTTCCTACTATTATAACATTTTTTTGCTATTGTTTAAGCTATTAAGGAATTTCCAAGTTAAAAAAATATATTTATTTCATTGATAGAATCGTCCATACAGTATTAAATTATAATTAAACTAAAAAAATTGTATAATAACGCAAAAAAATATAAGTTGAATAATTTAAAAATATTTAGCGTTATAATCTTACTGCAGTTACACAATAACATTTTTCGAATGATCAATCCTAAAGATAAATTTTTTTAATTCATCTCAGACATCTAAAAAAATGACTCGTCTATATGCATATCAAGTATCTTTTTAGGAATTTATTGATATAACTAGCCTTATTATTTTTAGAATAGCTATCTAATAAACGTAAAAAAGCGACCCACATCAAAAAAATTAGATAACATTCTAATTTTTTTGAGTATAGATCACTTTTTATATCTAAAAACATCCACCAAAATAGAGAAAAATCAATTTATAAAATGTGTTTTACTAACCTTCAAAATATTTAGCTACAATTGCTTTTTTGACCAAAATTTGTTGATAAGATTCCACATCTCCATGTTTAAGAGTTTCTTCTTCATGAATAGATAATCGCCATTTATAAGCTTGAATTTCTCTATCTAATAACTCCTGAGGAGCTCCAATTAATTGGAGAATAGTCATACGTTCTTCAATACTCTTTAAGGGATATACATCTGCAAGATTGACTGTCCTTGTAACACTTGTAGAACGTTTTCTATGGATATAAATAGCCTTATTCATAAAAGCAATTTTATCTGCCTGAAGATAAACTTTATAAGTTGTGAAATCATCCTCTACACTTTTATCTGTTGGATATACAATATCCTTAAACAGCTCTGTCTTGTATAACTTCGCCCACGGAACTGTGAAGCATTGACTGAAATTATACTTACTGTCATATTGATGGTTAAACCATTCAAATGGCGTATAAGTCTGTTCAAAATAACCATCTGCTCCTACATGAATCAAAAAACTAGCTTGATCATCCAAAAATTGAATAAAGTTTCCGATTGCAATATCTGCATCTGTTTTTTTCAATAAATCATAAAGATTTTGGATATGATCCAACTCCAACCAGTCATCATTATCTACAAAAACGATATAATCCCCAGTTACAACTTCCAAGGCACGATTGCGGCTAGAAGAAACTCCACCGTTTCTTTTATGATAGACTTTAACACGTTCATCTTGATTTTGATAACGTTGACAGATTGCTGCTGAACCATCTGTTGAGCCATCATTAATCAAAATAATTTCAAGATTTTGATAGGTTTGTTGAACGATACTATCCAAACATTTTTCAAGATATAGTTCTGACATATAAACAGGAACGATAACACTAATTTTTTCCATCATTTCAATCATATACTCCTTTTCTGATGCATTATATAAAAACAAAGTCAATTCTAGTACAGTGCGCATTATTTAAGATATATCCTAAATCAATTCTAATATTTCTGATAACAGATTAATCACATTTAACTTCCCCAGCATTTGGTAAGTATTCTTTTATAAATCCTGATATATCCTTACTCATGATTTTATCCAATCGTTCAGAAATAATGTCTTCTGGCCAATTCCACCACGCAATTTCTAACATCTGTTCACGAAAAGTAGGTTCTGCTATACGATAACGAATCACTTTGGCTGGATTGCCTCCTACAACAGCATATGGTTCTACATCCTTGGTCACTAGAGCCCCTGCTGCTATGACTGCACCATCTCCAATAGTTACCCCAGCCATGATTTGAGCATTGTTTCCAATCCAAACATCATTACCAACTCGAGTTGGACTTTTCAAAATATGATCATCAGTCATCTGCAATGACTCATCCGTGTAAAACACCTCTAAACTCTTGAATGGATAAGTTGTAATCAACTCTAAATCATGATTTGCAGTTATAAATTGAACATTATGACCAATAGAACAATAATCACCAATTATAACCTGACCTCCGTGGTCATAGTCAATTAATTGTGGAATGCCATACGTATGCTTCCCTACCATTAAGGATCCGTAATCAATCAAATAACGACAAGTATATTTTGTCAGGTAATCAAATAAGTCCGAACGCGAATCGTATATTCGTATTTCTAAGGGAATCGTTTCCTGATGTAAACCTTCCCAGTAGGAATGGCCTACTTCTTCATAGCAACACTCAAAAACTGCTGTTAGTTGCTCTGACTTAGAATATAATTTAAGTTTGTGATCTTCTAATTTCCAAAATCGCTCATTATCATGACCTGCTCCACCAATATCTCTAATCTTACCATCAGATAAGAATTGAAAATAACGTTGGTGTTGCTTATTTTTATGTGAAAATAAACAGAATTTTCCAGATAGCAATTAAAACTTCCCCCTCCAACTAAATTGACTATATCTATCAGTCCACCTACAATCTGAGTAAGTAGTCATCTAACGAAAACTTTATACAAATTTAGTGTTATTTAACTTTCATATAGAGACTATATAGTGTTCTCTTGTTATATACATCTTACCACAAATACTCTTATAATAAAAGCAACTTACATAGAAATATCAAGGCTATCCCAGAATTGAAAATTAATAAATTTACATACAATTAACGAATTGGAAAGATAATCATATACGATTCAAAGTCATGCCGATGGAGTTTTATTTCTTCAAGGATATTAATCAACAAGTAAAGTGAGGTCTTAAAGTCTTGTTTACCATAGGCTACAATCGTACAGGAAAAATGCAAATACAACTATCGATCATTAGTGGACATTTACGACGAAATAATGCAAAAAATCCCCTGGATGAGTTTTCATCCAAGGGATTTTTCATAAATCGAAATAACAATACTTTCTATGTATTTTTAATCCGATTATTCTTCATCATCACGTTTACGGCGTTTCGCAAACAGACCTAGACCAGTCACAGCTGCCAAAGCTCCAAGGAGTGCAGATGACTTAGAAGCTTCTGTACCTGTATTTGGCAATTGCTGTCTTGACTTACCTGCTGATTCTGATGGTGTTTCAGAAGATAATGTGTCTGCTGACGCTGATTCTGATGAACTTGTTGAACCTGACTCAGAGACACTTGTGCTGCCTGATTCTGAAGCACTTGTTGATGCTGATTCTGACGCACTTGTTGACGCTGACTCAGATGCCGATGTGCTTGCTGATTCTGACGCACTTGTTGATGCTGACTCAGATGCGCTTGTACTTGCTGATTCTGATGCACTTGTCGACGCTGACTCTGACGCACTTGTTGATGCTGACTCAGATGCGCTTGTACTTGCTGATTCTGATGCACTTGTTGATGCCGATTCAGAAGCTGATGTACTTGCTGATTCTGATGCACTTGTTGACGCTGACTCAGATGCGCTTGTGCTTGCTGATTCTGATGCACTTGTTGATGCTGACTCAGAAGCCGATGTACTTGCTGATTCTGATGCACTTGTTGATGCCGATTCAGAAGCTGATGTGCTTGCTGATTCTGATGCACTTGTTGATGCTGATTCAGAAGCTGATGTACTTGCTGATTCTGATGCACTTGTTGATGCCGATTCAGAAGCTGATGTACTTGCTGACTCTGACGCGCTTGTGCTTGCTGATTCTGATGCACTTGTTGACGCTGATTCTGAGGCGCTTGTGCTTGCTGACTCAGAGGCACTTGTTGACGCTAACTCAGATGCACTTGTTGATGCTGATTCTGAGGCGCTTGTGCTTGCTGATTCTGATGCACTTGTTGATGCTGACTCAGATGCACTTGTTGATGCTGATTCAGATGCGCTTGTGCTTGCTGACTCTGATGCACTTGTTGACGCTGACTCAGATGCCGATGTGCTTGCTGATTCTGACGCACTTGTTGATGCTGACTCAGATGCACTTGTTGACGCTGATTCTGACGCACTTGTTGATGCTGACTCAGAAGCTGATGTACTTGCTGATTCTGACGCACTTGTTGACGCTGATTCAGAAGCTGATGTGCTTGCTGATTCTGATGCACTTGTTGATGCTGACTCAGAGGCACTTGTTGACGCTGATTCTGACGCACTTGTTGATGCTGATTCAGAAGCTGATGTGCTTGCTGATTCTGATGCACTTGTTGATGCTGACTCAGAGGCACTTGTTGACGCTGATTCTGACGCACTTGTTGATGCTGATTCAGAAGCTGATGTGCTTGCTGACTCAGAAGCGCTTGTGCTTGCTGATTCTGACGCACTTGTTGATGCTGATTCAGAAGCTGATGTGCTTGCTGATTCAGAAGCTGATGTGCTTGCTGATTCTGATGCACTTGTTGACGCTGATTCAGAAGCTGATGTACTTGCTGATTCTGATGCACTTGTTGATGCCGATTCAGAAGCTGATGTGCTTGCTGACTCAGAAGCCGATGTACTTGCTGATTCTGACGCACTTGTTGACGCTGATTCAGAAGCTGATGTGCTTGCTGATTCTGATGCACTTGTTGATGCTGACTCAGAAGCGCTTGTGCTTGCTGATTCTGAAGCTGATGTGCTTGCTGACTCAGATGCGCTTGTGCTTGCTGATTCTGAAGCTGATGTGCTTGCTGATTCTGACGCACTTGTTGATGCTGATTCAGAAGCTGATGTGCTTGCTGATTCAGAAGCTGATGTGCTTGCTGATTCTGATGCACTTGTTGATGCTGACTCAGATGCGCTTGTGCTTGCTGATTCTGAAGCTGATGTGCTTGCTGACTCAGATGCGCTTGTGCTTGCTGATTCTGAAGCTGATGTGCTTGCTGACTCAGATGCGCTTGTGCTTGCTGATTCTGACGCACTTGTTGACGCTGATTCTGAAGCTGATGTGCTTGCTGATTCTGACGCACTTGTTGACGCTGATTCAGAAGCTGATGTGCTTGCTGATTCTGACGCACTTGTTGATGCTGACTCAGATGCGCTTGTGCTTGCTGATTCTGATGCACTTGTTGATGCCGATTCAGAAGCTGATGTGCTTGCTGATTCTGACGCACTTGTTGATGCTGATTCAGAAGCTGATGTACTTGCTGACTCAGATGCGCTTGTGCTTGCTGATTCTGACGCACTTGTTGATGCTGATTCAGAAGCTGATGTACTTGCTGACTCAGATGCGCTTGTGCTTGCTGATTCTGACGCACTTGTTGATGCTGATTCAGAAGCTGATGTGCTTGCTGACTCAGAAGCGCTTGTGCTTGCTGATTCTGACGCACTTGTTGATGCTGATTCAGAAGCTGATGTGCTTGCTGATTCTGACGCACTTGTTGACGCTGATTCAGAAGCTGATGTGCTTGCTGATTCAGAAGCTGATGTACTTGCTGACTCTGAGGCACTTGTTAAGGCTGATTCAGAAGCTGATGTGCTTGCTGATTCTGATGCACTTGTTGACGCTGATTCAGAAGCTGATGTACTTGCTGATTCTGATGCACTTGTTGATGCCGATTCAGAAGCTGATGTGCTTGCTGACTCAGAAGCCGATGTACTTGCTGATTCTGACGCACTTGTTGACGCTGATTCAGAAGCTGATGTGCTTGCTGATTCTGATGCACTTGTTGATGCTGACTCAGAAGCGCTTGTGCTTGCTGATTCTGATGCGCTTGTGCTTGCTGACTCAGATGCGCTTGTGCTTGCTGATTCTGAAGCTGATGTGCTTGCTGACTCAGATGCGCTTGTGCTTGCTGATTCTGACGCACTTGTTGATGCTGATTCAGAAGCTGATGTGCTTGCTGACTCAGAAGCGCTTGTGCTTGCTGATTCTGACGCACTTGTTGATGCTGATTCAGAAGCTGATGTGCTTGCTGATTCAGAAGCTGATGTGCTTGCTGATTCTGACGCACTTGTTGATGCCGATTCAGAAGCTGATGTACTTGCTGATTCTGACGCACTTGTTGACGCTGATTCAGAAGCTGATGTGCTTGCTGATTCTGACGCACTTGTTGATGCTGATTCAGAAGCTGATGTGCTTGCTGACTCAGAAGCGCTTGTGCTTGCTGATTCTGACGCACTTGTTGATGCTGATTCAGAAGCTGATGTGCTTGCTGATTCAGAAGCTGATGTGCTTGCTGATTCTGATGCACTTGTTGACGCTGATTCAGAAGCTGATGTACTTGCTGATTCTGATGCACTTGTTGATGCCGATTCAGAAGCTGATGTGCTTGCTGACTCAGAAGCCGATGTACTTGCTGATTCTGACGCACTTGTTGACGCTGATTCAGAAGCTGATGTGCTTGCTGATTCTGATGCACTTGTTGATGCTGACTCAGAAGCGCTTGTGCTTGCTGATTCTGAAGCTGATGTGCTTGCTGACTCAGATGCGCTTGTGCTTGCTGATTCTGAAGCTGATGTGCTTGCTGATTCTGACGCACTTGTTGATGCTGATTCAGAAGCTGATGTGCTTGCTGATTCAGAAGCTGATGTGCTTGCTGATTCTGATGCACTTGTTGATGCTGACTCAGATGCGCTTGTGCTTGCTGATTCTGAAGCTGATGTGCTTGCTGACTCAGATGCGCTTGTGCTTGCTGATTCTGAAGCTGATGTGCTTGCTGACTCAGATGCGCTTGTGCTTGCTGATTCTGACGCACTTGTTGACGCTGATTCTGAAGCTGATGTGCTTGCTGATTCTGACGCACTTGTTGACGCTGATTCAGAAGCTGATGTGCTTGCTGATTCTGACGCACTTGTTGATGCTGACTCAGATGCGCTTGTGCTTGCTGATTCTGATGCACTTGTTGATGCCGATTCAGAAGCTGATGTGCTTGCTGATTCTGACGCACTTGTTGATGCTGATTCAGAAGCTGATGTACTTGCTGACTCAGATGCGCTTGTGCTTGCTGATTCTGACGCACTTGTTGATGCTGATTCAGAAGCTGATGTACTTGCTGACTCAGATGCGCTTGTGCTTGCTGATTCTGACGCACTTGTTGATGCTGATTCAGAAGCTGATGTGCTTGCTGACTCAGAAGCCGATGTACTTGCTGATTCTGATGCACTTGTTGATGCCGATTCAGAAGCTGATGTGCTTGCTGATTCTGACGCACTTGTTGATGCTGATTCAGAAGCTGATGTGCTTGCTGATTCTGACGCACTTGTTGACGCTGATTCAGAAGCTGATGTGCTTGCTGATTCTGACGCACTTGTTGACGCTGATTCAGAAGCTGATGTGCTTGCTGACTCAGAAGCGCTTGTGCTTGCTGATTCTGACGCACTTGTTGATGCTGATTCAGAAGCTGATGTGCTTGCTGACTCAGAAGCGCTTGTTGACGCTGACTCAGAAGCGCTTGTGCTTGCTGATTCTGACGCACTTGTTGATGCTGACTCAGAAGCTGATGTACTTGCTGATTCTGACGCACTTGTTGACGCTGATTCAGAAGCTGATGTGCTTGCTGATTCTGATGCACTTGTTGATGCTGACTCAGAAGCGCTTGTGCTTGCTGATTCTGACGCACTTGTTGATGCTGACTCAGAAGCGCTTGTGCTTGCTGATTCTGACGCACTTGTTGACGCTGATTCAGAAGCTGATGTGCTTGCTGATTCTGACGCACTTGTTGATGCTGACTCAGAGGCGCTTGTGCTTGCTGATTCTGACGCACTTGTTGATGCTGATTCAGAAGCTGATGTGCTTGCTGACTCAGATGCGCTTGTTGACGCTGATTCTGAAGCACTTGTTGATGCTGACTCAGATGCCGATGTGCTTGCTGACTCAGAAGCTGATGTGCTTGCTGATTCTGATGCACTTGTTGACGCTGACTCAGATGCGCTTGTACTTGCTGATTCTGACGCACTTGTTGACGCTGACTCAGATGCCGATGTGCTTGCTGATTCTGACGCACTTGTTGATGCTGATTCAGATGCTGATGTGCTTGCTGATTCTGAAGCACTTGTTGACGCTGACTCAGATGCCGATGTGCTTGCTGACTCAGATGCCGATGTGCTTGCTGATTCTGACGCACTTGTTGATGCTGACTCAGATGCCGATGTGCTTGCTGATTCTGACGCACTTGTTGATGCCGATTCAGAAGCTGATGTGCTTGCTGATTCTGACGCACTTGTTGACGCTGATTCAGAAGCTGATGTGCTTGCTGATTCTGACGCACTTGTTGATGCTGACTCAGATGCCGATGTGCTTGCTGATTCTGATGCACTTGTTGATGCTGACTCAGATGCGCTTGTGCTTGCTGACTCAGATGCCGATGTGCTTGCTGATTCAGATGCGCTTGTTGACGCTGATTCTGAAGCACTTGTTGATGCTGACTCAGATGCCGATGTGCTTGCTGACTCAGAAGCTGATGTGCTTGCTGATTCTGAAGCACTTGTTGACGCTGACTCAGATGCGCTTGTACTTGCTGATTCTGACGCACTTGTTGACGCTGACTCAGATGCCGATGTGCTTGCTGATTCTGACGCACTTGTTGATGCTGATTCAGATGCTGATGTGCTTGCTGATTCTGAAGCACTTGTTGACGCTGACTCAGATGCCGATGTGCTTGCTGACTCAGATGCCGATGTGCTTGCTGATTCTGACGCACTTGTTGATGCTGATTCAGATGCGCTTGTGCTTGCTGACTCAGATGCACTTGTTGACGCTGATTCTGAAGCACTTGTGCTTGCTGATTCAGAAGCCGATGTGCTTGCTGACTCAGATGCACTTGTTGATGCTGATTCAGATGCTGATGTGCTTGCTGATTCTGATGCACTTGTTGATGCTGACTCAGATGCTGATGTGCTTGCTGACTCAGATGCGCTTGTTGACGCTGATTCTGACGCACTTGTTGATGCTGACTCAGATGCTGATGTGCTTGCTGATTCAGAAGCTGATGTGCTTGCTGATTCTGACGCACTTGTTGACGCTGACTCAGATGCCGATGTGCTTGCTGATTCTGACGCACTTGTTGATGCTGACTCAGATGCGCTTGTACTTGCTGATTCTGATGCACTTGTTGACGCTGATTCTGAAGCACTTGTTGATGCTGACTCAGATGCGCTTGTTGACGCTGATTCTGAAGCACTTGTTGATGCTGACTCAGATGCCGATGTGCTTGCTGATTCTGAAGCCGATGTGCTTGCTGACTCAGATGCTGATGTGCTTGCTGACTCAGATGCCGATGTGCTTGCTGACTCAGATGCTGATGTGCTTGCTGACTCAGATGCTGATGTGCTTGCTGACTCAGATGCCGATGTGCTTGCTGACTCAGATGCACTTGTTGAGGCTGACTCAGATGCCGATGTGCTTGCTGATTCTGAAGCACTTGTTGATGCCGATTCAGAAGCTGATGTACTTGCTGACTCAGAAGCCGATGTACTTGCTGATTCTGACGCACTTGTTGATGCTGACTCAGATGCCGATGTGCTTGCTGATTCAGATGCGCTTGTTGACGCTGATTCTGATGCACTTGTTGATGCTGACTCAGATGCCGATGTGCTTGCTGACTCAGAAGCTGATGTGCTTGCTGATTCTGACGCACTTGTTGACGCTGACTCAGATGCGCTTGTTGATGCTGACTCAGATGCTGATGTGCTTGCTGATTCAGATGCTGATGTGCTTGCTGATTCTGACGCACTTGTTGATGCTGATTCAGAAGCCGATGTGCTTGCTGACTCAGATGCGCTTGTTGACGCTGATTCTGACGCACTTGTTGATGCTGACTCAGATGCCGATGTGCTTGCTGATTCTGAAGCACTTGTTGACGCTGACTCAGATGCGCTTGTACTTGCTGATTCTGACGCACTTGTTGACGCTGACTCAGATGCCGATGTGCTTGCTGATTCTGAAGCACTTGTTGATGCTGATTCAGATGCTGATGTGCTTGCTGATTCTGATGCACTTGTTGACGCTGACTCAGATGCCGATGTGCTTGCTGACTCAGATGCCGATGTGCTTGCTGATTCTGACGCACTTGTTGATGCTGATTCAGATGCGCTTGTGCTTGCTGACTCAGATGCACTTGTTGACGCTGATTCTGACGCACTTGTGCTTGCTGATTCAGAAGCCGATGTGCTTGCTGACTCAGATGCACTTGTTGATGCTGATTCAGATGCTGATGTGCTTGCTGATTCTGATGCACTTGTTGATGCTGACTCAGATGCTGATGTGCTTGCTGACTCAGATGCGCTTGTTGACGCTGATTCTGACGCACTTGTTGATGCTGACTCAGATGCTGATGTGCTTGCTGATTCAGAAGCTGATGTGCTTGCTGATTCTGACGCACTTGTTGACGCTGACTCAGATGCCGATGTGCTTGCTGATTCTGACGCACTTGTTGATGCTGACTCAGATGCGCTTGTACTTGCTGATTCTGATGCACTTGTTGACGCTGATTCTGAAGCACTTGTTGATGCTGACTCAGATGCCGATGTGCTTGCTGATTCTGACGCACTTGTTGATGCCGATTCAGAAGCTGATGTACTTGCTGACTCAGAAGCCGATGTACTTGCTGATTCTGACGCACTTGTTGATGCTGACTCAGATGCCGATGTGCTTGCTGATTCAGATGCGCTTGTTGACGCTGATTCTGAAGCACTTGTTGATGCTGACTCAGATGCCGATGTGCTTGCTGACTCAGAAGCTGATGTGCTTGCTGATTCTGACGCACTTGTTGATGCTGATTCTGAAGCACTTGTTGACGCTGACTCAGATGCTGATGTGCTTGCTGATTCAGATGCTGATGTGCTTGCTGATTCTGAAGCACTTGTTGAGGCTGACTGACTAGCTGACGTGCTTGCTGATTGGCTCGCACTTGTCGAGGCTGACTTAGACGCGCTCGTTGAGGCACTTTGGCTGGCACTTGTTGAGGCTGACTTAGATGCACTCGTTGAGGCACTTTGGCTGGCACTTGTTGAGGCTGACTTAGATGCACTCGTTGAGGCACTTTGACTCGCACTTGTCGACGCTGACTTAGATGCACTCGTTGAAGCACTTTGGCTGGCACTTGTTGAGGCTGACTTAGATGCACTCGTTGAGGCACTTTGACTCGCACTTGTCGATGCCGACTTAGACGCGCTCGTTGAGGCACTTTGGCTCGCACTTGTTGAGGCTGACTTAGATGCGCTTGTTGAGGCACTTTGACTGGCACTTGTCGACGCTGACTTAGATGCGCTTGTTGAGGCACTTTGACTCGCACTTGTTGACGCTGACTTAGACGCGCTCGTTGAAGCACTTTGACTGGCACTTGTTGACGCTGACTTAGACGCGCTCGTTGAAGCACTTTGACTGGCACTTGTTGACGCTGACTTAGACGCGCTCGTTGATGCACTTTGACTGGCACTTGTTGATGCTGACTTAGACGCGCTCGTTGAGGCACTTTGACTGGCACTTGTCGACGCTGACTTAGACGCGCTCGTTGAAGCACTTTGGCTTGCACTTGTCGACGCTGACTTAGATGCACTCGTTGAGGCACTTTGACTCGCACTTGTCGATGCCGACTTAGACGCGCTCGTTGAGGCACTTTGGCTCGCACTTGTTGAGGCTGACTTAGATGCGCTTGTTGAGGCACTTTGACTGGCACTTGTCGACGCTGACTTAGATGCGCTTGTTGAGGCACTTTGACTCGCACTTGTTGACGCTGACTTAGACGCGCTCGTTGAAGCACTTTGACTGGCACTTGTTGAGGCTGACTTAGATGCACTCGTTGAGGCACTTTGACTGGCACTTGTTGAGGCTGACTTAGATGCACTCGTTGAGGCACTTTGGCTGGCACTTGTTGAGGCTGACTTAGATGCACTCGTTGAGGCACTTTGACTGGCACTTGTTGACGCTGACTTAGACGCGCTCGTTGAAGCACTTTGACTGGCACTTGTTGACGCTGACTTAGACGCGCTCGTTGAAGCACTTTGACTGGCACTTGTTGATGCTGACTTAGACGCACTTGTTGAGGCACTTTGGCTCGCACTTGTCGACGCTGACTTAGATGCACTTGTTGATGCACTTTGGCTGGCACTTGTCGATGCGCTCGTTGAGGCGGACAGCGATTTATACTCTGAATCATCTACCGTAATAGTAACTGGAACTTCATCTGTCGAATCATCTGGATAAGTTACTATAACTGTTCGTGTTAATTTACCATTTTTAACAGGTGAGTTCTCGCCACTCTTCCATTTATAAGTCGTTCTTGTACCTGCTGTTGTTCCTTCAGTTGGCAAATCACGCTTATTAGAAATATAATTCTCTGCCGGTCCCAAATTTGGAACAGTTCCATTTGAAGTCACCTTGACTGTAGGATTTGTTGCTGTCGGAGTGTACTTATCAGACTGCTTGCGGAACTCAATCTGGATATTGGCATTATTGGCAGTTTCATTTTGTCCGTTATTATTCGTTGTGGTAGATTGATCATATCCAGAAATATAACGATTCCAGATGTTACTACTAGCATTGGCACTGACTGACTGACCCTTACCTACATGACCTGAAATAGTTACTTTATACGGATTAGCATCTGTCGCATTGCCATCTTTTCCTAAATTACTTGTCTTATCCGTAAAGTTAATACGTGTTCCATTCGCAGCCTCCACTATAGGAGTACCATCCGTAACTTCGAAATCACGTGACGGACGTTCATTATAGGCATTTTTGTGAACCTTAATCTGGTCCAATCGACCACGGTCATCAGTCAAATTAACATCCACACTGAATTCTTCTTCACGATAAACGATAATCTTACGCGGATTCTCACCATCAATTTTTGCATTAGGTCCAGGAGTTAAGTTTTTAATTGTTGGTCGCTCATTGACTGTAGCTGACTGTGGAATTGGAGTACTACGTGTTTTATCATTGTAGACAATCGTTGCTGTACCATCTGCCTGGACTTCAATATCATCGATACGGTGATCTGCTTTAGCATTTTTGGCATAGATGGCATTCTTGACAGCAGTCTTTTCCTCTCCGGTCAAGTTGTTTTTATTTGCAACAGTTGTCAATTCAGGATTTGTCACTGGAAGACGATCCTTTAGCTCCCCTTGAACAACACCAAACCAAGAACTAATTTTAGAATTCCCTGAAGGATCGACTGCTTTAACTACACGAGAAAATTTATTACCAGACGACCACTGCATATTATCATTGACAGTAACATCCACTGTCTTTGTAGCTGGAGCGGTAGTTAGACTTGTAATATTGTCTACTGCACCACTCCCCCATTTAGTAGAGTTTCCTTCAAAGAAGTCATTCAGAGGCTCTAATTTTTTATTTGAACCTTGCTTATTCAATGTCAATTCTGTTAATTTTCCAAAGTTGTCATTACCAGTGAAAGTAATCTGAATCCTATCTCCAGCATAAAAAATAAAACGTCCATCACTATCTGTTTTGGGTGTTTGATTATTTACTTTCACAGTGTAATCAACAGTTGGCTCAGTTGCATCTGTCACATTCGCTTGAACTGTATCAACAGTATTATCACGGTAAGTAAGGGTAATAAGACCTGTATCAGATACCGTAATTTCTTTACGACCTTCAGAGTCCTTCACATAGTCAGTACCTGAGAGGATAGTTTCATTTTTGCTCTTGAAGTTAGCAAGGATTTGAGCTTTCTCAGTTGGACTCAAAGATGCAGGGTTGTTGACTGTAACAGTATCGCCACTTACAGGTTCATTACGCTCGTTAAAACCTTTGATAGTAAACTCGGTAGTCTTTTCATCATACAGACCATCAAGATCTATAACTTTATATTTAAGAGGATAAGTTCCTGGTGTTTTCGGATTCCAAGCAGTACCGTCACGACCAACCGTTCCGCTTATGTGAATATCATAGGAAGTCACACCTCCCGTTTTCTGACCTCTAGTATTATAAGTCCACAAATCCCCTAGTCCTCGTGTTCTAGTACCAGGGTAGTCCGGCGCATTTAAACCTGTAATCCTTTCATTAGATCCAGAAGCCTCGATTCTGTCCATCCCTTTATCATCACGTAATTTTATCGTAAAATCAGTGACTGCATCATCATTATAAAAGGTAAGATTCTTTGGCATCTCAATTGTAGGCGGATTAGATGCCGCACGGCTCTGACCAGCTGCACTTCTATACTGACCTGTCCCACTAGTTGGAACAGTTGAACTGATTGAACCGCTATAATTTCCAGAAGTATCCGCACTTGTAAACGGTTGACTACTTGTAGCAACTTTTGCGTTCAAGCTTGCAGCTTTCGACTGCTTATTTACAGTGGCATGAACTTCAAGCGTTGCTTCTAGGTTTCTTTGTTTATCATGGCGGATATCATAGACATACTCATTTCTTGAACCACCACGTTTCGCCATCTCTTGTCCATTAAAGGTCACACGATTAATCGTTGTATTGGAATCTACATCCGCAATCAGCCCTACATGATGCAAGGCATTGTTAGCGTGCATATTAATACGCCAAACAACTTCATGAGTATTTGGATTATAATTAGTATACGCAATTGAGGCTGTCGTACCATGACTAGAGAATGATGCTCTAGGAGAAGCGCCCCTCTCTATCGCTTGTCCATTACGGCCATCACGTTGACCTGAAGTAGCACGCAAAACTGCATTAGCAATAGAGTTACGAGCTGAAGTTGCCGTTTTAATAACGCTACCAAGATCAGCAGTTGGATCCTTTAATGCTGACTCAATCTCAGTAATGGCAGTTTCCACCTTAAGGATGGCTGCACTTGTATCTGGAAGATCTGCCGCCTTAGCTAAATATTCACCCATTTCAGCTGAAATTTTAGCTAGTTTTTTACGATTTTCTTCATTTTTCTTTGTAGATACTTCTACCGATGACAAGGCACCAGCAGTCACTCCTGCCAAACTTGTTAATTCGGAAGTTTTCTCTATCAAACCTGTTGCTGACTTAGCAGAGTCCAAGACAGGTGCAGACAAATTAGAGTTTGGCAAACCTTGACTAACTACTTGATTCTCAGCTGAAGCAGATTCGGATTGTCCAGCAGTTTCAACACTAGCAGTGCTAGTCGCAACCGAACTATCTTCTGAATGAACCATCAACTGACTAGAACTTACAGAAGTAGTTTCTGACACACTTGCAGAAGTACTTGTCGACGCGCTAACAGAGGCAGAAGTACTTGCTGACATACTTGCAGAAGTGCTAGCGCTCACTGATTGGCTGGCAGAAGTCGATTCTGAACTAGACACACTCTCGCTTTCTGAGTGTGACAAGCTTGCCGATTCTTCTGGATTTGCTTTCGAAACAGATCCAAGAACGACTGAGTCATTTGTAGCTAAAACATCCGATGACTCCAATGTCTTTTCAAGAGCAACCGCATCATTGGCATGAACAGTAGTTTGTGTTGCCACTGCTCCGCCTAATACAGCTCCTGTAGCTGCAAGTCCCCTTATAATATCGAGGCCTGTAATTGTATTGTTTGTTTGGTTCTCAACCACTTCGGTCATAACTTGAGTAGTGTCGACACTACCACGGAAAACCTTAAACAAACCAAATAAAGAAGTGGAAGCCCGTAGCCAATGCTTACCGGATTTCACTAACTTATAGCGGGTCACACGATCAGTTTCACGATATTGACCCTCTTGACGTCTGAAAAACATGCTATCTCCTTTTCTAAACTTAGGTTAAGGGTACAATTCACCCAATTCTAAGTTAATCTTTAATATTATAAAAAAAATCTATTTTAAAATCAATAGAAATTAAAAAAAATAATACTATATAATAACGTTTTATGTTTAAAACAAATCTTTTTATAGACAGACTAAACACACACTTAATATATATATATATATATTGCACCGTTTTTTTGTATACTTCTAATTTATTTTACATTGGATAAAAAAATATAAAAATTTTCTATATTCAAACATTCTATTTCATTAATCAATCATACTATTGCCGAATCACAGCGCTAGCTAGAGTTCACTGTTAAATTTCAATATATATTATTTCACTAAGATATTACGTGAGGAAATTGGCAAGAAAACATGTGTCCTCTCAAGTTTTTTCAATACCTAATACTCTTCGAAAATCTCTTCAAACCACGTCAGCTTCACCTTGCCATCCTCAAATACTGTCTGTCGCTAGTTTCCTAGTTTGCTCTTTGATTTTCATTGAGTATAAATGATACATCCTATTCCAAACTTAATTTTTTGATTAGTCTCCTTAGTTACTGAAATTCTTATCTTATAAAAAGAACTTTGCTGAACTACCACTGAAAGTTGAGAAGAACATTATTTTACCAAGTTTTAGTAAGAAAGACAGCCACTCTAACTACCCAAAATTCCGATGAAAAAGCCCACGAACAATAACATTCATGGACTTATTCTAATAATGAGGGATAGCTCAAATGACATATCACTTACCAATTGTTACACTAGGACACGGAGCCTTGCAAATCGATTCCATTTGCCAAACGTAGTTACGATGGAAAAATCCACGAATCGATAATATCCGTGGATTTTTCCTAGTGAAACGTTTAGGTAAGCCGATTGTCACACTACGACACTGAGTTTTACAAATCGATTCCATTTGTAAAACTCAGTTAGTGAGGCAGGCAGGTAGGAAACTTTCTACCAATCACGACGTAAAGTTTTACGAATCGATAATATTCGTAAAACTTTACTAGTGAAGCGCCTAGCCAAGTTCCATAGAAACTTGGCGTTAGTTACTTAGATTGTTATACAATCAAATACATTTACTGAACTACGACACGGAGTTTGGCAAATCGATTCCATTTGTAAAACTCAGTTAGTGAGGCAGTTAGCTAGACTACTTCCTACCAGTTACGACGGAAAAATCCACGAATCAATAATATTCGTGGATTTTTCCTAGTGAAGCGTTTAGGTAAGCCGCCATAGCGGTTACCGTCAAATGACAGCAACTTTATGTTGCTAGTCATTTGTAACGATTTACATCTTCTCTTCCAACTCTACGTCTGGATACTTATCTGCAAACCAGCGAAGGGCAAAGTCATTTTCAAAGAGGAAGACTGGTTGGTCAAAACGGTCTTTGGCCAAGATATTTCGGCTTGATGACATGCGTTCATCTAGGTCCTCAGGCTTGATCCAACGAACGGTCTTTTTACCCATTGGGCTCATGACCACTTCTGCATTGTACTCGCCTTCCATGCGGTGCTTAAAGACTTCAAACTGGAGTTGACCTACAGCCCCTAGCATATACTCGCCTGTTTGGTAATTCTTATAAAGCTGAATGGCACCTTCTTGCACCAATTGCTCGATCCCCTTGTGGAAGGATTTTTGCTTCATTACATTCTTAGCAGAAACTTTCATGAAAATTTCAGGGGTAAAGGTTGGCAGCGGTTCAAATTCAAACTTGTTTTTCCCAACTGTCAAGGTATCCCCAACCTGATAAGTACCTGTATCGTAAACCCCGATGATATCTCCTGCCACGGCATTAGTCACATTCTCACGACTTTCAGCCATAAACTGGGTAACATTAGACAGTTTAGCCCCCTTACCAGTACGAGGCAGGTTTACACTCATACCACGCTCAAATTCACCTGATACGATACGGACAAGGCAATACGGTCACGGTGACGAGGATCCATGTTGGCTTGGATTTTAAAGACAAATCCTGAGAAATCCTTGTCGTAAGGATCCACAATTTCACCGTCTGTTTTCTTGTGACCATGTGGTTCTGGAGCAAACTTGAGGAAGGTTTCAAGGAAGGTCTGCACACCAAAGTTTGTCAGGGCTGAACCAAAGAAGACAGGCGTCAATTCTCCAGCAAGGATAGCTTCCTCTGAGAACTCATTCCCAGCTTCATTTAAAAGTTCAATATCATCCTTGACTTGCTCGTAGAAAGGGTTGCTACCAAAAAGCTTGTCCCCATCTTCTAGACTAGCAAAACGCTCATCACCCTTGTAAAGTTCCAAGCGTTGATTATAGAGGTCATACAAGCCCTCAAAGGCTTTCCCCATCCCGATTGGCCAGTTCATCGGGTAGCTAGCAATGCCCAAGACTTCTTCCAACTCTTGCAAGAGGTCCAGTGGCTCACGTCCGTCACGGTCTAGCTTGTTCATAAAGGTAAAGACTGGAATGCCACGGTGTTTGACAACCTCAAATAATTTCTTGGTTTGAGCCTCGATCCCCTTGGCAGAATCCACCACCATGACCGCAGCATCCACCGCCATCAAGGTACGATAAGTATCTTCTGAGAAATCCTCGTGCCCTGGTGTGTCTAGGATATTTACGCGCTTGCCATCGTAGTCAAACTGCATAACAGATGAAGTAACGGAAATCCCACGTTGTTTCTCTATATCCATCCAATCAGACTTGGCAAAAGTTCCTGTTTTCTTCCCTTTTACCGTACCAGCCTCACGAATCTCGCCCCCAAAGTAGAGCAATTGCTCAGTGATGGTTGTTTTCCCCGCGTCAGGGTGGGAGATGATGGCAAAGGTACGACGTTTCTTAATTTCTTCTTGAATATTCATAAGTTCTCTTTCTTTGATTCTCTATTTTTCTTGTTTCAATAGCTAAGAATGATTTCTACATTGGATTTTACCATTCCTTTCAACACTTCATTATATCGGATTTTAGCATTTTTTTCAATTTCTATTTTATATCAGACACTGCTAAAGTATAATAATTCCACTTGCAATTTTTAAAATAAATGTTACAATGAATATAGAAAAAGGTGTTGCGTCAACAACACCCCACAGAGCCGTTTAAGACGGTGGCTGTAGTTACATAACTAAAAATAGCTCGTTAACTCTCCAAAGTTAGGACGGCTATTTTTTTGTCTCTTTTACCAATTCAAGGATGAACTTCAGGAGCGTGATAACAAAGTTACCAGCTACAAACATGAGTGTCAAAACCTCAAAGGGTGACAAATCTGGTTACTCCTTTCTACTAAGATTTTACGGGTTCTGCACATAAGCATCACCATCCTTTCGATTTCGTAACCACCGTCTTCACTTCTCTGTTATACCATTGTATCATATAATTTCCCCTTTGAAATCCTCTTTTCAAATTAATCATCATTAAAATACATTCTCTATACATTCTCTAGCCTTCACCTGTCTTTTTTCATCTTTCCCTCCCTTATTTATAGGAAAATATGGTAAAATAGAACAGACTAAAAATCATCATTTCACGAAAGGATGCAAGATGAAAATTACGCAAGAAGAGGTAACACACGTTGCCAATCTTTCAAAATTAAGATTCTCTGAAGAAGAAACTACTGCCTTTGCGACTACCTTGTCTAAAATTGTTGACATGGTTGAATTGCTGGGCGAAGTTGACACAACTGGTGTCGCACCCACTACGACCATGGCTGACCGTAAGACCGTACTCCGCCCTGATGTGGCCGAAGAAGGAACAGATCGTGATCGCTTGTTTAAAAACGTACCTGAAAAAGATAACTACTATATCAAGGTACCAGCTATCCTAGACGATGGAGGAGATGCCTAATGACTTTCAACAATAAAACCATTGAAGACTTGCACAATCTCCTTGTTTCTAAGGAAATTTCTGCAACTGAATTGACCCAAGCTACGCTTGAAGATATCAAGTCTCGCGAGACAGCTATTAACGCTTTTGTTACCATCGCTGAGGAACAGGCTCTTGCTCAAGCCAAAGCCATTGATGAAGCTGGAATTGACGCTGATAATGTCCTTTCAGGAATTCCGCTTGCTGTTAAGGATAATATCTCTACAGACGGTATTCTCACAACTGCAGCCTCAAAAATGCTCTACAACTATGAGCCAATCTTTGATGCGACTGCTGTTACCAATGCAAAGGCTAAGGGAATGATTGTAGTTGGAAAGACCAACATGGACGAATTTGCCATGGGTGGTTCAGGTGAAACTTCACACTATGGTGCCACTAAAAATGCTTGGGACCAAAACAAGGTTCCTGGTGGCTCTTCAAGTGGTTCTGCTGCAGCCGTAGCCTCAGGACACGTCCGCTTATCACTAGGTTCTGACACTGGTGGCTCTATCCGCCAACCAGCTGCCTTCAACGGGATCGTTGGTCTCAAACCAACCTACGGAACGGTTTCTCGTTTCGGTCTCATTGCCTTTGGTAGCTCTCTAGACCAAATTGGACCTTTTGCACCAACTGTTAAGGAAAATGCTCTCTTGCTCAATGCTATTGCTAGCGAAGATGCTAAAGATTCCACTTCTGCTCCTGTCCGCATTGCCGACTTTACTTCAAAAATCGGTCAAGACATCAAGGGCATGAAAATCGCTTTGCCTAAGGAATACCTTGGTGAAGGGATTGACCCAGAGGTTAAGGAAACTATTCTAAATGCTGCTAAGCACTTTGAAAAACTTGGCGCTATCGTCGAAGAAGTCAGCCTTCCTCACTCTAAATACGGTGTGGCAGTTTACTACATCATCGCTTCATCTGAAGCTTCATCAAACTTGCAACGTTTTGACGGTATCCGTTACGGCTACCGCGCAGAAGATGCGACTAATCTTGATGAAATCTATGTAAACAGCCGAAGCCAAGGTTTTGGTGAAGAAGTGAAGCGCCGTATCATGCTAGGTACTTTCAGCCTTTCATCAGGTTACTACGATGCCTACTACAAGAAAGCTGGTCAGGTTCGTACCCTTATCATTCAAGATTTCGAAAAAGTCTTCGCGGATTACGACTTGATTTGGGTCCAACTGCACCAAGTATTGCCTATGACTTGGACTCACTCAACCACGACCCAGTTGCCATGTACTTGGCTGACCTTTTGACCATTCCAGTCAACTTGGCTGGTCTCCCAGGAATTTCGATTCCTGCTGGATTCTCTCAAGGTCTACCTGTCGGTCTACAATTGATTGGTCCTAAGTATTCTGAGGAAACCATTTACCAAGCTGCTCCTGCTTTTGAAGCAACAACAGACTACCATAAACAACAACCCGTGATTTTTGGAGGTGACAATTAATGAACTTTGAAACAGTCATTGGACTTGAAGTCCACGTAGAGCTCAACACCAATTCAAAAATCTTCTCACCTACTTCTGCCCACTTTGGAAATGAGCAAAATGCCAACACTAACGTGATTGACTGGTCTTTCCCAGGAGTTCTGCCAGTTCTCAATAAAGGTGTTGTTGATGCCGGTATCAAGGCTGCTCTTGCCCTCAATATGGACATCCATAAAAAGATGCACTTTGACCGCAAGAACTACTTCTATCCTGATAATCCCAAAGCCTACCAAATTTCTCAATTTGATGAGCCAATTGGTTACAATGGATGGATTGAAGTTGAGCTAGAAGACGGTACGACCAAGAAAATCGGTATCGAACGCGCCCACCTAGAGGAAGACGCTGGTAAAAACACCCACGGTACAGATGGCTACTCTTATGTTGACCTCAACCGCCAAGGGGTTCCATTGATTGAGATCGTATCTGAGGCTGACATGCGTTCGCCAGAAGAAGCCTACGCTTATCTGACAGCCCTCAAGGAAGTTATCCAGTACGCTGGTATTTCTGACGTTAAGATGGAAGAAGGTTCTATGCGTGTGGATGCTAACATCTCCCTTCGTCCTTATGGTCAAGAGAAATTCGGTACCAAGACTGAGCTGAAAAACCTCAACTCCTTCTCAAACGTTCGTAAAGGTCTTGAATACGAAGTCCAACGCCAGGCTGAAATTCTTCGCTCAGGTGGTCAAATTCGCCAAGAAACACGCCGTTACGATGAAGCTAACAAAGCAACTATCCTCATGCGTGTTAAGGAAGGCGCTGCTGACTACCGCTACTTCCCAGAACCCGACCTACCACTCTTTGAAATCTCAGACGAGTGGATTGAGGAAATGCGTACAGAGTTGCCAGAGTTTCCAAAAGAACGCCGTGCGCGTTATGTATCTGACCTTGGCTTGTCAGACTATGATGCTAGCCAGTTAACCGCGAACAAAGTCACTTCTGATTTCTTTGAAAAAGCTGTGGCCCTCGGTGGCGATGCCAAACAGGTCTCTAACTGGCTCCAAGGTGAAGTCGCTCAATTCTTGAATGCTGAAAGCAAGACGCTGGAACAAATCGAATTGACACCAGAAAACTTGGTTGAAATGATTGCCATCATCGAAGACGGCACTATCTCTTCTAAGATTGCTAAGAAAGTCTTTGTCCACCTAGCTAAATGGTGGTGGCGCTCGTGAATACGTGGAAAAAGCTGGCATGGTTCAAATCTCAGATCCAGATGTCTTGATTCCAATTATCCACCAAGTCTTTGCGGATAACGAAACTGCCGTTGCTGACTTCAAGTCAGGCAAACGTAACGCAGACAAGGCCTTTACAGGCTTCCTCATGAAAGCAACCAAAGGCCAAGCCAACCCACAAGTTGCCCTTAAACTACTTGCCCAAGAATTGGCGAAGTTGAAAGAAGAGTAATATGTAAAAGAAACCAGCCCTGAGGTTGGTTTTTTCTCCCCTACCAAATCCCATTAACTATTTTGGCTTTATTTCCAGAAGATTTTATGGTAAAATGAAGAGTAATAATATTTATTAAAGAGGTAAAAACATGATTGAAGCAAGCAAATTGAAAGCTGGTATGACATTTGAAACTGCAGACGGAAAATTGATCCGCGTTTTGGAAGCTAGCCACCACAAACCAGGTAAAGGGAATACAATCATGCGTATGAAATTACGTGATGTCCGTACTGGTTCTACTTTTGACACAAGCTACCGTCCAGAAGAAAAATTCGAACAAGCTATTATCGAGACTATTCCAGCTCAATACTTGTACAAAATGGATGAAACTGCCTACTTCATGAACACTGAAACTTACGACCAATACGAAATCCCAGTCGTAAATGTTGAAAATGAATTGCTTTACATCCTTGAAAACTCTGATGTGAAAATCCAATTCTACGGAACTGAAGTAATCGGTGTAACTGTACCAACTACTGTTGAATTGACAGTTGCTGAAACACAACCATCTATCAAAGGTGCTACTGTTACAGGTTCTGGTAAACCAGCAACTATGGAAACTGGACTTGTTGTCAACGTTCCTGACTTCATCGAAGCTGGACAAAAATTGATCATCAACACTGCAGAAGGAACTTACGTTTCTCGTGCCTAATCTCTAGAAAGAGGTCATTCTATGGGAACTGAAGAACAATTTGGCGAAATCGTTATCGCTCCACGTGTACTTGAAAAAATCATTGCCATCGCAACTGCTAAAGTTGATGGTGTCCATTCATTTTCAAATAAATCCGTATCTGATACCCTATCAAAACTCTCTCTTGGTCGTGGCGTCTACTTAAAAGAAAGCAACGAAGAACTAACTGCTGACATCTACCTCTACCTTGAGTACGGTGTGAAAGTACCAAAAGTTGCTCTTGCTATTCAAAAAGCGGTCAAAGATGCTGTCCATGATATGGCTGATGTGGAACTTTCTGCTGTCAATATCCATGTTACAGGAATCGTTCCAGATAAACACCAAAACCTGAGTTGAAAGATCTATTTAACGAGGACTTCCTCAATGACTAGTCCATTATTAGAATCTAGACGCGAACTTCGTAAATGCGCTTTTCAAGCTCTTATGAGCCTTGAATTCGGTACAGATATGGAAACGGCTTGTCACTTTGCCTACACACATGACCGTGAAGATGCAGATGTGCAAATCCCAGCCTTTCTTCTAAACTTGGTTTCTGGTATCCAAGCTCAAAAAGAAGAGTTAGATACACAAATCAACCAGCATCTCAAGTCAGGCTGGACAGTTGAACGCTTGACCTTGGTCGAAAAAAACTTACTACGCTTGGGAATCTTTGAAATCACATCATTTGATACACCTCAGCTAGTAGCAGTCAATGAAGCTATTGAACTTGCCAAGAATTTTTCAGATCAAAAATCAGCCCGCTTTATCAACGGACTGCTTAGTCAATTTGTAACTGAAGAAAATGAATAATCAAAAAGGTGTTTGGTCTTCCAAGCACTTTTTGTTGTTCCCTCGACACAAAGGACCACATAAAAACTAGAACTGACTACCAGTTCTAGTTTTTGCATAATCTGAAGTATTAGTATTTTCTAAACCGTTGATAGCGCTCTTCCAACAGCTCTTTTAGCGGTTTTTGTGAAAGTCTAGCTAGCTCAGTTTGGAGTTCTTTCTTGACACTCTTAATCAGTTCTTTACTAGAAAGTCCTGCTTCAGAAATCACCTTGTCCACCACGTCCATTTCTAACAACTCATGCGAAGTGATTTTCATCAACTCTGCTGCTTCCATGGCACGACTGCCGTCCTTCCATAAAATGGAAGCAAAGCCTTCTGGACTGAGAATAGCATAGATAGAATTTTCCAACATCCAGACACGGTCTGCGACTGCTAGAGCCAGAGCCCCACCTGAACCACCTTCACCGATAATGATAGCAATAATCGGAACTTTCAGGTCACTCATTTCCATGAGATTGCGAGCAATAGCTTCTCCCTGTCCACGTTCTTCCGCTCCGACACCAGGATAGGCACCTGCTGTATTGATAAAGGTCACCACTGGACGGCTAAATTTTTCAGCCTGTTTCATCAACCGTAGGGCCTTGCGGTAGCCTTCTGGATGTGGTTGGCCAAAATTTCGTTTGAGGTTGTCTTTCAAACTCTTGCCTTTTTGGATACCAACCACTGTTACAGCTTGCTCTCCAAGCCAGCCAATACCACCAACAACTGCACCATCGTCACGAAAAGAACGGTCACCGTGTAATTGGATAAATTCATCAAAAATGCCTGTCGCAAAGTCCAAGGTTGTCAAGCGACTCTGCTCACGCGCTTCTCTGACTATTTTTGCAATATTCATCTAGGACCCCCTCCGTGCAATCTGACTAGACTAGCAATCGTATCTGGCAAATCTCTTCTTTTGACAATAGCATCCACAAACCATGTTCCAATAGGAATTCTGCCTTTTGGAACCCCTCAGGCAAGCTTTCACGAACCGTATTTTCAATCACACGACGCCCAGCAAAACCGACCAAGCTCTGTGGTTCAGCCAGAATGATATCGCCTTCCATAGCGAAAGAAGCTGTTACTCCACCTGTCGTTGGATCTGTCAAAATGGTCAGGTAAAAGAGACCAGCATTTGAATGCCGTTTAACTGCTGCAGAGATCTTGGCCATCTGCATGAGACTCATGATTCCTTCCTGCATACGGGCTCCACCAGAGGCTGTGAAGAGGACAACTGGCAATTTTTCAACAGTCGCATACTCAAATAAACGAGTGATCTTTTCACCTACAACCGTACCCATAGATGCCATGATAAAGTTGGAATCCATAATCCCAAGAGCCACAGTCTGACCTTTTATAAGAGCTGTTCCTGTCACAACGGCTTCATCCAGACCTGTTTTTTCACGCATAGTTGCTAGTTTCTTCTGATAACCAGGGAAATGCAAGGGATCCTTGTTTTCAATCCCTGTAAACAATTCCTTGAAAGTCCCCATATCAATCGTCAAAGCCAAGCGTTCTTGGGCAGAAATACGAAAGGTATAGCTACAATGTGGACAGATACGCTCACTTCCCAGATCCTTCTGATAGATGGTGTGCTTACAGCCTGGACACTGGGAGAATAATTCATCTGGAACCTCTGGCTTAGCTTGAGGTTTTTCCCTAACCGAACGATTGGGATTGATTCGAATATACTTATCTTTTTTACTAAATAGAGCCATTGATTCCCCTTTTCGGTTTAAACTCTTGAAGTCATTTTATTCTTTTTCTTGATATTTAGGTAAGAAGGTTTCCATCAAGAAGGAAGTATCATAATCTCCAGCAATGACATTGCGATCTGAAATGAGGTCAAGCTGGAAATCTGCATTGGTCTGCACCCCTTCAATCTCTAATTCATAGAGGGCACGTTGCATTTTCATCAAGGCATCAAAACGATTTTCACCGTGAACGATAACTTTGGCAATCATACTGTCATAATAAGGTGGAATGGTATAGCCTGGATAAACTGCTGAATCCACGCGCAAACCAACTCCACCACTTGGAAGATAGAGATTGGTAATCTTACCTGGACTTGGAGCAAAGTTAAAGGCTGGATTTTCTGCATTGATACGACATTCAATAGCATGACCTCGTAGAACAATATCTTCTTGCTTAACAGACAGAGGTTGACCTGCTGCAATGCGAATTTGTTCCTTAACGATATCCACACCTGAAACAAATTCTGTTACTGGATGTTCTACTTGTACACGAGTATTCATCTCCATAAAATAGAATTTACCGCTAGCTTCATCAAGAAGAAACTCAATAGTCCCTGCATTCTCATAGCCAACAGACTCTGCCGCTCGAACAGCAGCAGCACCGATTTCATGGCGCAGCGTTTTTCCGATTGCAATCGAAGGACTTTCTTCCAAAACCTTTTGGTTATTCCGTTGAAGAGAACAATCCCGTTCACCCAAGTGAATCACATGTCCATGCTCATCTCCTAGGATTTGAACCTCAATATGGCGAGCTGGATAAATAACCCGTTCTATGTACATAGCACCATTGCCATAATTGGCCTTGGCTTCGCTTGAAGCAGTTTCAAAGGCAGAAACGAGGTCTCCTGGTTTTTCAACCTTACGAATCCCTTTACCACCTCCACCTGCTGAAGCCTTGAGCATAACAGGATATCCAATTTTTTCAGCAACAATCAAGGCTTCCTCAGAGTTATGCACTTCTCCATCTGAACCTGGTATAACAGGCACGCCTGCTTTGATCATCTGAGCGCGCGCATTGATCTTATCCCCCATCATATCCATGACATGACCAGATGGGCCGATAAACTTGATACCAACTTCTTCACACATGGTAGCAAATTTGGAATTTTCACTGAGAAATCCAAAACCTGGGTGAATAGCTTCTGCCTCAGTCAAGACTGCAGCTGATAGAACCGCATTAATATTGAGATAAGACTCTGTTGGCTTACCAGGGCCAATACAAACTGCTTCATCTGCCAAAAGCGTATGAAGGGCTTCCTTATCAGCAGTTGAATAAACCGCCACCGTCGCAATGCCCAATTCACGCGCCGCACGAATAATACGAACCGCAATTTCACCACGATTGGCAATTAAAATTTTTCGAAACATGGAGAACCTCCTTAGTTCCCTATTGCAAAGGTAAGAGTACCACTAGCTGCAAGCTTGCCATCCACTTCAGCCTTTGCTTCAACCACGGCAATAGTGCCACGGCGTTTTACAAAAGTCGCTGTCATAACCAATTGATCGCCTGGTACAACTTGCTTCTTGAATTTAACCTTGTCCATACCAGCGTAAAAGACCAGTTTTCCTTTATTTTCAGGTTTTGACAACTCCAAGACACCAGCTGTTTGCGCCAATGCTTCCATGATAAGAACACCTGGCATAACTGGATATTGAGGGAAATGACCGTTAAAGAAGGGCTCATTGATGGTTACATTTTTGATGGCAACAATAGTGTCCTCGCTCACTTCCAAGACACGGTCTACTAGGAGCATAGGATAACGGTGGGGAAGGGCTTCTTTGATTCCTTGAATATCGATCATTTGATACGTACCAATCCTTTTACCAAACTCAACCATTTCTTCATTTGAAACGAGAATTTCTGTTACCACACCATCCTTAGGTGCAGGAATTTCATTCATGACTTTCATGGCTTCGATGATGAACAATGTTTGACCTTTTTGACACTATCACCAACTGTAACGAAGGCAGGTTTATCAGGACCAGCAGCCAAGTAAGCCACCCCAACAAGTGGGCTCTCTACAATATCTCCCTCAGCAGCCACACTTGCTTCGGCTGGTGCCGAAGTTTCTTCCACTACAGTTTCTGCTGGAGCAGATGAAGGGACTACTGGACTTGGTGTTGCTAGAACGGGTGCTGGAGCAACTTGAGGTACAACTTCAGACACCAGTCTCGCTTCATTCTTGCTAAACTGCAACTCATCCGTCCCATTTTTATAAGAAAATTCTCTCAAACTTGATTGGTCAAATTGAGCCATCAAATCTTTAATATCGTTTAAATTCATACTTATTTATTCTCCCAACGTTTGAAAGCAAGAACTGCATTGTGGCCACCAAAACCAAAAGTATTTGAAATAGCGTATGGAATTTCTTGCTCCAAGCCTTGTCCATAAACGACATTGGCTTCGATATAATCTGATACTTCGCTTGTCCCAGCTGTCATTGGAACAAAGTTATGACGCATAGCTTCGATGGTTACGATAGCTTCTACTGCACCTGCAGCCCCCAGCAAATGTCCTGTGAAAGACTTGGTTGATGACACAGGTACTTCCTTTCCAAGAACAGCCACAATCGCACCACTTTCTCCTTTTTCATTAGCAGGAGTTGATGTTCCGTGAGCATTGACATAGGCTACTTGTTCTGGGGAAATCTCAGCTTCTTCCAAGGCTAGTTTGATGGCCTTGATAGCTCCCTGACCTTCTGGATGTGGTGAAGTCATGTGGTAGGCATCACAGGTATGTCCATAACCAACCACTTCAGCAAGGATAGTTGCCCCACGTTTTTCAGCGTGTTCAAGGCTTTCAAGAACCAACATCCCTGAACCTTCTCCCATGACAAAACCATTACGGTCCTTATCAAATGGAATGGAAGCACGAGCTGGATTCTCTGTAGTTGAGAGAGCAGTTAGGGCTTGGAAACCAGCAATAGCAAAAGGTGTGATAGAGGCTTCTGAACCACCTACCAACATAACATCTTGGAAACCAAATTTAATTGAGCGGAAGGCATCCCCAATCGCGTCATTTGATGAAGCGCAGGCAGTATTGATGGATTTACAAACACCGTTTGCTCCAAAACGCATAGCAACATTTCCTGAAGCCATATTTGGTAAAGCCTTTGGAAGGGTCAATGGTTTCACACGTTTTGGCCCTTTTTCGTTGAGTCGAAGCACTTGATCTTCAATTTCTTTGATTCCACCAATACCAGAGGCAACGATAACACCAAAACGATCTTTATCAAGAGCCTCTACATCCAAATTGGCATGATTAACAGCTTCTTGAGCCGCATACAAGGCATACAAAGAATAGTTATCAAAACGATTGGTATCTTTCTTTACAAAGTATTTATCAAAAGGAAAATCTTGGATTTCTGCTGCATTATGCACATCAAAGTCACTATGATCAAATTTTGTTATTTGACCAATTCCGATTTTTCCAGTTGTCAAACTATTCCAAAATTCTTCTGGTGTATTTCCGATTGGAGATGTTACTCCATAACCTGTTACTACTACGCGATTTAGTTTCATCTTTTTTACCTCTAGCTTCTGCTACATACTGAGGCCACCATCAATGGCAACCACTTGACCAGTTAGATAATCTTGGCCTGCTAAAAATACTATCAAATCTGCAACCTGATCTGCCTGCCCAAATTCTTTCATAGGAATTTGCGCCAGCATGGCATCTTTTACCTTGTCTGATAGAACAGCTGTCATATCAGATTCAATCATTCCAGGTGCAATAGCATTAACCCTGATATTGCGATTGGCCACTTCACGCGCCACAGACTTGGTAAAACCAATCAAACCAGCCTTAGAAGCTGCATAGTTAGCTTGACCGATATTTCCCATCAAACCAACAACACTAGACATATTAATGATAGCACCTTCTCTGGCTTTCATCATCGGTTTCAAGACTAATTGTGTCATGTTAAAAGCCCCAGTCAGGTTAACCTTGAGCACTTTTTCAAAATCCGCTTCTGTCATCTTGAACATCAGGGTATCTTGGGTAATTCCTGCATTGTTGACCAAAACATCTACTGAACCCAGATCTGCAATAGCTTGCTCAACCATACGCTTAGCGTCTTCAAAATCTGATACATCTCCTGAAATGGGAACCACCTTGACACCATAGTTTGAAAACTCAGCGAGCAATTCTTCTGAAATTACACCACGACTGTTTAAAACAATATTGGCTCCTGCCTGAGCAAACTTGTGGGCAATGGCAAGACCAATTCCACGACTCGAACCTGTAATAAAGATATTTTTATTTTTTAGTTGCATTCTTTTCTCCTGTTTCCTCTTGTATTTATGGGAGAAGGGATTACTCGTTTTCTAGCAAGGCTTCCAAGCTAGCCTGATCTTCAACATTGGCTAGTTTAGCTGTCTTATCAATTTTTTTGACAAAGCCTGACAAAACTTTCCCTGGTCCAATCTCGATAAAGTTGGTTACGCCTGCTTCTTGCATAAGAGCAATACTTTCGTAGAAACGAACTGGTTCCTTGACCTGACGCGTCAAGAGTTGAGCAATGTCTTCTTTTCTCATAACTGCAGCTTCTGTATTGCCGACTAGGGGACAAGTGAAATCTGAAAAACTTACCTGAGCTAGAGTTTCAGCTAGTTTCTGGCTAGCAGGCTCAAGGAGAGCGGTATGGAAAGGTCCTGAAACCTTGAGAGAAATCAAGCGTTTGGCACCTGCTTCCTGTAAGAGTTCAACAGCTCGGTCAACTGCAACTACTTCTCCACCAATCACGATTTGTGCAGGTGTATTATAGTTGGCTGGGGTAACCACTCCAAGCTCAGAAGCTTTTTGACAGGCTTCTTCAATAACCTCTACTGGCGTATTGAGAACTGCGACCATCTTGCCAGAGCCAGCAGGAGCCGCTTCTTCCATATAGACTCCACGCTTAGCAACCAAGGCTACCGCATCTTCAAATCCAAGGCACCGCTGGCCACCAAGGCAGAGTATTCTCCAAGAGACAAACCAGCAACCATATCAGGCTGATAGCCCTTTTCTTGCAATAAACGATAGATAGCAACTGAAGTTGCTAAAATAGCTGGTTGCGTATAGCGGGTTTGATTGAGTTTTTCTTCTTCCGTATCAACGAGATAACGCAAATCATAACCAAGTACCTGACTAGCTTGATCAATCGTTTCTTTGACAATCGGATACTGATCATAGAGATCCCGTCCCATACCTAGATACTGGGCACCTTGGCCAGCAAATAAAAAGGCTGTTTTAGTCATTTCTTACAACTCCTGCCCAACGAGAGGCTTCTTCTTGAATTTTCTTAGCTGCTCCGTAATACAAATCTTTTAGGATTTCTTCAACGCTTTCTTCTTTGGAAACAAGGCCTGCAATCTGACCTGCCATAACAGATCCGTCATCCACATCTCCGTGAACAACCGCTTTGGCTAGGGCACCTGCTCCCATTTGTTCAAAGATTTCCAAATCAGGATTTTCTTGTTTAAAGGCATCTTTCTCAGCTTTTTCAAAATCACGAGTCAACTGATTTTTAATCGCACGAACTGCATGCCCAAAGTGCTGGGCTGAAATCGTAGTATCAATATCTCTAGCTTTTAAAATTTTCGCCTTATAATTTGGATGGGCATTAGACTCTTTTGCAACGACAAAACGTGTTCCAACCTGAACAGCCTCTGCACCTAGCATAAAGCCAGCCGCAGCACCTTCACCATCCGCAATCCCTCCTGCAGCAATAACAGGAATAGATACAGCTGCCGCTACTTGACGCACCAAGGTCATGGTTGTTAATTTACCGATATGCCCCCCAGCTTCCATTCCTTCTGCAATAACGGCGTCTGCACCGATTTTTCCATGCGTTTAGCTAGGGCAACACTTGGTACAACTGGAATAACTGTAATACCAGCTTCGTGAAAGCGTTCCATGTATTTACCAGGATTTCCTGCGCCTGTTGTCACTACCTTAACACCTTCCTCGATAACAAGGTCTACAATATCTTCCACAAAGGGAGACAAGAGCATGATGTTGACACCGAAGGGTTTATCAGTCAATGATTTGATTTTATCAATATTTGCCTTGACAACTTCTTTAGGGGCATTCCCCCCACCGATAATCCCTAGTCCTCCAGCCTTGGAAACAGCCCCTGCCAAATCACCATCAGCGACCCAGGCCATTCCTCCTTGGAAAATAGGATAATCAATGTTCAATAATTCTGTAATACGCGTTTTCATAGTGCCTCCATCGTTCCTTGTTTATATAATAATTTGACATTAAAATGTTTTGAAAATCAAACTATTATATGAACAAGAGGGAGTGGGTTTCCCTACTCCTTTTATTCATATTCTTCTTATTTTATTAGCTCTTCAACGTAGGCAACTAAGTCACCAACTGTTTTCAAGTCATCTTCTGCTTCGATTTGGATATCAAAAGCATCTTCGATTTCTGAGATTACTTGGAACAAGTCCAATGAATCTGCGTCCAAATCATCAAAAGTTGACTCAAGTGTTACTTCTGATGCGTCTTTTCCAAGTTCTTCAACGATAATTTCTTGTACTTTTTCAAATACTGCCATGATAGGACTCCTTTAAAATAAATAGTTTTTTATAACAATGTGTTCACCACATGATTACCTAAATTGTAAGAATGAGTGTGCCCCATGTCAAGCCTCCACCGAAGCCTGATAGCAGAACAGTCTGGCTACCATCTAAAAGGATGAGTCCTTGTTCTACACACTCTGAAAGTAAAATCGGGATACTGGCTGCACTGGTATTGCCATATTTCATCATATTGGCTGGAAGTTTGTCTCGGTCGACACCGATTTTCCTAGCCATCTTATCCAAGATACGGTCATTAGCCTGATGAAGCAGCAGATAATCCAAGCCTGTCGCCTCTATAGGAGATTCTTCAATAGTCTGTTTGATAGACTTAGCTACATCTCGAATGGCAAAATCAAAAACTGCGCGTCCATCCATCTTCAAAAATGAATCTGCATTTTCTTGATCTGAAAACGGAGAATGTAGGCCTGAATGTCCATAGGTCAGACACTCGCTACGACTTCCATCGCTATTGAGACTCTCAGCTAGGAAATGTTGCTTATCGCTAGCTTCTAACAAGACTCCACCAGCACCATCTCCAAACAAAACAGCTGTAGATCGGTCTGACCAATCGACTGCTTTAGATAGGGTTTCACTACCAATCACCAAGCCTTTTTGAAAGCGACCAGAAGCAATAAACTTTTCAGCAGTTGAAAGAGCAAATACAAATCCACTGCAAGCCGCTGTTAGGTCAAAAGCAAAGGCCTTATTAGCTCCAATATTGGCTTGGATACGAGCAGCTGTAGAGGGCATCATCGAATCTGGAGTAATAGTAGCTAGGATGATAAAATCTAGCTCTTCCCCTGTGATTCCAGCTTTTTCCATCAGTTTCTTAGCAACCTCTGTAGCCAAATCACTAGTAGATTCTGTTCTTGAAATATACCTTTGTCGTATTCCCGTCCGACTTGAAATCCACTCATCATTGGTATCCATAATCTGAGCCAAATCATGATTTGTAACCACTTGCTCTGGTACATAATGAGCAACCTGGCTTATTTTTGCAAAAGCCATTATTTCAAATCCTCCAAAAATTGATAAAGATTGGTCAAACCTTTGCTCATAACATCAATTTCTTCCTTACTCATACCATCAATGATTTTTTCAACCATTGTCTTGTGGAAACGTTTATGTAGTCTATGAACCAAGCGACCCTTCTTTGTCAAATGTAGATGCACCACACGACGATCCTGCTCTGAGCGAATACGTTCAATGTAACCCTTGCGTTCGAGATTATTCAGACTCGTCGTAACTGTCCCAAGAGTCACCATCAACTCTCTCGACACTTGACTGGGTGTCACATCTGGAACTTTCCAATCACATCAATCGTATGCATTTCTTTGATGGAGATATCCTTGAAACGACTACCCCTCAAGCTAACTTCCTCTATAACGAGGACATTGTTAAATATAGATGTTAAATATTCATTAATACGTTGGTAGTCCAATTTCTTTTCCCCTCTTCTCAAAAAAACTTTTAAAATCAAAACATTTGACAAGGGAATTATATCAAACTTCAAAGAATGGTGCAAGTATTTTTCTATTTTCCTGTGAATTTAGGTCTTCTTCTCTCCGAATGAGCCCGAACTCCCTCTTTGAAATCCTCTGTTTGCGCGAGAGACTCTTGGAGATTCAATTCCAAAGTAGCATAATCTTGCCAATCTTTAAATTGGCTCTCCCAAACCAACTTCTTGATGGCAGCATAGGAATTGCTTGAACCACGTCTCAATTTTTTAAGAAGCTGTTCTCTGTTTTTTTCTAACTTATCAGCTTCAGAAATGCGGTAAACTAACCCCCACTCCATAGCTTTTTCTGCAGTCAAAGCCTCACCTGTCATGGCTATTTGGGCAGCACGCGTCACACCGATACTGCGACTCAAGAGATGAATTCCTCCTGCATCCGGAGCCAAGCCAACTCCAACAAAGGCTTGGATAAATTTAGCCTTATCGGTCGCTAAACAGAAATCCTCGGCAACAGCCATATTCGCTGCAGCACCTGCAACAGCTCCATCAACTTCCATCAAAACAGGCTTTGCAATTTGCTTGATTTTATAAGAAATAGCATTGACTAGTTCTGCGATTTTCGTCAATGATGGAATATCATCCTCATCTACTGCCCGCTTCATCTCTACTAAATCTCCCCCAACTGAAAAGACTTTGCCATTCGCATTGATTAAGATAAAATGTACAGCTGGATCCTCTTCTGCCAGAGTCAAGGCTTCTAAAATTTCCTCACACATGGGAATATGAAAACCATTTGCGACATCAGGACGGTTCAAGGTAAGGATTGCCAAGTCCTCTTCAAGCTGATAAATAATGTGTTCCATCAGGACTCCTTTTTATTTAGTAAGCTGTTTAAATTATTTCATTTTCAAAGTATATCTTTTTTAGGAGCAGAAAGCAAGAAAAAATCAACTGAAAGTGTCTCAGCCGATTGGAAAGGCTAGCTTTAGATAGAAAGCATCTCATTTTCTTCATTGAAAAAAGCCTTTCTTTCTGCTATAATCGTATAAAATACTTACTTTAGGAGTTCTTATGAAAGTTGTTAAATTTGGAGGTAGCTCTCTTGCCTCTGCTGGTCAATTAGAAAAAGTTTTAAACATCGTAAAAAGCGATCCTGAACGCCGTTTTGTAGTTGTTTCTGCGCCTGGTAAACGCAATGCTGAAGATACTAAAGTTACGGATGCCTTGATTAAATACTACCGCGACTATGTTGCTGGTAACGATATTAGCAAGAGCCAAAACTGGATTATCGACCGCTATGCTGCCATGGTTAGTGAATTAGGACTGAAACCAGCTGTTCTAGAGAAAATTTCAAAAAGTATTCGTGCCTTGGCAAGTCTTCCTATCGAAGAAAACGAATTTCTCTACGATACTTTCCTAGCAGCCGGTGAAAACAACAATGCCAAATTGATTGCTGCCTACTTTAACCAAAACGGTATCGATGCACGCTATGTTCACCCTCGAGAAGCTGGGATTGTGGTAACAAGTGAACCTGGTAACGCTCGCATCGTGCCATCAAGTTATGACAAGATTGAAGAATTGACAAATGCAAATGAAGTCCTTGTCATTCCTGGTTTCTTTGGAGTTACCAAGGAAAATCAAATCTGTACCTTCTCACGTGGAGGATCAGACATTACAGGTTCTATCATTGCTGCAGGTGTAAAAGCCGACCTCTATGAAAACTTTACAGACGTTGATGGTATCTTTGCAGCTCACCCAGGCATTATCCACCAACCACACTCGATTCCTGAGTTGACCTACCGTGAAATGCGTGAGTTGGCCTATGCAGGCTTCTCAGTCCTTCATGATGAAGCTCTTCTCCCTGCCTACCGAGGAAAAATTCCTCTAGTTATCAAGAATACCAACAACCCTGACCATCCAGGTACTCGTATCGTTCTAAAACATAGTAGTGATGAATTTCCAGTAGTAGGAATTGCTGGTGACTCAGGCTTTGTCAGCATTAACATGTCGAAATACCTCATGAACCGCGAGGTGGGATTTGGACGCAAGGTTCTTCAAATCCTTGAAGATCTTAACATCGGTTGGGAACATATGCCAACTGGTATCGACGATCTTTCAATCATCCTCCGTTCTCGCGAACTAACTCCTATCAAGGAAGAAGAAATCCTTCGTCAATTGGTGCAAAAAGCTGAAGTAGACCATGCAGAAATCGAACACAACCTTTCAATCATTATGATTGTTGGAGAAAAGATGAAGAGTCATATCGGAGTAACTGCTACTGCAACACGCGCTCTATCTGAAACAAGATCAACATCCAGATGATGTCTCAAGGTTCTAGTGAAGTATCTATCATGTTTGTTGTCAATAAGGACCAAGAAAAAGCAGCTATTAAAGCCCTTTACAATGCCTTTTTCGGTGAAAGCAAGGAAGACTAAACATGGCCCAATCTCTTAACAAAACAGTGCTCCTCAATACGACAGGCACCTCCTATCTCTCTATAGCTGGGAAAGTTGGGAAATTCCTTGTCGGAGATCAGGCTTTGGAATTTTACCCAGATGTCAATGTCGAACAATTTATCCAGATTCCTTGGAGCCATATCAATCAGATTGGAGCCAACGTTACTGGACGCAAAATCAGTCGCCACTTCGAAGTCTTTACAGACAAAGGAAAATTCCTCTTTGCTTCAAAAGACTCAGGTGCTATTCTCAAAATTGCACGCGAAAAACTGGGAAATGACAAAGTCGTCAAACTTCCTACCCTGATTCAGACCATTGGTCAAAAATTTAAAAATCTATTTGCAAAAAAGTAGAAACTTTAGTATAATCATAGCAACGGATAAGTAAGTTATCTTCTTCTTTCAGAAAGTCTGCGGGTGCTGCGAGCAGATAGGAGGGATAGGTGAAATTCTACCGTTGGTAACAATTACATACACAATCAAGTGCACACCTGTGAAGTTGGATGGAACCGTGGCCCTGCCACTCCAACGCTTTGTCAGGTGTGCTTTTTTCATAAAGGAGTTCTTATGTTAGATATCAAACGTATTCGTACAGACTTCAATGCTGTCGCAGAAAAATTGGCTACACGTGGTGTAGATGCTGCTGTCTTGAATGAGATGAAAGAAATCGATGCTAAACGTCGTGACATTTTAGTCAAGGTTGAAACTCTCAAGGCAGAACGTAACACAGTTTCTGCTGAGATTGCTCAAGCCAAACGCAACAAGGAAAATGCAGATGACAAGATTGCCGCCATGCAAAATCTATCTGCTGAAGTCAAAGCCTTGGATGCTGAATTGGCAGACATCGATGCTAAATTGACAGAATTTACCACTACTCTTCCAAACATCCCTGCTGACAGCGTTCCTGTTGGGGCTGATGAAGACGACAATGTGGAAGTTCGCCGTTGGGGTACTCCACGCGAGTTCGATTTCGAGCCAAAAGCTCACTGGGATCTTGGTGAAGACCTTGGTATCCTTGACTGGGAACGCGGTGGTAAGGTAACAGGCGCTCGTTTCCTCTTCTATAAAGGTCTCGGTGCTCGTTTAGAACGTGCTCTCTACAACTTTATGTTGGATGAGCATGGCAAGGAAGGCTATACTGAAGTCATCACACCATACATGGTTAACCACGATTCTATGTTTGGTACTGGTCAATATCCAAAATTCAAGGAAGATACTTTTGAACTCAGCGACAGCAATTACGTCCTTATTCCTACAGCGGAAGTTCCTCTTACAAACTACTACCGTGATGAAATCCTGGACGGCAAAGACCTGCCAATCTACTTCACTGCTATGAGTCCATCATTCCGTTCGGAGGCTGGTTCAGCTGGTCGTGATACTCGTGGCTTGATTCGTTTACACCAATTCCACAAGGTTGAAATGGTCAAATTTGCCAAGCCAGAAGAATCTTACGAAGAATTGGAAAAAATGACAGCCAACGCTGAAAACATTCTTCAAAAACTTAACCTTCCATACCGTGTCGTTGCGCTCTCTACTGGAGATATGGGCTTCTCAGCTGCCAAAACTTACGACTTGGAAGTTTGGATTCCAGCGCAAAACAATTACCGTGAAATCTCAAGCTGTTCAAACACAGAAGATTTCCAAGCCCGTCGTGCCCAAATCCGTTACCGTGATGAAGCTGATGGCAAGGTGAAACTCCTTCATACCTTGAACGGTTCTGGACTTGCAGTTGGACGTACAGTAGCTGCTATTCTTGAAAACTACCAAAATGAAGATGGTTCTGTGACCATCCCAGAAGTTCTTCGTCCATACATGGGTGGAGCTGAAGTTATCAAACCATAAAAAATAAGGTTTAGCTATTTCTAGCTAGACCTTTTTTCGTAACCAAATCAGATAAGTACCTAAAACAAAGAATAAAATAGTTAGGCAAATAACAGTTTCAGCCACTACCAAATAATCCAAAAATGGAAGTTTCAAGATTCCCTGAGCCATCTTGAGCGAAGTAGCTGTGATAATGGTCGGGAAGGTGAGGGCTGAGAAGGCTGGTTGAAAACCTTGTTTTAAAATATTGGGCAGGCGAGTCAAAACAAAGAAAAAGAAGGATTGAGAAGCCAAAATCATGGCAATCAAGAGCCAAGTCGGCAGGCTGGCTCCTCCAACTCGAACTAGGGAAGCCAAGAGTAGAGAGAAAGGAGCACAGTAAATCCCTTCTTGTCCAAGCATGGCTAGTGGGAGTGGATGTTTCTTTAGATCACTATAAATAAGGGGATAGAGATAGAAGGTCAATAGAAATCCAAAACTCAAGGTCGCATAGGCAATTTCGATGATGCCTACAAGAGGATAGGTCAAGGCTGCTACTGCTATCCCCACATAAAGCACCGTCCAGCTTGGAGTGGCACTGACTCTCTTACCTGGACAGGCAAACTTGATGGTGAAACCAGCAATCAAGGCCAAATCCAAGAGAAATGAAAACCACCAGAGCCCTTGCGCAACCAAAGGAAGATAAGGGAAGACGCGAATGACATAAGTCGATAAAATCATCCCAGCCATGGGAAAGGTGGCCATTCCTGATAAAAGAGGGGGCTTGGTCAATTCTTGCTTGGTTTCCTTCCAATTAAAGAGATGTAGAATTAGAAAGTAAATCCACAAAATCAAACCTGTCAGACTCAACAGATGGGATAGAACTGGCAACGTATCTAAAATAAGATTTCCAGCTCCTGCCAAACCTAGCAAACAACCAGAAAATACTAAGGGGAGTTTTTTCATCCTAACCTCCAATAATCATGTTAGTTTCAGTATAGCATAAAAGCGCTTAAATGAGGGGATAAAAAATGAAGTCCGATTATTTTAGACTTCATTTTACTCAGATATGAATTAAGCATAAGGTTGCAATTCTGGGTTAATTGGGGTATTAGCTAGATTGTTGGCATAGTTACAGAGGCTTGCTAGGCTGACACCAAGAACCACATCCAAGGCATTTTGTTGGGTGTATCCAGCTTCTAGGAACTCAGCTAAGGCTTCATCTCCTACACGACCCTTGGTATTGATAACTGCCAAGGTAAACTTAGCTAGGATGTCCAATTTAGGATCTGTTTCAATTGGAGTACGATTGCGAAGGGCTTGAAGCAGATCATCATTCATCTGGATTTGTTTAATTGAAAAGGCTGTGTGACCTGCGACACAGAAGGCACAACCATTGGTCACTGCAGCTGTGATTTGCACTACTTCACGCTCAACGGGTGTCAGGCTATTGCGACGGTTGATAGCTCCGACAGTTCTGTAGGCTTCTAAGGCAGTTGGTGCATTGGCCAAAAGACCGATTAGGTTAGGAATGTAGCCATTGTTATCTTTCTACTGTTTCAAGAACTTCTTTCACTTCTGCTGGTGCTGATTCTACTGTATGGATGGTAAATGTTGTCATCATAAAACCTCTTTTCATGTTATTGAAATCTAGTCTATCACAGATTCTATACCGTGTATAATATATATTTTAAATTGCACTGATAGAAATTTTTTATGAAAGCAAAAAATCACACTCAATGTGTGATTTCATTATTTATTAAAATACTTTTTAGTTTCAGCAATAACAACTGGTGATAAAACTAAGAGGGCAATCAAGTTTGGCAGAGCCATCAAGGCATTGACAATATCTGCGATAATCCAAACCATATCCAACTCGATAAATCCTCCCAGCAAGACCATGAGCACAAAAATCACACGGTAGAGCCAGATAAAACGAACCCCAAAGAGAAACTCGAAACAACGTTCTCCGTAATAGTTCCAACCTAGAATCGTTGTAAAGGCAAAGAGAACAAGGAAGATGGTTAAGAGGGCAGGTCCAAAGTGTGAAAAGACTGTTGAGAAGGCTGACTGAGTCAAGGCAACTCCATTCAAATCACCACTCCAAACACCAGTTACCAAGATGGTCAAACCAGTCAGGGTACAGATAATGAGTGTATCAATAAAGGTTCCTGTCATGGAAATCAATCCTTGCTCTACCGGTTCATTTGTCTTAGCAGCTGCAGCTGCAATGGGAGCTGAACCCAGACCAGATTCGTTTGAGAACACACCACGCGCAACACCATTTTGGATAGCCATCCGAATGCTAGCACCGGCAAATCCACCTACCGCAGCAAACGGACTAAAAGCTGATGTCAAGATTAGAGCGATTGTAGAGGGAATTTTTCCAATATTAAAAAAAATAACTGTAAGAGTTCCCAAAATATAGATGATAGCCATAAAAGGAACAACAGTAGTTGAAACCTTTGAAATGGACTTGAGTCCACCAAAGACAGCAATCGCTACAAAGACAGACAAAACGAGAGCGGTGATAGCTGGTGAAATAGTCGTCGTATTTTGAATAGATTCTGTAATCGAGTTGACCTGAGTAAAGGTTCCGATTCCCAACAAAGCTACTAGAACACCTGCCAGGGCAAAGAAGATGGCAAGTGGTCGCCACTTTTCTCCCATCCCTAGAAGGATATAGTGCATGGGGCCTCCCGCCACTGCACCATGGTCGTCCTTAGTGCGGTATTTGATAGCTAGTAGTCCTTCCGCATACTTGGTAGCCATTCCAAAGAAAGCCGCCATCCACATCCAAAAGAGAGCTCCTGGTCCACCGACCTTGATAGCTGTCGCCACCCCGATAATATTTCCCGTACCAACCGTCGCTGCTAGGGCTGTACACAAGGCCGCAAAGCTGGATACATCTCCATGCCCCTTATCCTTAGTAAAAATAAGCTGGAAGGCCTTAGGCAGACGCAAAACCTGCAAGAGGCCTAGACGGGCAGTTAGGTAAATCCCTGTCCCGACCAATAAAATCAAGAGAGGTGGGCCCCAAGCAAAAGCATCAATTGATTTAAGCAATTCTAACATTTCCTTCTCCTATCTTTTCAACCCCAAAAGAAAGAGCACATGCAAGATACATGTACTCTGGAATGCTTAGATAAATGCTAAAAAGCGGTCTATCCTTGCTCTGTCCTTTTACCTGAGAGTTTGAGCAGTTGCCTGCCTTGCCCCTTCGGTGCCTTTACGGTCTCTCCAGAGTTCCGTCCATTTACAGTCATGGAAATCAAACGATTCGCCACTTCTATTAAACTTCATTCGGTGTTGGTATTTAATTGATTCTTATTTTACAAAAAATGTTGGATTTTGTCAATGTGTTTTGAAAAAATCTTATTTGACTCTGCAAAAGAAAGATTGGGCATTCCCATGTGCATGAGGTGCTGTTAATTAAATGAATATGTTTCACTCCTAGTCTACACGATATAAGAATTGTTCTGGTTTATTATGTACTGGAAATGAAGCACGATAGAGAATTCTATCTTTACTAATATCCGAAGCGTCTGATATTAATCCATCCATTGATGTCTCGTCTGGTATTCTAACTCCTGCTGGTATGAATTGAATAAAGACTCCAAAAGCTGGACCTGAATAGCGAGCTCGTAGAAAATCATTTACTATTTCTGATTCTGCAAGGTCAACTTTAAACTGTTCTGGAGCCACTAGCCCATCCTTACTAAAAACTAAATCTTCTCCACCATTACCTTTACTCCATCTTCCCTCAATGCTAGAAAAATCCCCATTTTTTATGGCGTTAATATCCATTTTGCTAGAAACAGTTTTGCTAGTTGAAGATGATGTTGTAGCAAATTTTTCTGTTACAGATTTCCAAGTAAGATTAGATAGATTCATTCGAGTACCAGGACTAACTTCATCCTCTGTCTTGGCTTCTTTAACCTTCTCTAGTTTGTCTCCACCACTATTCAACTTCCAAATAGTATGAATGGTTTGTGGATCTCCTGCGAACGGATTCCACTGGGTATAAAGCTTCCCATCTTCTAGAAGATAGGCTTTGAATCGAGTTCCAAGCATCTGCATTTTATTTTCAGAATTGGTGAGGCGAATAACTTTCTGATCTTTGAGTGTGAAAATATCTAAAATCTCACTACCATTTTTCGAAGATACAATCAATTCATCAATGCCATTTTTATCCATATCAACCATTGCATAGGTAAAGGCTTGACTGCGTTCTGCCATCCCTGCATAGACATTAGCAGTTAGATTGATATTATCCTTAACCTCTGACTTATGGTCTAGAAGAAACTCATAATCCTTCAAAAATGCTATTATAAGGACTATAATCAACGGTTGGTTTAGTTTCTTCCGTACCCTTATCTGCACTTGCCCCTCCAGGAATTTTATCAGAAACTGACTTCCAACTTAGGGTTTCTAGAGAAATGGGCGAACCGACACCAAGATCTGCTAGCTCTTGAGCTTCCTTGGCCTTCACCAAGGACTGGCCGTCCTTACTAAATTGATAGTGGGCATAGATGTGACTCGTTGCTGTACCAGCTCCACGATAGAGCAGAGAATTGTCTGGCAGGATACCGACTGTCATTCTCTCACCAATCTGGTCTAAACGATTTTCTTGATTGATCAGACGAATCACTTTTTCATCTTTCAAAGTGCGGATATCAAGCAAACTCTTCCCACCACCCTTCATTTCAAGAGCAAGCAAGAGTTCATCCACTCCGTCATTATTCAAATCCGTCTTGTGATAAACCACATCTGTATAAAAGCCTTGAGAAGACTTTACTTGACTAGCTAGGGGATTGACATCTATATCAGTCGACGAGGTGCCTTTCACTACTTTTTCGTAGTCATCCAGAACCTTGCTGTATTGGTTGTAATCTATCTCTGGACTTGCTACTTTCTCGGATGCTGGTTCAATAGTTTTGTTCCAAGGTAGATACTGACACCCTCCTAGAACTAGTGTTAGTGAAAGTGTTGTGGCTAATAATAACTTTTTCATATTGCTCCCTTATCTAAGAGAAAGGAATCAGCCCGTGCTAATTCCTTTCACTATTTTTATTTTATTTAACCCACTTACCTGAACTATCTACTTGGTAGCCATCTGGGGTACGTTCGTTGACTGCCATCTTACCATTTGATTTGAGATAGTAGTCACCTACCCATGTGTTACGAGCATAGCTGCCTTCTAATGTTAAATAATAGTATGAATCATAGTTTTTATCAAAAATCCACTCTTTTGTAGCCATCTTACCATTTGATTTAACATAATAATCACCAACCCAAGTACTGTAAGAATAGCTTCCCTCAGACGTTAGATAATAGTAGGCACCATAGTTCTTATCAAAAATCCACTCACTCTTAGCCATGTAACCACCTGATTTAAGGTAATAGTTTCCTACCCAAGAATTTTGGACAAAGTTACCTGAAGCATCTAGGTAGAAGTAGGAATTATAGTTTTTATCGAAAATCCACTTACTAGTAACTTTCGTACCATTTTGGTAGTAGGACGAACCTGACCATCCAGATGGAACTGTAGATTTTGGAATTGGAGTTGGATCTGGGGTTGGTTTTTTATCCGATTGTGGAATTGGAGCTGGATTTGGAGTTGGTTTTTTATCCGTCAGCTTCTTAATAGCCTCTTTAAACTCTTCTACAGTCCCCTTCCACTCTATGTAATTGGCACCAGACTTATTCTCAAGAGCTATATAGTTGCGATCAGATTCTTGGAAATAAGATAATTCTGGAGTAGTTTTTGTAGCCCCAATAATAGGAATATTAACAGTTCCCTTCCATCTATTAAATATTTCTGCATCATTCGGAAGAATAATATAATATTTTGCCGTTGGGATAAGAGTTTGTGTGTCAGCCTGCACCGTTTGCGCTGAAAAAGGTAGAACTCCTGTTGTGTCTACAAGAGAGACAAGACCAAATGTTGCAGCCGCTAGGCTGGTTACTAAAACTGTTTTTGACTTCATTATCAAAAACCTCCTTTAAATTTTTATTGTTTACACTAACAGTAATGTATGGACTCTACTATTTTTATGAAAAGAGTATCTGTGCTTATCTTTTATTTAATTAGCAAATGAAATTTTTTTATGAAAAAGAAGTATACTCAGGCTTTTTTATAGTCATTAGAATAAATACTTTCTATCTTATCATTTCCACTTACTTGTCAAATATGCCTTTTCTCCTATTGTCCAGTTTTGATCATAAGGATCCACTGACCATCTTGTTGCCAGCAAAAAAAACGGAAACTTACTATAACCAATTTGAGCTTCTACTAGATCGGTGGTCGTATTGTACCTTCTATCTCGTTTCCACTTACCAATTTTTTGACTTCTATTCCTATTCCAGATAAAAAGTTCCTCTGGCAGTGCATAAATTCTATCGTCATGAGAACTCCCTCTCATTACAGGATAAAGGTACTGATGCAACTGATATTCACATCGCTTATTTAATAGCCAATATCCTAGGATCATATAGAAGGGATTTATCTTTTCAAGAGGTAAGATAATTGGCAAAGGTAAAGCATTACTCAAATCCACTGGTTTTGTAAGATACATTAACCATAACAATAATGATGAAAAATAAACCATAAATGTATGTAGTGGTATTCTATTCAAAACAATCATATAGAATTTGTAATTCTTTATCTGTATCAAACAGCGTCTTACATTAATACTGCCCACAATTATTTTATATAGAAAAAAATCACACAAAAGATAGGTAAAAAAATATATACCAAAAATTAAGAAAGATGTTAAAACGATAAACTCAGCTATTCCAATTACAGCTGGATATTGAACTTTATATGTTTCAAAATCCTTTAATACAATGAACAATGGAGCGATAAAGTATAAGCACGAGAATATTAGTAAAAGCAATTTTTTTAAATAGAAAATATTCAAGAATTTACTTAATTTTTAAAAATGTTTGTCCTCATATAACTTCCAGCTCTCCTATCCATCCAATTTATCATTTCTTAAAAACCATGACAATCTTCAAACAGAATCCCCCTATATTTGTTTAATAATTTGTAGGTAAATATTAATCTGAACTTATTAAAATAATTTCTAATACTTCCTTAGAAATATTTTACTGGATTGTATAAGTTCTAGTAAATTCAATTCGGCTCATATTATTCTTAAAATATAACTCATATAAAAAATCTATAACATCAATCCTTTACTATTTTACATAATTTAACGCTTCAAAAGTAAATTAAATGTCTGCCGAATCATCTGTCCACCAATTGTATCCCTAAACTTATCCTCCCTAGATAACTCATCTAGCATATCCTCTAGACTAACAGCCTTAATATGACCTGGCCAAAAGACATTATCCAATCTACCTGCACCCTTATAGGTAGGCATCAAGACAACACGTGTTTCTAAACTATAATATTTCAACAAATTTCCAAATTTATGAGAAAAACTTTCTTCGGCATAAGACATGTTAGGAGACATTTTTTTAGGTCTGCCTATTTGAGCTCCTGTAGCGCTATCTATAGTGTACAATAAACCATCCGCTTCTCTATAAATCACATTTCCTGAAGCATAAAATTTTAAATCTACTAACCAAATTGTAGACCCAGAAACAATAACACAATCAATATCTGCATCTACCCTTTCATCTTCTAAATTGAGATTATGAACAGACCAAAAGGTAACTAATTTTTCTAAAAGTCCTTGTTTTTGTAATGCTTTAGCAAAATTAATTTCACCCTCTTGACCAAGATTAACTGCAGATTCATCGAATCCTGATTTATTCAATCCTTTTCCAGGTTCTCCAAACATCAATTCATGCTGATAAAGTTGATAATTCTTAAGCTTTTGTGGTTCAAATCCTGTCATTTTACCATTATGAGTTGCCTTTGAAATACTGGGACGTTCACTGTGTTTAGGTGTAGAAGAAGTAGGTGGTTCTGGAGAAACCTTAGCATTCTGTCTTCTGCCCCAAAGCAATCCTAATATAAAATATAGTATATTTCTGTGATGCTTAAAAAAGCGAAACAATTTCTCCACCTCCTAAAAATATCTTATTTAGCAATAGTCACTTTACTTGGTCTAAGAACCCTATTATTTAATAAATATCCTTTTTGTAATACTTCAACAATATTATTTTCACTTTGTTCATCAGTAACTACTACTGTATTAACAACCTCATGCATACTTGGGTCAATCATACCGCTATTGTCAATAACTTGTAATCCATTCAATGAAAGAATTTGCAGAAGTTCTTCAGCAATTGAAGTAAGTAAATCTGATTTTTCTTCAGATGATTCAATACGATCAATAACTTGAATAATCTGTTTCATAAATGGGGCAAATTTCTCACCCTTATCTAAATCTTGTCTATAGATTAAATACTGCTTCAGTTCTTCTATCAGACTATTTTTGGCTTTATCTTCTAATAAACGGCGTGTAATTAAAGATTCAATATCTTCAACTTTATCTACGATATACGAAACTTTTTCATGCAACACTTCTTCACTCATAAAAACTTTATCCTTTCTCTCTTCTATTTATTTGCCATCCTTTAGGGTAATTGTAATACAAGACAATATTTGATAACAATGCCAAACTTAATGCGTTACTAATCCAAAAGCTATGTACAAACTTATCAAAGAAGGCACTCAAAAACCAATTAGCTGCAAAAACTAAGATGAACATGAAACATCCCATACCTTGTGAATGGCGTGTTGTTGCATAAATAATAGAATTTTTATTTTCAATAAATTCATTATAAAAATCATTATTTCTAATTTTATTTTCAATTCCTAATTTTTGTGCTTTTGCCAAATAGGCTTCTGCTATTCGAACACGCGCCTTATTATCTAGAACCGCTTTATTCTCATATCTTGTTCTATCTATATATTTTCTAAAGAAAGCCTCAACGTCTGTATCAGGTGCTTTCTTCATACGCTCTATCGTAATATCTAACAATAACTTAAAATATACCTGTTGGAAATCTTTATTGTTACCATATCGTTCATTTAAGGTATCTAAATAATTCTCACACTCATCTTCAGATTTTAAAAATAGAACACCTGCATAGTGTAGTTTATGTTCTAGTGAATCCGAAACATCTACTAATTTTCTTGCAAACTTATAGGCTTCTTCATTATCTCCAATTTCTTTATACGAGCATGATAAAAGGTAATAAATATATTCTTCATTATTTTTATTTTCTTCTAAATAATGATCGTACAGATATCGAACATCTTTTACTGCCTGTTTATACTGATCAAATAAAAATAGTGATCTCCCCTTTTTCAAAAGATAAAAGGAATTATTAGACAGCTCAAAAGCTTCCTGATAATACTGAATTGCGAACTTTTGCTGATTTTTTTCACAATAAACATCACCTAGCAAGGATAAGATATCTGCGTTTTTAGGTCTCAATCTATTAGCTTCACTAATAGCTAGCTCTGCATCCGATAACTTTCTATCTTCAAGGCTAATCATAGCCTTAAAATACCAAACATCTGCATCATTTCGATTCATCTTTAAGGCTTCTTCAATATAGGAATAAGCTAATGATTTCTTTCCTGAATAAAAGGCCTGCCTAGCTGAATCAAGATAGCTTGAATTTGAATGATTTGTTGGAGTCGAATCAGGTACTCCTTCAGAACTTTGTTTAGAAATTTCTAATTCCCTATCATATTTTTGTCTTGTTTCTTCACTTTCAAATACTTTTTCTGCCTGTGCAATGACTTCCATCTTTCTCTCAGCCATTGATCTTTGATCAATATTTGGTGAACCCGTCAACTGGCGATAGCGTCTCCTATTTGACTTGATACTTTTCTTAACATCATCTAATGAACTTTTTTCTGAAATCCCTAACTCTTCATAATAGTTTATGACCGACATTGTGTTCCTCCTCTAATCAATAGTTAAATCTTTTATTTTACGACTTGCTACTTCTACAGCACTTTTATCGAGATTTGCTTGTCTCTCTACCTCAAAAGTACCCAATAAGTGATTATCCGAATCATGTACCTCTACAAATACTGTTTGATCGACATCATAATGATAAGTTACCTTCAAAACCGTTCCTGCTGGCCAGTCACCTGGTAATTTAATGGTACTCTCTCCTATAACCGTAACAAATTGTGGATCCTCATCATCCCCTTGAGTAACCTCTACTAAAACATTTTGTTGATTATCTACAACTGTTGAAAAATACTCAGAGTACTTGTTTGGTACCTTGGAATTTTTGGGAATAATAATTGTATTTCTTTTCACGCCATTCGAAAGAGCCAGAGTCCCCAAGGCTTGAGAAGTGACATCTGAAACAACTAACTTTTCTGCTAATCCACGAACTGTTTCACTAACATCTGCACTTTCTGATTTATTAGCTATTTCCAATGCTGCCTGAATAGCTGCTCCTTGAGCTACAGCTTCATCTGGATTAATAGAATATACAATCTTCTTCCCAATTTTCTCTTCTAATTTTCTTTGTACCATTGGCATTCGAGTTGAACCACCTATTAATAGTACTTGGTCAATTTCATCCCATGACATTCCAGATTCTTCAACAACATCATCTAACAGCTCCTCTGTACGATTCATTAGACTTTTTGTTGCTTCTTCAAATTCTACACGTGTTATCGGAATTTTATAACTTTTTCCTTTATAGTCGAGAAAGACATTTGTTTTTTCTACAGTTGTTAGTCCTCTCTTTGTATTCTCTGATTTTTCACGAAGTAAGGCAGCAAAGTGTTCATCCGTATAAATATCCTCTGCTCCCTGTTCTTCCATCTTTTCAGCAATAATCATTGATAAGGCGTTATCAAAATCAAACCCACCTAGATTACGATCTCCATCGGTGGCAATAACATCAAACTCGCCATCTTTTATTTTCATTAATGTGACGTCAAAAGTCCCACCACCTAAATCGTATACCAATACTGTCTCATTTTTTTCTGCTGATATACCGTATGCAAGTGCAGCGGCTGTCGGTTCATTTAAAACTCGTAAAACATTAAGTCCAGCAATTTCTCCAGCATGTTTCGTTGCTGTTCTGCGGGCATCATCAAAATAAGCTGGAACAGTTATTACAACATCCTCTACTTTGTCACCAAGTGCATTCTCTGCTCCTTCTTTTAATCTTTTTAAAATGATTGCTGAAATTTCCTCTGCTGTATAAACAGTATCACTAGGAGAATCAAACTTCCAGTTTGGATTTCCCATCTGTCTTTTGACATACTGTACAACCGCTTCAGGACTACTTGCTGCCAAATTTTTAGCTTGAATACCAACAAGTGGTTCATCTTTCCCATCAAAATCCTGAAAGAATACAACAGATGGAGTTAAATTTTCACCATCTTGATTCAATAAAATTTGTGGTTGTCCAGTCTCTGATAATACAGATACTGCTGAATAAGTCGTTCCTAAATCAATTCCAATTGCTTTGCTCATATTTCACTCCTAATCATTATTTGATTTAAACTGTGTTAGTACTTCTGTTAAAAACTCACAGTATTGTAACTCTGCATCAATCTTGCTCTGATTTTTCCCCAAAGTTCTAAGACTGCTAACTGTTAAATTACTAAGTTGAGCTCCTAATTTCTGACCCAATGACAAGTCCGATTCTCTAATTGCTTCTCTGAATCTTTTATTATCTTCTGATATATAGTATTTTTTTAATTGTTTACTCTCACCTAAAGTATCTATAGTTAGAAGTTATACTGATCCTTGGTTTTTTAAACGAAAACAAAACTTTACATAGTCTTTCTGGTGATTTGGGTGCGAAATAACTAGACATTCTTCAATCTCTTTATTGAACAAACCGCCGAGTTTTATTTGTTCTTCATCAATTTGACAAGGAAGATCATACTCTGTTGCTTTCTCAACAATTTTCGTCTTGCAATATTCTAAATCTAATCTTGGATTGTTCTCATCGAAATAATATCTCCATTCATCTATATAACTTTTCAATTCTTTGTATTTAAGCATCAACAATCTCCTTTAAGATTTAATTGTTTACGGTTACAGTATAGCATGCTATTTACCTTATTTACGAAAAGCGTATCTATATTTACCTTTATTAAACAAATACCCCCGAAAAAAACGTAACTATAATTACTTTTTTTTCTAAAAAAATTTCCTTAAAAAACTGGTAGAATTATGATAGAATGAAAAAAAGGACTTGAGGAGATTTAGGATGCAAGATGAAAGTGTGTATGGATTAGTCTATAAGGCCATCCGCGAGGAGAGAGGATTTACACAGAAGGAAGCTGCTGGAACTACAGTGACTCCTCACTTTTTACGTCAGTTTGAGCAAGGAAAATCTCGAATAACCATTCAAAAATTTGAAGAGATTCTTTCTAATATTGGAATTGATAAAGAAACCTTTGATAGTCTCAAAACGCAGATGTTCCCAACTGAATTTCATAAATTACAGGCTCAAGTTGCTGATTTGGCCTATAAGCGTGAATTTAAAAAGATTATTAGCTTGATTAATCAGCCCTTAGAAAATCCTGGGATTGCTGAACACTATGTAATTGCCAATCGTGTAGTCAATAAATTTGCTATCGCAAACATCATCGGTGATTCTTTTCTGACTCCAAAAGATTATCAAGAACTAGAATATATCAAGAACTATCTTAGTGAATTGGACGATTGGAATAAAATTGAAGTGAATATCTTTTCATCTATCCTTCCTCACTTTTCAATCGAATTTTTAGACTACAGACTCTACCACTTATTAGATACTCTAAAAAAACAGACTGAATACCATTCAATCCGTACTGCTGACTACTATATTGCCTGCTTAAGAACTGCTATCAAGCATTACTCTGTTAATGGCTACTATGATAAAGCTGAAAATCTAGCGTTGAAGACTCTGGAAGTGATTAATACCTTCCCTCTACTGAGTACCAAGATGACAGAGATGATTGGTCTTTCCATGGAGCGGGCTAATAATTTTCTCAGACAAGATGATGTCAAAGGTCTAGAGCTTGCTAAACATATCTTTGCTAGTCTTGATAACTTTGAACAAATCTATCCAAATCAACTTCTGACTCGAATGAGAGAGGATTTCTTTGTTACTGTCACACAACTCAATCATACCGGACAACCTTTAGATATATAATCTAGAAATCAAAAAGCTTGAGGAACCACATATTTCCTCAGGCTTTTCTTATCCTTTAAAGGTCACAATAGTCGCACCACTGCCTCCAGCATTTTGTGGGGCATAGCCGAAACTCTTAACATGTTTGTTTCTTTGTAGGTATTTGGTGACACCTTCACGGATGACTCCTGTTCCGATACCATGGATGATATCAACTTGAGCCATATTATTAAGCAAGGCTTGGTCGATAAAGGCATCTAGCTCATTCATGGCTTCTTCATAGCGCTTGCCTCGAAGATCCAGTCTGGCTTGTGGGCCACGACCAGAAGTTCGTTTTACGACATTGACTTGTTTCTTCTTGACTTGCTTTTCTTGCTGGGCTTGAACGAGGTCAAATTCTTTCTCTTCTAAGGTCATCTTAATTAAGCCAACTTGGGCTTCCCAGCGGCTATCTTTGAGTTGACTGGTCAAGGTACCACGCTGTCCATAACTGAGAACAACGATATCATCTCCCACCTTTGGAGTTCGTTTTTTCTTGGCCTTTTGAAGAACCTTATTTTTAGACAAATCTACTTTTTCAGGAGCTAATTTTTTCAGCTTGGCCTTGGCTTCAATGATTTCGTGGGGCTTGAGTTGAGATTTACTATGGAGATTTTTGAGAATCTGATCACTCTCACTGAGAGCCATGTCCACAATCTCAGCAGCCTGTTCACGCGCCTTGTTAAGCTCTGTTTCCTTTTCACGATTAAGCTCATTGTAGAGTTTTTTGAGAGCACGATTCATCTTGAGATTTTCTTGCTCCACCTCACGGATATTATCCAAACGTTTACGGCTTTCCAGCGTCTGCTCTTCCAGTTGCTCAATGATTCGGTTAACATCATTGTCCTGATCGACCTGCTGACTGGCATCCCCTACGATAACTTCAGATAGTCCTAGACGTTTAGCAATTTCAAAGGCATTGCTTCGGCCAGGAACACCCTGCATAAAGCGATAAGTCGGGCGAAGAGTTGCAGTATCAAACTCCATGCTGGCATTTTGCACAAAGGCTGTCTCAATACCGTAAGCCTTGAGTTCTGGATAGTGGGTAGTCGCCATAGTCTTGACTTGACGCAGGCGAAGGTCCTCAAGAATAGCCATGGCAAGGGCAGCTCCCTCCTGAGGATCTGTACCAGCCCCCAACTCATCCAAGAGCAAGAGCGAATGCTGGTTGACTTTGCCAAGAATATCCACAATATTGGTCATGTGGCTAGAGAAGGTAGACAAGCTCTGCTCAATAGACTGCTCATCGCCAATATCAGCAAAGATTTCTTCAAAAATACCAACACGACTTCCCTTATCTGCTAAAATCGGCAAACCAGACTGAGCCATAACCTGCGTCAAGCCCAGAGTTTTAAGCATGATGGTCTTCCCACCTGTATTGGGACCTGTAATGACAATGGCTGTTAAATCTTGGCCAAAATGGACATCATTTGCGACGGCATTTGACCAAAGGATGGCAGACATGTAGCAGTTGAATCTCTTGATTTTCTGATAACTGAGGAACGACTGCTTGCCTTTCTTGGATAAAGCGGACCTTGGCACGAATCAAATCCAGATGACCGATAATCCAAGCGTCATTAGCAATCTCAGCCGCATGAGGGCGGACACGCTCCGAGATTTCTTGGAGAATTCGAAGCATTTCATAACGCTCATCTGCTCGCAAACTAGCAATTTCTTCGCTCAGTTTGACCACCTCACGGGGTTCAATATAGACGGTATTTCCACTAGCAGAAATATCATGAACGACACCTGCAATCTTATTGCGATAGGTATTTTTGACTGGTAAAACCTGACGACCATTTCTGCTGGCAACAATCCCTTCTGTCAACATCTGCACTTTTTGCTTGAGCAGGTCCTGTAAAACATCGCGTACCTGACTCTCGCTATCATGGATTTTTCTACGGATGCGCGCCAATTCTTCACTGGCAAAATTCTCAATGAAACCTGCATCATTAAAGGCTTGGAGATTTCCTTGTAATTGAGGAAAATCGTGTAGTTTCTCAAACCAAAGGGCTAATTCTTCCAAACTGACATTTTCCAGATTAGCATAAAAACCTTGAAGCTCTCGGCTAGAAAGAAGCACGCGCTTCAAGAATAGGAACTCCTCAATATTGAGGTCTGCTCCCATCTCCAACCGCTTGCAGACTCCTGCAATTTCCTTAGTTGCGAGAATGGTAAAATGCGGTTGCTCGACAAAGAGAGCCTGCATTTCCTTCATCTCAGCAAAAGCCTGTTTGATTTATCTGCTTTGGCAGTTGGAGCCAGCTGTCTCAATTGCTCCAAGCCCTGCTCGGTCAACAAATGGGGTTCAAACAAGGCCTTGACCTTATTGAACTCTAATGTTTCTAATATTTTCTTATTCATCTTTATTTCCTTGTCTTTGAATGTCTAGGTGTGGTAGCTTTTTACATTCTGATAGATTCGAGTCAAATCTGTAAACAAAGGGCTAGGAAAACTCCTGCCCTTTTTATCCGATTAAATTTGTCACCCAGATTTGTTTGAGCCAACTGGTTGTTACCGGTATGCTCTGGATGATGTGTTTTGCGACGATACTCTTTTCAAGAGGATTTTGTATAGCTGCCATGGGGATGGTCGCCAAGATTGTCAAGGCCATTTGCAAGACAAATAAGGTCACCAACATGGACAAGACACCTGCTGAAACTTGGAACAACTTACCACCCAGTTTTTTACTAGGAAGTAAGTGTAATAGGAGACCAAGCAAACGACCGATACTATAGAAAATCCCAAATACAAGCAAGTAACCGATCCCTGCGTAAAAGACCTTATCCAGCTGAAAGAGTTGATCCGATGGGAAAAAGAAAGTTCCCTGACCTTCCTGCGGATTTGCATAAGGAAGTAATAAATGGAACTGCTCTCCAAGTCCCTTATAAAACTGGCCAGCCATAAAAGCCGATGCCATAGCTGAAATCAGGTAATAAATCTGTAAGAGCAGGCCTCTCCGATAGCCGATATAAAATCCCCAAGCCAAGACCAATAGAAGAAGGAGTGAAATCATAAGGAATCCTCAATCTTGCTCTGTTCTTGCTTGCAAGTCACAAGCTTGTGACGGAGTTCTTCTAGCTCTTGTTCCTTATCGTCAAATTCAATCTCACGGCTGAGCTGAGTTGATAAACAGTTGACTGCCAACAAAAGAGCGATTGTTTCATCATCTGCGCTAGGCATTTGTTCTTTAATTGCTTGGTATTTTTCTGTCGCAACCTTGGCGATTTCCTCCATAAAGAGATTATCATGCTCGCTTGTCAAGGTTAATGATTTTTTTCCGAATGTAAATTTGAATCGATTTAGATTTGCCATAAAATTCACCTCACGATATTATACCAAAATTCGCTAACTTTGTCAGTTTTTACAAATTTGCCTGCTTTTATGGTACAATAGAAACTATGGCAAGTATAACACTCACACCAAGTGAAAAGGAGATTCAGGCTTTTCTTGAACACTATCAAACCAGTCTGGCTCCCAGCAAGAATCCCTATATCCGCTACTTTTTGCGACTACCTCAAGCAACAGTTTCTATCTATACTTCTGGAAAGGTCTTGCTTCAGGGTGAAGGGGCTGAGAAATACGCCAGTTTCTTTGGCTATCAAGCTGTAGAGGAAACCAGGGGACAAAATCTTCCTTTAATTGGGACAGATGAGGTGGGAAATGGTTCCTACTTTGGTGGGCTTGCAGTTGTGGCTTCCTTTGTCACACCTGACCAGCATGACTTCTTGCGAAAACTCGGTGTGGGAGATTCTAAAACTCTGACCGACCAAAAGATTCGTCAGATTGCCCCTATTCTCAAGGAAAAAATCCAGCACCAGGCCCTGCTTCTCTCACCAAGCAAGTACAACGAGGTCATCGGAGAACGCTACAATGCTGTTTCTGTTAAGGTAGCCCTCCATAACCAGGCTATCTATCTCCTCCTTCAAAAAGGACTTCAGCCTGAGAAAATTGTGATTGATGCCTTTACCAGTGCTAAAAATTATGACAAGTACTTGGCACAAGAGGCCAATCGTTTCAGCAATCCTATCAGCTTAGAAGAAAAGGCTGAGGGCAAATACTTGGCTGTCGCAGTTTCTTCTATCATTGCGCGTGACCTCTTTCTGGAAAATCTTGAAAATCTGGGACGAGAACTGGGCTATCAACTTCCAAGTGGAGCTGGAACTGCTTCTGATAAGGTAGCTAGCCAGATTTTGCAAGCCTATGGCATGAAGGGACTCAATTTCTGCGCCAAGCTACACTTTAAAAATACTGAAAAAGCGAAAAAACGCTTAGAAAGGTAAATTATGAATTCATTTAAACATTTCCTAAAAGAGTGGGGATTATTCCTCCTAATTCTGTCATTACTAGCCTTAAGCCGTATCTTTTTTTGGAGCAATGTCCGCGTAGAAGGACATTCCATGGATCCGACCCTAGCGGACGGTGAAATTCTCTTTGTTGTCAAACACCTCCCTATTGACCGTTTGATATCGTGGTGGCCCATGAGGAAGATGGCAATAAGGACATCGTCAAGCGCGTGATTGGAATGCCTGGCGATACCATCCGTTACGAAAATGATAAACTTTACATCAATGATAAAGAGACGGACGAACCTTACCTAGCAGACTACATCAAACGTTTCAAGGATGACAAACTCCAAAGCACTTACTCAGGCAAGGGATTTGAAGGAAATAAAGGCACTTTCTTTAGAAGTATCGCTCAAAAAGCCCAAGCCTTCACAGTCGATGTCAACTACAATACTAACTTTAGCTTTACTGTCCCAGAAGGAGAATACCTTCTCCTCGGAGATGACCGCTTGGTTTCTAGCGACAGCCGCCATGTAGGTACTTTTAAAGCAAAAGATATCACAGGGGAAGCTAAATTCCGCTTCTGGCCAATCACCCGTATCGGAACATTTTAAGAGACCTAAGAGGCCGAGAATCAAGAATCTCAGCCTCTTCTTCTATCGTGAGAATATGATTATTCACTATCCAGTTTGATTAAGATAGAAACAAAGTTATACTCAATGAAAATCAAAGAGCAAACTAGGAAGCTAGCCGCAGGCTGCTCAAAATACTGTTTTGAGGTTGCAAATGGAAGCTGACGTGGTTTGAAGAGATTTTCGAAGAGTATTAACTCTCACCTATTTATGCAAAGGAATCTTATGGAAGTTTATTTTTCAGGAACCATTGAACGGATTATTTTTGAAAATCCCAGCAATTTTTATCGCATCCTCCTCCTAGAAATCGAAGATACGGACGCAGAGGATTTTAATGATTTTGAAATCATTGTCACGGGCACCATGGCTGACGTGATCGAGGGAGAAGACTATACTTTTTGGGGGCAAATTGTCCAGCACTCCAAGTATGGGGAGCAACTGCAAATCAACCGTTATGAACGTGCAAAACCAACTAGCAAGGGATTGGTTAAGTACTTTTCAAGTAGCCATTTCAAGGGAATTGGTCTCAAGACAGCTCAGAAAATTGTGGACACCTATGGCGACAATACCATTGACGAAATTTTGCAACACCCAGAAAAGCTAGAAGGCATCGCAGGACTATCTGCCAAAAATCGCGAGGCTTTCGTCTCCACTCTCCGTCTCAACTACGGAACGGAGATGGTTTGGCCAAACTAGCCAACTACGGCATTCCCAACAAACTAGCCTTTCAGATTCAAGACTTTTACAAGGAAGAAACCCTTGATGTGGTTGAAAATTATCCCTACCAGTTGGTTGAGGATATCAAGGGTTTGGGCTTTACCATTGCTGACCAATTAGCAGAAGAACTAGGAATCGAAAGTCAGGCTCCTGAACGCTTCCGCGCCGGGCTAGTTCACAGTCTTTTTCAGGCCTGTATGGAAACAGGGGACACCTATGTTGAAGCTCGGGATTTGCTAGAACAAACTCTCACTCTCCTTGAGTCTTCCCGCCCCGTGGAACTGGATCCCAGCCAAGTGGCCCAAGAACTCTCCTACCTGATTGAAGAAGACAAGGTCCAGCAGATTGATACCAAAATTTTTGACAACAGCCTCTTTTTCGCTGAGGAAGGCATCCGCAGTCACTTGGTTCGTATCCTTGAAAAAGGAAAACAGAAGAGCCAGGATTTAGAAACCATTCAAAAACATATCACTACTGTCGAGCAAGAACTGGGGATTGAGTATGATAGCATTCAAAAACAAGCTATTTGTGATGCTATCCAGAATAAGGTCTTTATCCTGACAGGTGGACCTGGTACTGGTAAGACAACGGTTATCAATGGTATCATCGCTGTTTATGCCCTTTTAGAAGAACTTGACCTCAGGAAAAAAAGCAACCTGCCGATTCTTCTTGCCGCTCCAACTGGACGAGCCGCTCGGCGCATGAATGAATTGACAGGCTTGCCTAGCGCGACCATACACCGTCATTTAGGAATGACAGGGGACGATGATACCAGTCATCTAGAAGATTATCTGGATGCTGACTTTATCATCGTAGATGAATTTTCTATGGTGGATACTTGGCTGGCCAACCAACTCTTCTCCAATATCTCTTCTAACAGTAAAATCCTCATCGTGGGCGACAGCGACCAGTTGCCTTCTGTCAGTCCTGGACAGGTTCTAGCGGATCTACTCCATATTCCCTTAATTCCTCAGACTCGCTTGGAAAAAATTTACCGGCAAAGCGAAGAATCAACCATCGTCACCCTAGCTAGTCAAATTCGACAGGGCATCTTGCCAGCTGATTTTACCCAGAAAAAAGCTGACCGTTCCTACTTTGAAATTGCTAGCGGACATATTCCTGCTACCATTGAAAAAATCTTAGGGGCTGCCCTCAGAAGTGGTATCCCTGCCCGTGATATCCAAGTTCTGGCTCCCATGTACCGAGGAACTGCAGGGATTGATGCTATCAATCAGCTCATGCAAGACCTGCTCAACCCACCACAAAAAGATCAACTCAGTTTTGAAGCTCCCCAGTGCCACTATCGTAAGGGAGACAAGGTCATTCATTTGGTCAACGATGCTGAAATCAATGTCTTTAATGGAGATTTGGGAGCTATTATAGACCTGATTCCTGGTAAATACACCGAGTCGAAGCAAGATGAGATTGTCATTGATTTTGATGGTAACGAGGTCTCTTACCCACGTAACGAATGGTACAAAATTCGCTTGGCCTATGCCATGAGTATCCATAAATCCCAAGGAAGTGAGTTTCCTGTTGTCATCCTACCTATCACCAGTGCTAGCAGGCGTATGCTGGAGCGCAATCTCATCTACACAGCCATTACACGCGCCAAAAGCAAGCTTATCTTACTAGGCGAATTACAGGCCTTCGACTATGCTACTCAGCACATCGGAACTGCCCGAAAAACCTATCTGATTGAACGCTTCAGTGATTTATTGGAGAATGTTGAAGAAAAGCAACCAGCTGTCTCTGAAACAGCCACATCAAGCGCCTCTGAACAATCCTACATCCTAACCGAAGAAAACTGGGACAGCATCCCGGCCATGATTGGGATTACAGACGCAGACCTCAAAGAGATTTTTGGAAAATAGTGCATAAGAAAACCCACCAATTCAGGTGGGATTTTTGTTTATTAAGATTATTTAACTGTTGCTGTGCTTGTAATCAATTCAACAGCTTTTTTGATTGTGATATCGTGTTTCAACATATCAGCTGAAAGCAAGCTTTGTACTTGTGCAACTTCCATGTTGTAATCTGCAGCCAATTGCTCGATTTCTTTTTGGATTTCTTCTTCTGAAGCATCAAATCCTTCAGCTTTGGCAACTGCTTCGATAACAAGGTTAGTCTTAGTACGTGACTCAGCTTCTGCTTGGTATTGATTGTGAAGGTCTTCTTGAGTAGTTCCAGTGATTTGGAAGTACATGTCAGGGTTGATACCTTGACGTTGCAAGTTTCCAAGGAATTCGTTTACTGAGCGGTGAACTTCTTCGTGAATCATTTCTTCTGGAAGTTCTACGATTTCAGCGTTTTCTACAGCTTTATCAATTGCTGCACCTTCAACTGCATCTTTGTAAGCTTCTTCTTTAGCAGCAGCCAATTCGTTGCGGTATTTTTCTTTCAATTCAGCAAGTGTTTCAACTTCTTCGTCGATGTCTTTTGCAAGCTCATCGTCAAGAGCTGGAACTTCTTTAGCTTTTACTTCGTGGATAGTTGTTACGAATTTAGCTTCTTTACCTGCAAGATCTTCTGCTTGGTAGTCTTCTGGGAATGTTACGATAACATCAACAGTTTCGCCAGCTGAGTGACCTACCAATTGGTCTTCGAAACCAGGGATGAATTGACCTGAACCAAGTCCAAGTGAGAAGTTTTCACCTTTTCCGCCATCAAATTCAACACCGTCGATAGAACCAACGAAGTCGATGACAACAGTGTCACCGTTTCAGCCGCAGCTTCTTTGATAACCAATTCAGCCAAGTTATTGCGTTCGCGTTCGATACGCTCTTCAACGTCAGCGTCAGTTACTTCTTTTTCTACATCAACTGATACTTCAAGGTTTTTGTAGTCACCCAATTTTACTTCAGGTTTTGTAACAACTTCAGCAGTGATAACCCAGTCTTGACCTTTTTCCATTGAAGTTACGTCAATTTTTGGTTGAGCAACCACTTCAAGACCAGCTTCTTTTACAGCTGCTTCATAAGCATTTGGCAAAAGAGCGTTCATAACGTCTTGGTAAAGTGACTCTTCACCAAATTTTTTGTCGAAGATAGGACGTGGAAGGTGACCTTTACGGAAACCTGGAACATTAAGAGATTTCTTCACTGAGTTGAAGACACGATCCAATTCTGGTTTGATTTGGTCTTGAGAGATAGTGAAAGTCAAGACACCACGGTTTGTTTCTTTGTTTTCAAATGATACAGACATTCTGTCATTTCTCCTTAAAATTTTTTAAATACAGTCTATTATAACATAAATGGGCGACTGTTTTCAAGTAATGAACGCGCTTTTCAATCACGCTGGAAGTATGGTTTCTTCTTGGTTTTCTTTAGGTTTCGAATATAATTTTATAAAAGATGTTTAATGATGGCTGATTACAGTAAAAAACGAATCGCCCAAACATTCCTCGTTAGGCGATTCGTTTTTCTTATTTCGCAACAGAAACATTGCCTGTTGAACCGTCATATCGAACAGTTTCTCCATAAAAACCTGAAATTCCTTTTTCAATATGCTCACGGAAATCATTAGGTAAAACTTTCATCTTCACGATTTCACCAGATTCATCTGCATAGCCTAAAATATGGTGATCTTTATATGATAATCCGTCCATAAACATTGTGAAATATCCAGTTACAAGTTTACCATTATGATCATTGACATCTCTTAGATAAAGTTTGTTATCATTAATCGTCAATCCAGATGATTCTAGACTAATAACTGGACTTGAGTTTTTAAGATAAAGTTCAGACCCAACTTTTTGAATAGGGAAGTGAGTAGTGAATTCTGGTAGACTCGCAACCTTACGTCCATCAGCTCCAAAGTAATATTTATTTGGTAAGTTTTGGAAATTCTTTATGACAGCTTTAGGATCAATTTCTTCCCCTGGTTTTTTATTATCAGTAATGGCATCTAGAGTATTTCGTTTTATATCGCCAATCTTTTGATAAGAAAAACGTTCAACAATAGGTTTGATATACCAGGCATTCTTTTCGATAACAACTCCATCTTTCTTATGAACAAGGTGATAGTCATAACCATCAGACAAAGTAACGATATCTGTAATAACTGTATCATCAAAAGGATCTTGTTCAACTTCACTTGGAAGTCTGGTTAACATATAACCATCCTTACCAATGACATAACTTTCCCCATCGCTTGCTGGAACAGCTCTATCTGCTACCATAGCACCTGAGTTTTCAAAGTAAGACCATTGGCCATTTGCTGTAGCCCATCCTGTTGCCATAGCGCCACTGCCTTTGAGATAGTACCAAGTAGATCCTTCTTTATACCAACCAGTACGCATAGCGCCACTATCTGCTAGTGAATACCATGTATTTCCGTCTTTGAGCCAGCCTGTCTGCATGTTACCAGAAGCGTCAAAGTGGTACCAAGAGCCAGCATTTTGCACCCATTTGTTTTTAGCGAGACTGCCATCTTGTGAAAGATTCCAGTCAGCACCACTTTTAACCCAAGTATCTGCAGCCTGTGCTTGATTGATAGACAAAAGTAGACCAGCACCTGCAAGCAAACCAAGTGTAAGTAGTTTAGATTTTTTCATAGCTATTTCCTCCAATTAATAACAAATTATTTATGACATTTAAAATTTATTGCTACCAAACTCGTCTAGATCCGTCAATAGATCCAATGTATTTATTGTTAGTTATGTTTACAAATTTTCTTACAGAGTTTGCGTGAACCACTTGATTACCACCAATATTAATTCCCACATGCTCAAGATTATTAAAGAAAATTAAATCTCCAGGTTTTTCACTACCAGTTACATCAATTCCTTGATTAAATTGAGTTCTAGTATCAGTTCCTAAGTAAATGTCAAAATTTTTATATATAGCATATGTAAATCCAGAACAGTCAACACCTACAGAAAGGTCTCTACCAGCAGGTTCATATGGCAAGACAGGAATTTTATTTGCAAACGTCTTAGCATATTCAGCTACAGCTTCTCCTTTATTTTCAACTAGTACTCCACTTGTCCTAAAGAAATAAGGAGTATCTCCAACTCGATTATAACCAGTTAACATAGCACCATCATTTGAAAGATAATACCAATTACCATCTGAGTTAATCCACTCATTTGATTTCATCCAACCTTGATCATCAAAATAATACCATTTCTCATCTAACAATTCCCAATGTTTAGCATACCCACCTGAACTATATTTGAACCACCAGCGACCATCTGTTTTCATCCAAGTTCCTTTATCATCTCTATTTTGATTAAATGCTATTTTTTCTTGATTACTTTCTACTTGAGTTAATTCTCTAGGAGAAAATCCTACCAACTTAACTTGTTCTGCATCTTCAACCTTAATTTTACCTTCTTTAACAAGTTGATCAATTGCTTCTTTCTCGCTTGTATACTGTGAAATTGTTTGTGATGTAGTCACTTTAGTGGTAGACGTTGTAGTTTCTGCATTAACTACATAAGTAGTTGATAGTAAAGCTCCTGAAGTAAGTAATAAAGCTGCATAAGTAATATATTTTTTCATGACAAAAATCCTTTCTTCAAAATTCCTTAACGCTCTAGTGACCTTATTTTGATAATTTACGGGGACATGATTTTAACCTCCTTTTGAGTTCATATTAATCTTTTTTATAATCAATATATTATTTTATCTATTTATAACTCTATTCTACTCCCCTATAAAATGAATGTCAACAAATAACATAAAAATATTGTGAAAAAATTATTTTATCACGCTAGAGATACTTACTCGCTTCTTTGATACTAAGGTCAGCCATTCTTTCCTTGTTTTTCTCAATGAAACCTGCTACCCAAGCTGGATTGGTTTTGGAGTAGTCTCTTAGAGCCCAGCCAATGGCTTTATTGATAAAGAATTCTGTTTGGTTCAAATTATAAAGCAGAATCTTTTCCATTAATTGAACATTGGTCTTCTCTTTTCTTAATAACTGGTGGTCAATAACGACACGTCTTAGCCAGATATTATCTGATAAACTCCATTGGAGGATTATTTGTTCCAGTTTCGGCTTATTGTACACCAAACTACCTACTACTCGATCTAGGATATCTACCGTATCCCACCAGGATTTTGTCACTACTAACTGCTCTAGCCTAGGCAAATCGCTGTCCTTTAGATAAGACTGCATAGTTTTCAAATAATTGGCAGCCACATACTGGTATTCTCTAGATTCTTTTTCCCAGCAAGTGTCTACAAAATCCCAATCGATAATCTTTGTTTTTTTCGCTTCTGGAAAATATTTTTTATAGAGTTTATTTCTTTCTGGCGCCGCAACGCCTAGAAAGGAAAATTGATGACGCATATAGGCTTCCATGGAACCTGCCTTTTTTGAAACTTTTGTTGCTTCTAGCTCAACAAGTAAATCTGTTAGACTCATCTAAAACTCCTCATGCCCTACCAAGTGGTGCTGAAAGGCATAGACTGCTGCCTGTGTGCGATCACTGACCTCAAGCTTGGCTAGGATATTGGATACGTGGGTCTTGACTGTCTTGAGAGATATAAAAAGTTCATCTGCGATGCGCTGATTTTCATAGCCCTTGGCGATGAGTTGAAGCACATCTCGCTCACGCGCAGTCAGCTCCTCATGAAGCTCCATATGATTGCGGTGGTATTCGACTTTTTTGCTGACCTCTTGCTCAATGGCCAACTCCCCAGCAGCCACCTTACGGACAGCATGGAGCAGTTCATCTGCACTAGAAGTCTTAAGCATATAGCCACGAGCACCAGCATTCAAGACAGGCATGATTTTTTCATTGTCCAAATAAGAGCTCACAATCAAAATCTTAGCTTCAGGCCATTCTTTGAGGATGGCCAAGGTCGCGTCAATTCCATTCATCTCAGGCATGACAATATCCATGACAATAACATCTGGACGCAGTTCTAAGGCCAAATCAATACCTTGAGATCCGTTGGATGCCTCACCCACAACTTCTACATCATCTTGGAGGTCAAAGTAGCTTTTCAAGCCCAAGCGGACCATTTCATGGTCATCTACTAATAAAATTTTCATCTTTACTCCTTTATCATTTCTTATCGAGCAGGGGAATACGGATATCAACTGCCAGCCCTTGCTTGGGAGCTGTCAATAACTGAACCGTCCCTGCCATGTCTTCAACTCGTTCCTTGATATTGCGGAGTCCATAACTCAGGTCATCTAAACTCCCCAACTGGAAACCAATCCCATTGTCCACCACCTTCAGCTGCAATTCAAAATCTGTCTGATAGAGATAGACATCTAAACAAGAGGCCTGGGCATGGCGGAGGGTATTGCTGATCAATTCTTGCAGGATACGGAAGATATGCTCCTCGATTTTCTTAGGCAATTTCGTCACATTTTGCTTGAAACTAACCTTGAGATCACTCTTGTCCTCAAGCTCTTTTAAGAGGATTTGAATCCCTTCAACCAGACTCTTCTGCTCCAGCTCAACCGGTCGCAAATGCAAGAGCAAGACCCGCAAATCCTTCTGGGCTGTTTCTAAAATAGCTGTGACACTCTGCAACTGGGTCTGCATCTTTTCTCTATCCAATTTCAAAGCCTGCTGGCTGATACCCGATAAAATCATGTGGGCCGCAAACAACTCCTGACTGACTGTATCATGCAAATCCCGAGCAATCCGCTTCCGTTCTTTCTCGATGATTTCCTCTTCCTGAGCAAGACTGTGATTTTCAGCCTTTTGAAGAGCTTCTGTCAAAAGGTTAAGTTTACCTGACAAGGACTTGAAACTGGCATCCAAATCTGGATCGGCAACCTGAACCACTTCTTGCCCTGCCAATAAACGCTTGAGATTAGCCTGCATTTTTCTTAGAGAAAGCTCTTCAATACCTCTCCAAAACAGGGCTAAGAGACAGGTCATGGACATGCTGAACACCAACAACAAAAAGACAAATTTTTCTATTTTTTCGACATCATGCAAAAAAATAGACCAGTTAAAATCAAGAATTTCCAGCAAGCTGTGGGAGAAAAATAAGACAAACAGAAAGGAGGTGAGAACAATGATTACATAGGCTTGTTTTTTCATCCTCTGACCACCTCCACATCTCCAATCATAGTAGTCAAGAAAATCTTGACACTCTTGTTACTCTTGAGATAGTCTTTTGTTTCTTGATGATAGTGTTCATTGCGGAGGGATCGCTTGGGCTGGTTGAAAAAAGTCAAATCACCATAGAGACAGTTAACGCTGAGGCTGACTTCCACATCTACAGGTACGATGATTTTGGTCGTGCCTATCATCTTTCTGAGGATAATGACATTGTCATGATTGGTTAAGATGACTCTCTCCAGATGAATGGTGTCCTTGCCCATGAGACGAAAGAGATTGATATCATCAAACTGGCAAGTCTGGTAGCTTGAAAAATGATGGAGATTTCCAAACCAACGATTTTTTTCTTTCTTAACCGTAACCACCTCTTCAAAAACCAAATTGGTCTGCTCTTTTTCCTGATTCATCATCGGATAAAGAAGAAAGAGGCTGTATATAACCGCAACAAAAATAGCTAGAATGACAAAAAGATTGAGCATGACGATGAAAAAGAAGAGAATGGTTGCCACTACTAAAAGAAGATTATTTCCCTCTTTACCAGTGTAATAGCGAATCAAAAGCAAAAAGAGGAATAAAATCAGCAGAAAACGCGAAAAATGCTCTGATACCATCAAAATCAGAGCTCCTGTCAAAAGACAGGCTTCGATAAATAAAAAGATTTTAAATTTTCTCATAGGTTCATCCTCTCCCTTCTATTTTATCACAATTCAAAAAAGTCACCTCGGTCTGAAGATGGAAAAAAGGCGGTGATTACGCCTTTTTCATCTGATCCTTTGCTTCTTTTAATTTTCCATAAAGAAGATAGTCTACGTTTTGCAGATCTGCTATAGTGGCACAATTAAGAGCACACATAATCAAACGCAGATCGTCTTTCCAACCTTGGACAATGCCAATCACTTCTTCAACTGAATAGGTTCAACCAATTCCAGAACTGTACGAGACAGTCCTACAGCCTTAACACCAAAGACCAAACACTTAATCATATCCAGCGGATTCCGAACGCCTCCACTGACCAAGAGTTCGACCTTGTCTTTCCATTCTTGGGCATTGAGAAGGGCTTGCATGGTAGACTGGCCCCATTGATTGAGGTAGTCACGTTGACCACTGCGACGGTTTTCGATATAAGCAAAGCTGGTGCCACCACGACCTGACAGGTCAAAGGTTCGAACGCCCAATTCATAGGCTCTCTCGATGGTCCTCACATCCATTCCAAAGCCAACTTCCTTGAGAACAATAGGAACAGGGATTTGCTTGCTATAGTCTGCCAGATGCGATTGCCAGTTTCTGAACTTCCTTTCTCCCTCAGGCATGAGCAATTCCTGCATGACATTGACATGCACTTGCAGGAGAAGAGGGGTCATCTCATCTACAGTCTGAAGACCTAATTCGACAGGTTTGTCCAATCCAATATTGGTTCCAAGAAGGAGATTGGGATGGCTAGATTTGACAGAAAAAGAGTCATCTGCTGGATCTTTGAGGGCTGCGCTATAAGAACCTGTCACAAACAAAATCCCACAGACATCTGCCACCTGAGCTAGCTTTTGATTGATTTCTTTACCTTTTTCGCTTCCACCCGTCATGGCATTGATATAGAAAGGAAAGTCCCACTTTCGACCAGCAAACTCTGTCGACAGATCGATTTCATCCAGGTCGTAAAGAGGCAAGGAAGAATGAATCAACTCCACCTCATCAAAGCTATTATAGGAACTTTTCTGCTCAAGGGCATAGCGGATGTGCTCGTCCTTACGATTTGTCGTCATGTCCTATCCTTTCTTGGTATAAGAGCTCAATCTCCAGATTGGCCCAGCGAGTTTTTAAGGTTTCAGTTGATTGCGCATCAAAACTCAAGGCAATGCCACAGTCACCACCACCCGCGCCGCTACTCTTAGCAACAGCCTGCAAATCTTGACTGGCTTCTTTCAGCTGTCTAAGCGAAAGCGTGTAAATATCTGTGCTCAAGCCTTCTAAGAGCTTGCTGGCTACTTCTACTTGATCGATAATTTCTTCTGATTTCCCCTGCTCCAAGGCTTCTACCAAAGAAGCCACCGTTTCTTTTGAGGAACTTAAAAAATTCTGATTGATATTTTGCTTGATTTGCTGGACCATTTGGCTCGATACAGCCACTTCCTTGGTCCATCCCACTAGAAAATCACATTCTAGGGCTGGTTTCACTTGTGAAATTGAAAAGCCCCAATCACGTTCTAAAACAGTCGCCAAATTTTCTTCTTTTAGCCAAGCAGCTACCTTTTGGCGATCAAAAGATTGGTAGAGAACCAAATCCTCTGCTACGATACAGGCAAGGTCCCCCATAGAACCATTATCTCCGCGCTTGAGCAAGACAGCGCTAGCCAACTTGAACAAGAGCTCCTGATCAACAGAAACATCATACAGAGCTAGTAAAGCCTTGACAACCAAGACAACGATGCTGCCGCTAGAACCCAGACCAAACTTTTTCCCTTCTCGTTCCATTTTTCCACGGATTTCTAGAGAAAAAGGTCGCAAGGTCTGCCCACGATAAACGAGGAAATCTTCCACTAAAGCAATCGTTTCTTGAATCAAGCTATAGTCAGGATTTGGTGTCAAGTCCACTGCAAAATCAAACATATCCGAGTAGATACGGTAACTATCAGAAAAAGCAATCTCGCCCTTCATATAGATAGGAATAGCCTTTATCAAGGCCAACTGCCCTGGCTCTAAAATAGCATATTCACCTGCCCAATAGAGTTTTCCGCAAGTTTTAACAGCAATCATCTTGACTCAAATCCTTTGTTTTTGACACAATCAAGCGATAACGTTGACCGAAGATTTCTGATAAATGCTCCAAGTCTTTCTCTTGACAGAGGACCTTGACATTGGGACCAGCATCCATGGTAAAGTAGCAAGCTTCTCCTTGCTCACGAAGCTGGCGGACAAAGTCCATGGCTTCATAGCTTGCATCCGTCAGATAAGAAAAGGCTGGTGATGCTGTTTTGGTCGTAGCGTGCATAGCCAGGGCATTTTTCTCCGTTAATTCCCCAACCTTGGCAAAGTCATTTTCCTTGAGGTAAACCAGCATATCCTGATAATCCTTCTCAGACTGACGCACCCAGTCATCAAAGGTCGTCGATGTTTCCACACAAAGTTTCATCCCATCACGACTAGAGATTGGTTTTTTCTTGTCCTCTAGCACCAACATAATCATAGCTAGTTTCAAGTCTGTCTCTACAGGATAAATTTCCCCACTATCCTTATCCCAGGCACCGAGTGGTCCATAAAAACTCCGAGAAGAAGAGCCTGAGGCAAACTTAGCCTCCTGTGCCAACTGACTTCTATCCAATCCAAGCTTGAAATAAGCATTGCAAGCTTTGACCAGGGCGGACAAACCACTAGAACTTGAGGACAGGCCAGCCGCGGTAGGCATATTGTTCTGAGTATCGATACGAACAAATCCTTCACCAGCTGGACGATAGCGGTCAATAATTTTGCTCATCTTAGCATGCTCTGCCTCATTTTGTAACTGACCATTGATATAAAAGGTATCAGCTGTCGCATCCGTCGGTAGAGATGACAAAGTCGTCTCCGTGTACATATTTTCTAAAGTCAGAGAGATACTGCTAGTAGCAGGCACCATCTCTTTTTCTTTTTTCTTTCCCCAATATTTGATAATAGCAATATTTGCGTAAGAACGTACTGTTACAGGCTCTCGATCCATGTCTGAACAGCTCCTTTCTCTTCTAATCTTTCTGCTAATTCTTGTGCGTGTGTTAAATTATCTGCCAAGGCTATAATACAGCCTCCTAGTCCACCACCGCTCATCTTGGAACCCAGAGCACCATGACTAAGCGCCGTTTCAACCAAAGAGTCTGCCTCAGAGCTACTGACACCAATTTCTTTTAAGTGCAAATGGGCTTGACTGAGGATTTGTCCCAATTCTTCAGCATCTTTTTGTGAAATCGCTTCTTCTGCCTGCTGGGTCAATTCTCCCAAGGCATGCAAAAATGGTAGGGCATCCTTGCCCTTGTTTTGAACCACTTGGATGGCTTCACGGGTGTGACCATAAACGCCCGTATCGGCAATCACCAAATAGGCGGATAGAGCCATCTCAAGCTCTGTAAATCCTACGTTCTTGATAAAGCGAATAGGCTGGTCACTGAGACAGGTCTTAGCATCCAAACCACTAGGATTCATATGGGCAATCATCTCCGCCCGATTGACCAAGATTTCTAGTACATCATGAGGCAGGTCTACCTGATAGTAGTCAAATACCGCACGAATGGCCGCTATGCTGATAGCAGCTGACGAACCCATTCCCCGCTTCTCAGGGATAGCCGAGTCAATCTCACAGCGAATGCAGGCTTCTTTGATATTCAAATACTCAAGCGAAGCATAAACCGCCATGGACAAGGTATCCTCCTCATAGAGGCGCCAAGGACTTTCAGCAGGAACCACCTTACAAGTCACCTCCACCTCCAAAAGAGGTAGGGAAATAGCAGGATAACCATAAACGACCGCATGCTCCCCTATTAAAATAATCTTACTATGCGCCTGACCGACACCAAGTTTTTTTGTCATATTTTCCTTTTACTAGACGAATAAGCCGTCCCATTTTTCATACAAGTATTTATTCTTTCCTATCTATTTTATTATATTTTCACAAAAAAAGCGATTGTTTCCTTTACAATCGCCTCTTTCATTATTGAACCCATTCGCCATTATAATTAACAGAATAGCCTTCTACAGTGGTATTCACTGCTAAGCACCTGAGCTATAAGCATAGTACCATTTACTACCGACCTGGAACCAGCCAGTTGCCATTGCTCCTGATGAACGGAGATAGTACCACTTGTTACCAAGGTATTGCCAGCCCGTTTTCATATCGCCATTTGACTGGTCTAAATAATACCAAGTTAAGCCTTCCTGATACCAGCCAGTTGCCATTGCTCCTGATGAGCGAAGATAGTACCACTTATTACCAAGATATTGCCAACCAGTTTGCATGATGGCAGTTGTTGGATCTAGATAATACCATGGAGCAGCTTTTAGATTATCTTCATCATATGTAAGAGGAAAATCCTTAACCCAACCACGTGCTAGCTCCCCAACAGTCAATCGGTTGATGCGAGAATCAAAGCCACCATCCTTCAGTAAATAATACCAGTGCCCCTCATCATAAATCCAACCAGTTTTTAAGGTGTGATAACTACGTTGATCTTCAAAATAATAGACTCGTTTCTCTGCTGGACTATTATATTGTTCCCCATGATGTTTGTTGGTATTTGCAGCAGTTTTTGCTTCTAAAACTTGCTTACCAACAAATTCTTGTAGTACCCCATCTTGACCAAAGTAAAACCAATCTGGTCTAAAAGCAATATCTTGCCTTATAGAAGAACCAATCGTAACCCCTTCGTGTGGAGCAGGTATATATTGCCAGCCGACAACCATCTCTCCAGATAAAGGATCAAAATAATAGTACTTACCATCAATCACTCGCCAGTAGGTTTCTTTGAGTTCCCCCTTCTTGTAGTAGGTTCTACCATTTTCTTGGACAAATTGCCAGCCTTCTGAGTCAGCATCATCCGCCAATACTGCACTTGTCGCTAGCAAACCAAAGAAAAAGACTGCTAATGCGATTTGCATCAATTTTTTTATTATTTTCATTAGATATATCCTCCTGCAAAAATTATAGTAAAAATTAAATTGTATGTCAATATGACGGCTTTAAAATCATATAATAACGAAACATATTAAAAATTGAAACAGTAGTAGTACACTTTGGCTTTGAAAATATTTTTAGAAATTATAGTATATTGAAACCATAATAGTACACCATGACTCCTAAAATATATCATATTGAATCTAGAATACTACATTGTGCATACTAAAATATTCCTAGAAATTAATTTGAATTTCCTAATCTATTTCTTCACATCTTATTTCACTCCACTATATTATGACGCGCTTACAGTCAGCCTTCAACTTCCTGAAATGCAAAAATCCCCTAGCAGACTTTCCTGCTAGGAGATTTTCTTATGAGAGGTACTTATTTAAGCTTTGAAAATCGGACTTATCATCTGATAATTATCAAATAATCTGCCAATTAAGCTTCTTCGTCTTCTTTACGACGACGGCCTGCAAGACCAAGACCAAGTAATGCACTTGCGGCTGCTGCTACCATAGCTACAGTAGAATCTGCTGTACCTGTATTTGGCAACTCTTTCGCTCCTGCTTTCTTAGCTGGTGTTGCTGCATGTGAGCCTTGTTCAGCAGATGTAACTGCTTTATCAGCTGGTGCTACTGCATGTGAGCCTTGTTCAGCAGATGTAACTGCTTTATCAGCTGGGATTACAGCTGTGCTACCATCTGGGAACGTTACTGTAGTTGTGCCATCTTTACCTACTTTAACATCTGTTGCTGTTGGGTTAGATTTCTTAACTGCTTCTGCTACTTTAGCTTTTTCAGCGTCTGTCAAGTTGCTTGGATCTGTAACTTGTGTTACTGATGGATCTTTAACACCATCTGCATCCTTAGACTTATCATCTGCTTTATTAGCTGGGATTACTGCTGTTGTGCCATCTTTACCTACTTTAACATCTGTTGCTGTTGGATTAGATTTCTTAACTGCCTTATCTGCTGGGATTACTGCTGTTGTACCATCTGGGTAAGTGACAGTTGCTGTGCCATCTTTGCCAACTTTAACATCTGTTACTGTTGGGTTTGATTTCTTAACTGCTTCTGCTACCTTAGCTTTTTCTGCTTCAGTCAAGTTGCTTGGATCTACAACTGGTGTTACCGCTGGATCCTTAACTGCATTATCTGATGATTTCTTAACTGTATCACCTGATGGAATAACGGCTGTGCTGCCATCTGGGAAGGTTACTGTAGTTGTGCCATCTTTGCCAACCTTAACATCTGTTACTGTTGGGTTTGATTTCTTAACTTCGTCTGCTACCTTAGCTTTTTCTGCTTCAGTCAAGTTGCTTGGATCTACAACTGGTGTTACCGCTGGATCCTTAACTGCGTTATCTGATGATTTCTTAACTGTATCACCTGATGGAATAACAGCTGTGCTGCCATCTGGGAAGGTTACTGTAGTTGTGCCATCTTTGCCAACCTTAACATCTGTTACTGTTGGGTTTGATTTCTTAACTTCGTCTGCTACCTTAGCTTTTTCTGCTTCAGTCAAGTTGCTTGGATCTACAACTGGTGTTACCGCTGGATCCTTAACTGCGTTATCTGATGATTTCTTAACTGTATCACCTGATGGAATAACAGCTGTGCTGCCATCTGGGAAGGTTACTGTAGTTGTGCCATCTTTGCCAACCTTAACATCTGTTACTGTTGGGTTTGATTTCTTAACTTCGTCTGCTACCTTAGCTTTTTCTGCTTCAGTCAAGTTGCTTGGATCTACAACTGGTGTTACCGCTGGATCCTTAACTGCGTTATCTGATGATTTCTTAACTGTATCACCTGATGGAATAACGACTGTGCTGCCATCTGGGAAGGTTACTGTAGTTGTGCCATCTTTGCCAACCTTAACATCTGTTACTGTTGGGTTTGATTTCTTAACTTCGTCTGCTACCTTAGCTTTTTCTGCTTCAGTCAAGTTGCTTGGATCTACAACTGGTGTTACCGCTGGATCCTTAACTGCGTTATCTGATGATTTCTTAACTGTATCACCTGATGGAATAACAGCTGTGCTGCCATCTGGGAAGGTTACTGTAGTTGTGCCATCTTTGCCAACCTTAACATCTGTTACTGTTGGGTTTGATTTCTTAACTTCGTCTGCTACCTTAGCTTTTTCTGCTTCAGTCAAGTTGCTTGGATCTACAACTGGTGTTACCGCTGGATCCTTAACTGCATTATCTGATGATTTCTTAACTGTATCACCTGATGGAATAACGGCTGTGCTACCATCTGGGAAGGTTACTGTAGTTGTGCCATCTTTGCCAACCTTAACATCAGTTACGGTTGGGTTAGATTTCTTAACTTCGTCGGCTACCTTAGCTTTTTCTGCATCAGTCAAGTTGCTTGGATCTACGACTGGTGTTACCGCTGGTTTAGCTGGAGCTTTTGTATCCTTAGTTGCGGTTGCTGGAGCACTTGGTTCTGATACATTGCCTGCTGGATCTGTTGCTTTCGCTGTTACGTCTCCTGCTGGAAGCTCTTTCGTTGGTGTGATTGTAGCTTTTCCGTTTTCGTCCGCTACGCCTTCACCAAGCTTGTGACCATCTTTATCGAACAACTCAACCTTAGATCCTGGTTCTGCTGTCACTTCAACTGGTGTCTTAGTTCCTGCTTTATCTGTTAGATCTGTCTTAACTTCTGGTTTAGCTGGAGCTTTTGTATCCTTAGTTGCGGTTGCTGGAACACTTGGTTCTGATACATTGCCTGCTGGATCTGTTGCTTTCGCTGTTACGTCTCCTGCTGGAAGCTCTTTCGTTGGTGTGATTGTAGCTTTTCCGTTTTCGTCTGCTACGCCTTCACCAAGCTTGTGACCATCTTTGTCGAACAACTCAACTTTAGATCCTGGTTCTGCTGTCACTTCAACTGGTGTCTTAGTTCCTGCTTTATCTGTTAGATCTGTCTTAACTTCTGGTTTAGCTGGAGCTTTTGTATCCTTAGTTGCGGTTGCTGGAACACTTGGTTCTGATACATTGCCTGCTGGATCTGTTGCTTTCGCTGTTACGTCTCCTGCTGGAAGCTCTTTCGTTGGTGTGATTGTAGCTTTTCCGTTTTCGTCCGCTACGCCTTCACCAAGCTTGTGACCATCTTTATCGAACAACTCAACCTTAGATCCTGGTTCTGCTGTCACTTCAACTGGTGTCTTAGTTCCTGCTTTATCTGTTAGATCTGTCTTAACTTCTGGTTTAGCTGGAGCTTTTGTATCCTTAGTTGCGGTTGCTGGAACACTTGGTTCTGATACATTGCCTGCTGGATCTGTTGCTTTCGCTGTTACGTCTCCTGCTGGAAGCTCTTTCGTTGGTGTGATTGTAGCTTTTCCGTTTTCGTCCGCTACGCCTTCACCAAGCTTATTACCGTCTTTGTCGAACAACTCAACTTTAGATCCTGGTTCTGCTGTCACTTCAACTGGTGTCTTAGTTCCTGCTTTATCTGTTAGATCTGTCTTAACTTCTGGTTTAGCTGGAGCTTTTGTATCCTTAGTTGCGGTTGCTGGAACACTTGGTTCTGATACATTGCCTGCTGGATCTGTTGCTTTCGCTGTTACGTCTCCTGCTGGAAGCTCTTTCGTTGGTGTGATTGTAGCTTTTCCGTTTTCGTCCGCTACGCCTTCACCAAGCTTGTGACCGTCTTTGTCGAACAACTCAACCTTAGATCCTGGTTCTGCTGTCACTTCAACTGGTGTCTTAGTTCCTGCTTTATCTGTTAGATCTGTCTTAACTTCTGGTTTAGCTGGAGCTTTTGTATCCTTAGTTGCGGTTGTTGGAACACTTGGTTCTGATACATTGCCTGCTGGATCTGTTGCTTTCGCTGTTACGTCTCCTGCTGGAAGCTCTTTCGTTGGTGTGATGGTAGCTTTTCCGTTTTCGTCCGCTACGCCTTCACCAAGCTTGTGACCGTCTTTGTCGAACAACTCAACCTTAGATCCTGGTTCTGCTGTCACTTCAACTGGTGTCTTAGTTCCTGCTTTATCTGTTAGATCTGTCTTAACTTCTGGTTTAGCTGGAGCTTTTGTATCCTTAGTTGCGGTTGCTGGAACACTTGGTTCTGATACATTGCCTGCTGGATCTGTTGCTTTCGCTGTTACGTCTCCTGCTGGAAGCTCTTTCGTTGGTGTGATGGTAGCTTTTCCGTTTTCGTCCGCTACGCCTTCACCAAGCTTATTACCGTCTTTGTCGAACAACTCAACCTTAGATCCTGGTTCTGCACTTACTTCAACTGGTGTCTTAGTTCCTGCTTTATCTGTTAGATCTGTTTTGATTTCTGGTTTAGCTGGAGCTTTTGTATCTGCTGTTGCTTTTTCTGGTGTGCTTGGTTCTGACACATTGCCTGCTGGATCTGTTGCTTTCGCTGTTACGTCTCCTGCTGGAAGCTCTTTCGTTGGTGTGATGGTAGCTTTTCCGTTTTCGTCCGCTACGCCTTCACCAAGCTTATTACCGTCTTTGTCGAACAACTCAACCTTAGATCCTGGTTCTGCACTTACTTCAACTGGTGTCTTAGTTCCTGCTTTATCTGTTAGATCTGTTTTGATTTCTGGTTTAGCTGGAGCTTTTGTATCTGCTGTTGCTTTTTCTGGTGTGCTTGGTTCTGATACATTGCCTGCTGGATCTGTTGCTTTCGCTGTTACGTCTCCTGCTGGAAGCTCTTTCGTTGGTGTGATGGTAGCTTTTCCGTTTTCGTCCGCTACGCCTTCACCAAGCTTATTACCGTCTTTGTCGAACAACTCAACCTTAGATCCTGGTTCTGCACTTACTTCAACTGGTGTCTTAGTTCCTGCTTTATCTGTTAGATCTGTTTTGATTTCTGGTTTAGCTGGAGCTTTTGTATCTGCTGTTGCTTTTTCTGGTGTGCTTGGTTCTGACACATTGCCTGCTGGATCTGTTGCTTTCGCTGTTACGTCTCCTGCTGGAAGCTCTTTCGTTGGTGTGATGGTAGCTTTTCCGTTTTCGTCCGCTACGCCTTCACCAAGCTTATTACCGTCTTTGTCGAACAACTCAACCTTAGATCCTGGTTCTGCTGTCACTTCAACTGGTGTCTTAGTTCCTGCTTTATCTGTTAGATCTGTTTTGATTTCTGGTTTAGCTGGAGCTTTTGTATCTGCTGTTGCTTTTTCTGGTGTGCTTGGCTCTGATACATTGCCTGCTGGATCTGTTGCTTTCGCTGTTACGTCTCCTGCTGGAAGCTCTTTCGTTGGTGTGATTGTAGCTTTTCCGTTTTCGTCCGCTACGCCTTCACCAAGCTTATTACCGTCTTTGTCGAACAACTCAACCTTAGATCCTGGTTCTGCTGTCACTTCAACTGGTGTCTTAGTTCCTGCTTTATCTGTTAGATCTGTTTTGATTTCTGGTTTAGCTGGAGCTTTTGTATCTGCTGTTGCTTTTTCTGGTGCACTTGGTTCTGACACATTTCCTGCTGGATCTGTTGCTTTCGCTGTTACGTCTCCTGCTGGAAGCTCTTTTGTTGGTGTGATTGTAGCTTTTCCGTTTTCGTCCGCTACGCCTTCACCAAGTTTATTACCGTCTTTGTCGAACAACTCAACTTTAGATCCTGGTTCTGCTGTCACTTCAACTGGTGTCTTAGTGCCTGCTTTATCTGTTAGATCTGTTTTGATTTCTGGTTTAGCTGGAGCTTTTGTATCTGCTGTTGCTTTTTCTGGTGCACTTGGTTCTGACACATTTCCTGCTGGATCTGTTGCTTTCGCTGTTACGTCTCCTGCTGGAAGCTCTTTCGTTGGTGTAATTGTAGCTTTTCCGTTTTCGTCTGCTACGCCTTCACCAAGTTTATTACCGTCTTTGTCGAACAACTCAACCTTAGAACCTGGTTCTGCTGTCACTTCAACTGGTGTCTTAGTTCCTGCTTTATCTGTTAGATCTGTTTTGATTTCTGGTTTGGCTGGAGCTTTTGTATCTGGTGTTGCTTTTTCTGGTGTGCTTGGTTCTGACACATTGCCTGCTGGATCTGTTGCTTTCGCTGTTACGTCTCCTGCTGGAAGCTCTTTCGTTGGTGTGATTGTAGCTTTTCCGTTTTCGTCTGCTACGCCTTCACCAAGCTTGTTACCATCTTTGTCGAATAATTCAACTTTAGATCCTGGTTCTGCTGTCACTTCAACTGGTGTCTTAGTTCCTGCTTTATCTGTTAAGTCTGTTTTGATTTCTGGTTTAGCTGGTGCTTTTGTATCTTCTGTTGCTTTTTCCGGTGTGCTTGGTTCTGATACATTTCCTGCTGGGTCTGTTGCTTTCGCTGTTACGTCTCCTGCTGGAAGTTCTACTGTTGGTGTGATTGTAGCTTTTCCGTTTTCGTCTGCTACTCCTTCACCAATCTTGTTACCATCTTTATCAAATAACTCAACTTTAGATCCTGGTTCCGCTGTTACTTCAACTGGTGTCTTAGTTCCTGCTTTATCTGTTAAGTCTGTTTTGATTTCTGGTTTAGCTGGTGCTTTTGTATCTGGTGTTGAACTTGGGTCTTTAACCGTTACTTTAACTGGAACTTCTTCTTTAGATCCATCTGGGTATGTTACAACTACTGTCGCATCTTTTTCACCTGGTGTTGCTGTGTCTACTGGATCTTTGAAGGCTACTTTTGTACCTTTAGGAAGATCTTTTACATTTCCAATTGAATCTTCTGCTTTTGGTGTTGTTCCTTTGTTTACAGTTTGTGGTTTACCTGTTGGCGTGTTCTTATCTGCATCTGTTGGTGCTGAACTTGGGTCTTTAACTGTTACTTTAACTGGAACTTCTTCTTTAGATCCATCTGGGTATGTTACAACTACTGTCGCATCTTTTTCACCTGGTGTTGCTGTGTCTACTGGATCTTTGAAGGCTACTTTTTGTACCCTTTAGGAAGATCTTTTTACATTTCCAATTGAATCTTCTGCTTTTGGTGTTGTTCCTTTGTTTACAGTTTGTGGTTTAGCTGTTGGTGTGTTCTTATCTGCATCTGTTGGTGCTGAACTTGGGTCTTTAACCGTTACTTTAACTGGAACTTCTTCTTTAGATCCATCTGGGTATGTTACAACTACTGTCGCATCTTTTTCACCTGGTGTTGCTGTGTCTACTGGATCTTTGAAGGCTACTTTTGTACCTTTAGGAAGATCTTTTACATTTCCAATTGAATCTTCTGCTTTTGGTGTTGTTCCTTTGTTTACAGTTTGTGGTTTACCTGTTGGTGTGTTCTTATCTGCATCTGTTGGTTTTTTAGTTACAAATTCTGATAATGGTTTTTTATCTTGAGAACCATCTTTATATGTTACAACAAGATTTCCATCAGCATCTTTTTCGATTGATTTAATCTTAGCATCTTTATCAGCTACAGCTTTACCTTTTTTGTCTGCTAAGTTAGCGTCATCGTTGTTTTGAGAGTACTCAAGTTGAAGCTTCTCTTTGATTTTAGCTAAGTCAGCATCTGTTACATTAGCTGGATCTGCTACAGTAACTTTTTCAGTTGGAGTTGCAATATCATATTTTTGAGTTTGTCCCTTAAGCATAACACGGAATGCACCTGGATCAGTTGCAGTTGAACTACCTACTGCTTTATTCTCAATAAATGCACCATCTTTATCCGTTGCAGTTGCATAACGCCATCCTAAAGCCATACCTTCTGGATTTTCTCCTTTAGTTGCTGCTTCTAGTTTGTCTTTTGCTAAACCATCTGTCGCTGCTGGAGTACCTGAATAAGTAATGACTGCTGGGGCTTTTGCTGTCGCTGGAGTCTCAGCATTGATAACATTTGCTTTAAATCCATATTGTGTATTGATAGTATTTGCTTCACCTGCAACAGGATCAAACGCTCTGTTACCACCTTGTCTTACAGTGGCACTTGCAATTTTTCCGCTATCATCTTTGAATTTAATATCGAATGAGTTTTCTTCTCCAGCATATACATAAACTTCTTTAGTATCTTTATTAGAGTAAGGAATCTCTACTGTTGGAGCTACTGCTGTTGTTTCTTTAGTTACAAATTCTGACAATGGTTTTTTATCTTGAGAACCATCTTTATATGTTACAACAAGATTTCCATCAGCATCTTTTTCGATTGATTTAATCTTAGCATCTTTATCAGCTACAGCTTGACCTTTTTTGTCTGCTAAGTTAGCGTCATCGTTGTTTTGAGAGTACTCAAGTTGAAGCTTCTCTTTGATTTTAGCTAAGTCAGCATCTGTTACGTTAGCTGGATCTGCTACAGTAACTTTTTCAGTTGGAGTTGCAATATCATATTTTTGAGTTTGTCCCTTAAGCATAACACGGAATGCACCTGGATCAGTTGCAGTTGAGCTACCTACTGCTTTATTCTCAATAAATGCACCATCTTTATCCGTTGCAGTTGCATAACGCCATCCTAAAGCCATACCTTCTGGATTTTCTCCTTTAGTTGCGGCCTCTAGTTTGTCTTTTGCTAAACCATCTGTCGCTGCTGGAGTACCTGAATAAGTAATGACTGCTGGGGCTTTTTCTGTCGCTGGAGTCTCAGCATTGATAACATTTGCTTTAAATCCATACTGAGTATTGATAGTATTTGCTTCACCTGCAACATCAGCAAACGCTTTGTTACCACCTTGTTTTACAGTAGCACTTGCAATTTTTCCACTATCATCTTTGAATTTGATATCGAATGAGTTTTCTTCTCCAGCGTATACATAAACTTCTTTAGTATCTTTATTAGAGTATGGAATCTCTACTGTTGGTGCTACTGCTGTTGTTTCTTTAGTTACAAATTCTGACAATGGTTTCTTATCTTGAGAACCATCTTTATAGGTTACTACAAGATTTCCTTTGTCATCTTTTGTTACTGATTGGATCTTAGCATCTTTATCAGTTACAGCTTTACCTTTTTTGTCTGCTAAGTTAGCGTCATCGTTGTTTTGAGAGTACTCAAGTTGAAGCTTCTCTTTGATTTTAGCCAAGTCAGCATCTGTTACGTTAGCTGGATCTGCTACAGTAACTTTTTCAGTTGGTGTTGCAATGTCATATTTTTGAGTTTGTCCCTTAAGCATGACACGGAATGAACCTGGGTCCGTTGCGTTTGAAGCATTTGTTGCTCCATTCTCAATATATGCACCATCTTTATCCGTCGCAGTTGCATAACGCCATCCCAAAGCCAAACCTTCTGGATTTTCTCCTTTAGTTGCTGCATCTAGTCTTTCTTTTGATAAACCATCTGTTGCTGCTGGAGTACCTGAGTAAGTAATGACTGCTGGTGCATCTGCTGTCGCTGGAGTCTCAGCATTGATAACATTTGCTTTAAATCCATACTGAGTGTTGATAGTATTTGCTTCACCTGCAACATCAGCAAATGCTTTGTTACCACCTTGTTTTACAGTAGCACTTGCAATTTTTCCGCTATCATCTTTGAATTTGATATCGAATGAGTTTGCTTCTCCACCATATACATAAACTTCTTTAGTAGCTTTATTAGAGTAAGGAATCTCTACTGTTGGAGCTACTACTGGAGTTGCTGGATTTACTAGATATGCTGCTGCAATCTTATCTTTTGATCCATCAGGATAAGTGATAGTAAGGTTCCCTTTTTCATCCACACTGTATTGTGAATCTGCTGGAAGATTTGGGTTAGCAGCTTTCACTGCCTCGATAATCTTATTCTTTTCAGTTTCACTAACGCCATTAGAATCTGCAATATCTACTTTTGTACCTGCAACTGGTTCATACTTTTTAGCAGTCTCAAGAACATTTACTATAAGTTCTCTGTATATCGTTGTTGGTTTATCTCGATTCTTCGCATGAAAAATAACACTTGTACTTCCTGCTGGCTGGTCCATTGCAACAGTACCACTATATTTAGCATCACGTTGTCTAATCGTAGTTCCACCTGATGTACCTAGATATCCCCCTGATGGTACTACACCTTTTATAGCTGTCGCATTTTTCTCAACCGAAAATTTCTCTAAAGCTGTAGCTTGAGCTACAACATCAACATCAATTTTATCACCAGGATATACTGTAATCTCTGATCTACTTACCAATAGTCTAGTATCATCATTACCAGTCACGCCACCATCCTTAACAGTCACCGGTGAAGCTGTAACCGTAATCGGTGTACTCTTAGCTGACTCTGTTCCACCTGCTGGTGTTGAAGTCGCTGTAATCTCTCCTGCTGGAAGACTGTTTGTAGGGTGAACAGTTGCTACACCTTGGTCGTTAGCTACCGCTTCACCGATCACAACACCATCTGTGTTGTAAAGCTTAACAGTTGAACCTGCTGGTGCTTTGATAGTCACATCAGCTGGCGTACTTGCTTTACCTGCCAAATCATTGACAATTTCTGGACCGCTAGTCGCTGCATCTGCTGCTGGTTTGTTAGTCGCTGCACCTGCTGCTGGTTTGTTAGTCGCTGCACCTGCCGCTGGTTTGTTAGTTGCTGCATCTGGCGCTGGTGTGCTTGGTTTGGGTGCTTCTGGTTTTGGAGTAACTGGCTTAGCTGGTGCTACTGCTTCTTTTTCAACAATTACTTTTACAGGAACTTCTTTTGTAGATTTATCCGGGTAAGTTACAACTGCTGTTGCTCGTTTTTCACCTGGAGTTCGTGTATCTACTGCATCCTTGTACTTAACTGTTGTTCCTTTTGGAAGAGTGTCTAAGTTTCCAATTGATTTTGTCGCATCTGGTTTTTGACCAACTTTTACAGTTTGATCTTTCGCTGTTGGTGTGGAAACATCAGACTGCCACATCTTTATAGGATTAGTTGCAATGTTGGCGAAACCTGCATTGGCACCAGCAGTGGCACTACGCATCATACCAAACACAACCTTCATATCTTTTAACTGTTCGTTAGTTGTTGTTTTAGGGACTTCAGTTCTAAAACTCCATGCATAGGCATCATTCCCATCACCACCTGTAGTCGAACGATCCACAATCAAACGTTTGTCATTCAAGGCAGCACCGTATACTAACTCTTTAGTTCTCGGAGAAGAATTAGACGCCGCACTCTTGAAATATCTATCCTCTTGACCGGCAAGTTTCTACAGAACGACCATAGATACCACTTTCCCAACCAGAAGCCAGAGAAAAGGTATCTTTTTTGTTTAATGGTAATCCAGCAGCTGTAGCTGGTGCTGGATTTTCAAACGTTACAGCATTACTCAACGCTGAACCATCAGGTTTTATACGTTCGAGTCTTTTAGTTTTAGGATTTAATTTACCGTTGGGTGGAGTGTTATATTTTGCACGTGTAATGCTAGTTGGCATATTAACTTCTGCAGGAATTTGGATGAAATTTCGATATACATCTCCTCCATCTGTATTATACGTATTAGATAGATTTTCTGCATGATCATTATAAAAGACAAGCCAATCTAATGAAGTAATCTTCCCACTAGCGTCTTTATTATATTTAACTTTATAATTTGTAACTCTAGAAACTGCATTAACAGCGTCATCTGTAGACGTGGCTTTATTAACATCATTAAGGATATAGGTATCACTATGACCATTTGCGGCTGCATTTGTACCTTCTGAATAAGCAACTTCCGCTCTAAAAGCATTATTCTTATCTAATGCTTTACCGTTACGTGAGTCGTTAGATCCTGTGTTTTCGATTGAGTTAGATTCTGATTTTTTCTCAGTGTTTTCTGCTTTTTTACCTACAGTTGGTTGTCCGTTAGTAGTATCTACTGCTGGAGTTTCTTTTTTCTCTACAGGTTTGTTTTTTAATTTAGTGTTCGCTGTAGTTACAAGTTTATTGTAAGCTTTTTTTATTTCGTCTTGAGTTGTTGCGTTTGCTAATGTAGCTTTTGCAGCTTCTAAGTCAGCTTTTAATACCGCAACACTCTCTTCTGTTTTGTTTTCGTATGTTCCGTTAGCTAATTTCGCTTCGATTTCTGCAATGTAGTTTTCTAGTTTAGTTTTGTCTAAAGCTTTAACTTCTTTTGCAGTTTCTCCATCAAGTTTTTCTGCTACAGCTGGTGTTGTAGCAACTTCTGGCTTGATTCCTGCTACAGCAGCAGGTGCCTCATAAGTCTTGCCATCTCCGTTCGGTGTAGGGTTAACATCCCCAGTAGTCGAGTTGTTTGCTACAGTAGTTTCTGCTGTGTTTGCATGAACCACTTGAGTAGCTAAGCTAGCTCCGACCGCAAAAACAAGAGAACAACCGAATAGGAAGTGCTTTCCTTTTTTGATCATTCTCCAGTTCTTTTGCTCTGCATTTTTACGATTAAAATACATTACATTTTCTCCTTTTGATTTCTAAAAAATAGCATGTAATACACATACACTCAACATTATAATTTATATAAGCAAATTTGTCAATTATATTAATTATTATTTATTATTTTCCATTATTTTCAGAATATTCCAGGATTTAAAGCATTTATTATATTATAATGTTTCAATAAAAATGAAATCCCTCTTTTCTTCAAAACTATGATAAATTCCATTTTTTGAATACTTATAAAGAATATATTGATTTCACCTACAGCTAACTCATCCCTTTTGAGTGTCAAAAAGTAGAGAACTATGAAAGTAAAGCTTATCAGATACCAATACTCTTCGAAAACCTCTTCACATCACGTTAGCTTCCATCTGCAACCTCAAAACTAGTGTTTTGAGCAACATGCAGCTAGCTTCCTAGTTTGCTCTTTCATTTTCATTGAGTATAAACTATGGTCAAGAAGAAATCATTCTCTCTGACCATCTCTTTGAAGCCTTACAAGACATCTAGGGGTCTACATTTTTGCCTCTTCAAAAAAAGCCCCATACTATCTGGCATTCAGGAATTCCTGTTACAGATAGTATAGAGCTCAAACAGCAGTTACACGACCGTGACTGCCTTTCTATTCTTGCATGGTGTAACCAACACCACGCACGGTTTTTATGTAGCTTTTTTGACCTTTTACATCAAGCTTGCTACGTAGATAACGGATATAGACATCCACGATATTGGTTTCGGTCGCACTTTCATACTTCCAGACACTTTCCAACAACTGCTCACGAGTCAGAACTTTCTTGCTCCCCATAAGAGTAGCCAAGAGGTCATACTCACGACGCGTCAGAGCAATCATCTCTTCGCCACGATAAACAGTATGATGTTCTACATCCATACGCAGATTTCGGTAAGACGTTGGAACCTTCATCTGACTACAGTGTTGGTCGATAAAGTCTCGACCTCGGAAAATTGCTGAAATACGAGCTACCAGATTCTCAATAATAACTGGCTTATAGATGTAAGAAACGGCAAAGCGTTGGATTGCCTCAATCTGATCTTGCAAGTCTTCGCGATGGTCCAAGACCATGATCACTGAGGCTGGCTTAGTCCGACTCAGCTTGTCTGCAAAATCCTGGGCTGCCATATCCCCCAGATGAGCGTTCAATAAAATCAAGTCATAGTCTGTCTGAAGAGCCATGGAGAGGGCTTTTTGCCCCCCCTCAACCTGATCAACTCGGTATTGCTCTTTTTGGAGTTCCAAACTTAAAAAATGAGCTAGATTTCGTTCTTTCTCAAGTAATAAAATCCGTTTCCCCATGGCAGACCTACTTATTTTTCGTCATACCAAGAGTAGTGGAAGGTTCCTTCTTTGTCTTTACGTTGGTAAGTGTGGGCACCAAAGTAGTCACGTTGCGCTTGGATCAAGTTAGCTGGAAGGTCTGCTGAACGGTAGCTATCAAAGTAAGTAATAGCTGCTGAGAAAGTTGGAACTGGCACACCAGCTTGAACCGCAAGAGCTACGATATCACGCACTGCTTGTTGGTACTTAGCAGTAACATCCAAGAAGTACTCATCCAAAAGAAGGTTGGCAAGGTCTGCATCACGGTTGTAAGCATCTGTAATCTTTTGCAAGAAACGAGAACGGATGATACAGCCATCACGCCAGATAGATGCGATGTCCGCAAATGGCAAGTTCCAGTTGTTTTCTTTAGAAGCTACACGCAATTGAGCAAAACCTTGTGCGTATGAAATGATTTTTGAGAAGTAAAGGGCTTGACGGATTTTTTCAATCAATTCAGCCTTATCTCCTTCAAATTTGAAGGCAGCTGGTTTTGGAAGAACCTTGCTAGCATGCACACGTTCTTCTTTGTAAGTTGAAATGTAGCGTGCAAATACTGACTCAGTGATGAGTGACAATGGCACACCAAGGTCAAGTGATGATTGGCTAGTCCATTTACCAGTTCCCTTGTTACCTGCAGCATCAAGGATGTAGTCTACGATTGGTCCGTCTTGACCTTCATCGTCTTTACGGCTCAAGATATCAGCTGTGATTTCGATCAAGTAGCTATCCAATTCACCCTTGTTCCACTCAGTAAAGATTTCAGCCATGTCTTCTGCAGAAAGGCCTAACAAGTGTTGCATCAAGTCATAGCTTTCTGCGATCAATTGCATATCACCATACTCGATACCGTTGTGGACCATCTTCACGTAGTGACCAGCTCCATCAGGACCGATGTAAGTCACACATGGTTTGCCATCTTCTGGTGCTTTAGCTGAGATTTCTTCAAGAACATCTGCAACTAATTCGTAGGCCTCTTTTTTTGTCCACCAGGCATGATAGAAGGACCTTCAAGGGCACCTTTTTTTCACCACCAGAAACTCCAGTACCGATAAAGTTGATACCTGAGTTTGCCAATTCTTCATTACGACGGATTGTATCTTTGTAGAAAGTGTTTCCTCCGTCAATCAAGATATCACCTTTGTCAAGGTGTGGAAGAAGGGCTTGGATAGTCGCATCTGTACCAGGTCCAGCTTGAACCATGAGCATGATACGACGAGGTTTTTCGATTGAATTTACAAAACTTTCAACGTCATAGCTTGGTACAAATTTCTTTTTCAGGATGGCAAGCAATTACATCTTCAGTTTTTTTCTTTACTACGGTTGTAGATAGCAACTGTGTAACCACGAGATTCAATATTAAGGGCAAGGTTACGACCCATTACGGCCATACCTACGACACCAAAGTTAGCTTTTGTCATTTGACACTCCTCTTGTTTAATTTGTTTTATTTTATCATTTTTACTTTTGAAAAGAAAGAATTTTGTAACGACTGCTTAGTAGTCCAAGTCATCCGCATGTCCAGAACCATTTCCAACAAAGTAACCTGTCTTACAGTTAAGGGTAAAGAGATAGGTTCCATCTGGCTTGTAGAGGTTGTAATAACCATTGCCATTAACGATATTGACACGTTCAAGGATGTATTGGTTACCAGTGATATAACCACGTGAACGTGAAGTCGCTAGAATTTGTTCCAAGACACCATCAGCAAAATCCCAGGCAGAGTTGTTACTATCATCTACAGCTGATTGATTGAACGGTACACGGCTTGAAGCTCTTTGTAGGTTGACTCCAGAACTTGATAAACCACCATAGCTATCATCCCGCGCAGAAACTGAATTGTTTGATGAGGAGCTTGAAGATGGACTGGCGTTACTTGTAGTACTGTCGGTAGAAGAATTTGAACTTGCTTGACTAGAACTGCTAGTTTGACCTGAGCTTGAGCTAGACGTACTTGTTTGCTGGCTCTTACCGAGGCTAATAGCCTTATCTAGCACTTTATCAATCTCAGTATTCCCAGTTTTAATATCTGTAAATTTAGCATTCGATTTGGCTTTGACACTGGTATCTAGAACACCATCCACAATAGCTGGTTTTTCAAATTGTGCATTGACTTCTTGGATGGCCTTGATTTGCGTTTCTAAGCTGTCATATTTCGATTTGGCAAGCGTATGTTCACGACTACCTTCCAGCTTATCAAGTAAAGCCTTGAGTTGAGGTAGCTTTTCAAACTGGCTATTCTTCAAAGCTGTTTTATTGCTATCTGTGTAGAAGGCATCGTATTGACTATTAAAATCTTCTAAATAGGCTGAACATCCTGCTCACTAGACGATGATTGAGCCGTTTGGATTTCCTGTGTTGAGCGAGTAACTTGACGGTAAACATAATAACCAGTCCCAATAACAAGAATCCCTACCGCAAGCTAACAAGCCATAAAGAATCTGTTTCTTAACGCTTTTCCCATCTTCACTATCCATCATTGGATACTCTGTTTCGACTGCCTCCTCAGTGTCAAATTCCTCATCAAAAGGAGTTTCTGTCACTTGTGTAGATTCTAAGTCATCAAACTGGATGAAATCATTCTCTACTATCGTAGGCTCAACAGCTGTCTCCTCCCGAATCTCTTGGATAAGATCATCCAAACTCTGCGTTTCGACTAATTCCTCCTTTTTGTATTGGCGAGTCGCAAACTTATCTGCCTCAATTTCATCTTTGTGTTGCTTGAGATACTTATCTAAAATGGAATCTTCAGGCAATACCCCTGCTTCTACTTCTTCATTTTTACGAATAGCTTGACCAACTGTTAACTCTTTTGCTTCATCAAAATCAAATCGCGGTTCTTGTCCTTCATTTTTATGACGATCCCGTCTCTTCTTAGTCATGAGTTTACCTTCCTACTTTACTTCTTGGCGTTTGACACGCTGACCAAAATATTGATACAAATCCACTTTCAGGGTTCCGTTATACAGTTTACGTTTCTTGTCCGCTTGGCTACCATACTTGCTTTCAAAGGCTTCATCACTAGTTAGGATAAACTTACTCCAAGTTTTCAGCGGTGCAAATACTTGACCCAGTTCAGCATAAAGCTTGGTCACTCCTGCATCATCTGATAAACGTTCTCCATAAGGCGGATTGGAGATAATCACACCATTGATTTTATCCGAACGTAAATCCTGCACGCGCATCTGCTTAAAGGTAATATCTCCTGCAACACCTGCCGCCTGAGCATTAGCCTTAGCAATCTCCACCATGCGAGCATCAATATCACAACCCATGATATCCAGTTCCAGTTCACGATCCACTTTGGGCCGCTTCTGTGCGCACTTCTTGGATCAAACGATCACTGACCCAGTTCCATTCCTCAAATGCAAAAGAGCGACGAAGTCCTGGTGCCATCTTTCGAGCAATCATGACAGCCTCGATACAGAAAGTCCCCGAACCACAGGTCGGATCAATCAAAGGCTTGTCTGGATACCAGTTAGAAAGTTGCAAAATGGCTGCCGCCATATTTTCCTTGATAGGAGCGCCACCCTTTTCGGTACGATAACCTCGTTTAAAGAGGCTATATCCTGTCGTATCAATCATGACAGTTGCCACATCCTTTAGAATAGAAACCTCAATCTTAAACTCTGGGCCATTCTCCATCAGAGGAACACCTTCTGGACGAGCATAGTGTTTCTGCAATTTCTTGACAACAGCTTTCTTAGAAATTGCCTGTACACTTGGTTCATTGTGAAGTTTGGACTTAACACATTTGGCTTTTGAAATCGGGAACCGAGCTCCGAGTGGTAAATAATTTTCCCAATCTAAAGCGAAAACTCCCTGAAACAGTTCCTCAAAAGTCTTAGCTGGAAAGGTTCCTACGATAATTTTGATACGATCTGCTGCCCGAAGCCAGAGGTTGGTTTCGATAATAGCTCTCACGTCTCCTTGAAAACGCACACGTCCATTTTCAACCTGACAATCGTAGCCCAACTCTCGCACTTCTCTTCCCACAACAGCTTCCAAACCAGCTGCCACAGTTGCAATTAAATTAAATTCTTTTTTCATTTTACAGTCTTACAAGACCTTTCTATATGTCCACTTTAAAAAATGAGGTTGAGAAAATTTCTCAGCCCCAACCTATATGCAATTTTCTATAAGCCATGTTTTGTTCCAGAAGTGACTAGGACCACTTCCTTCGATAATCATCTGTCTACCACTAACAGCTCTAGCTGATAGCAGTCAGAGTACTACGTTCGTTTCCGTGCACTCCATGCCCCGACCAAATTTGGGTTGCTAGCTTGAGGGGTTTACCGCGTTCCACTCTCTCCGTTTCCAGAAAGACTCCGTCACTGTGGCACTTTCAAGCCTACTCTGACCTATCCAAGGACTTAGCCATTTCAACTGCCGTAACGATTTCTCGTCCCTAGGCTTATGGTTTCGCCTAGCACAAACACTACAGGCATCACAGCCTGTGCTAGCATGGACTTTCCTCATGAAAAGCAACTCTCCTCACGCGATTATCCAAAAATTGCACTTTTTAAATAAGCTCTTAAAATCCTGAGTTATCTAAAATTTGTTTACCAAACACTTCTTTTTCAAGACGATTCAAACGTTTTAAAATATCAAAGTTCGTCATAGAACTTGTTGTTGACGCTTCAAGAGGTTCTGTTTGAACTGGTGAAGGTTTTGGTTTACGAGCTAATTCTTCCTTCAAATCCGCAATTTCCTGACGAAGTGACTTGACCAAGGCAGCATAAGTTTCATAGTCCTTGATGACATCGTCTAAAAACTCATCAACTTCTACCTTACTATAGCCACGGACTTCACGTCCAAACTCTTGTTCAAAAATATCTTTCGCCGAAAAAATAATACCTGCCATGTCTCTCTCCATTCTCAGTTGCTAGTATTATTATATAAAAAAAGGCAAACAAAAATCAAGGTCAAAGCTTCAATTTTCGGAAAAATTTTCAGCAACGTAACTTCTCAAAGTAACTTCCAGCTCTCTCCCAAAACTGGAAGTTAGTCTCAGACGACGAATTATGCTAGAATTAAGCCTGAGACTTTTCGTGAGGAGGCACCTCATGACGAAAAAACAAAAACATCTCACTCTAGAAGACCGTATTGACATCCAAACTGGAATCAGCCAACAGGAGACTTTCCGTTCCATCGCTGAGAAGATGGGAAAAGACCCGTCAACGATTTCAAAGGAAATCAAGCGCAATCGCATCATTCATCCAACATCCGTCAAATCTGATTGCACGGATTGCCCTCTTCTCAAAAAAGCTCCTTATGTCTGTAACAACTGTCCAAAAAGAGGACGGATTGTGGGTTTAACCGCTATCTTTACTACGCGAAAAAGGCACAGGAACAGTACGAGACTATGTTGAGGGGAGTCCAGAGGGCATTCCCTAAACAAGGAAAGTTTTTTTATCAGATGGACAAGGTCTTAACCCTAGAGCATCCAGAAGAAACAAAAGCATCTACCATATCATTCAGACACATAACCTACCTGTGTCAAAGCTACGGTGTATCGGCATGCCAAGCTGGGATATCTGACAGCCAAGCCCATTGATTTTCCTCGGATGGTCACGTTCAGGAACGCAGAAAATCCAGAAAAAGTAGCTATTCCCAAAGAGCTAAAAAATTGGGCGAACCTACCAAGATTTCCAAGAGTTACGAGAAACAGATGATTTCTTCAAATGGTTGGAAATGGACACGGTCATCGGCAGACCTGGTGGAAAGCTACTGCTCACCTTCAACGTTTCCTTCTGCAATTTCCTCTTCGCCTTGCTTTTGGACAACAAGACTGCTCTGGAGGTCGCCACTAAATTCGCAGCTTTGAAAGAAAGAGTCATGGACGGAGGGGTTGCGTTCCATCAGCTGTTCCCTGTCATTCTAACGGACAACGGCTCTGAGTTCTCCTATGTGGAGGAGCTTGAGAGAGACATTGATGGGAAGTCTCACCTCTACTTCTGCGACCCTAGCCGTCCTGACCAGAAGGGGCGGATTGAGAAGAACCATACGGTTTTGCGAGCCATTCTGCCCAAGGGCACTTCCTTTGACCAGCTGACTCAGAAAGACGTCAATCTAGTCATTTCCCATGTCAATTCCTTGAAACGAGAAGAGTTTCAAGGAAAAATCTGCTACGACGTCTTCACCTTCACCTTTGGCGAGGACATCGCCGCTCTTCTGGGTTGCCAATTTGTCAAACCAGAAGACACACACTTATCACCTGATTTATTGAAATAAAGGGAATTTTCCACTCTAACTACACATCTTATCACCATCGAAAAGTCTCAAACTAAACGCTAGCAACTGGAAGTTACTCTAAGACGACTCTGTTTTAGGGCTATTTGTCGTGCACTTTTTTCTGTGTCTTTTCGCTTTTGAACCCTTATATATCAAGAAAAAAAGAAAACCAGCGGAAGTTAGTCTAATACGGATTTCCACTAATTTCACGCGTTTTTCTCATACTAAAAGCTAGGTTGGGGGAAACTGGAAGTTAGTTTTAGAAGTTACCAAATTTTCAGCAAGTTCATTTAATTGATCAAATGTTAATCTCTTTATAAAAATAGTCCTCTTGATTTTTTTCATCTTTTGGTAAAAAAATAAGCTAGTTTCGTTTCATTTTTCTTCATCATAAAAAAAGATAGGAACTGTTCGTGTTTTCCAGTAAAAACTGCTGGTAATCTCTTAACTGCCCCTTGTGTTCATAGCGAGGATAGGCATATTTGACAAAGTCTACTTGCTTAAAACGACTCAGTTTCATCTGATTGCCTTCATTCCAATTTTCCCCATGGGTTTCAAAAAGCAAAAAAATGGTGGCCAACTGGAAAACCGTACTCGGTCTTTCATCTCCTGAGCAACCTCTAAAACCCAATATTCAAAGCCCAAAGTCCCTGTAAATACAAGCCAAGTCACCCCATCTGCTGCCATAGCTTCTAAATCCCTACGTATCGCTTTTTTAATCAATTTAAGACGAGGATCCTTGTCAGAAAACAAACCCAAATCAAAAGCAGAATAGCCTAAAACCAAAGCTGTAGTCATTTTTTTAACCCTTTCTGTGCAAATTTATGATATAATAGAGTGATGTTATTGTACCAATAAGGAGAATTATGGTCAACTATCCTCATAAAACTTTCATCACAAAAAGACAAACATCTCTTTCTCAACCCAAAAATTTCGCAAATCGAGGAATGTCTTTTGAAAAGATGATCAATGCTACCAACGACTACTATTTGTCTCAGGGCTTAGCTGTTATACATAAGAAACCAACCCCTATTCAAATCGTACGAGTGGACTATCCACAACGAAGTCGTGCCAAGATTGTTGAAGCCTATTTTCGACAAGCTTCAACGACAGACTATTCTGGCGTTTATAATGGATATTACATCGACTTTGAAGCTAAGGAAACAAAACAAAAACGTGCGATTCCGATGAAAAATTTCCATCCACATCAGATTCAGCATATGGAACAAGTCCTTGCCCAACAAGGAATCTGCTTTGTCCTTCTTCACTTTTCTTCTCAGCAAGAAACCTACTTATTGCCGGCATTCGATTTGATTCGCTTCTATCATCAAGATAAGGGACAAAAATCAATGCCACTTGGATATATTCGAGAATATGGATACGAGATCAAAACTAGGGTGCCTTCCCTCAAATTCCCTATCTCGATGTTATCAAAGAACATTTACTAGGTGGTAAAACAAGATGAATAAATACACTATCCTATGCGAATATCTAAAGTATATTGAATCTGTTTTCCTAACTCTCTTTATCGCATTATTTCTATTGGGAGGGGTGTTTTCTCTATTTTGTGAGCAAAGCTCCCAGCCCTATCAGATAGTAAATTAGTCGCAACAACTTCTAGCAAGATTTATGACAATAATAACGAACTCATTGCCGATCTGGGCTCTGAACGCCGAGTAAACGCTCAGGCCAACGAAATTCCTACTGATTTAGTCAAAGGCTATCGTATCTATCGAAGACCATCGCTTTTTTCGACCATCAGAGGGATCGATACGATCCGGATTATAGGGGGCATTCTTTACGTAACTTACAAAAGCAACTCTCTACAGGGAGGATCAACCCTAACCCAGCAGTTGATTAAGTTGACCTATTTCTCAACATCAACTTCGGATCAGAAACATCTCCCGAAAAGCACAAGAGGCTTGGCTAGCTATCCAATTGGAACAAAAAAAGCTACCAAAACAGGAAATTCTGACCTACTACATCAATAAAGGTCTATATGTCAAATGGTAAACTATGGAATGCAGACAGCAGCCCAAAAATTACTATGGCAAAAGATCTAAAGGATTTATCTTTACCTCAATTAGCTTACTAGCAGGTATGCCTCAGGCACCCTAACCAATACGATCCTTACTCTCATCCGGAAGCAGCACTAGACCGTCGTAATTTGGTTCTTTCAGAAATGAGAGGGCAAGATTACATTTAGTGCTGAGCAATATGAAAGAAAGCCGTCAACACACCTATCACTGATGGTTTACAAAGTCTTGAAAGTCGGCTGCTACTTATCCAGCATATATGGATAACTATCTAAAAGAGGTTATTGAACAAGTAGAGCACGAAACTGGATATAATCTTCTTACTACTGGGATGGAAGTCTACACAAATGTAGACAAGGGAATTCAACAACGACTTTGGGATATTTACAATACAGATGAGTATGTCTCTTATCCAGATGATGACCTTCAAGTAGCCTCAACTATCGTAGATACTTCCAATGGTAAAGTCATCGCTCAACTTGGAGCACGTCACCAAGCAAGTAACGTTTCATTTGGTACCAACCAAGCTGTGGAAACCAACCGTGACTGGGGATCAACCATGAAACCAATCACTGATTATGCCCCAGCCTTAGAATACGGTGTATATGATTCAACTGCAACTACTGTCCACGATATTCCTTATAACTATCCTGGTACAAGTACTCCTGTTTACAACTGGGATCGAGCATATTTTGGTAATATTACTCTGCAATATGCCCTTCAACAATCTCGTAACGTACCTGCCGTTGAAACACTAAATAAGGTTGGTTTAGATAGAGCTAAAAACTTCCTAAATGGTTTAGGAATCGACTATCCTGTAATACACTATTCAAATGCTATTTCAAGTAATACAACTGAATCTAGTAAACAATACGGGGCAAGCAGTGAAAAAATGGCTGCAGCCTACGCTGCATTCGCAAATGGCGGTATTTACCACAAACCAATGTACATCAATAAAATCGTCTTTAGTGATGGTAGTGAAAAAGAATTTTCTGACGCTGGTACAAGAGCTATGAAAGAGTCTACTGCCTACATGATGACAGAAATGATGAAAACAGTCTTGACATCTGGAACAGGTTACAACGCCTATCTGCCTGGAATTCCTCAAGCAGGTAAAACAGGTACTTCTAACTATACAGATGAAGAAATCGAAAATCATATCAAGTCGAATCAACTTGTAGCACCAGATGAACTGTTTGTCGGTTATACTCGTAAGTATTCAATGGCCGTTTGGACAGGTTATAGCAACCGTCTCACTCCTATTGTAGGTGATGGTCTCACAGTTGCTGCTAGAGTTTATCGTAGCATGATGAGCTACCTTACTCAAAATAACCATCCTGGAGATTGGACAATGCCTGAGGGACTATATAGAAATGGGCAGTTCGTATTCCTAAACGGAGCAAGAAATACATGGAGTACTCCTGATACACAACAAACACAATCAGAAGTAGAGAGTCCTTCTACGACAACTGAAAGTTCAACCACCCAAGTCACACCTACTCCTGGCCAATCAGCAAATAATCCTACGCCAACGAATCCTAATCAAGGACAACCTGGCCAACAAATCCAACAGCAACCACAGGCCCCTCAATTTCAACAACCACAACAGTAAACACGAAAAATCCTGAGAGTTAGAAGTTCTCAGGATTTTTTTACTACAAGATAGCTAATACTCAATAAAAATCAAAGAGCTAACTAGGAAAGTTAGCCACAAGCAACTCTAAGTACGGATTTGAAGTCATCAGATAGAGCTGACGTGGTTTGAAGAGATTTTCGAAGAATATAAAGGAGTCGGCTACAAACCAACTCCTTTTCCTCTATTTCACATGTTTGGCAAGTTCTTCTTGCGCTTTTTTATTGGATTCTTCTTTTTCTTTCATCCATTTTTCTTGAGCTTTTTGATACTCATCAACTGTCACTGCTTTATCCTGTACTTCTAGATATTTGTACAAGAGAGCTTCACTTGTTCCTTTATTTCCAGAATAAGCAAATGGAAGTGTGAATGGTACCATCTTAGACAACATTGGACGACCTGTCTGTGATGTTGTTGGAATGATCAAGGCACTATCTGTCAACCAAGCTTGGGCAGCAGCATATTTTTCATAACGTTTTGAAACGTTGCTAACTTCTTCACCAGCTTCTACAACCATCTTTTCATAATCTTCCAAACCAACTTTCTTAGCAGCAGCATTGTTAGTTCCAGAATCAAATCCTAGATAAGTCTTAGTATTTTCTCCAACAGATGGCTTGATGATATCAAGGTAAGTAGATGGGTCTGCAAAGTCTGGAGACCAACCAACATTATCTGAGATATCCCAATCTTCGCCAGCAGCTGTTTCAGCAAAGTAAGTAATGTTCAAGACATCGTCTTTTTGAAGTTGTTGAATATCCACAACAACATTTTCTGTTCCCAAAGTTGCTTCAACTGATTGTTTGAAAGATTGAACACGTTGAACTTTTGTTGTGTTTGTTTGATCAACAGGCATGTCCAAATGAATTGGGAACTGTACTCCTTCTGCCTGAAGAGCAGTCTTAGCCTTAGCAAATTCTGCTTTAGCTTTTTCAGGATTGTACAGACCGTCTTGAGCATCTGCTAAGTTAACATTACTCCATTCATCTCCGTAAGTTACCAATTTTTCTTTTACTAACTCACCAAAGTTTTTTCCATCTGCTTGTACAAATGTAGGAGGTACAAACAAGTTACGAAGAAGTTTAGTTGCCCCACTCGCACCATTGACCTGTGAAGCATAGGCTGTTCTGTCAAAACCAAATGCAAGTGCTTGACGGAAGTCTTTGTTGAGAAGTGCTTTCTTAGTTGATGTCTTCTGTTCATCTGTTGTCTTAGATGTAAATTTATATGACTGACGATCAATGTTAGTACCTACCAAGTAAGTAGTAGAATCCTGTTGGGTATAAACAATGTTATCTTTAAATGATTTCTCAGTCTCTGGATAGCTAGCACTCGTTGGGAAGAGACGGGCCATGGTGAAGCTTCCATCCTTGAAGGCTTCAGTCGGTTTGTTGGTATCTTGTCCATCCCAGAATGATAATTTGACCTTATCAATATGGACATTATCCTTATCCCAGTAGTTTGGATTTTTCGCAAATTCAACAGAAGATTTAGCTACAATAGATTTGAGCAAGAATGGACCATTGTAGAGAATACTACTTGGATCTGTCCCTTTCCCAAAATCGTCTCCCTTAGAGTTTAAGAACTCTTCATTAACTGGAGCCATAACTCCCATTGTTGTCTTAGAATTCCAAAAAAACTTTCTGGTTTTGTTCAAAGGTGTATTGGACTGTTTGATCATCAAGAGCTTTAATCCCGACTTGAGAAATCTTTGATTTCACCTTTTCGCATAGGCATCCAGACCTTTGATTGACTCTTGCACAAGGTAAAGACCATCTGATTTTTTATCAGCTGCATATTTCAGACCTGTAACAAAGTCTTGTGCTTTCACTGCTGCGTATTCTTCACCTTCAGATGTATACCATTTTGCATCCTTACGAATCGTGTAGGTGTAAGTCAAACCATCTTTAGATACTGACCAATCTTCGGCCATTGATGGTACAAAATTACCGTAACGATCATTTTCCAACAAACCATCCACTACGTTGCTAGTGATATTTGCTGTCGCAGCCTTACCAGTTGTCAAATAGTTCAGGTTATCTGGATCTGTTTCATAAATGTATGAGAATGTCTTCTCACCTTTAGCACCCGAACCTGAGCCTGAGCAAGCAGCTAAAACACCGGTTGCTAATAAAGTTACTCCCGCAAGAGCTAATACTTTCCTTGTTTTCATAGTCTTCTCCTTTGTTTTTTTTATTCATTATATACTCTTTTTATATTCTGTCAATATAATTTTCTGAATTTTTTTGATTTATCCTATATATTCTTACAATTCAGTCTCTTTTTCTTCTAAAATATAACTCTACTTTTACTCTAGACAAGCAAAATGGAGAAAAATCAAGTTGATTTTCTCCATTTCATTTCTTTTATCATCACGTAAGATGATTACTTGAATAAATTATTTTTCTTCCTTTTTATTGCTACTAATCCCAAAGAAGAGGTTGCAGCAATAATCGCCAGTACGATTGATGCTTTTTGAATCTTTCATACCTGTTGTAGGAAGTTTTTAGCATTCTCTACATATACGACTGATTGAGTTGCTTTTGGCGCCATATATGTTACTTTAGAATTTGAAATTGCTTGTTCAGCAACTTTCTTGGCATCATCTGAAACAACTGGTTTAGAATCTTGCTTTTCATCCTTCACTTCTTCACGTGGAAGAGTTTTCTCTCTATCAGGCTTAACTTCAGGCTTATTAACTTCAGGTTTTTTTATCATCTTTACGTGGAGGAAGGTACTCTGGAAGAATTGGTGAGACTTCTTTCTTAGTACCGACTAAAACAACCTCATCAATAGCTTTCGTTAATACTTCTTCATTATCAACGACACGACCAACTTCTTTTTCCATCAGCTTTAAAGATTGTAGCTTTTGATCTTCTTACGACCAACTACACCTGGAGTTTTAACAACACGTTCACCTTCTTTAAGGGATGGATCGAGTTCTTCAACAATGTTAAACTTGATTTCCTCTTCTTTCACTTCCTCACTGAATGTTAATTCAGGATTTTTCAGGTTGAATCAAATTAGAGATACGTCGTTTTAGAAGATCTTTATATTCTTCTTCTAATTTAACAAGTCCAGTTTGTTTATCTGCTACACATTTGTGAAGCTCTGCAACTTTAGCATCTGAAGCAGCTTTTTCTGCTTTAGCTTTCTCATAGATTTTGCTTTAGCATTTTTCAAGAGAAGTTACTAATTCTTCTGCTTTAGCTTTTTCAGCCTCTTTAGTTTTTAACGTTCGCTTCAGCGTCTTTAACATCCTTCTCAGCTTGAGCTAATTTAGCTTTTGCTTCAGTAAGAGCAGTTGTAGCTTTTACAGCTTCTTGTTTAGCTGTTTCTAATACAGCTTTAGCTTTGTTAAGTTCTTCAGCTTTATTAGTAAGACCTTGACGTAAGTTGTTTAAGTTAGTTTCAGCTTCTTGAAGAGCTTTTTCAGCAGCTGTAAGTTTGCTAGTTGCATCAGTAAGAGCTTTTTCAGCGGCTGGTAATTGATTTTTGTATTGCTTAGCTGTGTCTAAGTTTCTTTGAGCAGTAGTTACTTCAGCTTGGGCATCTTTAACTGCTTTTTCAGCAGCTTGTTTTTTAGCACTATATTCTTTTGCAGCTGTAGGATCGTTTTTGATTTCAGTTGCATTGAATTTAGTTGGATCAAGAACGATACTGTTTGTGTCTTGTCCTGGTTCTTTATTTTCTCCGGCTGTTTGGAAGTTGTGGACAAAGATTTCAAGGTTAGTAAAGTATCTGTAATCTCCCCATTTGTTTTTATATGGTTGTGGATTAAATTTAACAGATGCAGTTACACTTGTTGCGTTGTATTCGGAAGCTTTACGCCCTAATTTGTTACCTTCTCCATCTTTACGGTAAGCAATGCTTCCACCAATAGATAGTGCGTTTTCCCATGCACGGTGAGAATTTGCTCCAGTATAGTCTTCGTTGTTAGTGAACATTTTATTGTTGTATGCTTCGAAGATATACTCTTTTAATTGCCCCATTGTCATAGTAGGTCTACGTGTGCTGTTTTGTATTAGAGTATTTAGATTTTGTTCAGATTTAAATACTTCACTTTCAGTTGTTTTCTCGAATGTTTTAGCATTAGCGTAGATTATATCACTTTGGTTTTGGTTGTCACCAGTTTTGTATGATAAACCATTTGCTTTTTGCTGCAGCGTTGATTCCATCGTAATCAGGGTTTTGCGTAAGTTTCCTTTATTTTTCGCATATTTTTTTGTTGCGAGTATCCGCAGCTTCGTTTGCAAATTTTTTTCCATACCTACAGTTGTTTTAACTTTAGGATTTCCTAGTTGTTCACGGATTTGGTTAACGATGTGAAGACCGAATAAGTTAATTTCTCTCTTTTGATCAGCTGTTAAGTTCCAAATATCAACTTCACGTGTGTCAGTTGTATTAGTGTAGGTATTTTTTTAGCCATATTAGTTTTTGCTAATTGTTTTAATTTTTTTCAGCATTAGCAGTTACTTCAGCTTGGTTTCTTGTGCTAAGTTCGTTGGCACGCCCATCACCAGTATTGTTTGGGTCATTTTCTCCCATTAATTTAGCACGTTCATTTTAATGCAGCTGCAAAATCAGATCCTAAGTTAAATTTAACATCAGAGAAATCAAATCCTTGCGGCTTTTCTCCAAGATCTTTAAGCGCTTTTTTTCTTTATCTGCTAAAGTTTGTTTTTAGCAGTCAGTTCATTATTTAAATCAGTTACCTTTTTATCTGCAGCAGCATCAGCTTTTTAGCACTTTCTTTTGCTTTTTCTGCGTCAGTTTTAGCTTTTTCTGCGTCAGTTTTAGCTTTTTCTGCGTCAGATTTAGCTTTTTCTGCTGCAGTTAGAGATGGAGTTCCATTTTCTAAGTCTTGCACTTTTTTAGCAGCAGCATCGACAGCAGAGTTTGCATTGTCTGCTTCTGTTTGTTTTGTTGCTACATCTTTTGCAAGAGCGTCCTGAGTGGCTTTTTAGTTTTTACATCAGCTTCCCGCAGTTTTAACAGCTTCCGCAGCTGTAGTTGCGTTGTCTTTTAGCTTTTTGGATAGCTTCTGGCGTAGCTTCTTTTGCCTTTTCAGCTGCCGCTTTTTCCTTTTCTGCCGCTACTTTTGCATCAGCTTCTGCCTGAGTTAGATTAGCTTCTTTTTGTTTAATTGCAGCTTTAGTATCTAAAAACTTTTTTTCTCAGCATCTGCAATTTGTTGATCAGAAACTGGCTTCAGCGTTTCTACCTCTGTAGTTTCTTTGTTAGCAGTTTTATCACTTGCTTCATCAGCACTTACTTGATGAACTGAAAATGCAGTAAAAGCTGCTGCAGTTGCTACCAAGGCTGTTTTAATTTTTCTTATCCATCTGGTTTAAATCTCCTAAATATTTTCATACATATTTGATGCCGATTATATCATTTTTAGCTTTTTCAATTTTTTTAGTTCGTTTTTTTATTAGATTTTATATCATCAAAAAAATCGAAGATAGCCATCCTCGATTTCATTCACTATTTGACTTTTCTTAGATACTTCATTGGATAAAATACGAAATCTCCATAAGGTATTTTTCTTAGAGATATAAAGTATTACGATTGAACCAAACCATCCTAGAAGGAGTCCCATCAATATATGGATAAAGATATTGCTAACACCTAGTTTCAATAAAGCAATTCTAGTTACAGAAACTATTGGCGCATGCAGAAGATAGATTACCAAACTATCTTTTCCTATCTCTCTAAAATAATCAGCAAAACGACTCAATTTATCACTTAAAATAGGATAGGAAGCCATAGCTAAAATTACAGAAACTGGGAAAATGAAACCATTTAGACCTGGTCTATCGTATGAAATATAAAAAGTAGGTGCAGATAATTGCCAATAAATTAAAAATACTGTAATGGCAACAAGCGTCACACAACTAATCAATTTCCATCTTTTTGTTAAAAAAGTTCCAACACCTGAGTGTCTGAGCCATGATCCTAACAAAAAGAAGAAGGTCCATAGAAAAAGTTTCTGAACAATATAGATATTAGTTGGTGTAAATATAGAAAGAAGATAGGCTACTACACTAATGATAAATAACTTGTGATAGGATTTTGATCCAAATAGAAAGGAAGGCAACAACCAGGTAAATCCACCACAAAACATAGAGATACCAAGATACTCCAAGAGGCGTCTGATAAATATTTAACAAATCCCCAAAAGAAGCTGCATTCCTTACTGTCGCTCCGCCTAATTTTTGAAGTCCAAACTGTATGATAGAATAGAACAAATAAGGAATTCCTAAAATAATTGTTTTTTGTTTTACAAAGGTTGCAAAAGTCTTTAAATTGTCTACTGGTTTAAAGAAAAAACCTGACAAAGCATAGAATACTGGAATATGAAACAGATAAAAAATCTGAGTCACAAATAATAACCATTGATTGTTATCTTCAAATCTTTTGGATTCAAATAGTCCTAAAACAACATGACCAAAAAACAACCATTAAAACTGTTAAGCCTTTCCCAAAATCAATCCACTCGATTCGGGCAGGCTTTTGTTTACTAAAACTATTCATTTCTTTTGATATCTCCTGTTAAGATGAATAAAATGAGGAAAAGAAGTATTCCCCCATTTTAACATCAAATCTTTAGTTTCCTAACTCTTCCTCTACAACATTTAGAGCACGTTCAATGACCACATGCATGTCGTAGTATTTGTAGTCTGCTAAACGTCCGCAGAAAATTACCTTATCATTCTGTGCTGCTTCTTCTTGATATTTAGCAAACATAGCATTGTTTCTCTCATCATTGATTGGATAATAAGGCTCATCTCCACGTTTCCAATCAGCTGGGTATTCACGAGTAATAACCGTTTTTCTTGTGTACCATACTCAAAATGTTTATGCTCAATAATGCGAGTATAAGGAATTTCACGTTCTGTATAGTTTACAACTGCATTTCCTTGATAGTTTTCTTCATCTAGAACTTCATGCTCAAAACGAAGACTACGGTATTCTAACTCACCATGTTTATAATCAAAGTATTGATCAATCATCCCTGTAAAGACAACTTTTTCAGCAGAAGCTTCTAATTCCTGACGATTGGCAAAAAAGTCAACTCCAAGTTCTACTTCAACATCCTTCAGCATATTTTCGATAATGACATTATAGCCACCGATTGGAATTCCTTGGTAACGGTCATTGAAGTAGTTATTATCAAAAGTCAAACGAACTGGTAGACGTTTGATGATAAACGGTGGAAGGTCAGTCGCAGAACGTCCCCATTGCTTTTCAGTGTATCCTTTAATCAACTTTTCATAAATATCTGGACCGATCAACTTGATAGCCTGTTCTTCCAAGTTTTTAGGTTCAACGTCCTTCATGTGAGCCGTTTGCTCAGCAATCTTATCTTTGACCTCTTGAGGAGTTTTTGTCCCCCACATAGCATAGAAAGTATTCATATTGAAAGGTAGATTATAAAGGCTACCCTTGTAATTAGCTACAGGCGAGTTGATGTAGTTGTTAAATTCAGCAAATTGATTAACATAATCCCAGACTTTCTTATTAGAAGTATGGAAGATATGTGCACCATATTTATGAACATTAACACCTTCTACATTCTCACAATAGATATTCCCACCAATGTGGTCACGTTTATCAATAACTTTTACTTTTTTTCCACGCTTGGTTGCTTCATAAGCAAAAATTGCTCCAGACAGACCAGCGCCAACGATTAGATAATCGTACATATTGCACTCCTTTATTTTAATAATTGTTGTTTTAACTCATTTAGATTTATTACTTTAAAAATCAAAATCATACTAGCATAAATGATTGCTCCCAGAACAGCATATAGTCCCACATTAATCATTGGTGATACATTTAGGAATTGTTTTATAAATAGTAGGATACCATACATAACTCCAGATGAGATTATAATTTTGATCAATGAACCTAAAATGGGCACCTCTCTCAAATAAGAACGAGTATAGAATAACTGTATCAACCATACTAGCACCTCTGTTAAGACAGATACAATTGCAGCACCTATATAGCCCAACTTTGGAAGCAAGAGAAGATTTAATCCCACACTAACAATAGCAGGAATTGTTGTTGACAGCATAAATTCTTTATTTTTATTATGAGGTATCAAAATTTGAATCCCCATAATATTGGTCCAACCAATAAAGAACATTCTAAAAATCATAATTGCTATCGCATAACGTGCCTCTTGAAAATCTTGCCCGAGGAAAAAGGTAACAAAATCATCATTGACAATTAGCATTCCTGCCATAATAGGAAAAATTACCAAATTATAAATCAGAAATGACATCTCATGCATTTTGTTAACTGCTTTATGATCTCCTGAAGATAAAAGATTTGAAACTCGAGGGCAACATGACACTTCCTAATGAAGTTACCAATGTTAGTAGAATCTTTACTAATTTCAGTGATTGGTCGTAAATACCAACATCCCTTTTGGATGCTAGCACTCCAAGCATTGTACTATCTAAGGTAATATAGAGCGATATCGCAATCTGAGGTAAGAATAATAAGATTACTGGCTTCAAATGCTGTCTAGCATATTTCCAATCAAAGTGCGGTTTCCCAATAAACTCTCTTGCTGGTAACCACATACTTAATTGTCCCTAACAATTCAAAAACCGTAATCAGTGATATATATAAATAGAGATTTTCAGGTGATTTTTATGAAAAGAAAATATAGAAATAACACTCAACTAACCTAACTGTGATATTTCTGATTGTAATTTTTCGAAAATCCTCTAAACCTTGAAATAACCAAGAAATATCTAAACCTTTTGAAATTAAACTTAGACCTAAAATATAAGCTACAGGATTTTGCATAGCCGGTAAAGTAAGACAGAGAAGGATATAAAGTGCAGAAGAGAACAAAGTCGCTCCCTAGTTGCAGTGTATAAATTCCCCAAAAAAATTCTTTCTAGTATCTTTCCTACTACCCGAAATCGCCTTAGTACCATAGTTGTTTACTCCCAGAGTAGCTAGCATAAGAAAATAGGTAACAATTGAGTTAAAATAACTATAGGTTCCCAAATCATCGGAACTGAAGACCCTAGTGACATAAGGTGTTGTAATAATCGGTAAAATGATGATTAATAATTGATAAGAGAGATTATAAGCGTAATTTTTAGAACTTTCATTATTTTTTTATTTCTAAACATATTTTTATTATCCGTCTGTAAATTTACAATTCAAAAACTTGATTTTTCTGGGAATTTAGACTGAAATGCTTGATGGATTTTTGATCGTATTCAGAGAATTTTTCCATCTTCATCCGTATCGTTGATACAAATAATCTTATATTTCTCATTTTGAATAGCACCTTGAATTTCTTCAACTTCCCAAATATCAAAAATACTTTCCAAAATGAATAGATTGGGGCATAAACTTACCAGACTCTACATTCCAATGAGACATAACGTAGTGACTAATATCTGACAACTGTCTAAATCTATGAGAACTAACTTCTTCCAATAATTTTTGGTTCTTTTCTCCCAGATTAATTCAAAGGTCGATTTTAAATGCGACAAGCCAATATGGTAATTTTTATATCCTAAAAATACCTGAATAAAAAAATACTAAAAATATTCCCAACTAGGTACTTCCCTAATTTTCAAACTATAAAAATTTACGCCATTCTGAGAAAGGTTTTCTTTTTCTTAAAATGTTTATTCATAAGAATGGTATTATTTAATTCGATATGATTGAAACTTTCTCGAGGAGTTATTGGTAAGTAAATCCCAAAATCCTTTTGGAAGATTTTCTTTAAAAGAAATCATCTGCTGTAGTAGGTGCAGCAAAATACATATCATCATTTAAAAGAATAAAATGCTCACTTAACTCTTCAATTCTATGTAAATTCAACTCAATTACATTAGAGTTATAAGTTGGAAGGTATTCCTGAGGTATATAATCAGTATGTTTTACAATTTTTAATTTTGGATTCTTTGTATTTAACCATTCTGGAACATGACCATACGTTATAAAGAAAATACGGTTAATCCAAACTGCATAGCGTTCTACTGCACGAAACCAATACTTGAAATTTTCTGATGGTCTGTATCGATTGGCGTTGTTTGATTCTGACCATTCAACATCAGATTCATATAACCTCTTTTCTTGTAACCAATCAGGATCTGTACCATCAACCCAAGTAATTACAAGATCTATTTTATTATTCATATACTTCTCCAAAGAGTCTATTTAATTATCTTATTCACTGCGGTCTTTAGATAATAACCTTCTTTAAGATTCTTCATAATATTTTTAGCATTTGTTGCCATTTGCAGATATTCATCCTGACTAATTTTACCCAGTATTTCAGATAATTCAAACAGACTATTAACTGCCAAGCCTACTCCATTCTTCTCTACAAAGTTCGCCTCAGCTGAATCTTTCCAAACAATAACGGGTAGACCTGAAGAAAGATAAAGAGACAACTTGTGGGGATTATTATATCTTAAATAATTTCCTGTTACCCCATCGCAAGTATCTAAACTTTCTCCATCCCATACTAATCCGAATCCACTATTTAAATGGTTAGGAACATCTTCTGGAGCAAAGGCACCTAAATAGGAAACATTAGAAATCTCTGTTTACTGGTTGAAAACCAATTCCCATCAATTGAAATTGAATGTCAGGAACTTTATCTAACTGATACAAATAAGGACTTTTATCAGGAGAAAGATTCCCTGCTATTGTCACTGATTTTTGAATATTCAATAGATGAAGACACGTCCTTATCATTCAAATAATCAAATATTTCTAAAACAACTAGTCTCTTTTCATCTACACCATATTCCACAAACCAATCTTTTCATTTTTCATTATGAACAATAATTGAATCAGCAAAAGATAGCATTTCATCAAATTCTTTCTGGTAGAATGGATCATCATAAATTCCTCTAATCAACTCCACATCATGAACCAATGAAATTATTTTTTTACTTGTTTTTTTCTTTAGTTTCAGAAGACTTGATGTTCTACCAAAATGATTTCTGCGATAGGGATGTTGTAACAACAAAACATCTCCTTCAGACAATTTATGTAAAACCTTATTCCACTGTTTATAAAAAAAGAAAGTTGTCTGATTATTTTCGATACGGGGGATTTATCATCAGGCTTGTGGCGTACAATTTCTATTTTTTCGAAGTCAAATTCTTCCAAAATATTGACACAATCGTTAGTCGCTTTACTCCCCGCATGCATGTGTGTTCCATACGATTCAACAATCTGATATTTTTTCATTCGGTTCTCCCAACAGTATATTCTGTAAAGTCAATGCTTGAGTTTCAATTTCAAATCCTTTTAGCTTAAACATTTCTTTTATTTCAAGTTCACTTGATCTAGGTATTTCTACTAACTCAAGAATATTTTTTGCCCAAACATCAATAGAGTCGTTTAGAGATAAGTAACGAATGGAATCTAATATTTTCAATTCTTTCGTAACTGCATCACTTACCAAAACAGGTAGTCCATTTGCTTGAGCTTCGACAGCAGATAGAGGCAATCCCTCAAATATTGAAGGCAAAACGAATAAATCTAAAGAACTTAACCATTTCTTCATATCATTCTGACTTCCTGCCAGCAGGACTTTATCTTCAATTCCATAAAATTTTATTTTTTCTTTGATTAAATCTACAGTTGAATTTGCACCCGCAACCTTACCGATTATCACTAATCTAAGATTAGGATTTTTCTTGCAAGCTTCATTAAAAACATCTATTAAAAAGGGTTGATTTTTTTGGATATCTAGTCGACCGACATTGCCAATGACTTTACAATCATTCCACCCTAACTCTGTTCTTAGATCCAGTCTATCTTTTTCTGAAAAAGAAAAGTTTTCTACATCAATAGCATTTTGTATAATTTGCGCACTTGATCGAATTTCATCAGGAAACATATAGTCTGCAGCTATCCCAGAGCAGGAAAAAAATGTGATGCTGTTTTTGGCAATTTAGATCTATTCAAATTATGCAAAATTTGTCTTACTTTATTTCCTTTGAACATCGAACTATGACTATGGATAATTCGTGTTTTTATCCCATATTTTTTAGCATATTTTAAAAGGTCAAGATTTGGAATTGCCATTGCATTATACCAAATAGCATCATATTTTTCCCTTCTGTAGCAAAAAAACTCTCTTAATTCCTCTTATACTTAAGAGGATTTTTCCTTTACGAGGTAAATAATAAACTTTTTGAACCTTTTGAAACAATTTCATCTTCAAATACAATAGGTTCTCTAGTTCTTTTTAATAAAAGTCAACTTGAAAAATAGATGAATCAAGATGACGATAATAATTCATGATAAAGGTTTCTGTACCAGCAAGAACAGGTGACATTCCTGTCATTAAAAATTTTATAGACCATTATATTTCCTTAGTTAGTTCTACGATTAGCTCTTTAATTTTGGGATAGGTTTCTATATCAAACTTTCTTGAAAAACAGATATCCATTTTTTTGGCAGCTAATCTTAATTCTTTTTAAATCTTTCTCACTGTCAGTCCAAGTATAAGGTTTACCATCCCACCAATTAACATAGCGTAAGTTTCCTTGAAATTCTTTTTATAACCGTGATTAATTGATGTATCATACACCTTATAGTTTCTTAACTCTTTATTTAAAAATCATTGGTATAAAAAAATTTTCGTCACTAAGAAAAGATTTTTCTAAACATTTTCTCAGTATCTGATTCTTTATCGATTAATATTTCCACAATATTATTTGGTAGTGAAACCCACTGACTAGCTTTTTGCCGGATTGACATTAAATATTGTATAACGATTTATTCTAAATAGTTTTTGAATCCCTACTTCTAAATTACGATAAATCTTGAATGCAAGTTTTGCCAACTGCACCTGGTAAAGTTCGATATGTGAAGCTTTTCAAAAAGATGATAATATTTAAATCTATTTATATCCTCACTATTGTCCTCTATATTCATAAAAAGTAAGAAATGAATAGTCTTTATAATCGTCAAAAATTATGAATTCTCTGCTGAGAAAGTAATGGTAAATCTACCCCACTTATTAAATGATAAAAAAATAGTAAGAATCTCTTTTTAAATGCAGCTTTTAAATAAAAATCATTTCAGCTTCAATTTGGGGAATATCCTCCCCAACTCACTGAAACTCTTTCTGTAAAATAAACTTGAGATTGCTTTTGCACTGGATTTAATTAAATCCAAAAAATAATCATCAATATTTGATTTCTTATCAATATGGATAAAAATATCATTATCTTGATGATCCAATAAAGAAACCAAAAAAATGCTAGCTGATTAAATTGGCTGTGAGCTAAAATTAAATATGCATGCTTATGCACCATAATTTTTTTATCCTTATCATAGTATTTATCACTTTCGCAAATATGTTATAGGAAGTTGTGAAGAGTATAATCAGTATCTTTCGACTAAGAGGAATGGCTTGTTGTAGCAAGACTCTCTTGTTTTTCTGCAATCTAGATTGCATTGATTTTATTTGAGTTTCATTTAACTTGCGAATATTTTTATAATCTACAGAAAGGGCTATTTCTGTCAAAAAGTGCCAAATCCGCTCTATAACGATTAATTTGAGCCCACTCTTTGTATTTATCATTATTACTCTCAGTCGCATACTGACATACTAAATCCCAGCCTTTTAAGACATCAAAATGTTTAGATGTAAATTTAGCTGTTAAACCAGAGTTATTAATAAAATAATTATAAACAATCTTATCAGTAACAACTATCCTCTCTGAGTTTAGAATGTAGCGAAACATTGTTGGAACATCTTCTGCAAAGAAACCTGACGGAAATTCAATACCTTCTACAACTTCTCTTTTATACAATTTATTCCAAACATAATACTCAATTGTCTGACTTTCAATCTTAAAGTAACGTTTGGCATACTCTTCCTGCGTCAATAATTGCGAAACGGGGGTATTTTGTTGATGGTCCACAATATTTGAGGTCCTATAAACTCCTCCTACAACCATATCTGCATTGTAACTTTTAGTTTGTTCCAATAAAAATTCGACTGCATCAAGTTCCAACCAATCATCCGAATCAAGAAACATGACAAAATCTCCTGTCATGTATTTTAATCCAGTATTACGTGCTTCAGATAACCCTCTATTTTCCTGATGATATACTTTAGCTCTTTTATCTGTTTGAATAAACTCTTCACAAATAGTCCCTGATTTATCCGTAGATCCATCATTAATCAAAATCACTTCTAAATCTTTATATGTCTGTTTGAGGACGGAGGACAGGCATCTATCCAAGTATTGTTCTACATTGTATACAGGAATAATAATACTTACTTTTGTCATTTTTTCTCCATTATTCAATTGTAAATTATCTTCAAAAGCGGACTGATTTTGATTCATTAAAGTACCTATCAAAATCAAAAATGTTATAGTGAAGGTTTATAATTAAATCGTCTATCATGGCATGAAAACTTAATATAATTAGAATCAATGATAATACATATTGTTTTTTTGCTTCAAAAAGATAATGTAAAGTTAATGTAAAAATTAACAATAGTATAACCAAAACAAACAATCCATATCGTTGTAATATTTGGATATAAAGATTATCAACGTACAAATATTCACTCAATCCCCTTTGTCCATTGATATCTAAACCATTCCCAATCCAATTAATCTTTTTGTCCAAATAATTTATAACCATATATATTTAGAGAACGATTAGCATAATAAATTCGACCACCTAGAAATTGGTTGATATTCTTACTCAATTCATTCAAAAAAAGGACTTGAAAAAAACTCAGATACATTTTTGCAATTAAATAACTTAAGAATGCATTTACTATATACGTTAATTTAAAACGTTTTTAATAAAAGACAGAAGATTTTAAAATTGATGGATACCATTTCACTACAAGGTTAATTCCTAGTAATAATAAAGAACTAATAAAAAGTTAATCGTGAATCTGTTTGATAGAAAAATCCAAATTGTTGAAAAGCAATAAAAAAACAAACGCTTATAGCTTACCTTATCTTGAGCTAAGAAAAATGAACTTGCTATAATATTCAGCATCACTGTAGATGGAAACAGTGAATATCTAAACCCCAGATAATGCCGAATCCTTCCTTCTGAAAAATTCAACATAGTTGGAAATTAAACCAATTTGACTGCTCAAAAACAACAAATATTAAGGTAAATAAACTAATATAAAAAAAGAAGTTCTCGCTACATACTTAAAAAGAAATGTCTCTTAGACTAAAGATAAAAAAATAATACTTATAGCTAATGTTGATAGAAAACCTGTTACACTACCAACTAAAGCATAAACAATTATAACCCCTATTAACGATATGGCTTTTTTTGAAAAATTAAATTTATTATTGATTAATTCTTTAACTATCAAAAGGAAAAAACTGAAGTAAGAATCGCTACATTATAAATTGCACCTGATATATATCTGGCATAAAAGGTCGTATTCAACAGTGAAATAAGTAAAAAAAGTATCAGTGAAAAATAAACTCAGTGTTTCTGCTAATGTTAATTTTTTTAAATTTTATACTCATATCTAAGACCTAAAAAACTTTTTCCCATATTTTTTTCCTAAAAATTTTTGCTTGTAGGAATGATAAACCTTTTTTTAAATAGATTTACTTTTTTTCCATATACATAAAAATGTGCTTCCGTAGGAGTCAAGTTATTTTTTTCACTAACCATACATTAAATAACAACTCACTTACCCTTCCAAATAGACGGGATTCAAAAAGGAGTTAAATCTGATAAATCCATACATTCATACATACTACCTAAAATTGGAAATAACCAAGTAAAATAATCATCGGCTAGTTCTTTTTTCATAATAAACATATTGAACATATAGCCACTACGTTGCCTCATAACTTTATCAAATGAATCAAGGTATTCTGGATGTTGCTTCTCAATGACTTTTTCTAGCCAAATCTAGATGGCTAGCATCTAGCGTGTGTGCATAATGAGAGTACAGAGTTTCAATATAATATCTCCTTTTTTTAGGGACTATTATATCCTCTTTTCTCAAAAGAAACTCAATTTCTTCCTGATTTAAAATCACTTCGTCAATCTTTAGATTTTCTTTGTAAGATTGACTTTTTTTCGTGAAATATCGGCGATAATGAACTAGTCCAAGATAATCGCAATCTAGATTTTTTTCCATGCCCAATAGAGACCAGTAAGCTCACAATAGTACGGATTTAAAACGGAAATATTGTCTCCAGTATTATCTCCCTGAAATCCCTAAATCTTTTTTACCTTCACATCCCACATGGATCGGGAGATACAATTCTTTATTTTGGGGCATCTCAAAACTTTTATGAGTCGCCACTATGATTTTAATATTTGTCATCCCACTCCTACTTTGCTCCATCTCTCACCAACACAACTTTTACAGTTTTTAACAATATTTCAATATCTTTCCAGATTGTCCAATCATCAATATAGGCTACATCTAGTTTTACGACATCATCGAAATTGGTAATTTTACTGCGACCACTAATTTGCCACAAACCTGTAATACCAGGTTTGAAGCTTAGACGACGTTTTTTTGCTCAGGTGTATACTTTTCATATTCATCTACCGTTGGTGGACGAGTGCCGACTAGACTCATATCTCCAATCAACACGTTCCAAAATTGTGGCAATTCATCCAAACTGGTTTTACGAATAAAGCGACCAATTTTTGTAACACGAGGATCATTGTCCATCTTAAACATTCCACCTTGCATCGTATTTTTGATCCATCAATTGTTCTTTAATAGCTTCAGCATCGATCCGCATCGAACGAAATTTATAAAAGGTGAAATGTCGACCATTTTTCCCTATACGAGTTTGAGCAAAAATAGCTGGTCCCCCATCTTTACGAATCATAGGAACTAAAACTATGCTAACAATACCACAGATGATAAGACCGACAACGGCTCCACAAATATCAATGCTACGCTTAGCGATGACATGAATCGGCTTGTAGAAATTCGTAGAGAAGGTTACTACATTCAAGCCTGCCAGCTCGTGAATCTGTTTATTGCGACCTAGGTTTTCATCAAAAGCATTAAGGTTGACTGTTACATCAATACCCATTGTTTCAAACTGAGAAATAATGGCTCCAATATCATAGTCCTCACTTGGAAGATTGACAAAAACTTCATCTACTACTTCATGGGTAGCGTAGGAAATCAACTCTTCTTTTGGTACCACAAGGACCTTTCCATGAGTAAATTCTGGCTTATCTAAAACACATACAGCAACCAGTTTCCCTTGAACATCATTTGCGGTCAATAAGCGATCCAGCACTTTTTCAGTACGGAATGTCGCTGTAATCAATAGAATCTTGTTACTACCTTTTAAGTCGTGGTTAAAGTGTATCCAGTAACGTTTGACAACAAAACTGAGTAGATAATTTAAAACTCCGCACAAGCAAAGTAAATAAATCATCCCTCGTCTAGAAATCACAAAATTTTTCTTTAAGAAGAAACTTGAAAAACTAATCAACAAGGCGTAAAAGATAATATATTTAATCGTTTCTACTAACTCAACATACTGACCTCGTTTTAAAAAATCTTTACCATAACCACTAATATAAAAGGCTACAAAGTGAAGAAAAAACAGGACGAATACTGTATTTAAAACAATATCAGTCTCTGAAATTGCAATCAATACATAAGCTATTAAACTAACAAGTATACTCTGCAAAACGGCCAGAGTTACATTATAGAACCCCCTTCTTTCCATACTGGTCTCCCTAACTTCATTTTATTTTTTTCCATAGGAACCATAGGCTCCATAAGAACCATATTTTTCACGTTGAATATCAAATTTATTGAGAACAACACCTAAAAATGGTTTTCCTGTTTGTTCTAACTGGCTTTTAGCTTTTTGTACTTCTCTTCGTTTTGCAACTCCTGCCTCTACAACTAAAATAGATGCATCGCATTTTTGTACAACAATAGCTGCATCGATTACAACTCCAATTGGTGCCGTATCAACAATAATATAGTCAAAATATTTACGTAAGGTTTCAATCATAATTTCAAAGTTATCACTTTGAAGAAGAGCTGTTGGATTAGGAGAAGCCACTCCTGACTCGATGACAAACAAATTGTCAACATTTGTCTCACAAAGCCCATTTGACAAATCCTGAGTTCCAGCTAAATAGTCTGTCAAACCTGTAATTCTTTCTCTTGACTTAAATACTCCAGACATAACTGAGTTCCGGATATCTGCATCAATCAAAAGAGTCTTATAGCCTGCACGCGCAAAAGCCCAAGCAATATTAGTAGAAGTTGTAGATTTCCCTTCACTAGGATCAACTGAGGTGACTGCAATAACTTTCAAGTTATTGCCGCTCAATTGTACATTTGTTCGTAAAGCATTATAATACTCTTCTGCTTTTTTTACAGAGTTAAGTTTCTGTTGTGATAATTCTAACTTTGCCATCTCTTCTCCCTTACTTTACTTTATCCAGATTTGGAATGACTCCAAGGAGTGAAATCTCCATAACATCTTCTATATCTTCTGGACGCTTTACTCGGTTATCAAATAGTTCAATTAATAGCACTACTACAATCACTAGACCTGCTCCAAGACCTACTCCAATCACAGTATTACGACGAATATTCGGTGATGATGGAGCATTTGCTGGACGTGCCTCTTCAAGAGTTGTTACATCTGAAACTCTGGTAACTGTAATAATTTTTTTGGCTGCAACTTCTCGTAAAGCATTTGCAATACGACTAGCCTCATCAGGTTTATAATCACTGACTGAAATAGATACGATACGCGTATCTACAGGAACTGTTACCTGAACCTTTTTAGCTAACGCTTTTGCATCGATAGTCAAACCAAGATCAGTAACTACCTTCTCTAGAACGTCTTGCGAGAGAATGATTTCACGATAGTCCTTAACCAAATATGTTCCAGCTTGTAAATCCTGATTTGTCAAGCCTGATTTGTCACTTTGGTTTCGATTAACCACATAAATTCGCGTCGTACTTCTATACACTGGTTTCATAATAAAACTACTGTATGCAAATGAAGCTCCTCCAATCACAATTGCTGCGAGAAGGATTACTAATTTCTTCACCCATAATGCCTTTAGCAACTGAACAACGTTCACTTCAATAATATCTTTTTCTTTCATACTTCCTCCTAAATTAATTGATCCATTATAATTTTTCTGGGATTTTCTACAAAAAGTTCTTTCGCTTTTTTCGCTCCATATTTCTTAGCAATGATATCGTATGCCTGTTCCATATATGGAGGTCTGCTGTCTAAATTGTGCATGTCACTTGCAATTACATGAACTAAATCACGTTCCAAAAAATACCGAGCTCTCTTTTTCATGAATTTATATTTTTCACCAAAGAACTTAGGTTTTAAAACATGATAACTATTTATCTGAGTATAGCACCCCATATCAATCAGTTCACGAACACGTTTTTCATTATTCTCTAAAGCATCATAACGTTCAATATGAGCAATTACTGGCGTGATTCCCAACATCAAAATATTGCTCAATCCCGTATGAATCTCACGATAGGGAGTATGCATGCTAAACTCAATCAAAGCATAACGACTATCATTAAGAGTAGGAATTGCTTTTTTTTCTAGCTTTTCAGAACATCCAGAGTATAGTATATCTCTGCTCCATAAGCAATGACTAAATCATCTGCTACTTCTTTTGCAATTTCACGAACCTTAATAAAATTTGTTGCAATTTTTTCTTCTGGAGTTTCAAACATCCCTTTTCGACGATGCGAAGTAGACACAATCATTCGAACTCCTTGATTGTAAGCTTCTCTTAAAAGTGCCTTGCTATCCTCTATTGACTTTGGTCCATCATCTACATCAAAAACGATATGCGAATGAATATCAATCATTTTATTTTCCTTCCATTACATCATTGATTGCAGCCTTGACCGACTCTAAACTGCTATCACTTATCTCCATCATGTAGAGATTACTCTCAGGCATGGCATAAGATGGTAAATCCATACGCCCGGTTCCCTTAAGATCTTGCGAATTGATCTTATAAGTTCCACCACTCTCAAGTTGAGCATTGACCAAGTTCATCATGGTTTCAAGCGGCATATTGGTTTGCACGGAATCTTGTAGCCCCTTAATAATACTGTCATAATTTTTCAAAGCTTCTGTCGAAGTTAGCTTTTGTAGAATAGCTACAATGACCTTTTGCTGATTGCGCCCACGATCTCGGTCTCCATCTGCCAAGGAATAGCGTTCACGTACAAATCCAAGAGCTTGCTCCGAATCAAGATGAACGTTCCCTACAGGATAGAACTTCCCATTTGTATGAGCGGTAAACTCTTGATCATTATAGACATCAACTCCGCCAAGGAGATCAATCAATTTCAAGAAAGAAGTGAAATTCAAACGAGAGTAATAGTTCAAGTCAATACCGTAAAGATTTTCCAGTGTATGAATCGAGCATCTACACCATAAATCCCTGCATGGGTCAACTTATCTTTTTGGTTGTTGCCCCCATCTGCAATTGGAACATAGGAATCACGAGGTGTCGTTGTCAAGAGAATCTTTTTAGTTTCGCGATTAACTGTCATAATGATATTGACATCCGAACGAGAAACCGAACTGATAGGACCGTAAGTATCAATTCCACTGATATAAACGTTGAAACTGTTACCTTTGACATCTTTTGGAGTTTCAACCGTCTTGGTTAATTCTTTGGTATAAATTTTCTTAATTTTTGAAGCATAGTCAGGATATTCTGATTCGATAATATTTTCAAAGACACTGTTTAGAATGATTGCCTTTGTATCACCGGCTAGCAAGCTCTTATAGGCCGCAAGATAAGAACTACTTTCTTCGACTGATAGTTCCTTATTTTGACTAGCTTTCAGATCATTCATCAACTGTTGGATATTATCCTTATCCGTCCCAGTAGGCCCCATAACACTAGATAATTGGGCAACATTATTGATATCGCTATCCTTTAAAACTACAACACTGAGAGAATACTCTGAATAATTTGAAGTTGCATTAATATGACTTGTAAATCCTACAAATTGTTGCAGAGCAAATACAGAAACTGAACTCACTAACACAGCAAGTGTTAAAAAGAAAATCGTGAACTTTTCTGCTTTTTTATAGATTATTAGTAGTGTAGCACTGACAGCAACTATCAAGGCAAATACTGCGACTACTATATTAACGTGCCTGAAAGCAAGTATATTGTACTTAAAGATTAAGAACAACAAAAAACCGACTAACAATAAATAGATAGTCAACAAAACCATATTAACACTTCGCTTCACTTTCTGTGAACGTGATTTTTTAAAACGTCTACTCATGATTAACACCTATACATTTAATGCTACTATTATATCACTTTTTTACGATAAATTCTACATCTAGCCAGTTTATAAACCTCCTTCAATATAGACGTAACTTCTCAAAGTAACTTCCAGCTCTCTCCCAAAACTGGAAGTTAGTCTCAGACGACGAATTATGCTAGAATTAAGCCTGAGACTTTTCGTGAGGAGGCACCTCATGACGAAAAAAACAAAAAAACATCTCACTCTAGAAGACCGTATTGACATCCAAACTGGAATCAGCCAACAGGAGACTTTCCGTTCCATCGCTGAGAAGATGGGAAAAGACCCGTCAACGATTTCAAAGGAAATCAAGCGCAATCGCATCATTCATCCAACATCCGTCAAATCTGATTGCACGGATTGCCCTCTTCTCAAAAAAGCTCCTTATGTCTGTAACAACTGTCCAAAAAAGAGGACGGATTGTGGGTTTAACCGCTATCTTTACTACGCGAAAAAGGCACAGGAACAGTACGAGACTATGTTGAGGGAGTCCAGAGAGGGCATTCCCCTAAACAAGGAAAGTTTTTATCAGATGGACAAGGTCTTAACCCTAGGCATCCAGAAGAAACAAAGCATCTACCATATCATTCAGACACATAACCTACCTGTGTCGAAAGCTACGGTGTATCGGCATGCCAAGCTGGGATATCTGACAGCCAAGCCCATTGATTTTCCTCGGATGGTCACGTTCAAGGAACGCAGAAAATCCAGAAAAGTAGCTATTCCCAAAGAGCTAAAAATTGGGCGAACCTACCAAGATTTCCAAGAGTTACGAGAAACAGATGATTTCTTCAAATGGTTGGAAATGGACACGGTCATCGGCAGACCTGGTGGAAAGCTACTGCTCACCTTCAACGTTTCCTTCTGCAATTTCCTCTTCGCCTTGCTTTTGGACAACAAGACTGCTCTGGAGGTCGCCACTAAATTCGCAGCTTTGAAAGAAAGAGTCATGGACGGAGGGGTTGCGTTCCATCAGCTGTTCCCTGTCATTCTAACGGACAACGGCTCTGAGTTCTCCTATGTGGAGGAGCTTGAGAGAGACATTGATGGGAAGTCTCACCTCTACTTCTGCGACCCTAGCCGTCCTGACCAGAAGGGGCGGATTGAGAAGAACCATACGGTTTTGCGAGCCATTCTGCCCAAGGGCACTTCCTTTGACCAGCTGACTCAGAAAGACGTCAATCTAGTCATTTCCCATGTCAATTCCTTGAAACGAGAAGAGTTTCAAGGAAAATCTGCTTACGACGTCTTCACCTTCACCTTTGGCGAGGACATCGCCGCTCTTCTGGGTTGCCAATTTGTCAAACCAGAAGACACACACTTATCACCTGATTTATTGAAATAAAGGGAATTTTCCACTCTAACTACACATCTTATCACCATCGAAAAGTCTCAAACTAAACGCTAGCAACTGGAAGTTACTCTAAGACGACTCTGTTTTAGGGCTATTTGTCGTGCACTTTTTTCTGTGTCTTTTCGCTTTTGAACCCTTATATATCAAGAAAAAGAAAACCAGCGGAAGTTAGTCTAATACGGATTTCCACTAATTTCACGCGTTTTTCTCATACTAAAAGCTAGGTTGGGGGAAACTGGAAGTTAGTTTTAGAAGTTACCCCTTCAATATAGATTATTTGAACCTCATAAATACTGATACTTCTCTTCAAAGCATACCAGTACAACCGTATCATAGTTATATGTTACCGTAGACAATCTCAAAACAAGTCTTTGAGATTCTGTGTATATCTTCCTAGTTGCTCTTTGATTTCCATTGAGTATTAAACCCTCAAAATTAATACAGTATTTCATTTACCATTCAACATAACTAGACAACTACTAGCCCGTACAGCTAAAAACAGTCCCTATTAAGATGGCTTTATAAAAACCATCCAATAGAACTGCT
>BNJS01001152.1_pt1 | contig 162932 bp, 151 predicted proteins | sample 8540461 | NCBI WGS metagenome assembly BNJS01 (sample SAMD00202454, study PRJDB9452) | human saliva metagenome | isolation source: human saliva | place: Japan | reverse complement strand
GATTTTTGGATTCTTTCCATAGAGATAGTCTCCGAGGATTGGCAACCATGAGATGAGAAAATCTGATCTGATATTCTCCCGGTAAAATCTGGAGAAAACCCAATCCTTCCATCAGGTCATTTTTGGACTTGTGTGATTCAGAGCTTATTTTGAGGATTAGGACCTTTGACTTTGACGATTTCTGGAGATCGTGAAGGGCAGTTGAGCGCTGATTTTATCTCAGTGTACATCTGCCCTCAGGGGTGTCCTCGCACAGAGCCTCCTTATCGCTTCCTTCAGTGGCACTCTTAGCTTTGGATTCCAGAGCTCAGATTCTTGATTTTCTCTTGAAAAGAGTTTTTGAAATGCTGGAGTCAGGCTTCAGCCTTTGCACACCTCACAAGTCATCGGTAGTCCCTTGTCCAAACGATGCAAAAGCCCAGCCCCGATAAAATTTCCAATGCTTGCAGCTCCTTTGTAGTGGTGATAGAGAAAACCAACTACGCTTACTTTACCAACATCCCGCAATGTCGTTAGGGTGCGACAAAACTCCTTTGGGCTTGATAGCAGCGGGTGATAGTCAGTAGTTTCCTTTGAGAATCGGAATAATCACACTCGGAGCTTCTTCAAGAAGAACTGGAGAAAAGATATCTCCAAATCATCAATCATTACCTGATCTCACTGGTTTGAGTTTGAGTGATGCTGCTTTACTATTGGACGAGAATTCCATCCCTAGACAAGATGATGATTCTCGAATAAGGAAATTGTTTTTGTTAGCCAGGTATCAAGTTCTTTCCGTCGCTCACTCAAAGATAAGCTCATACATCCACAGCACTTATCTGATCAAAAATAGCTCTCTCCATTGCAAGGGTCCTTTATGAGGCAAAATCAAGGGAACTGTCTCTCCTTAAGCACTAAATCTCAAGACTCTTTATGAGATACCTCAGAGTTCATCTGAGGCGGAGTATTTACTCACAGGTACTATTCAGTTTTGTCTCGCTTGTTCTGAAAGTTCAAGATAGAGTTTGAGAATGCAATCTGTCGCATAGCAGAGGTCCAGATAAATCCTACAATGAGAGCAGAGTAGTCCTGCACAAATATTCCAGAGAAGAAAGTAGGTGAAATTTTATTAAATCCCAAAAATGATTTTCAGTAATCTTCCATGAGTATTTGAATCCTTCTGATTATTCCTAAATTTTATCTGCAATGCATCGATTTGCTAAAGGAAAACCTGATTGACATAGAACAAAAAGCAGCCATTGTCTCCAATGATCGCTAAGGTACATTGCCGTAGAACTCGCGGCCAATTCCCTAATCTCAGTATTTATTGCTTATGCAAGCACAGCTCAAAAGCAAGACTAATCCGCTAGAATAATGCTAACAAGGAGTTGTGCTCCAATCATCTGTTAGTTTCTTTTTCTTTTGATCATAGTCCAGAATTCTAAACCTCGATCTTCTCGCCCAGCCAAGGATTAGCGACAAACACATTGTTGTTACGCTAGCTCTGCACCTCTTTGGAGATCCAGCTTTATTATCTTTTGTTATTTCCTGGCCCATCCGGAGAATATCAGTTCCAACACCCGCTCCAACTCCTAAAAGAAAGCCAGCAAATCCAAGCCAATCCGATCAAAACTATGGTTCCTCCTTCATTTTGTTCGGAGACATTTCGTCCAAGTGACGTAAGCTCTTGAAGATTCATTTTTCGATTGTTTTGGCAGGAGCATAGAAGTTGTATATATAACAGTTTGAGTATATCATAGACGATAAGATACTTATTCTAGGTAGCAAGATGCCTCGATAAAAACCTAGTCTCCGAAAAGACCTAGGTGTGCTGTAACACACTCGTCATGTGTTCAAGAAAGATATACAGCTCGAACACTTTTAGCATAAACATCTTCTCATCAAATGTCAAGAGAATATAGAAAAAGCAAACAATGGCAAGCTGTAGCAAAAACTGACCTTTTCTCAGAATCAGCTACACTTTTATCTATTTTGCTTAGTTTACTCCCTCCAGTAAGGGTATTTCAATGTAACAGTATTCTCCAACTTCTGTGAAGTGGCACTTGAATTTCCATTCCAAGTTTCTAATCGTTGCTGGCTTTGTCTCGATTGAGCTTCACTTTCCTTTGGATACCAGGAACAGTCTCAGTAATTACATAAGAGATTGTAGAAGGAAGAATTACATTAATTACATGGTCCCTTTATAGACTTTGAATATATACATCAAGACTATCTTTGAGATATCCGTAATATCCTCAATCGTATCTGCTGGGATGTCATGGATTTCTCCAGTATCATTTTCCAATGAGTGAGCATCTCCACTATTGTAGAGGTATACCGCATTTTTGAGTAGCAATATCTGTTGATCCATTGTTGTCCCTGATCTCTAACTGTGTAATGTTTCTTTTGCACTCCGTTTGTAAGAAGGTTTTCTTTACCTTGTAAGTATAAGATCCTCTGTCTTTGTTGCATCTCGCATAAAAGAGAGGTCAAGAACCTTAAAGAGCTGCGTCCATCCATTTTCGAGTACAGTTCTTTTACTTCTGCAGCATCACTTTTACCATTGAAAATTCTATTAATCAAAATTTAAAAAGTCACCATTAGGACTACTGACTGAACAAGATTTTCAAGTCAGAATTTTATTTCAACAATCTCTACCCACGAAAAGAGATCCAATATTCATATATTTATTAGTATATTGACTTTCATATATGTATTAGATGCTAATGTAAAGAATCAAAAAGGGCTCTTTTACTAAATAAAAATCAGAAATATTCAATAACTCAACTCTAAATTTTCCATAAACAAATGAAGCAGCTTTTAGACAAGGACAGTAAAAGAGCTTAACTATCAGTAAGGAGAGCAAGCATGATGAATGCAAGTGGAGGTGTAGTCTTCAGAGTTTTCAAACCAAAGCGCTGCTTGAAAAGAATCCAACTCTGACACAGCTTTATGTGTGCATGAGCTCATTATTCATATTTGCCGCTCCTGTATCTGTTCGAGGAGGCAAGGACAAGACTCTTTTCCTGGTAGAGGGAGGCACTGAGGCACGCATAGCGTTCTGTCCTATGCCATGGTCATAGCATATTCTCATGCCACGTTAAGAGATCATGCGTCTATACTCATGAGTGATGGAGCTTGGAGGCGATTGCCATGGTCAAGCATATTCCTATCGTATGGTTAAGGGGCTCGTATTCCTATGGCATGATTATGGATCGTATTCCTTGGTACAAACACCATTAGCTTCGAGCTAAATTACTCTTAGTATTTCTAACAGTAAATCCTCCTTGGGAGTCTCTAGATTTTTATTTTATATAAATTTTTCTATTTTGTAATTTATAGTGTGTACTCCAAAACTCAGAATCTTCTATATTTTAAGTGAGTCTCTTTGAATATTTGCATGCTCTCAGCTTTTCTCGTGGAAGGTTCCTTCCCAAAGTGCCCATAACAAGCGGTTTGTTGATAGATTGGTCTTTCGAGGATTGAGTGAAGTTATTAATGCCTTGAGGACTGAGATCAAAAATGCTTTTAAAATAGTTTCAGAAAGCTGACTGAGATCACATTTCGCAGTTCCAAAGCTCGATAAAAATACTTATTGGCTGCGCAACTCCTATCGCATAGCTGATCTGAATCTCACATTTTCACAGAGGCCGCTTGCAACGATGTTTTTGCTAGATATCTTGCCATGTAGGCTCAACTTCGTCAACTTTTGTTGGATCCTTCCCAGAGAATGCTCCACCTCCATGTTCGTTCATTCCACCATAGGTGTCAACGATAATTTTTCTTCCTGTGAGTCCTGTATCTCCACTTGGTCATCAGATATGAAAAATCCCAGTTGGATTGATATAGGTTTTGTTTGCTCCGTATCTAGTTCTCGCAAATAGGTTCGATAACCTCTTTTTGATTTGCTTCTGAAGTTCTGGCAAGAGAAATTTCTGCTGAGTTGAGAGGAGATAACAATCGTATCTATGTGGGAAATTTGCTCCATCTTCGATACAAACGTAACTTGAGTCTTACCATCAGGGCCAAGTTGAGGAATAACTCAGTTTTTCTGACTGCTCTGAGTTGATGGGCAAGTTTGTGTGCTAGATCAATGCTCATTGGCAAAAAGCCGCTTTGTCCCGTTGCTTCTGCATATCCAAACATACCCTGATCTCCTGTCCTCAACTATCAACCCGATTGCAATATTCGAGACTGAGTTTGAATTATATATCCACTCAGCTTCATCTGGATTAAAGCCGCTATCTCGACTATCATATCAGATCTGAGTAATCACTGTTTGGCAATGGCCTTGTAATCCACAAGAGCAGTAGTTGTGATCTCTCCTGCGATTATCAAATGTTTTTCCGCTACAAGTACTTCATAGGTTACCTTGCATTTTTGTCTTGTGCAAGGCAAGCATCTAGATAGCATCTGAGATTTGATCACAAATCTTGTCTGGATGCCCACTCGTTACGGATTCACTGGTCAAAAATTGTTTCATCTTTAAAGAGAACAAAAGTCTGATCAATACCAAGATCCAAACCTTTATTCTCTGAGTAAAGACATCTCTTCCCATAGCTAGGAAAGTTTTGTCATCAGATTTTTGGTGGTATCTTTCCTGTAAGCGGTAGGATGGAGCACCTTAACGATTGTCAGGTTGCTGGGATATACAAACGAGCCTTTGCCCTTTATCCTCTCCTTGATATTTTTCATTCCAGATGATACTTGTTTAATTTTTGTACAGGATTCCTCTTAACGATTTACTTGATTTGGAATCTGATCCCAAACAAAGCAGCACCCAGCATAGGCCTTCTGCATAATTTCAGGCTCTGATGAAAGTGTTAGATCCTGATTCATAAGAACTCAGATGAAATCAGATTTCACTTACCCAAAACATCAGCCAACCCACTCCGGCCGCTTATCTGAGATTAGCCTGAGGAGTTTGTATTGATTCGATCGGTTTTGAAAGAATTATCACTGATCAGTGATAATGATAAATAATTGAAGCTACAAGAAAGACCAGCTGCCCTGCTCCTGCGAACATCTTGATGGATCAGATTTTTCCGTTAATTACTGATGTCCGCAAGAATGACGATACTGTTCCAGTTGATCATCATGAAAAACTGGGCATATGAGTCTTTTAGCTCATCTTCGATATAAGCAATTTAGCCGAAAATATCTTCAAGATTGAACCTCTCCGAGTTGGTGCAATATTTTCGATCGATTTGACACCTAGCCTGGACCTTTGAGTTTTAAGACAAAGAGGAATCGCATCTACACCCAAACTTTTAGAATAGCTCACTCCATTACCGCAACCAGCAAGTCCTCGAGCATTTCAAGTCCAAGCACTGGGTGTTCCATCACAACTGGCTAAAGGATAGTCTCTCCCTTTCGAGGCTAATCACAGGCTGATCAGCCTGTTTGCTTTCTAAACACAGGTTGTGCACCACCAGGACTATAATGGCAGACGTATCATCTCTCGCCTCAAGATTGAACACGAGATGAAACCTGAACTTACCAGCATATTTTTGTGCTCAATGAGTGAGCTTCTACATTGAATTTGTTGACACACTCATCTTGTATAATGAAATTTAAAAACCCAAGGAATCTTAATAAAAGACTCTCGAAAATGATATTTTTGAATAGGCTCATTTCGCAATATTTACATTTGTATTTATATATTAAATATCTCATACTATACAAAATGTAAAGTATGAGAAAAGAACAACACACTCGCCCTGAGCGATTTCCTATCTTATTTTGTCAGGCACTGCCAATTATCGCAATATCAGTATCTGCTAATGTAGTCTTGTTTCGCATCAAGCATGGAACTCTTCTTAATCTTGCTTTTGGAAGTCGATCTCAACTACAGTTATCACTGTTCTCCTTAGTCCTATATGGAGTAAAACGAGAACATGATCAGAAACAAGTCATCGACTCTGGTCCTTCCGATGATCTCCATCTGGAATTGGCTGCACTGGATGGTATGAACATAATATTGTGCTTTTCATCAAGAAAAACACTTGATATCTGCTGAGCTATGTGGTGTATTATCTTTTACTTGCACCTTTGCAAAGAGATCATCTCAGTGCGGCTTTGGCAAGAAGCCACTCCAGTGCTGCCCTCCTTCCGAAAGAAAAAGGAGCTGAAACTCAGCCTCCTCTTCTAATAAAAGAAATACTCAGTGTATCTTTAAGCTGATTTCCATATTTTGAAAAGTACTCTCAACTCTTGCTGAATCTCCCAGTGCAAAAGCGAAAGCATATATATCTAAGACACCCATCTTGGAGGAGATGAACACGGTCTTTATCGATGAGATCTTGAATTTCCTTGAGGTAGCAGTAAGATCAGTTTCATTTTGATTAATCCAGCCATGCGGTCTTTGTAAATCCTAGTATAAAGTCTCTAAACTGAACGATTAGTTTTACCACTACATCAACAAAATCAGAACTGAAACGAATGAAGAATACTCCTCCGTACTGAGCAGTTTGTTCACTTCGTATGCAGGCCACAGCAAAGAGAGCATCACAAGTTTGTGAAATTTCTATCCAAAAAGTGGAGACACCTTTTAGCAATAGAAGCTTGATGCAGAGAGGCCTTTAAGTTCGTTCATTTGATCATATGTGAAAGAGCTAAAATATCCGCATAACGGTTGCTAACCTCCCAAGAAATCACATTTCATTGACAATTAATTTTAACAAAACACAAAAGCATCAGACCACCTAAGTCAGATTTTTCTGCCATTTTGATGTCTTTATGATACAGTATTTTAATAAAGAGAAGAGAGAGCTAATAACTAGATTCTCAAAAGTAAAACCAAATATAGTCAAAATACAGCTTAACTCCTTGGTAGCTCCTCTACAAAGATTTGCAAGAAATGCTCCCAAACTGGCTGGATCAATTTTGGACCAATCCAGAATCCTGTTGACGAACCAGGCTCCAAAGATCAGAATTAGATCTGCATTTGCTTAAAATCTCCTGGATTGTAAATTAATGAGGCAATAAATCTGATGATATTCTAGAAAATCTATTTCAGATATTAAGTTCTCAAAAGTTCACGATAAAGGCTTTTCATAATTTGCAACAGGCAAAAGCGGAAGGAATCTAAGTCCCACTTTTGTAGCCTCTGGAAATTAGATGTTTTAATCCTGCGTCACTGCACTTAAAGGAGCAGTCCCCTTTTCATATTTACGAATAATCTCCTCAGGATTAAAACGAAAATGAAAACTCAGTATTTTGAGGTATTTTTCCCTCATTTGCAGAAAAATTGAATTAATGACTCGACTTTTCGTTCTTTGTCTCCATCAAGACTCAATCAAACTGCTCAGGAATAAAAGTCTGATTAAACTCTGTAAGCATATCGATTCCTTGAATATCACTATAATTACTCGCATAAAAGCTACAATCTGTCCCTGATATCCTCTGTTCTCAAGGAAAGGATCTGATTTTTTTGATTTTTCTTTTATCTCATCATACTGACAAAAATAACACTATGCTGAGTCTTTGAAATTTGCCTTTGAGATAACAATACCACAATCAAAGACACACTAAGACTTGTTTTAAAGAAAAATGATTTTCCTGGTCGTCCGTAGTTTTCTGGAACAGGAAGTATGGAATATGATCTTGAGTAGCAAGAATAATTGCAGGAGCAAGGCGTTGATTGCCAATATTTTTATCAAAAATATTTTTGTAATGGTCAACTCCAGGACCTGCGCTCAAGGGAATTTACTAAGAATCCTCTGCGTCAAGGGAAAGGGCTTTGCCTTGGTCTCTCACATAAATCAGCATGAGCTAAGAAACTATTAAAAACCGACTAGCCGTAGTAATACCTATCATCTCTCCCTAAGGAAAGGTGGGTAGCTCCTCACTATCTTGGAGATAGGATTTTTACTCCCATGAAATAAGTCGAGAATTTTTGATAAGCGGTTTCACTGCGAGAAAGTCAGCCTTCAATCTTTTTATAGTTTTTGCCAAAGAATGTCAAATAAAATATACGAGGAACAGATTCCAGCAACAAAAATCGTTAAGAGGAATTTTTCCTTGCAAAAATTAAGCATATCATCTGGAATGAAAAATATCAAGAGAGGATAAAAGAGACAAGGCTCGTTTGTATATCCCAGCAACCTGACAATCGTTAAGGTGCTCCATCCCTACCCTTTTGGGAAAGATATGACAAAAATCTGATTTTTGACAAAAACTTTCCTAGCTATGGGAAAGATGTCTTTACTCAGAGAATAAGGTTGGATCTTTGATATTGATCAGACTTTTTATTCTTTTTCTTTAAGATGAAACAATTTTCTTTGACCAGTGAATCCGTAACGAGTGGCATATCCAGACAAGATTTGTGATCAAATCTCAGATGCTATCCTAGATGCTTGCCTTGCACAAGACAAAAATGCAAGAGTAGCTAGAAGTACTTATTAGCGGAAAAACATTTGATAATCGCAGGAGAGATCACAACTACTGCTCTTGTGGATTACAAGGCCATTGCCAAACAAGTGATTACTCAGATCTGATATGATAGTCGAGATAGCGGCTTTTAATCCAGATGAAGCTGAAATTGAATGTATACTCAAACTCAGTCTCCAGATATTGCAATCGGAGTTGATAGTTGAGAGCAGGAGATCAGGGAATTATGTTTGGATATGCAAGCAACGAGACAAGCAGCTTTTACCAATGAGCATTGATCTAGCACACAAACTTGCCCATCAACTCGAAACAGTCAGAAAAAACTGAGTTATTCTCAACTTGGCCCTGATGGTAAGACTCAAGTTACGATTTGTAATGAAGATGGGCAAATTTCCCATTATAGATACGATTGTTATCTCCTCTCAACACTCAGCAGAAATTTCTCTTGCAGAACTTCAGAAGCAAATCAAAAAGAGGTTATCGAACCCTATTTTAAGCTGAGAACCAATTACGGAGCAAAACAAAACCTATATCAATCCAACTGGGATTTTCCTATCTGATGACCAAGTGGAGATACAGGACTCACAGGAAGAAAAATTATCGTTGACACCTATGGTGGAATGAGCAGACATGGAGGTGGAGCATTCTCTGGAAGGATCCAACAAAAGTTGACAGAAGTTGAGCCTACATGCAAGATATCTAGCAAAAACATCGTTGCAAGCGGCCTCTGTGAGAAATGTGAGATTCAGATCAGCTACAAGGACAGGAGTTGCGCAGCTAATCAAGTATTTTTATCGAAGCTGGAACTGCGAAATGATCTCAGTCAGCTTTCTGAAAACTATTTTAAAGCATTTTTGATCTCAGTCCCAAGGCATTATTAACTTCCTCAATCTCAAAAGACTCAATCTATCAACAAACTGCTTGTTATGGGCACTTTGGGGAAAGAGGACCTTCCACTGAGAAAAGCTAGAGAGCATACAAATATTCAAAGAACTCTTAAAATAAAAAGAAGATTCTAGATTTTGATACAATCTATAAATTACAAAAATAGAAAAATTTATATAAAAATAAAAATCCTAGAGACTCCTAAGGAGATTTACCTCCTTTTAGAATACTAAGGATTTTTAATTTAGCTTAAGAAGCTAATGGTGTTTGTACCAAGGAATACGATCCTTTAATCATGCCATAGGAATACGACCCTCAACCATACGATAGGAATATGCGCCCCTGACCATGGCAACGCCTCAGCTCCACTCACTCATGGTATAGGCACATGATCTCTAACCATGGCATAGAATATGCCCCTGACCATGCGGCATAGACAGAACCCCCTTGCATTTAGCAAGTGCCTCAGCCCCCACCCAGGAAAAAGAGTCTGTCCCCTTGCCTCCTCGAACAGATACAGGAGCGTAAAATATGAATAATGAGCACATCACAACCAAAAGCTTTAGCCTTAAGAGTTGGATTCTTTTCACAACGCTTTGGTTGAAAAACTCCTGAAGAACACCTCCACTTGCATTCATCAAAAATGCTTGCTCTCCTTTGATAGTAAGCTCTTTACTGTCCTTTCTTTAAGCTGCTTCATTGTTTTATGGAAAAATTTAGAGTTAGTTATTGAATATTTCTGATTTTTATTTAGTAAAGAGCCTTTTGATTCTTTACATTAGCATCTATACATATATGAAAGTCAATATATAATAAATATATGAATATTGGATCTATTTTCGTAGGTAGAGATTATTTAAGAAATAAAAATTCTGACTTGAAAAATCTTGTTCAAATCAGTAGTCTAATGAGTGACTTTTTAAATTTTGATTAATAGAACAATGGTAAAATTGATGCTGCAGAAGCAAAAAGGGAACTGTACTGAAATGGATGGACAGCTCTTTGGTTCTTGACCTCTCTTTTATGCAGATGCAACAAAGACAAGGATCTTATACTTATAAGGCAAGAAACCTTCTTACAAACGGAGTGCAAAACATTACTGTTAAGTCAGGGACAACAATGGATCAAGCAGATATTGCTACTAAAATGCGGTATACCTCACAATAGTGAGATACTTACTCATTTATGGAAAATGATACTGAGAAATCCATGACATCCCAGCAGATACAATTGAGGATAATATACAGGATATCTCAAAGATAATCTTGATGTATATATTCAAATCTATAAAGGAATGTAATTAATGTAATTCTTCCTTCTACAATCTCTTTCATGTAATTACTGAGACTGTTCCTGGTATCAAAGGAAATAGAGCCCAATCAGGACAAAGCCAGCAACGATTGAAACTGGAATGGAAATTCAAGTACCACTTCACAAAGAAGTTGGAGATACTGTTACATTGAATACCCTTACTGGAGGAGTAAACTGAGCTAAAAATAGATAAAGAATGAAAAACTGATTCTGAGAAAAGGTCAGTTTTTACAACTTTTGCCATTGTTTGCTCTATATTCTCTGACATTTGATAGAAAGATGTTTATACTAAAAATTGTTCGAGCTGTATATCTTTCTTGAACACATGAAACAGTATATATACAAAGCACACCCTCAGTCTTTTTTCGGAGACTAGGTTTTTATCGAGGCATCTTGCTACTAGAATAAGTATCTTATCGTCTATGATATACTCAAACTTTTATTTATATACAACTATATACCATGCAAAAACAATCGAAAAATGAATCTTCAAGAGCTTAAATCACTTGGACGAGAAATGTCTCGAACAAAATGAAAGGGAGGAACTATAGTTTTTGATCGGATTGGCCCTGGATTTGCTGGGTTTCTTTTAGGAGTTGAGCAGGTGTTGGAACTGATATTCTCGGATGGGACCCTCAGAAATAACAAAAAGATAATGAAACTGGATCTCAAGAGGTGCAGAGCTAGTAATAACAGCAATGTTTGTCCCACTAATCCTTGATGAGCGAAAAAGAAGATCGAGGTTTTAGGGAATTCTGGACTATGATCAAAAGAAAAGAAACTAACAAGATTATAGGAGCACAACCCTTGTTAGCATTATTCTAGTGAGATTAGTCTTGCTTTGAGCTATGCTTGCATGAGCAATAAATACTGAGATTGGGAGTGGCCAGGTAGTTCTACGGCAATAATTTACATAGGACTCATTGGAATAGTGCTTTTTGTTCTATTATCAATCAGGGTTTTTCCTTTGTAAATCAAGCCATTGCAGATAAAAATTTAGAATAATCTGAAGGATTCAAATACTCATGGAAGATTACTGAAAATCATTTTTGGGATCTAATAAAATTTCACCTCACTTTTCTTCTGGAATATTTTGGGACCACTCTGCCTCATTGTAGGATTTATCTGGACCCTCTGCTATATGGACAGATTGCATTCTCAAAACTCTATCTTTGAACTTTTCAGAACAAGCAGACAAAACTGAATAATACCTTTGAGTAACACTGCCTCAGATGAACTCTGAGGTTTCTTTTTATAAAAGAGTCTTGAGATTTAATTTCTATGAGAGACAGTTCCCTGATTTTCTCTAAAGGACCCTTACAATGGAGAGAAAAGCTATTTTTGATCAGATTTTTAGTACTTTTTTGTTTTTGGATGTATGAGCTTATCTTTGAGTGAGCGACGGAAAGACTTGATACCTGGCTAACAAAAACAATTTCCTTTATTCGAGGAATTTTTCATCATATCTTGTCTAGGATGGAAACTCTCGTCAATAGTAAAAGCAGCAAAAAATCACCTCAAACTCAAACCGTGAGATCAGGTAATGATTGATGATTTGGAGAGATATCTTTCTCCAGTTCTTCTTGAAGAAGCTCCGAAATATTGATATTCCGATTCTCAAGGAAACTACAGACTATCTTGTAATTAATAAGCCCAAAGGAGTTTTTGTCGCACCCTCAACAGCATTTGGGATGTTGAAGCCAAGCGTAGCTGGTTTTCTATCACCACTACAAGGAGCTACCAAGCATTGGAAATTTTATCAGGGCTGGGCTTTGCATCGTTTGGACAAGGATACTGATGAGCTTATGATTATTGCAAAACTGAAGCCTGACTCAGCATTTTCAAAAACTCTTTCAAGAAAAATCAGAATCTGAAACTCTGAATCCAAAGCTAAAGTGCCACTGAAGAAGGACATAGAGCTCCATGCGAGATTACCCCTGAGGGGCAGATCTTTTTAGATAAAAATCAGCGCTCAACTGCCCTTCACGATCTCAGAAATCGTCAAAAGCAAAAAGTCCCTAATCCTCAAAAATAAGCTCTGAATCACACAACCAAAAAGTAGAAAAACCTGATGGAAGGATCTCAGGTTTTTTCCAGATTTCTTTACCGAGAACTCATCAGATCAGATACCACCTCCTCATCTCATGGACTGCCAACCTCGGAGACTATCTCTATGGGAAAGAATCCAAAGAACCCATGCAAACTCACCGCATATCAACTGGAGTTTGAAGATCAGATGGAGAGATAATAAAGGTAGTAGTCTAGAGAAATCACTATCGATAAACCTGTACAGTTAACTCCTCTTGCATGAGCATCATCTTGCCATTTTTTGCAAGATAGCTTTTCCTTCAGATCAGATTTTATTCTTTGGCAATTTTATCGTTACCCTCTTCAGCTCCATCTGAGCCAGCGCTTTGCTCACCTCATTTCCACACATTATCTCTCCAAAATTTATCGTTACCTCTTCAACTTCATCTGAGCAAGTGCTTTTGCTCACTCATCTCCAATCTTATTATGCCACAAATCTGTATTACTCCATGTTGCACTCCATCTGAGCCAGTGCTCTTTGCTCACCATTCCAAATATTATTATACCACAAATCTAGCTCTACTCCAGGTTGTACTCATCTGAGCCAGTGCTTTTTGCTCACTCTACGCCAATCTTATTCATCCCTCAATTTAAACGACACCCTCTTTTCAACTCATCTGAGCGAGTGCTTTTGCACCCGCATCTCCAATATTATTCTCATCCAAATTAGCTTTTGACACCTGGTTTCAACTCATATGAGCAAACGCTCTTCACCACTTGATCCCAACGTTATTCCTTCCAAAATTAAAAAGTTACCCCAGGTTTCAACTTCATCTGAGCCAGCGCTTCTGCTCACCATCTCCAATCTTATTCTTCCAAATTAAAAGTTACCTATGGTTTCAACTCCATCTGAGCCAGCCTTGCTCACTCATCTCCAATATTATTCCTTCCAAATTAAAAAGTTACCCCAGGTTTCACTCCATCTGAGCCAGCGCTTTGCTCACTTATCTCCAATACTTTTCCTCATTCCAAATCAAGGGATTTCCCTAGGCTTCAAGTCTCTTGCTAGAGAGTCCACTTCTTCTGTTTCAACATCATCATCCTAGTTAGCTCCCTCTTTCTATAGGTGAGGCTGCACTGTGATAGAGAATTAAGTCCTCAGAAACTCTTCTTCGAACTTTGCTGGGCATCTGGAGAAAATCAGCATAACCAATTGCTTCTACTCTCCTGCATTCTGCCCAAGCCATTCGGCTTCCATTGATTATAAGCAATGAGATTTTGCACAAAATGCCTCTCCCTGCTTTTCACCAAAAGTTTTGTTTTGCTTTTTCACTCTTTTCTTCAAAGAGTCTCAGAACATCAATACTCAACAATACAATTTTTCAATTTTCAGCTAAAGGGCCTTTTAGGAGTTCCACTTTCTTGGGGACCAAGAATATCTAATTTTCTTCATAATATTTATCCATATTAATTAAAATTTCTTTTTACAATGACTTACCCTTTCTATGATAATCTACCCATCACTTGTTCAGAATATCTTTTAGAGCTAGCTTGATAGAGAATCAAGTCTCTCAAAAAACTCTTAAGTAAACATCTACTGAGAAAGTGTTAAAACTTCCAGAATCGGAGATAAAGAAAGATTGTTAAGATTGTATCATTTTATACTTCTATTGTCAATATATTCTTCTATCAGGGAAACCTGATGAAGTTGATTCAGTTTTTCTCCAGATTTTTACGGGGAGGACCCATCAAATCAGATAATTTAAGCAGCAAGAGTCTTTTGATGTAAAAATAACTTTCACTCTTCATCAGCCAATCGCATTTTCTTGAAGTTTTTCAATTCTTTTCTTGCAACTTCAACCCAGGCTTTATCTTTTTGATCCGCAAATTGAATAAAATTTTGATAGCGTGAATCGCCTCAGGATATAGCTTTCACCTTCCTAAGTTATAATAAGCCTTTGCACTAATTTGGATCTAGTCCAATTGCTTTTTGATAACAGTCAATTGCATCCTCATATTTTTCTAAAGCAGATAAGTCGCTACAAATTATTATACGCATGTATATAATTTTGATCTCAATTCAATTGCTTTTTGATAACAATCGATCGCTTCTCATATTTTTCTAAAAGCAGATAAAGTATTTCCTAGATTATTATAAGCCAGTGCACAATTTAGATCTAATTCAATTGCTGATAACAATCGATCGCTTCCTCATATTTTTCTAAAGCAGATAAAAGTCATGCTGCCAACCCTACTATAAAAACTTTGCATTATTTTCTTGAATTTGAGAGATTTTTGTACTCCGCCATCAGAGAAGCTGTGATTATCATAGAAAGAACTTCCTTGATTACTATGAATCAGATCTATGAAAAAGCTCGTTTCAGGACCAGAAACATAAACAAGCATCTGACCCATAATATGTGAATAGGGATTCCAATTTAATACTAAAACACCTTCTCTTGGAGTTTTATTCGTTCTTGCTTATTCTCAACTATCTCTGGAGTAATTTCTGTATACTCGCTTTGTCTTTGCAGTTCAAGAGGTAAAATCTTGTCGGTACCATTTACCATCTGAAGTAATGAGAATCGTACTTGCATGGTCAGGTAAGTCAACAGCAAGATATGAGATATCCAACTCTTCTAGAAAAGTTCCTCCTAATAAAGCAGCTCCAAGACAGTTAAGTTTTGTAGTTTTTACCATCTGTGAGGAATATTGACTTTCTCCTGATAGTCAAAGCTGCTTACTTTTCTTGAACCCTTTTGCGATTTCTAACTCTTTGACAGAAATCAGCTTTTATCTCCTGTTTGTCTAACCTTTTTCAAGTTCGGCTTCAGTGTTGGAAGTTTCAGCCATCAGTTAGATTTATCAATTCAAAACCTAAATCTTTTCTCTAAAAGATCCTCTCAAACCCTAGTCTTCAGGAGCTGGCATATTACTGATTAGTTTTCCATTCCTCTACGAAATATTGCTGTATCAAAAGCTCTATCTCAGGCATTTGAATTGTCTTCAAAATCTGACTTTGCACCTTTTCTTGAAACTTATAATAAGGACCTTTTTAGTTCTCGTGGCTTGTCTCATTGTTCCTTGAGGCATCTTTTTGAGACTGAAAGCAGTGGTTAAAAGCTCTTTCCTAATACCATAAGCTGCTCTTTACTGACTTTTCTCAGAGTCTTGCGAGTCTTTTGGTAGGCTTTTCCAAAGCAATCGCTGATCAACTTCGCTAACTTCTTTCCCAGAAAGTAAGATCTCCTGTGGAAGACATCAGATGTTTGTTTTAGCTGAAGAGAGCATCCAAGAATAAAACTGTTGAGCTAGGTCTTGTGCAAGTTTCGCTTCTGGCTTTCATCATCTGAAGGAAAGAAATTTATATAGAGTCCACTTTTCAAACTTTCATCCAAGTTTATGTGTTGATCTGCTCTTTCATTTTGTTTCCCGGCTTTATTTCTCTTGAAAGTATCTTGAAGTCAACCTTCCTGATAATATCCATAATCTCCCAAGCTGAAGATCTTGGGGAGAAAAGAGCAAGCGGTCTTGCCACTTCTCCAAAATCTGACTTTCTCAAGAGCTTCTCGTTCTTCCTTGGCAAAAATATAGACAAAGATTGTCATACTTTACACCGCCTCCATTCTTGATCAGCAAAATCATTGAAGGGCCTGTTTTCAAGAGCTTGAGATTTTATGAGTGAAAGCTGGAGTGTTCATTTTATAAATGATTTTTATAAATGATTTTATAAACACTTTATTATAACTATTTATTTGCCAAAATGCAAAAAGGAGAAAATCTTCTCCTAGAAAATAGAAAATCAAAAAGAGAAGAAATCAGGATTCTCCTCATTGATCAAGTAATATCTCTTTAATTCTACTTTTGGATAAAATGCTCTAGTGTCTGAATCTTATCTGTTGACACACCAATAGCCCTCTTGACCAAGGGAATCATAAAGCTTTGAAGGCACCAAGTGCTTATCGATATAAGTATTGAAAGTCTTTTTCAAAAGTCTTAGAGATAGCCATTTCCGCAACAAAAACCAGTTTGAATGGATTTTTAGTCTTTAGCCATTTTGATAAACGATGTGAAAGAAAGATCCTCCACTTCCTCAGGTGATTTTGCACTCTTACTAGGATAAGGATGAAAATATCCCAAATCATGATACATCATTCGTTTTGTACTTTAATGGTATCAAGCGCAGAGATTGGCATTCGTCACTCTCGCCTCAATACACTGTGAAAACCAGATGAGGTCAGGCTTTTTCTCCTTCACAAATTTTTGAGTCTATATGCCTTTCGAAAATGCTGCTACAACCCAGACTCAATCAAAGCGTATTTTTACCCTTCCCAAAATCCGCTAGGGCAATGACTTCCAAAAAGCTTCACTTGATATCCCTTGCTCATAGCAAGGTTTTGACTTTCGTGGAGATAGGTCTCAATTCCTCAAATAGGGTTGATAAAAATCTACTTACGAGAAGGATTTTTGCACTTAAAATCAAAGCTCATCTGCTGAAAAATTTTCAAAATCGCCTGTCTTTGCTATAGCGCTGTGCAGTCTGTTTACACTCTTGAGATAAATGAGAAAAGAAGTCTGAGTCTGATTTTTGTACTCTTTTATCAACTTTCTTCAACTTGGTTTTCAAATCTCTTGCAAAGATTGTCCTCACATCTTGCAATATCATATTCTCTCAATAAAAGGCATTAGCCCTCATTTTTTAAATCCAACAACAGGGATTCCTCAGTCTAGGACATTCACGGCACTCAAACCAAAAGTCTCAACACAAAGAGATGGCATCAAACAATAATCAATATTTTCCAAATATCTTGCTACTTCACTGAGAGGCTTTCGTCAAAAAGTGAATTTGCTTGTATTTTTGGAGTTCTAAAAGTCTTGCTTCTCAAGTCCCTCTTCCAAAAATATAGAGTTCAAAGGGGAGCTCTTTTTCATATTTTTCCACCATATCTAAAAACTCAGATCAAAACCTTTTTCTTTTTCAAGTCTCCCTAAGTAGAGCAATCCAACTTTTCTCATATTCATTGTCATCTCTGTGATAATAAATACCTGCAGTATAAGAAATCTATAGCTATTTTCAAATCAAAAATCAGATTAGCTATGAGTTGAGTAATCTAGAATAGTAGAGTACGCTTTAAAATATTTAAAAAAGAAAAACTCAATTCAGTCGAGTTTTATCTGTTTTCTTTAATTTGCTGATCTCACAAGCAGAGTTACAAGTCGGTTCTAGAGCTGACTTACAAGCTCGTCTTTGGAGCTGGGTAGAATATTGTTCAATCTTTTCCTTGTAGAAGATCTTTGGATTTGCTCCGAGGAAACCTTCTTTGATCTCATGATTTGTCCCTACAAATACTGTAGGCACAGACATAACTCCATATTCTTGCGCAAGTTCTTGAGCCTCGTCAATATCAATCTTGAGGATCTTTTACTTTTGTTGATCTCACTTCTTCTGCAAGTTCATCAAGGATTGGAGAAAGCATTTTACAAGGTCCACACCAAGTAGCAAAAAAGTCTGCCAAAACTACTCCATCAAAAGTAGACAAAATGTTGTCAAATTCAGCTTTAGTATTTACATATTGTACTGCTATTGTATTATATTATTAGAGTATAAAATAATGATTTATTTGATATGAAAGACGGTTTTAAGGTTTTTCTGAAACTGATCAAAAGTTCTTTATTGAGGAGGTAATAGATTTTTACCAACCCTCTTGGTAGAAACAATTTGGACTCTCTGGAGCATACTGAGATGATGTGAAACTAATGCTTGAGGCTTTAGCTAGGAGCGTTGTTATTTCTGCATACACACATCCTCCGACAAAGAGGACAGTCACAGTCAGGACAGCTACAGATTTTTCTTTTGGATTGCTAGTAAGCATCTGCCAAAGACGAGAATTTTCAATTCTATTTTGCTCGGCAATTTACCTGAAGAATATCAATAAAACCTTCTAAGTTTTTGTGAGTCCTGTAACACGTCTTTGCCATCTTCTACTGATCTCAAATAAAAACAAATATAGTTATACATATATATATTTAAAATGCAAAGTTTTATTTTAGAAAAAGCCCAAAATCAGACTTTGGGGTCTTTTTCTACTAAATGATACCTATCCTTAAGGGCTTTGTAACATTTCCCCATCTTTCATGAGTCGTGCAATCCCCTTAGCCAAAAGCATCTATACTGGGATATTTTAAGCTGCAGGTTGTGATTAAGAACCCTAAATACTTGAACTCAACTTTTGCATAATTTGATTTCATGGACGCATGCCCACTGAAGTAAATTACAAGTTGCTTTATACGCTACTAGCTCCTGTCTCGCCACTTTTCAATACCAGTAGTGAAAGTGACTTCCTACAGACTCCAAAGTTGAAAATACTGTAAACCCTCCCTATCTTTTCCAAGGTCTCCACTCATTCTCAAATTCTCAGGGTTTTGTCCACGCACGCGCAATTACCATACCTAAGATAACTCTTGTCCCAAACAGGCTCAATCTGCCTGACAATCTGATCATTAGATGTCGCAGCCCCTTCTGGAGATGATACCTAAGCCAGAAAGCAAAGCTGACCATACCAGTTTTTCTTCCTGGACCGAGTGCAAATTAGCCAACTCACAAAAGTTTCTTTGTTTTTAGACTCGCTAGATTAAGAAAAGGAACTTGTTGGAAGCTCGAGTGACAACAGGGTAATTTTGACTCTTTTCGTCATCAAGATGAAAGGCTACTTCTTCTGTTTGTTTTTCACGACAGAAAGATATTGTGGCTTTCTTGAAATAACGCACAATAATTTATTTTGACTTTCATTTGATCAACAATATTCAGATCTTTTATCACTTATTCCTGTGATTTCTCCAAGTATAGAAGGAGACATAGTATAGTAAATTTTTCAATAAAAGTTAATTATTTTCATCAAGCTCCTTTAAGAGCCAGCATCATCACAACAAACAGCAGTTTCCCACACACAGCTAAGATATAAGCCTCGATTCTTATGTTCTCAGGTAGGAAATATTGATCTAACCACGAGACAGCCCACCATACCACTATTATTGCTGTTGCAGAGAGAAGGATTTTACATTTACTCTAAGATGAGCTTTAAAACGCTGCATCTGTATAAATAGGAAAAGATAAAAATCTTAAATTATACTCTATTATGCATTAAAATAATACAGCAGAGAATAAACTCTCTCTTGCTCAACTCTACAAAGATTATCATCGTCTTCACCATCATCAAGATGCACCCTTCCACGAGCTTGGACTTTTGGCTTTCCTCCTTTTCTTTTTGCCTGTCACTGTTCATCTTTGTCGATTTCATCTTCAATTCCAAGCATCTTTGCAACTCTGGATGCTCCTTTCACTTTTGCAAGACCTTTTTGCTCTACTGTCTAATTTCTCTCTCTTGTTACTCAAAACTCCTCTCCCACCTGTTCGAGAGTAAACTTTTGGTCCATCTATTCCATATCTCATTTTGATAATTTCGATTCACGATCATCAAAGCATACGCATGATCTTCTTCTAGATTTCTCACTCAGTGCAGATCTCTCCGCAATTTGATCTGGCCTACTGGCATTTTTCATCTTCAATAACATCTCCAAGCGTTTTCTTTCCTCTTCTCTACTGCATGACTCAGGAAATATTACCAAAAATCACTTTCTTTAAGTGATCTTTTTCAAATACTGCAGTAAGGACTTCTCCAATTTCTTTATCAGTGAGGCTCACGGTTAAACTTCTTTTCAAAGAGATCCTGATAGGTTTTTATTATAGGTCTTAATCTCCTCAAGAATATGAAGAGGAATCTTTACATTCTTTTGCCATATCAGCAATCGCCTTAGTAATTGACTGTTTAATCCATCGCGTTGCATAGGTTGAAAATTTAAATTCTTTATCTGGATCAAACTTTTCGATGGCCTTTGCCAAACCCCATATTCCCTCATTGATAAGATCTGAAAAAGTCAAGACGAGCACCAAAGAATCTCTTTTGCAATTGAGATCACGAGTCTAAGGTTGATTCAATCAGCTGCCTTCATCTCACTTTTTCCTCTTCTTGCACTCTCTTTTCCTCATCTGGAGTAAGTAAAGGAACTCTTGCTACATCAGAAAAGTAGATTTTGATAAAATCCCTATACATTCCATCTACCGGCGTCTCAACCTTACCAGAGCACCATACATGGTAATTTTTCCTGAGACGAGCCTCTGGCTTTGTAGTTTCTTGTTCTTTCCAGCACTTCTTCTACAGTAAGATCTTAATACTAAGCTACAGAGATCATAAAATTTCTCAAGAAGTTTGAGATTTTCATCAAGATCATCTACGCTGAGAGCAAATCTTCTTCATCAACCCTCTCCTGTAGAAGCTCCTGCCTCCAACATCAATTGTAAATGTTCATTTAGCTCATTAATCTCATCTTGAAATTCATCTCGAGCTTTTAATCTTATCCATTAAGTAAGAAATAATGAAGTAAATAGTCGTCAATTATCAACAAGTTACAAAAATCAGACATATTATTTTGTTATCAAATATTTGACATTTTTATAATTTGATATATAATATCTACTGTGTAGTAGAACCTTATAAGTAAAACGCTATGGATGCATAGCACTTTTGCGGAAAAGAATAGCGAGCAGCTCGTGAACTGACTCATCTATAAAATACTCAAAAACGAGCCTCCAATATTAACTCTTGGTTGGAAGCTTAATAACATAGGTTTCTTTACTATTTGCTCTACATGAATTGGGCTTAAAAAGCTTGATATTTTTTGCTCAAAACCTTTTTTTAATCTTAGCAACAAACTCATCAAATCCAGGTCCCATAAAGACTTTGATCGCAAATGCTCCATTTGGAGCCAAAAGCTGATCATAAATTCGATAAGTCTGCTCTAACAAATCAATAGATCTCATGGCATCAATATCCTTAAGACCAATAGTATTGGGAGCAATATCCGATTGAATAAAATCAAAAGCTGGAATCTGATGATTTTGAAGGATTGATTTTACCTTTTCGATTTCAGTTACATCTTGCACATAGGTAGTAAGTCATGGTAGATTGAGCTCACTTTTCTTTAAGTCAAATCCAATACCTTGATAGCTTGACCTTGAGCTTTGAGCTGGGCAATAGTATACTGAATCCAACTTCCTGGAGCACATCCTATATCAAGGACATTCTTAGTAGATGATGAAATCAGAGAAAACTTATCTTGAATTTCCTCTAATTTAAAAGCAGAACGAGCTTTATATCAGTCTTTTTAGCTTTTTGAAATAGAAATCATAAGTGATTGTACATTAGCTAGATTCTTTTTTAATAAACCAAAGCAGTAGAACTCTACTTCTACTGCAATGATTTTTCACATCTTTTCTAGAACCCTCATGTCTCATACTTCACTACAGTTTGTCCAGCTTTTCCTCCTCTAACTGCCTGTCCAACAGGTGACTCAAAGGAAATTCTACAGACTCATCTTCAACTCCAATTTCTCCAGTTCCGACAATAGTGAAGGTATATTGTTTTTCTTCTCCATCTTGTTCTTGATAGCTACCGTTACCTTAGATCCGAAGTCAACAACTTTTCCTGCTTTTACTTACATCCTTATCTTTCTCAACAATCTCTACATCTGCAATAAGATAGTAATCTCAGCAATTCTAGAGTTGATAAAGTCTTTATCTTCCATTGCTGATTTGTACTCAAAGTTTTCTGAAAGATCTCCCATAGCCTTCGCTTCTGCTAATCTCTCCACACGGCAGGCAATTTTTCCTGTTTGAGCTCCTGAAGCTCAGCTATCAATTTATCATACCCTTCTGGTAAGAAAAATTTTTACTCATAATATTTTATTGATGCAAAAATAAAACCTGAAATAGCAATCTGCATTTAAGCCAAGTATCAATGATTATCTAGTGAACAAAGCCCCCAGAAATCCAAGCACCTTTCTCTTTCGCTTATCAAATGCATGAGCTACAAGATCTGCTGCAATCTTAAATCCCTATGGTTTTCTACTACAAACTTTTCTCCACTAAAATTGAAGATACATCTGCCCGTCAAAGTCCGCTTTATTTCTTTCAATAGTAGTATTCGATAGTTACTTTAGCATCTACATTATTAGCATAAATAAGGATAGTTTGTCCTTTGTTTGCAAGCTGATGTTCTACGGCTTTGATATCAGCTCCATGTTTTCAGTAACATTAACAAACTTAAATTTCACATCTCCTACGGTCAAAGAGTTCTTGTGTCATTTTATTGAATAGAATATAAAATCTCGCATCTATCTTATGGAAAAGCAGCAAGTCTGAATGGTGTCTCATTTTGTGAACAAACTTCCTGACAAAAGAAGAGCACCTCTAAATAATCAGACCTTTTATTTGTTTTCGTTTATCTTTAGAAGTTTCATCACCTTGATGGAGAAGGTGTGCTTTTCTGATAAGTTCACGGATATCCCCATAGTAAAGCAATCCTAAAACTTCTTGGACTACTGGCCCACTTATAAATCCCAACATATCACTCACCATCAGTAATCTTGAGTGCGCTTGGATCCTCCAGAATAATTCATCAAAAATAGTTACATCCTTATCTAGATGACCTCTTTTTGTCTCGGAACTTCTAAGAGAAGTTTTTCAGATTTTTGTTCTAATTTGAGATCAGAAGGAGCTATTCCACACTCCTCTCCAACTTCACGAAAGCGCTCGCTTGTTCTGCAGTTCCCGCTTGAATCTTTCCTCTAGGAGCGACTCGCTCAATTTTTCAGGAAAGCGCCAATCTTTGATCAACAAGCAACGAGGAGATCAATCTTTTCATGATAATAGATAATTCCCCCTGCACTTTGTACTATTTCTGCCATTTTATTTTTGTATCAATTAAGGTAAAAGTCTGATTTTTCATCTAATTTTAAATTTAAGCTCAATAATCTTTGAATCATCCCTGCCATAAAATTTGCAACTGGATTCTCTCAATCTCTCTCGAGCACAGAAGCAATCTTTTCCTATACTTTCTCACCTTCCAGTATTTGCTTTTTGGATTAGTGCTAGGAAGCTGTTTTTGACTTGAGCAAAATAACTTGATTACTTTTCTCTTTATATCTCTTTTAGAGATCATTCTCCATGAGGACCTCAAAGCATCAAGTTCATCCTGAATCTTCTGACTGAAGTGCAAAAAGCTCCCCTTAATGCATCCAAAGACTGGAATCCTTTTATCTAAATTTGAAAGCTGATCTAGAATTTTTGATTATTTTGCTCAACACTAGAGTTATTTTTCAGCTCCTCTTGAAGCGATTGAAGCTGGTTTTTGAGCTCTTTTTGAAGCTCGGCTCTTTGTTTCCTCTTGAGATAGCCTCCTCGGTTTTTAAAGATTCCTGAGATCAAAAGTCTGAATTCTGATTTTCTTTTTCTGTCATACTATCTTCCAAAGGTTTCTAAAACTTTTTGAGAATGGTAATATGTAATCAACTCTGAGAGGACCGACAATAGAAAGCACCATATCGTAGTCATTGAGTAAAATCTTTACGTATACACAAGAAATCAGCGTATCTTGATCATTGACAAAAGTGTAATACACTTCTCCATTTTTAGGATTTTTATCAATAAAGGGAACGATCTTTTTCCTCAATAAAACGAATGATTGTTCTTGTCGCAGAATACTCATCAATCATATCATCACGCAAAAGATTATTGATTCCCAAATAATATGCTCATCATTTCTAATAAATCCCACGACTACTCCATCAGTTACTTCTCTAATGCCTCTACAAAAGATTTGAGTTCGGCTCTGGTAGAATTAAGATTGAGATCAATATCTTGAGGAGACTGAGCAAATGTTGATTCTACATATGCAGATAGTCACTTGAAGGTAGGGATACGACCCGAAGAATTGTAGGGCTGGTAAACCATTCCTTTGTTTTTCGAGGATATTGAGATACTTTCTCAGTGTAGATGGCGCGTAGTCCACTCGCTCCAAAAGCGAGTTGAGGAATTTAGATCAGACAGGCTCTCCTTTGCAAATAGGGTTTCAATAACCGTGTCCAGGAGGGCAAGGAGTTTGGTATTTTCAGTAGCCATAAAGCAAAAATAAAAAGAGTAAAAACTAATCTTTTAGAGTATGAAAGAATGCTGATTTCAGATTTTTATATTTTTGAAAAAGTATTGATAAGCCAGATATAGACTTTGATAAAGGTTTTCTTCCCTATCATCCTTGCACTCAATAATCATCAAAATCATTCCATTGATCAGTGGGATATAGAGTCCAATAACTCCAAGAATCAATAAAAAGGACTCAGAGGGAATCCTGATGGCAGCTGAATCGAATCAACCAGATCAAGTTTTCTAATAAATCGTACTTTAGCAACATTAAGCAGATGAATAAGTCTCTTATATCAGGATTTGAAAGGAATTTGCATAGCAAAGAGAAAAGATAAATCCCAAAAATTGATTATCTTCAGTATAAGAAAATCAGTGTGGAAAATGCAAGCAAAAGAAAAGAAAAACCTGACTCGATTGAAAAATACCTGAATGAGAACAGTCCTTTTGACTAGTATTGCTTGCATTTTGTATACAAATGACTAAGCTGAGAGATGACCTTTTGAGGGAAAAGTCTGATTTTAGACTTTTTGAAGTAAGAAAAATACCTCAAACTATTGAATAAGAGTATCTAAAAACTATTTTTAGACTAAAAATAAGTATAACAATGGCAAAACAGCGAACCTTGAACAACTCCTTCATCAAACTCATAGTAGTAGTTGAGAACTCGTCTTTGAAGGAATCAAGGTAAATAATCTCAAAAACCTCGATCTTAAACTCCCAAAAATAAGCTCATCACTATCACTGGAGTGAGCTGATCAGGGAAAGTCCTCACTTGCCTTTTCAGACCATTTATAAGGAAGGTCAGTACAGATATATTGAGTCGCTCTCAAGTTATTTGAGGCAATTTTTCAATTTATGAGATAGACCAGAAATCGACTCACTGTAGTGGACTTTCTCCCTGCTATTGCTATTGAACAAAACAAAGAGAAGCTGAAACTCTAGATCAACGGTAGGAACTCTCACGAGATCGATGATTATATTAGACTCCTCTTCGCAAAAGTAGGAGATACCTACTGTTGCGAAATGTTGAAGTGAAATCAAACCTCAGACTGTCGATCAAATCATTGACTCTATGAGGCAAAACTATGATGGGAAAAAGAGTTTACCTTCTAAAGAGAATGGGAACTTTGCAACTAAAGCAGATTTATTGAAATTTTGTGAAGAATAATAAGCAGAAGGTGGAAAAGGGAACTGGATTTACTAGATACCTCCTCCTTTCTCAAAACTCTAGAAAATCAGGGATCCTATCGAATATTTCTATCTTGAAGGGCCCAAATATTCCAGAAAATTATTTTCCTATCAATAGTTTTTGGAATTTACGATCGTATCACCTTGGAGGAGACTAAACGATCAAGACTCAAGGAAGATATCATCAAAATTCTCTCTGAAAGCAAAGAAAATTTGGAGTCTATCAAGCAGATCGCATCTGAGAAAAGCAGACAGATATCAAGTAATAAACAAGTAGAGGCTGGATTTTGAGGGGAAATATTGAGATTAGTTCGAAGAAAAAGAAAAACAAGAAGAAAAATCAGATTTTTGGTCTCGTTTGTCAGCTATTCAGCGATATACCGACAAAATGTATTGTCCAAACTGTAATATCACCTATCCAGAATTTACCACTCAGCACTTCTCTCCCAACAGACAAGAAGGAGCTTGTGAACAGTGTTTGGGACTTGGAGAAATTTTACAAGTAGATTATAACAAAGTAATAGATCCCAAAAGTCCCAGTGATGGAGGCAATTTTACCATGGAGAGATAGTAATCTCTGACAAAGTATTTTTGAGTAAGCTCTACGAAAAATACAGCATGGACCCTGAAAAAATGGGCAGATCAACCCAGCTTGGTTTTTGAATGTAATTGTAGAAGGAGATCAAGAATTGCTTAGAATTCAATCTGAAATGGACATCTATCAAATACAACGAATTGAAGAAATTATCAAAGACCAATACAATAAAGGGCTTTTGACGGTAGATTTTTCAGGCAATGCTCAATATGAAGACTTGTCCTCACTGTTTTTCGGATCAAGACTAAAAAGGAAAGTTTACACTGTTTCTTGAGTCTTGGAAGAAAAAGAAATCAAAATCTGACTTTAAGTCTTGTTCCCTCACTATTTGTCAATAGAGATATTAGCTTTACCAAGCCAGAAAATGAAAATCTATCAAAAATCAATATTTGGGATCTCCAAAAATGGAACTAACCAGATCTAGTCAGATTTTTGGAACTTTACAAAATAAGTTCTAAAACCTAGAAATCTTCTTGAAAGAATTCTAAATCCTCTGCTAGATAGAGCTAGCACTATTGAGGAGCTCGGCTTGTGATATCTAATGCTGACCAGAGCGGTGGATACTCATTTCTGGTGGAGAAATTCAGAGACTTAGACTAGCAAAACAACTGGGGAAATAAATTGACAGGGATTATCTATGTTTTGGATGAACCGACGATCTGAGCTTGATAGCTGAGAAATCAAAAAGCAATCACCGCAATCAAGAGATTACAAAGCGATGAGAAACACTCATTGTTGTAGTAGAGCATAATGAAGAGTTTATCAAAGCTTCAGACTGGATTGTGAATCGGACCTGGAGCTGGAGATTTTGGAGGAGAATTGGTATTCAACGGTAGTTGTGAAGATTTTTCTAAAAGTAAAACCGCTGACTGCAGATTTCATTACAGGAAAGAGAAGAGATTTGTGTAGATTTTTCTCATAGACCAGACAACATAAGCGAGTAGAAATCAGAAATGCTACGCAAGTTTAATCTCAAAAACATCAATGTAAAGCTTAATCTAGGGAAGTTTTGCACCGTTATTACTGGAGGTTCTGGTGCTGGAAAAACAACGCTGATGTACACAACCTTGTATCGCTTTTTGAACGAAAGACAAAAATTTGTCCAGAGTTATATCAGACTTCAACTGCTTAAAAAAAGGATTAAGCTGGGAAGAAATCCTTGCTGCTCCAGTAATGAGAGCTGAGGAATATCATCATTTTCGAAAACTTAGCATTACAAAGAGTTTTATGAAGACTTGCGGGAGTTGATACGATTAGGGGAAGAATGGATCAAAATACAATCTATGTAGACCAGTCAAGCATAGGAAAAACTCCGAGAAGTTGTCCTGCGACCTTTTGTAAATGTTTTTGATAAAATCAGACTTTTATATGCGGGTACAAGTGATGCAAAAGTATCTAGGATTTAATAACTCACACTTTAGTTTCAATTCGGATAAAGGAGCCTGCCCTGCTTGTAGTGGGATACGGATATAAAAATTGAACTCCAATTCTTGCCTGATACTTATGTCCCTTTAGTGACCTCTGTCATGGGAAAAGATACAAGCCAGAAATCCTTGCCATCACTTGGAGATGAAAAACAATTAGCCAAATCTTGGATATGTATATCGAGGAGGCACTAGAACTTTTTCTCTGAAATTGATCATATCAAAGAGGAGCTTGAACTTATGGTAGAAATTGGACTTGGATATCTCAAAAGATGGGACAACCTGCTCATACCCTCTCTGGTGGAGAATCTCAAAGACTTCAAGCTCGTAAAACATCTGCTCAAAGAATATAGAGAAATACCGTTTACTTCCTTGATGAACTACAGTTGTGGCTTCATCCTGCGGATATTGAGAAAACTCTTGAAAGTATTAAAAGATTTTTGGACAAAAGGATGATACCATCTTGATGATTGAACATGATGGGAGATATTTTGCAATTTGCGGATCATGTGATTAGTTAGATGTGGGAAGTTGGTTAAATAAAAGAAAAGCTCTCGAATGGGAGCTTTTTATGAAATAATATGAAAAACTAATTCTAAAAATTATCAAAGTTATTGGTTTTGATTAGAGTGCTTCTGATTTCATTTTGTGCATTTTTAAAATTTCTTCACTCTCTTTGAGCGTTATTTCAGCAATCGACTTCGCTAAATGCATCAAACTCTTCTACAATTCATTCTTCAGCAGATTTTTAGTAGTTCAATTGCCTGTTTTGCACTAATTTCTTCATAAAGTCATTGTTATTTTATTAAGTTAATAATAAATTACTCTCAGCTTGTGCACATGAGTAAATGGATTTTAGGTCTATCATCAACTTCACAGCAATTATTCTAAATCAATTTGCCAATCCCTGCCTTCCTGCACTAACTACTTTCTTTCCTGTATCAATGGTACATACTTTACCTGTCTCTGCCACCTTTTTCCCAGCAAGAATTGTTTTATTTACCACAAACTTTTCCACCCTGATAGAAGATACACTCTCTTGCAACCGCAGACATACTGTTACTTTTTATAACTTTCAAATAGTTATCGCAACCTCACCGGTATCTCATAATGTTACAGCTTACACAATCCCTGATGTAGCATAGTTTTTAAATTGATTTATAGCACTCTTTTTCCAGTAATTAACGGAGTATTCGTAGGTTTTCCAGCAATATTTTCCTCAAAGTCCTGTCTCTTTTTAAATTTTAACCCTTTAATGTTCAGTTTTTACTGCTTCAGCAATCATCTCATTGATGAAAATCTTTGATCTTTCTTTTGTACAATTCCTCTTCCCTGATTGGTTGTCCTTTTTCAAACCTCCACTCCTCTATTAACCGTATTTTTCACTCTTTCAGATACATTTCTGTAGCTACTCTTAAAGAGCATCTACTCAACTCTTTTAGACCTTTTTGAAATTTTTCTTCTATCCTATCTACTTCTTTTTGCACTGTTAAGAGTCCTATCAACATTATCGATTTACATCACTAGCTAATCTTTGCTGTCAAACCTCTTATGGATTTCCTGCATAGTTTCTTTGCTTGCTACTGTTTTTCGCTTCTTTTCCTCTCTTCTGAGTTCTGACTCGAATCCTCATAACTCCTTCCATTTTTATATATCATTATAGAGATAAAACAATATAATTATATCACTGCCTGATTTTGTCAAATCTGCGGGAGTTTCTGACTGATGATAATACAAAGAATCAGCTATTTTTCATCAAATCTTGAAATCAGCCCCATCATCAAACTTTCAGAGAGTCTCTAGATCTAAGAATTTTAGATTGTAAAGATAAGAGAAAATACTATACTCAAAGAAATAAACAAAGAAAAAAATCAGATTTTTACTATTTTTCTTATTTCTTATATAGAAATGTATTAGTATCCTGCCCTGCTGGTCTAGGAAGTTTGCTTTCAAGTGAACTCAAAGAGACTTCAACTCAAACCATTTAATACTTTTTCCAAAGGGGCTGGGTGGAAACTAACCTAGAAGGCTCTAGATCAACCTTTTTGGTCAAGACTTGCAAATAAAGTCTATATCCAAATTGCTAACTGAGAAACAGAGAACTTTGATCAGCTTTTTGAAAATAGTGAAAAATCTGACTACTGGACAGCGATCATCAAACTCAAACATTTCCCTCAAGTTACCAGTCACCACTCCACAACTTTCACAACAAGGGCGATTCAATCAGTTGCTCATAAGGCTCTATTGGAGGGAATCACCCACTTTTCAAAAGGAACAGAATACACAGAAGAGCTTTGCTTTTAATCGAAAAAGATCAAGCTACCTGCTACTGTGAATAGCTCTGGTCCATCACTCCATCAAAGGGTTATAGAACCCAAACAGGACTTGCCCCCTAAAGAGAATCTTGCTATTGCGCTCGTCTTGCTCTCAAGCTGGAAGTTTAAATCTCCTTTTGATCGATCATTCTGCTGATCAGGGACAATCGCAATTGAAGCACTCCTCCTTGCAAAAACTTGTCGCTCCATGATCTCACAGAAATTTTGCGTTTGAAAATTCTCGATTTGATCACCATGTATGGAATGATCTCAAAGAAGAAGCAAAAAGAAAAATCTTTGATGGGGGAATTAGCAAATCTATGCTGCAGCGATATGGATCCTCATATGATTCGTATCGCAAAAGACAATGTCTCGCTCGAGGACTAGAAAATGATATTCATTTTTGAGATAAAAGATTTCAGAAATCTGATCAGCTTTTTCATCAGCTGATCACTGGGTTATCTCAAACCCTCCCTATGGAAAAAGAATCGTAGCTTCGACCTCAAATCTCTATATGAAGATTTATTCAAGCTTTGATGAGAAGAGTTTTGGTGGAATTATCTACGAGCTTTGACCAAGTAAAACCAAATTCTGAAAAGCGAAGTGCAAAACCAATCTTTAATGGTGAAGACAAATGTACCTTTTGGACAAGAAAACTGAATTACTTTCTAGAAACATCAAAAGATTCTTTTTAGACAGACAATATCAATATATATCTTTTTATAAAAAGCTCTCTAGAAAACTCAATTCTACAGAGCTTTTTCATTTTAATTAAATTCAGCAAAGATCTGATACAGAACAAAGAGGAAGAAAAACAAGCTCACGACTGCCAACAAGATATTGATCAGTGTATTTTTGCTTTCTTGAAGTTTTTCTCACTTTCCTCCATCAATCACCAACTGATATCCCGCATAAATAATCATCAGAACAATTACGGTTCCACTGAGATATGCGAGGAACTTTGCAATGGTCAGAATAAAACCTCCTGCCTGCTGAGTAAAATTTTGCTGAGAAGCGATATAATAAAGGAAATCAACAACCTTGAGACCAACCAATGTAGCAATGACTCCAGTCAGATTTGTCATCAATTTTTACCACCTCACTCTCACTCTTCTCCAGATGTCGGATTCATCATTTGAAATCCTGTCCATACGATCTTGACAATCGCATGAAAAGAACACGCGCCTGCTTTAAGCAAAGACATAACAAAGAACAGCAAACCTGATCCGCTAATTACAGTATCTCTCAGACCTCAAGTTTGGTTGATCCCTGGGATCTTGATCAATGTTGAAAATATCCAAACCACACCAAAATATAATGCGGAACCAACTAAAATAGTAGTAAAAGGATGAAAGAGCTACGCTTTGAGATCATCTGGCTGGCTGAAATAACGAGTTTTGATGACGGCTGTAACTTTACGATAAAGACGAGGAAATATCCCACATATTTTAAGATTTCTCGCAAAGCTCCTCACATTTCATTTTGGGAAAAAGAGTGCTTCAACATTCTCCCTAATATCTTTATCCCTACTAACAGATGCGATATTAAAAACCCTTTCTGTTCATTGACTATCGTTAGTTTTTCACTCAATCAAAGGTTTTTGCAAAGTGATCTTCAAAATTGGGAGGTATTTTACTTCTCGCCTCTGAGACAAAAACGGAATCATAAAAAGCATTCCTAGCACCAACATCAGACTTATTTTCTTAATTTTGTACAACATAATCACATAACATATGGGATAAAATAACTATTAGGAGAAGAAAAAGTTGAGAAGTCAGACTACAATTTTGATAATCGCAACAAATCAAGTCAAAAATTACTACTCCTATTATATATTTTGAATATTTCCCTTCACGGTCTTGATATCTCATCCATCCACCATTCCTGAGCTATTGGTTACGAGCTTGAAAGCCATTTCGCATTAGCAAAATCCACAGCACCAGTAAGTCCAATAAATGTCAGCCACTGCAAATAGGGGCTCAATTTGCCCTGAGAATATTTCCAGTGTTGAGGTTATCTTGTATTTATCTCATGTTCTCAAGTTGAAGTCGCAGAAACATCATCAAGCTGTGTCTGCTGAGACTTAAAGTTCAATTTGAGGTTTGTACAATACGGTTGAGAAAGTTCTCAGGAGTATCGTTTGAAGAGTGAAAGTATAGTCGCTCGCAAAAGTTTGCATCGTAGAAATAGCAAGAGCGAGAAGATAAAGAGGATAACTTTTGATCGTATGAATAACGATAAAAAGGATAAAAATCTGATTTTGAGCATTTGTTTTTAGCTAGAGGAGAATTATTCCTCCTCTTCTTTAGCTTGTCTAATTCTTGCCTTGATCGCAAAGAATGAGATCACTCCACAAATCATACAGCCACAATACCAACAATCCAGAGTAAAACCTTAATTGCCGTTGGAAGTCCTCAAGAAGTTGAAGAATTATCTGTATTTTTCAATAACATTAGTAGGAGGAGCCTTGAAACTATCAGATCACTGAAGCTGATCACTTACAAAAATCAGGGACAATCTGATAGAGTCGTTGCTATAGTACAAAGATTTGGAACAATCTCTGATTTAAAGTCAGCTCTATCAATCTCATCATCACGGAATGTTGTTCCTTCAACAGACTTTGCTCAGATTTTCTGAATAGATCGTATTGAGCCAGATCAAGTTCGAAGTCTTGCACACTTTTACCAGAAAAGCATTGCAGAATCAGCATTCTCAAACTTGTGAAGTTTGCATTGGTTGACTGCTGGAGCGTAAGTGGAAGGATTTGCAAGATAAGCGACTTGGAAACTTCATAGCAGAACCTCACTTGGCACCTATCGTTTGCACTGATCTGAAAAGCGCAATCAATACCGAATTAAGCAAATCTTGCGCTTTTTGAAAAGCTTAGTAGTCTTTTGTAGCAAGATAATCTTCGACTTGGATTACATTTCCTCTGGTCTTTTTGTACATCTCCGAGGTCATTTTCTCAGTGAGATCAAAAAGAAGTTTCAGATCAGCATTGGCGTACTGCATCATCAATTCATGCAATAAGCTGATTTAATTTCGTATACTGTAGTTTAAGATCATCATCGAGAACTGTATTTTCATAATCAGCAAAAGGTTACCGTAAAGTCCTTTTTAAAGAGTTTTTGGAACCTGTAGGTTGATAATAGATTCTTCCATAATAGACTCTGGAAACAGGCTGATAGATTTTATTGATAATCCTATTACAAGAGAATTCTGGGTCATTATCTGGTTTGGTATCAAGTTGGAATCAACAGTAATATCCGTATCTATTCGACACTTATCCGTAGAGGAAGCTGTCTTACATAAAGCATTACTTCGTTATTAAGCTGTTTTCGAGGAAGATCTCAGGAGTTCAATCAGATTTTTACTTGCTTCTGGCAAAGTGAGGAGCTGAAGCCCAGTTGTCAATGTTGTTAAAGCAGATTGAGATCCAACCTTAATATCAATAGTACTAGAAGCTTCATTGGCATTGGCATCCTTGGCCTTGATACGAACGGTGTATGAGTTCATGCCTTAGGATAGGTCATTTTAAATGTCTTCTTGAGTGTTGCATTGGCATCTTTAAGATTAAGTTTAGCGACATCAAGATAAGCCTGACTCCCCTTCTCACACTGCTCTATATCTCGGCAAATCTCTTTCTGATGATTGTCCCAAGAGATACGTCTTTAAACAGAACAGTATTTCCCATACTAGCATAGATCAATGCTGGTTTAACAGCATTTCTCACAGTAATTGGAGCTGACTCCCTATCCCCATAATCTCTATAATAGACCTTGGCAACAGGCTTGTAAGGCTGATTTGCAGGAGATGGAGTAGTATAAGTATAAGTAATACGATCATCTTTGGTAACAAGATCATCATTTCCATCTCCATCAAAATCGATATGAATCACTCTACTCTTCACAAAGTCTGGTCTATCCGAAAGCACCTTACTAATCACATCAAACGTTACCTCTTGCCCTACTTCTGTCGCGATTGTACTCGCTTTGAGGGTCACAATAGGAATATCTGGCTGAGTTCCATCATTTGGAAACATAATAAGAGGACCATTTCACAAAATATCTTCTGAAGTCTGAACTCCATCATCATTATCAAACATTTTAACCCTCAAAGACAAACTCTCAAGGGCTGTCTTGGAATAGAAAAAGTAAGTGTATAAGGGAATATTTCATGGAGAAACTCTGGTTTCTAAGATTTTTATTTGATTATCTTTTTGGATAATAGTACCATTTGAAATAGAAATTGCTCCATCAGAGATCCTGTGCATTTTCTGCTGTGACTTTACAATTACTGGATCAATTTTATTGGTATTGAAGATATCTTGTGCCTTGTTTGTAGTTTGCTGAAATCCAAATTCCGATTTCATTTCCATACTGAGAGCAAAAAAGGTTACATTTTGAGAGTTTTGAGCAATACATTTACCACGGGAACCAAATCCTTTGCTTAACATTTTTCCAAGTGAGGTATCCTCTAGAGTATAATCAATATACTGACATCACAATGCAGGGAACTTATAAGAAAAAGTTTTTGATTCTGAATAATCTCATCGTTTTTGACTTGGAAATAATAACGGAGATTGTTGTTTACTCACTGAGAATTAACTGAAGTAGAAGTATCAATTGAGAACCTCTTTTTGTCTATCGACTCTATAAGCTGAAACCGTTTGTCAGCTTCCAGATTTCACATTTATCATTTTCACCTAAAAACTGTTCCATATTCATCTTTGACAGCATAGGAGATGATTGGAGAATCCTTCTCTCCTACATATACGGTTTCATACACGGTATTGGTAGATCAAGAATCATCAGTAACTTTGAGCGTTACTCTATAGTTTCAGACTTTTGAATACTTATGTTTTTGGACTGGCTTAGTATTTTGTCTGATAGTAGATCCATCTCAAAAATCTCGCTCATAACTAAGAATATTTTTATTGCTTGAAGCTTCAAAAGTGATATAAGACTCCCATACCGTGACTCTTGGAGTAGCTTTAAGCTGAGGTCTAACATCTGATTGCACGACTACATCTATGATTTCTGAGATTTGTCCGTATTTGTCCGTAACTACGAGAGTTACCTTGTGAGTTCCTGGCTCATTAAAAGGACGGTAACTCTTCTTTTATCATTTTGCTCTGATACATATTTTACCACATCTGGACTAGAGAACTTCCATTCATAAGTAAGTGCATCGTAGCCATTGGTTGCATCAGACATCATTGGTAGAATCTGCATTGAAGGTAAATTCTGATGGATAGAGCCAGGTACTTGTTGGAGTAATGGTAAACTGAGGAATTGGTGCTGTAGATTCTACATAGAGATTAACAGTATCAATATTTTTGTCAAATTTCATCTTCGACGGTAAGTTTAACGGTATAATTTCAGGTTTTTAAACTGTTTCTGATCTCCTTTCCTTGTAAGGTATCAAAGCTTATTTCCATCTGAATCAAAGAGTTCCCAAGTGTAAAGCTTGATCCTAGAGGTGGCGAATAAGAGCGCACTGACTGAAAAAGCTGAAAGTTGTCGAGGTTGTCCCCTTATCTGGAGTTTGCTGAATCGTTGCTACTGGGTCAGATACTGCAAGAGAAAAGTTTTCAGTAACTGTATTTCTCTCATTATCAGCAACAGAAAAGCGATACGATAAATTCTCCCTGTGATGGCAATGGAAGATTGATATATCCTGGCTTTCAATCTCCTGCTCTAGAATGCTTAAACCCATCTCTAGAAGTAATTGACCACTGATGAGAAAGGATCTCTCTTCATCCCATTGGTAAGGCGTAGCTGATCCGTCAAAGACAATTCCCTTTTTAGCCTTCTTGAACTCCTACTTTGAGAGCTTTTTGCTTTTGTCATCTTTTTCCCATTGGTATAGACGATGACATTAGGCTGATTTTGGACTAACATTTACAGGAAACTGTTGCTTCTCCATCAAAAAATTCCTGTATTAGAACTTCTAACGGTCAAATGCACGATATAGGTTCAGATTCATTGAAATTTATAGTTTACCACTGGTCCATATCCAATAGGTTTATCTGTTCCATCAATATCTCTATAGTACCAGAAATAATTTCTGATGGAATAGTTTCATTGGAAGGATCTGTACTCGCTCTTGCATCAAAAGTCACGGTCAAAGGAGCTGGTCCAGAGCTTGGTGAAAGTGAGGCAGAAGCTTTGTACGCATATTTATTTTGGATAGTATTGGTAATAGCAGTAATAGGACACTTTACACTTTCATTGAAATGAATTAAAGTTTTCTCTGGTTGCTGAAGATCTGCCATAGTTTTTGGTTGCTTGCTGACACTGCTTGTACACTACCTGAAAAAGTATATTCCCTGAGGAAAATAAGGAAAAATCTTTTTGTCATAATGGTATAAAGTTCTGCATACAAAGCTTGAAGGTCAGACTTTTCCTGTTCTAGAATCTGCATCAATTTCTACAAAAATCTCCAAAAGTCCTATTTCGTTGTTTTTGGATTTTATAATTAGCAAAATATTCAGTTGGGACAATAGAGTTACTGCTAGAACTATCACTAAAACTCGAGATCCAAGTCCTACAGCAAAACCTCAGATCCCAAAAGTATTTTTGAAAAATAGGCTTAAAGTCTGACTTTTTGTTTATTCATTCTTGGTCAAAGAAAGTTATAAAAACTCAATTCAATTATATCTTAGCAAGGGGATTTTTGCAAGTTTTGTCTGATATCGCTTGAAATAAAAACTTGACTTTTTCCTAAAAGAGATATGAAAAATAAAAAGCAATCCTTTCAGCAAAAAGGAAGAATTCAAACTATTTTTGAGCTAAAAGCTTTACACTATTTTTCAGATGATTTCTTATTTTCTCTGCAATCAAAGGTTAAAAACCCTAATCTAGATTCAGATTTTATCTTTTTGAAAAAGTTATGAAGAAACAAATACTTTTGCTGGGTTTTGCAGAGTTTTACTCTTGCTGACTGGATGTATCAATACTCCTGAACAAACTACAGATCACAATAGAAATTTCTCAGAACAGGAAGCCAGATATCAAGCGGTACATTAACCTTTAAAGCTGAATATGAAGCGCCTCAATGATAATCGAGCATCCACATATGAATGTACCTGAGAAGCTCAATATTCACATACTAAGTTTTGATCAGACTCAAGCAATGCTCAACTCTGGTAGTGGAATTTTTGTTTTTTTGATTTCCAAGCTGTCCATGGTGTAGAAACCTCCTTCCTGAACTCTTTGCCGCAATGAGAAAAGCAATGTGAAAGATTTATACTACTTTTAATCCCAAAAGAGCTTCGTGATCAAAAAGGAGCTCGTGGATGCGGAAAAGTTGTCGTAAAAAAGAGACAAGTCCAGAATATCAGTGGATTTTGGACAAATTAGATACGATTTTGCCTAGCATATGAAGGTCTCAATAATCCAACCATCAAAAGACTCTATGTACCAGCAGTTTTTGGTAATAAAAGAGGGGAAAAATTCTGAATCACCACTTTGATACTCTTCCTGAGCAAAAAGATCCTCAAATCCCACTTACCAACGAACAAAAAAATCAAGCTTCAAAACTATTTTACAAGAGCAATCAGTCCCCTCACAAATACGACTTGTGGAATTCCCTAAGGTATGAGAGAAACTCAAAAATACTCTTGCTAAATTTTTACTTATCAAACAATATAACGCCTATGCATTTGCCAATTTGCCCAAACTGTAGTTTTTGAATTCCCTATGAAGAGTGGAACTGAGCGAGTTTGCTCAAACTGTGATCACAGACGAAAAGAAGAAAAAGCTGAGCTCTGATACCTTGATCGTAATTGATAGCAATGGAAATCAGCTTACAAACTGAGATAGTATCATCATTATCAAAAGATCTAAAAGTTCAAATGATGAAGCATCAAACAAGGGAACAAAAAGTCACATCAGACTCGTCCACGGAGATCATAACATTGACTGCAAAGTTGAAGGTATCTGAGCTATGGCACTCAAATCTGAATTTGTCAAAAAAGCTAGAAATTTTTAAAAAAGCAGGTAATTAGCCCTGCTTTTTATATATCAAAAAGATAAAATCCTGAAACTAAAAAGCTCTAAAGATGGCATTAAGTCAGGCTTTTTCTTTTTCTGCTTTTGATTTTTCTCGTTGATCAGAAAGTTCCTTTTTCCTTGTCTGAGAAAAAGAATTCAAACTTTATTGAGTTTTTCAGAGACAAAACTAGCTTATTTCCCTCAGCAGATCGATATTTTCCACATAAAGAGGTTCGTTGTCAATCGAGATTTTTAAAAGTCTCATCTGGAGATTTCAGAAGTAAGCGTACAAAAAGATGCTCTGATTCTTGAGAATCGAGAGTTCAGTCTTTTTGATATTCAAGACTCGATATCAGAGTTTTGATCTAAAGAAATAGTATAAGAAAAGCTGACTCTGCTTGTTCGTTCCTCTGAAATCTCAAAAACATCTGCGAATCTTGATCGCAACATGACGTTGAAAGTCTGAGGATTTCCTTCACTGAAGTAAGCAAATTATTAAACTTTTTGCATCAGTTTGGTTTGCTGGGATACCGGCTCCTGTTCAAGTTCGCTGATGAGCTTGTAAATCTGTGATCCACTCAGCAGATGACTTCTTCGGACGAATCAGCATCTAGATCGACAGACTGAGATTCTTCTTCAGCAAAATCTGAGTATCGACAACTGAGAATATGTCTTGTTCCTGTATCATAGGTTGAAAAGGCTGATCTGACCAAAGATCGCTTTTCTTCTGAGCTTTTCTGTTTCGACAATTGATCTTCTGGGAATACTAGCTCTACACACTGGGTTTCGACAAAAGACATAATCAGAACTATCTTCAAAAGAAGGTTCTGAGACTGCTCATGAAAATTGCATCTTTCTGTACCTCAGGCTCAAAAGTAGGAGCTGATTGTTCAGTTGGAGTCTGAGGTGTCCCATGATCAACAACTAAATCCTGAGGAATCGTCTCCTCAACTGGAGTATTTTTGCACAAAATCATCTGCTGAAAACTCTGGAACAGCGGCTTCATCAGGAAGCTTCGCATCTACAGACTGATGATCTGAGAAGGAACAACAGGGCTGAAGTCAGAATTTTTCTTCTTCATTTTGTCATCTGAGGTACGACATCTTCAAATTGGAAATTCAAAAATTTGGCTCTCCTACAGGATTTGAAATTTGCTCAAACTTATCCAAATTTTTCAAAAACACTGCAGCAGTTGCCTCAAAAATGGTGCTGTTGCAGTTTGATGCCTGAGAGTACTCGCCTGTGGAGTAATCTGTGAAGAGATTTTGAGTAGCGGTAGTATCTGACATTACTCATCATATACAAAGATAAAAACATATTAATTATATTTAGAAAACAGATTGTAAAAAGCAAATTTTTCGTGGATTTTCTAGGGAAAAAGCCTTGCAAAAACTATAGATAAGTCGTATATTGTGGTCAAAGCCGTGATCTTCGGCGATTCTTTAATTTATTATTTTGTGGTTAAATGACGGAAGGAATGATTATCAGCCAGAACAAAACTCTTCGTAGGTTGATTAAATTGGAAAATGAGAGGTAATGATCTCAAAACTGAATTTCTCAAAGTATGGAGAAGTAGTATTTGCGAGAGTAAACCTCACTCAAAGAGAACAAGGAGGAACCACCAAGATAAAGGGAGTTTGGGTTCGTAGAGTTTAAAAACGCAGAAGATGCTGCAAAAAGCTAGAGCAGAAATGGATGGACAAGAACTCTGGGGGAAGAGCAATCAAAAGTAGACTTTGCAAAGAAGACCCTACAAGACTCGCTGCTAGAGCTGAAGCTCATCACGATGAAGACGAAGAAGTTGAATTCTAAATATTGACTTAGATATCTTTATCAAATTTGATAATCAGTATATAAAAGGTAAAATCCTGACACTCTTAATTCAAAGAGCATCAGGCTTTTTGTAGAACTTATTTATCAAACGAGCAAAAGGATCTTACCAACAAACAAGAATAACAGCAGCACAACGAATATAAAAACCGAGATCCATGGGAGTGTCGCTAGATACTGACTCCAATAACAGAGTACCACAATCCAACAGCCAATACCTACTATCAAGTCAGATGAAACTAAAAAGCACTTTCTGTTGCTTATCTGAGATGTTTGATACCAGATCTTAGATGGTCTTATATAACACCAAACTCCTAAGGCTATAGTTCCCAGTATAATCCCCAGGCGCAGTATATCAAAGGAGATTTCCACCAATGAAACTTGTCTGGTTAAAGTTTGTTCCAGCTCAGAGAATGCAGAGCGATGTTCTACAGCCCCTGCACTTTCCTCTGAGCATCTTGCTAGTCTCACTGCCCATCCTATAAAGGAGAAGAGCCCTCCCTAGAATAGCTGCTGATAGAAAATTCCAAAAGAAGAACTTTCCAAGTAAGTAGCTCTTTCATACCTAGTAACATTTATTTCGTTAGACATATTTTATTTTATATCTTATCATATACCTTTTCTTTACGATGTCAAAGTGTTTTTTATAGTAAAGAAAAAGGAAATCTGATTTTAGTTTTTGTTTTTATTCAGTTTTCAATCAAACGTTGTCTTGCTCCTATAGTGGAGCGCCTCCATAATATCGCCCACTACAATATTCTCCCTCTCTCCATATCTGCGATCGTCCTAGCCAGCATGAGCAGACGATGAGACCACTCTCCCTGAGAGAGAAAATTTCTCAGTCGCCTTTGCGAGAAAATCTTTACTCGCACTATCAAGGTGATAAACTGATCAATATCCTTTTGCTCTCATATAGGCATTGACTTGAATATCTCCTCACTTGAAACGATCCTGCTGGATTTTCCAGGCTTTTTACTCCTTCAAAAGCTCTGCAGAGAAAGCAAAGCAGATTTTTCAAGCAAGCGTTGAGATATTTTCTCTAGGAATTTCAGGATCCTATCTACTCTATCGAGCAATGGTCATGAAATTTTTACTTTGATATCATTTTTGATCTCTGTAAGAGAACAAGAACATGCTTTATCTGGATCTTATAAAAATCCGCATTTTGCATGGGGTTCATTGATGTGACAAACATGACATTGGCTGGATACTGAACCGTTCCACTTGCACGAGAGATATTGAGTTACTCTATCCTCAAGAGGCTGTCTCAAAACTTCCAATACTTCTCTTGGGAACTCAGTTAATTCATCATAATATCCCCTTGTGAGCTAGAGATACCTCACCTGGAGTCAGATTTGCCCCTCATCAGATAATTGAAAAGCCTTGGATGCGGTATGATGCGCCTGTCAGGTCTACGCACAATTAAAGGCAGATCCTGATTGAGCTTTCAAACTACAGAATAAATCTGACTGACTTCAAGGATCTCATCAAAACCTAGAGGAGGCAATATAGTAGTCAGGGCTTTGCTAGCATGGTTTTTCACGATCAAAGGAGCTCACACCATGAGTACATTATGCAATCCAGTGCTGCGAATACTCAGGCTCTTTTTGCAAATAATTGCCCTTTGAGTATATTTAAAATCATTGGCATCTGAATCAGCATTTTCTCCTATTTCTGATTTTTGGCATTACGAAGATAGGAAAGCTGACTTCCTTTGAGGAAAAAGTCTACAATCTGTGAAAAGTGTGTAGATAGGAATAATCGTAATATCGCTGATATATTCCAGCTCATAAGCATTTTTCTCGAGGAATGAAAAAGGTCTGATATCCCTTTTTGTTTGGCAGAAATAACACTTGGAAGAAGTCCATTTACTCCTCTTGAGTTTTCCATCAAGCCCAAGCTCTCAGAAAAACAAGAATTCTCACATCCTCTCTGCATGATTGAGCCTCCTTCATGAATCAATCCAAGCAGAGCTACCGCCATTGCAAGGTCAAAAGAGGTTCCTACTTTTCTAAGGTGAGAAGGAGAAAGATTGAGAATAAACTTTCTCTTTGGAAGATCAATACCGACATTTCTAAAAGTTGATCTAATACGATCTTTTGCTTCTTTGATACTCGCATCTGGAAGTCCAATAATCTCAATAGCTGGAGTGCCTTGCTAGAATCTGCCTCAATACAATCTCATGTCCAATCAATCAGAGATTCGTAAAAGGTTTTGGTCTGCATAATCACTTAGAGAAAAAGCGGGGAAAAGAGTAAAAAGGATTGGCGATTATGAGATTATTCTATCCTTCATAATCAGCTTTTTGATTCTTTAGTTATCTTCTATAGATGAAAACATTCTGACATTATTATTTTTCCACAAAAATCAAGTAAATATCTATTATTTTAAATTTGTCATATTGATAAATAAAAACACTATTTTCCTAAAGAAAAATCCAGAAATGAATATCTGAGATCTTTTATTTTTACCTGATACTTTTTGCAGAGATCCTTGATTTTTACTGTTGGAGACGAGTCACCAAATAATCCTAAGTCTATCAGAAGAGCTCGATATTTCTGGATAGGATTGTATCAACTTTTTGCGTCTCAGAAACCGTCTTTCCACGGAGACAAGATTTTTCGATAGAGGGAAGAATACCTTTGATATCACTACTGAAATCGTAACCTTGAAGAATAGAAACCTTTGTCGGTAGAATATACAGTGCATTGGATCAGGTTGAGAATTTTCCTGAAAGCTGAGCCACCAGAGTTTCTGATTTTAGAAATTCTCATAAAAGGAAACTTAAGGAATTGGGGATCTATACTAATTAGCTGAATACTGTCTGCCTGTCTTGCACGAACATATTCACTAAACGCATTCATTAAATCCTCCCGATTAACATAGAGAAAGAAGAAACCTGAGCCATATCCTTTGAGACTCGTTGCCTTATCTCGATTTTTCCCATCAATAACAATATTTTCTATTGTTGTTTTGACCAATGGAGGCTAAAGAAATACCACAGCATGTTGGAATTGCTGTTTTACTGTCAGCAAGCTTATTTTGATAGACGCTATCAGTTAGTTTTGTCTGAGGGATAGCATGATCTTTTTCTGATACAATTCAAGGCGAAGTCGTAGATCAGCCTTTTAAAGTCTTCATTGCTTCTGCCCAGATCTTGGTTAAAAGATAACTTTCCTTGATATTCTTGATGGTCAGCTTGCTACCACGAGCATATTCCTCTGAGCTCAGATAAGGTTGCCTGCTTCATCATATTCTGAGGCAGTAAAGCTAACCTTTAGTTCAGATGCCTTTGTCTGGAGCTCCTGCGGGTGAGATCAGCTCACTATGACAAAGATCGTCCCATCTGATGCAATAAACTTTTGTATTTTTGATGAAATCAAATTTGTTTGAGTCCTATTATAAATTTTTACCGTTCACTCTGAGGGATTACTGATATGATGAGATATTACTCGGTACTAATTGACATCTGATACTGATAACGAATTGATCCAGGTCTGATCAAAAGGATGCTAGTCGCCAGATAACTCCGCTCAAACCCCTCAAATCCCTGGGATAATAACGAGTATAAATGTATCTTACTTCACTGAGCAGGAGAGAAGCGTAATCCTAGCTGATGGCACATAGTAGCACAACCCAAAGCAGAGCAAGTCCAACTAGCACCTCTAATCCAAAATGAGATAAGTAAGATACTATTGCTTATTTTGCGTCAGAGATGAGAATCTTTTTTGCTATCAAAGAGGAATAACCCTAGCGTTCTAAAATTTTTACGATAGGTCTTTGTTTTGTTCCAAGACTCTAAGTCCTACTTGCTCAAAATAGGTTCTGTTCAGTCAGCTTTAAATACAATATTAAGCTGTCTACTGATAATTTCTGAACCTGTCTCCCCATCGTTGATTATCAAAAGCATGTTCCAGAATCGATAGCGATCTCAACCTGCTTATTTGAAGGAATTTTTCTAGAATTTTTCAAGATTTTATAAATACTATGGTCTTGGACAGTTTCACTACTCGCCTCTCATTGAGAGAAAATAAAAAGTTTAGTATGGCTTTCTCCATCTCCTTTGAAGCACAAAAAGCCAACAAATCAGAACCAAAATCCACGATATGATAGAGATCAAAACGGACAATCCCATATTAATAATTCCATGCGCTGGATAATTCCAAAAGGGTAAGATCAAAAGCAAAACTCCAAGGAATAAGATGAACCCCAAATCCCAAGTCAGTTTTTGGCTCGTCATCTTCCAAGGTAATCAAAACATTGATAAGCAAGGCTCAATTGAAAGAAAAGATTCGATAGGACAGACTCCACTGGTATACTTGATGAGATCACTCCAGCTAGCAAGCGCCTGGACACACATCCAGCTGACACTCCTTTCCTACAAAAGTATCTCCGAGAACTAGAAACACTCAGAGAACAATCCATTTGCATTGATCAATCCAAAGAAAAAGATGTCTATCCATATCTTTTTACTTTGCACCATCCTCTAAATCAAAGAGAGGGCAATATTGATCCGAAAATCGCAACCAAAAGTCCCAAAAGTCCGAAACGATAACCATATGGACTAAAAACTCAAATGAAGTAAGGGATTAGTGTTTGATTTTGAAGTACAAAAAGTACTATATAGTCATAAAATATAAGTTGAAATCAGCAAAACTGGCAATCAGGTAAAAATTTCACAAAATCCTGAGTTGTATTTTTGCTCAACTGATGAGACAGTAATCAGAAAAGTTATCCCCGCAAGGACAATTCAATTCCCATCATGTACCACTTTACGCCAAAGACTTCAATATAAGAAACATACCAAACAATAAACATATAAAAGAGGAGTTATCTGAGATACTGCACGACTTTTGCTCTCTCTAAGAGCAGTAATTCTGATAATTCCTGGATAATCGAGTTGTTCTTCGATCTTTTCTCCAATCTTTTTCAATAATCACTCCCACTTGGATATCGGAAATAAGTTTTGGATTAACAAAACCATAATTTCTCTTCAAGCCTGCATAATACATACTTTATCTACTCATTCTACCTCGAGAATGAGCTTTCTCAAGATTCACCCATTTCTCTATAAAGACTCCTTGGTATCAAACCTTGCACTGGTCTAGAAGCAGACATAGCATCTCGGGTCGCAACGATCCATGAAATTGGATGAGTCATTTCTACATCATAGTGATGTGATTCTGCGCATTTACTATGATTGGATCCATACCCCACTTACGCAGCATATCAGCACCAACCTTAGTATGGGATTCTCCTGCTCATACTAGCACCTTTCACCACATCATGCAAAAGGGTCCAGCTCTCTTTGCCATTCCAGCATCGAGCCCCAATTTCAACAGCGATCATTTTCTGCTGTTTTTGCTACCTCTAATGAATGAATCTGAAATTTGTCCATAACTATATCTGAAAGACGACCAATCGTTCTCACGATTTCCGAGGCTTCATCATGGGGATAATAAGAATAGTCAATGCTTCTTTTTCCTTTTCAACCAAAGTCACCTCAAGATCAGCCACAACTTGATTGTAAACCTTCTCAATATAGAAAAGGATTGATTCTTCAATCTTTGATAAGCAGTTCAAGGGTTTTTAGCCGCGATGAATCTCACTATCGAAAGATGAAATTCTAACACTTAATGGAGTATCATCAATCAAAGCTCAACTCCGGTCAATTTTTCAAAAAGTGAGATATTTCTCTCTACCTGATAAGCTTTCCGCTTACTCTTTCACTGGGAAGATCAATCATTGAAAGTCAATTCACTTACGGTATCTACGACAATTCTTGAAATGCCTGAGAGATAATCATCATCGCTTCTTTCTGAGCTTCTACTGCTTTGTGGTTTTAAAATTTTCAATATATCTAATAAGATTAGCTTTGATTCTTGCTCAACTCTTTTGAAAATTTAGTTTTTGCATTCTGGCTTGATATTTCTATTTCTGAGAGTTTTTCCCTTTGTAGGGCAATAATTTCGTCAATTCTCTTTTGTTTTTTCTATAATTTTGATCTTCTTCGAGCTTTTCAAGTTTTTGATCCATCTCTAATGAGAGACAGTCGGATTTCTTCCATCTTGGCTAATCTTTGATCCTCGATTTTTGAGCCTTGATCTCAGCCTGTTCGAGAACTGATTCAGCTTTTTCTTGCTTCTTTGAGCATGCTTCTTCGGTTTCTCTTGCTCTTTCCATTTTGGCTTTTGTAACGGGAGCTTTTTCACTAAGGGATTTTTGTGATCCATAGATCAGTGCTCCTCCTATAAACTAGTGAGGACAGGCAGTGATGATCCATCGATCATAGTATTGGCATTATATCATCGTTTTTAATGCATAAAAGAAATATAGCTCTATAGGGTAGAATATTTTTATCAAAAATGGGTGAATATTCCAACATTAGAGTTGAGTTAGTCTAGAGATTAAGACTTTTAGCTTATTCCACCAAAAAATCCTTGTAAGTATAAAATTCTGACCATCAAATGCAAATGAAAGTGACTTGCAATTATTTCCAAGAAACTAATATATTTATGATCGTTTGATTTGTTAACCAATATAAGCATGACAAAACAATACTCGAACTCACTCTGAGACTCATGAAAAATTTTCTTAAGCTAAAAAGCTCGCTATCGAAGATATGGCGGGAGAGTGTAACTGATGATCAAGTTGTTGATTTTATGATTAGAAGTATGCTCAATGCTGTAGAACTCCCTGAAGAAGAGGGAGAAGGATGTGGATGCTAGGTCATGATCACCACCATCACGGACATCACGAGCACCATCATCATGAGCACCATCATTGCGATTGTCAAGATGAGAGCAGTGATGATCAATGTGAATGGTAATCAATGTGAATGCGGTGATCAATGTGAATGCGGTGATCAATGTGAGATGTGGTGATCAATGTGAATGTGGTGATCAATGTGAATGCGGTGATCAATGTGAATGCGGTGATCAATGTGAATGCGGTGAAGAAAAATCACTGCGGATGCAAATCACACTAGTTGAGAACTTTTTCCAAGTATCGTTCAATAAAAAAGGAAGAAGTCTGATTTTGGACTTCTTTTTGTAATAATGAGAAGATGTTTCGATTCGCTCAAGAATCTTTTTGAATGAGTGCGAGATAATCAATCCCTTCAGCGAGTTTTTGAGTGGCGAGATGATAGTCAAAGTGCTCTGTTTCTTCGCCAACTTTATCATAAGGAACTTTGAGAAGCAAACGGGAATCTAAACTGATCTGCGACCAACTCAAATCCCCCAACTCTCCCATATCAACAAAAGCCCTCTCAGTCAATATTCCATCTTGTCATAGGCACTTCTGAGGAATAAATACTGGCTACTTCTCCAAAAAGAAATGGTAAAGGTGGCAGAGCTCCTTGCTCGTTGCAGGTTTTTGATTCTTCAGATCTGAAGAAGCTTTGGAGGTATTGAGGAAGTATAATAACCATAAACTCAAATATTCACGAGGAAAAACTCCTCTTGGGCATGCTGAGTCAAGTATTTGGTCAATGCAAGGATCATTGCATAGTTTCCCATTCCTGTACACAGGTAGTCGATCTGGAGTTTAGTCTTGAGATTAAGGGAGTTTGATCTGAGATTTTACGGTCTTGAGCTCTCAAGAGTCGCACACACGATCAGAATTTTCATCTGGGGAAAGAGAGATAAATAACTGAAAGTGTAGTGATTAACAAAGATCTTTCAAGACTTTATAGTCGACTTTTCCTGTTCAGAGGAGCGGAAGTGCTCAAATTAGCTTGATTTCATCGATCTGGATGAGATTATTTACCCCTGAGATCTCAGGTAAGTATTAACCTCTGAGAGTTTTAGATCTAGATCTACGGTAAAAGGACAATTCTGATTCAGGATTCTAGTTCTTTTCCCTCAATAGCTCAGATTGAGAGCCTCGGAGCGCCAAATCTTGCAGAAAGCAAGGATTCAATAAAAGGAAGTGAAAATCATCTCACCACCAAGCTTGAGAAATCTCTTTTGTCTTCCTGTGATATACAAAAATCCATCTTTATCCAGATAGCCGAGATCTCAGGTCTTGTATCGCTTTTTGCCTTGAAATGTGATAAAGGGAGATGCGATTTTACTATCCTGATAGCCAGAAAAACGCTGAGACGAAAAATAGATCATTCCTCCTGATTGAGAGACTTCTTCCTCGAGGTTTTCGAGATCAAGGATTTTTATCTCTCATTGGAGATTGAGATTCCAGTAGATTGTTTTTGTTTTTAAGCGTATTGATTGAAATAATAGGCGAGCACTCGGTAATCCCATATCCCTCGAGGATAACTGCGGAAGGAATCAGCTTTTTGGCTTTTTCAAGACAGCTTCTGAACACTTCTCTCCACCATGTAATCACATAACGAAGTGAGGTAAGCTGATCAGGACTGGCAACATTTAATAAAATTGCGGAGAAAGGTTGGCGTAGTGGCAAGGAGTGTAGGCTGAGTATGCGCAATCAGGCGAGCGACACTCAAAGAGTCGTTTGGATCTGGGGTATTAACTAATCTCAGTCCTGCCACCAGTGGCAAAAATCGTATTTACTGTAAATCCAAAACTATGAAACGCATAAGAATAGCTCCAAAAGTCTCATCATGCTTGATATCAAGAATGCCTACTGCTCACTGGAGATTGGAGATGAGAGTTGCGATGCGTAGAGAGGACTGCCTCTTGGCAAAAGCGTCACTTCCAGAAGTATAGAGGATAACCGCAGTTGGATCAAGTTTTGCAGGGATAGGAAAAATAAAAGCGAGCGCGCTAATGCCCAAAAGTTTGCGAGAAAGGGGAATATTTTTGAGGAGATCTTCGAGAAAGACAAATTCATACTGATCTAATCGAGCAATATTGATCTTTTTGATAAAAAGGCCTTGGAGGTCAGAATTTTTGGTTTTTGAAAATTTGACACAATGCTCAAAAGCTGGCTGGGAATGTGTCAGTTCATCATTACGGGGAATTTTCTCAGCAAGATAGGTCACCAAAGAGCAGAATTGAAGTACTTGCAAGTGCAGGAAGCATAATGCCAATATATTGCCCTTCAATGGATTTGAGATAATCAGAAATAAGCAGTGATTTGAGTACAATATCCTTTCTCGACTGCATACCAAAGAGCTGATCATAAACTATGTGAGGCAGTTTTGTCAGTCTTCCACTGAGATTTGAAATGCTGAAGGATATTTTTGGTCAGGATCGAGATTTCAGAGAGATTCTGTGGCGAGATATGCCAATCACAAGGCTTAAAAAGCTGACTCTCGCTCTTGGTCAGTCCGATGCCATAGCTACCATATCAGCTACGGTCTTGAGCTCAAGGATTGGGGTATTGGATGCTTTGGGATGAGGTGGAGAATGGTATTTTGAGCTCTGCCATATCTAGAGAATCCAGATACAAATCAAAAACCAAATGCTGATCGAGGTGAAAATATTGGTCTCGAGTCAGATTTTTGATCTTTTTGAGTTCTGAGGAGACAAAATCAATGATATCAGTTGAGAACTTGGAAATATCATAGGAACGAGGTATTTTTGCGACGAAGCGATAGAATTGGTAATGGTAGAAGGAAGTTTTTGTGCTTAACATCGTTGAAATAGAAGTAGTGTGGAGATAATTGAGCTTCTCTTCTCCTCTTTGATTATAAAAGTCTTCCAAATACTGATTGAGAACTGATTCAAACTCATGGAGACAAGTCTTTAAGAGTTGAAGTCTGATCTAGGATTTTCGATCAGGATTTTTCTTTTGGAAGAAAAATAAAGAGGGTTTTGATGCTAAGATACCAGAGGGCCTTTAGAAAAGTAAAAGAAAAAGCTTAGGGACGAGCGCCATTCCAAGCATTGGACCACATTGATCACCAGAGTCCTGAAAACCTCACGCTAGCACTTTTGGTCCTCAGGGAGGCGGATTGAGAGTGCAAGATAGGCTGATTTTTGGCTCAGAGATATTCCTTCCCTGCCCGGCAATCTGTCCTGAAGGAAAAAAGCAAGACAGAATCGCCCGTCTCTAATGCAGACTGAAGCTGATCAAGCGAATGATTGAGGCGGGAGGCAAGAAGCTGAGTATCCTTGCTCGAAGACTCTCTACCGCAATCGCTCCGATACGATCAAAAACCGCTTGAGGAAACGATTGTTGGCAAATGCAGAGATAGCAACTGGCCTGAGAGAGCACTCTAGGGACAAAAAGCGATAATCATCGGCTCAAAAGAAATATGATTTGGTAATGACCATAGCTCTGTCCAGATTTTAGCTGAGAAAGTCCTTTGATCTCGGATATCATAACGAAATCTCGCACACTAAAAAGAAAAAGTTTAGCCAATCGCTTCATCATAGCGCAAAAAGGGATAAAAAGTCAGATTTTTGAGGGATACGAAGTAAATAACGCAAAGCGATATTTTTGAGTATAATCTGTTTTAGTATAAAGGTTTGTGATTTTTCGCAAGTTTTTGATATCATATGTACGGATTGATTTATATCTCCTTAAAAATGGAACAAAACTTGCGTGATTTCTAAATTTTACTATAATTGAAACTAATTATTTTATCGTTTCATCTTTTTCTATCATGACAGAAGTTGATAGTTCTCCAGAATGATCTCAAAAAGAGCTAACAAGTTCGGATAGTGAAAAAGAGAGTGCGAAAGTTACAGAAAATACTCAACAAGAACTTTGAGATCTTAAAAATCAAATAGCTCCAAATAGGTCAACTCCTGAAAAAGAAATTACTGCAGAAACTAAAACACAGCTCTGAAATCTTGCAAGTGAAATCATCTCAAAGATTCAACAAGATGAAGATTTTTACAAAAAGATACGATTTTCTCCATTCTAGGAGAGAAACTCCAAAAAGGAATATGTCCAAGCCTTTCTTGAGCTTATACAAGGACTTTTCAAAGGATTTTTCTCTTTCTGCGAAATCTGGATTTAAACACCTTGAATCAGAAATTCAAAAACTCAACCTCTGAAAAAGCACAACAGAATTACAAGAACTTACTTTCCCAATTTGAACAAGATATTAAAATCAGAATTCTTCTTTGAGTGATCTCACAGACAAAACTTTTTGATGTCGCTCTGCAAGGATAAAGCACTAGAAAATCAATGTTTAGAGCGTCAACTCCCTGCTCCAAGTCCCTATGATAAACTCAAATATCAACTCCCTTACACCCTAAAGATAAGGGCAGTTGGGAAGGCTTTTGCTGTTTAATGTCTGAGCACAAGGAAAAGGAAATGGAGAATTAAACACTATGATGAAAAAGTCTGTCTTACATCCATTAACCCAATCTACGAGCGGATCCTGATTTCAGCATGCGGTCATGATCTCAAAGATTGATTCTGATGGAACAATCTATATTACTCAGTGCCAACTCAAAAGGAGTAGCACGAAGAAAAACTCACAGACTATTTTGCCAGAGACAATACTATGATCGATGTCATGATGCTCAATCCTCCTGAATGATACGGAGAAAAAGGTTGTAGCCTTTGCACAAAGCAAACTTTGAGCAAAATATGATACTGCTGGAATGGCTTACGATACCCTTTCATGAGGAAGAAAAAGCGGAGAAAAGGAACTATTCCGATGCTGGAAAAATAAAAAGTGATCTTTTACTGTAGTGAGCTTATTTTTGAGTGATTTGAAGTCATGGACTCAATGCAGAGAAATCCCTTTTACTCCTGGAGATCTGATGAAACTCCCTCACTCCGAGTTACTGTAGTTCATTTGACTGTAGCAAGCTTGAGACACAGATAGCACTTTTCTGATTATGAAAAGATTTCTTCGTAGAAAATGATCAATAGCGTAAAAATCACCTATCTCTTGTTAATAAAGATCTGACTCAAAAGTATCGATCCTCGAGTCAGATATTCTTTTAAAAACTTATTTTACGAGTTCGTAAGTATCTTTTGCGATCATAAGTTCTTCATTTGTTGGGATAACTCCAGATTTGAACTTTAGAGTCTGGAGTAGTGATTGCTTTTTCTTCTCCTCTAAAGTTGTTGAGGCTTTTCATCAAAGTGAGCTCCGAGCCAACCAAGCTGACTAGCAATCAGTCTTCTTTTGAAGCATTGAGTTTTCAAGAACTCCAGCAGTGAAAACGATTGCATCTACCTCCTTGAAGCAAAGCTACATAGCTACCAATATATTTAAGGATAGCATTGGTATACATATTCATTACTGTTACTTCTCTTTCTTTTCCTTCATTATATCCAACTTCGATATCTCTCGTGATCACTTGAGATTTGAGAAACCCAAGTAATTTCTGATTTTTGTTCATAATAGTATCAATCTGATCTGGAGTGAGGGTTTTCTCATCATAAAAGGTACGATAGCTGGATCGATAGCTCCACTATCTGGTTCCCATCATAAGCCCATCAAGAGGGTAAATCCCATAGAAGTTTCATAACTGTCCATTTTTGATAGCGGTAATACTGGCACCATTTCCTGCATGACAAGTGATAGAGCTTAAGATCCTTTTTCCAAGGATTTCTGAGAGCCTTTCTGATACATATCTATGTGAAGTCTCCATGTGCTCCATATCTTCTAACAGCATAGTTTTTGGTACCATTCGTAAGGTACAGGATAGAGAAAATGATCTTCGGTCATTGACTGATGAAAGACGTATCACAAACCACTACATTAGGCACTCCTGGGAGAATATGCTCACAAGCCCTCAACTCCCATTACATTGGCAGGATTGTGAAGAGGAGCTAGATCAAAGAGCTTTTTGAGTTCTTCTTTAACTTCTGGAGTTACAATTTCTGCATGCTTAAATCTCTCCCCTCCGTGAACTACTCTGTGTCCTACAGCGTTGATTTTCTTCAAGAGAGGAGTACTCCATACTCAGGATTGACAAGGATATCAGCACTTTATGCAAAAAGCTACTTCGTGATTTGCGAGGTCTCCATCAAAAGAAAATTTTTCTCCAGAAGGGAGTTTGTGGATAATTCTTCCTCCATCGATTGCGATTCTCTCAACAAGTCCAGAGCATAAAACTTCATTATTCTGCATGTCAAATAGTTGATACTTGAGAGAAGAACTCCCAGAATTAAGAACCAGAATTTTTCATCTTTTTGTAAGGCTAAAAACTAAAATACAAGTCTAGCATAACGAAATCGTTATAAAAAGCAATAAAACCAAAAAGCATTTCTCTTTGACTTTAATATGATATAAGATTGATGTGATACAAATATTTATTTATTAACCTAATATATTAGGCAAGAAAAAGACCCTTGTCATTTTGAAACCTGACTGTGTTCTGCGAGGACACATGGGGGAAGTGCTTACTCGTTTTGAGAAAGCAGGCTTTAAGGTAGAAGCGATGCAGTTGATGCATGCAAGCGATGAGCAGTTAACAGCTCATTATGAAGGAGTTGGTAGCTGTTGACTAGACTTCAAGAAGCAAAGCCTGAAAAGGCACATGGCCATCTTCAATGAAGTGATTGACTTTATGAAGTCAGGTGCTATTGTTCCTCTGTTTTTGTCTGGGGAAAATGTAGTAAACGCTACCAGATCTCTCGCTGGTGCTACCCGCCCTTGGGAAGCAGAAGGGAACAATCAGAGCAGATTTTGGATTGCATGATCCCAACGCTCCGATCGAAAATGTTGTGCATGCTCAGCAAACGCTGAAGAAGTGCACCAAGAAATTGCACTCTGGTTCCCTGAGATGTAATTTATTCTCCCAGTTTCAAACTGAGAAAAACGAAGAAAAAGTCTGACTTTCGTCCTTGAGAGTCAGATTTTTCTTTTTGATAAAAGTACGAAAAATCGCACTTTGGGAACCATCTCATTTCAAATTTTGGAGGTGCGGAGGAATTGAACTCGGTCTAAAAGGCATAATGCTCGAACTCTACCATTATAGTCAGCTTTTTAACCTGATTTTTAGCCTTGCAGAGAGAGGAGAAGGCGAAAAGTAACAAACGCGATTCTTCAATTTGATCAATGCAAGGTTTGGGCTTTCCTGCTCAAATCGGCCTTGCTCCTAGCAGGAGTCAGTAGTCAAGGTTAGTTACTGGCTTGAAAGCTTAAGCGTAAGCTTTAACAAGTTCAGCCTCGCAAGGAGAGATTTTTGCTGAGTTAGCATTTTTGTTTGATCGAGTTTATGCTCTGCGATCATCGAGCAATGGCTATCGAGGATTACGGATTCCTTCTATCAAATCCAAAGTCACCCCCATCAACTCCACTATAGCAAAAAGAAAACAGAAAATCAAGAAATTTAGTTTTTCTCAATATCAAAAATCTCACACCGAAGTATGAGATTTCAAAGAAGAACATTCGACTAGATCTTCAATACATAAAGCAATTTTGAAGCATCAGTAACCTTACAGGCCTCAATATCCGTATTATTAGTAGTAGTAGTAGTTCCTACTGTTACTTTTTCCATCACATAGCGTAGAACTTCCTGTAAGTGCCCAGTCAGATGACCAGTTTGCATTATCTTTTCTCTCAACTTTTCGCTCAAGGAGCATCTTTGTTGTGTCTTTAAACACAAGAAAGTTTCCCGTATTGGAATATGTTCTATTCACTTCAGTTATCTGCAGACTTATTAGGATCTCCAGGAATTGATTTCATATAATCAGGGACCAATCATACCTCACCCGATCATAATTGTTCCGTACTAAGCCCTGCAGTAGTTGTTGCTTCAGGATAGCCTCCTTAGAAGTATTGTATAGCTCTAGTCCTGAGCGATCTGATTGAGTGCTATCTTTCTAGCTGTATCTCTAGTAGCGCCTGAGCTCCTGTAAGTCTTGGCAAGATCGTCGCAGACAGGGATACCTGATGATCACTACTACGATAAGCATTTTTCCACGAGTGTAAAACCTCTCAAATTTTTTCATTGTGTATAAGTATAAAAATAAATAAATGACAACAGGATTTTTGTCCTTGTTTTCGTTCTTGCTTATAGTTGTTTGGATAGAGAAATCAAGACAAAGCCCATTTCTATGCTCATCTTGACTTGACAAAGAATTTTGAAAAGTAATGTTTTGTTGTTGGTATTTTATAGATATTGGGATATTGTAAATAGCTATACTCTCCCAAATTATCTGCTAAAGTTTCCTCTCCTCCCTTGTAGAAAAGAAATTTATTTCTTGCTTTTGACTCTCAAATCCATACTATAAAAAGACAAACTGGAATGCAAATATCCAGCTCTTTGTCAGCAAAAAGATCAAAGAATATCGCTTTTGCGTTATGTAGATTTGTAAACAAAATTAAAAATCTGACTTTGTTGCTTTTTAACCTTATTATCTCAATAGTATGTTAGATAAATATCAAGCTTCGTCTCTAGAATCTCGCTGGACAAAGACTTGGGAAGAAAAGGGCTATTTTGAGCCACTCTTGATCCCTAGCCTAATTATAGTATTGTAGTCCCTCCACCAAATGTGACAGGAATTTTTGCACATGGGCATGTCCTCGATGCGAGTATTCAGGATGTCTTGATCAGACGAAAGAGAATGTCTGGATACAACACGCTTTGGCAGCCAGGAACTGATCATGCAGGTATCGCAACCCAAAATAAAGTGGAAAGAGCTCTTGCAGAAGAAGGAAAGAGAAAAGAAGATATCGGAAGAGAGGCTTTCATTGCAAAAACTCGAGAGCGAAAAGAAAAAATACGGAGGGATTAGTACTACCCAACAAAGAAAACTCGGTGCCTCACTCGACTGGGAAAGAGAAAGATTTACTATGGATGAGGGGCTTTCACGAAGCTGTGAAAAAGCACTGTAGACCTCTACAATGATGGACTCATCTATCAAGGAGAATATATGGTCAATCAATGTCCTCGCTGTGGAACTGCACTTGCTGATGATGAAGTAGAGATGCTCGATAAGGAGTGAAATTTCCGAGAAATCAAATATCCGATTGTCTGAACTGATGAGAGTCTCATTCATTTAGCTAACAAACAAGACCTGAAACTCTGCTTGGAGATACTGGGGTTGCAGTTCATCCAGATGATAGCAGATATCAGCATCTCATCGGCCAAAAGGTTATCGTTCCTTTGACAGGAAGAGAAGCTGCCTATCGTGAGCCGATAGCTGTGTAGAAATGGATTTTGGAACTGGAGTAGTAAAAATGACACCAGCTCATGAGTCCCAGACTGGATTTTGAAGTAGGAAAAGAACCTGACTTGATCTTTTGGTCGTTCTTACTCCAGATGCTAAAATCAGTAGAAAATGGAGGAAAATATGCTGGACTTGATCGTTTTGAAGCGAGAGAAAGCAGATTGTAGCTGATCTAGAAGCGCGAAAGGGTACACAGTAAAAAGTAAGAAAACATAATCATGCAGTAGGACACTGCTATAGATGTAATACTGTTATCGAACCAGAGTTTCTCGCCAATGGTTTGTAAAATGGCTCTCTTGCGCTCCTGCTCTAGAAGCCGTAAAAATCAGGGAAAATCACTATTCAACCAAAAAGATGGGAGGCAAAGTATGTTACAACTGGCTTGAGCAGTATCAGAGACTGGTGTACTCTCTAGACAAATCCATGGGGACACAGAATCCTGCTTGGTACGGACCTGATCAAAAAGGTTTTCATGTAGCAAAGAGTGAAAATGAAGCGAAGGATCAGGCTTTAGCCTTTTTATGGACATGAGGTTGAGACTGACTCAAGAAACTGATGCTTTGATACTTGGTTCACCATCTGCGCTTTGGCCGTTCTCTACTGTAGGGGTGGCGCAGAGAAAACTGAGCTTTTGGAGCGTTTTTATCCAACTTCTACCCTCGTAACTGGAGCTGATATTATCTTTTTCCGAGTAGCTGAGAATGGTGATGATGGGAATCTATCAAATGAAGGAAGTTCCTTTTCATGATGTACTTTCCATGGAATCGTGGAGGATGATCTCGGTCGTAAGATGTCTAAATCACTAGGAAACTCCCTGACCCCCTCAAACTGATCGATGAGTATGGAGCTGATGCGATCAGATTTACTATGATTTATAATACTTCTGCTGGACAAGATGTTCATTTCAGCAGAGACTTTCTTGAGATGGGAAGAAACTTTGCCAACAAAGTACGAAATGCAACCAACTTTTGTACTCATGAACCTAGAAGGTTTTGATGCTAAAAAGTAAATAAAGCTGATCTTGATTTTGGAAACTCGTAGATCAGTGGATTTATTCGAGGCTTCATGAAACTATTGATCAAGTCAATAAAAACCTCAGATACCTACACCCCTTGATGAAGCCGCAAAGCTGTGTATGAGTTTATCAGAGGAGATTTCTGTGATTGGTATGCTGTGAGATGGCTAGGTTCGTCTCTATGCTAACGCAGGACCTTAGATCCAAAACTACCGCTCAACGAGTCCTCAGAGATGTACTGAAAGTGCTCTCAAGCTCTTCGCATCCATTTATGCCGTTTATCACTGAGGAACTTTTGGCGATCGCATTCTGCAGGGAGAGACTATTATGCTTGCGGACTTTCCAAAAGCAGATCAAACCTCATTTCTTCAGAAGTAGATGATGCTATGAGCTATATCCAAGAAGTAATCACTGCACTAAGAAATATCAGAGCAGAAGCAGGAGTTGCTCCATCAAAAGAAGTCCCTGCACTCATCAAAACAGCATCTGAATCAGAATTATCTATCCTTTCTGAAAAATAAGGCATTCTTGATGAAGCTTGCCAAAAGCTCTCTCTTCTGAGTTTGGAAAAGAGCTCCAAAAGCCTGATCTCTCTGGATTTAGAAGTCGTTGGACATTCAGAAATCATTGTTCCATTGCTTTGGACTCTTGGATATTGAAGCCGAAAGCAAAAATCCTCGATCAAATTGCAAAACTTGAACAAGGGCTTGCAAATACTAATGCAAAACTGAGTAATGAAACTTTCGTATCCAAGGCACCAAATTTGCGTTATTGAAAGAGAAAAAGCAAATCTTGCTGATTATCAACATTGAGAAACTTCACAAATCTTGCTTTGCTCAAAGGAAGTAAACAATAAAAAGAGAGTCTTAAGAAAAAGGCTCTTTTTGTTAGCAACTTGTTTATCTATAAGATAAAATATATTCTTTGAAAAGGAAAAATCTGACTCTAGAGTTTTAGCTCCTCTTTGAGTCAGATTTCTTTTATTTTTATAAAAGTATTGTTTAATTGGTGGTTTGATCTTGGTCATTGAATCCGTGCATTGTTCTATAGTTCTCACCTACAGGCAAGAGTCTACCAATAATCACGTTTTGACTTAAGATCTGAAAGCGTATCAATAGATCCTCTAAGAGAAGCTCCTACCATTACTCTGATAGTTTCCTGGAATGATGCACGAGAAAGCCAAGAATCACTCTCCTTTGCAATTGTTGTCAATCCTAGTGCAACTCTCTTTCCTTGAGCAAGTCTCTCTTTCCTTGAGCTTCAAGTTGAGCATTTACTTTGATAAACTCTTCATACTTCACATAAGTACCAGGGATAAAGCTTGAATCTCCTCCATCTTCAATAAAGACTTTTGAAAGAGCCGCTTTACCACTACTTCGATATGCTTATCATTAAGGTCTTGTCACTGAGATGCGTATACACTCTCTTGACTCTACTAATAATATATCTCTGAGCTTGAAGATCTCCTACGATGTTTTTGTATTCCATCACATCAAGAGCTCCTGTGAGTCAAGATTTCACCTTTGTACACTCTTGCTCCTACCTTAGCTCTTCTTTTGGTGATGAGACCAACAAGTGATTTAGTAAAGATTTCCTCTACTCCGATAGTGATAAAATCTTCATATGATATCAAGCACTTTCCCAGCTTCTTTGATCTTAAGTTTTCTGAAGAGATCCTTTAGTCAGCATAAGATGCTCCATAGCAGAGTTCTCCTGGTTTTCGCTGTTACGGTATATCCCTCTTTTACAAGATATGATCTTTTCTGCATTTCTCCTGTAATTCTAATCTTTCCAAACTTTCCTCCTTCTGGAGTCTCCTCAAATGAGATCACACCGTCAAATGGAGCTACGATAGCTGGATTCTTTGGAGGTCTTACTTCAAAGAGCCTGCTTAACTCTATCAATACCTGAAGCTCTCTGTCGCTCCAGCAACTCCACCATCGTGGAAGGTATCAAGAGTAAGCTGAGTTGAAGGTTCTCCAATAGACTGAGCCGCAATCACTCCTACAGGAACTCATACTTCTACCATATTTCTTGTAGCAAGGTCCATTCCATAACACTTCTGGCAGACACCAGAGATACAATGACAAGTCAAAGGACTTCTTACTTTGAGAGTAGAGATTTTTGAGGTTTCAATCAGACTTAAAGCTGATTTATTGATCATTTCTCCTGCGCGAAGGATCTGCTCCATTTTCATCAATAACATCTTCAGCAACAGTTCTACCATAGATGAGAGATGCAAATTTTTCTCTCCTTGAGTTCAGCTTCTTCTCTAGAGTAAAATGATATATTCACTAAGATCCACAGTCCACTTCCTTAACAATAGGTTCTTGAGATGCATCACAGAGTTTTCTAGTAAGGTATCCTGATTCAGCAGTTCTAAGGGCAGTATCGGCTTTACCTTTACGTCCAGAGAGGCTGAACAGTATTCAATAGGCTTAAGTCCTTCTACAAATGATGATTTGATAGGAAGTTCGATACTTTCTCCTTTTGGATTTACCACGAGTCCCTTCATACCTGAGATCTGGCGTAAGGTGAGTCTGAGAACCTCTGCCCAGAGTCAATCATAGTATAGAGATTATTACCAGCACCGATGATTGATTTCAGATCTCACTGATACATCAGTCCAGATCTTTACTACGAGTCTATGCTTTTCTTCTTCTCGAGAAGAATCCTTTGTAATAGTACTTGAGCACTTCATTATTGTCAAGGTCTCCAGCCTTAAGGATATCTTCCTTTCCTTTTGGCACCTTCATGTCAAGGATATTGATAGAAGTAGCAGCAATAGTTGAGTATTTGAATCCGTAATTTTTGATTGCATCGCAACTTTTACGGTAGCTTTTGTATATCATATTTATCAAAAGATATCGAGAGAAGTCTCCTTTGAGATCCTTATTTCCCATCTTTCTATTTACAAGGATAATCCTCAGGCAGAGATAGAATTGAAAATTACTCACCAATAGTTGTTTGAATAGGTTGATTGTCCCTGAGAACTACGATCTTGTCTTTTAGAGTTACTTGCTTATTATTGAAAAGCATCAATTGCTTCTTGAAAGTGAGAGCATATCCAGTAAACTGGATGTACTTTAGATTCCCATTCTCTTCGGTATTGTAATCAGGATACTTTTCACTGAAAGTATCTGTAAGGAAGCAGATCCAAGCACCATATCCTGTGAATGCGTAATTGTTGGATCTCCAGAACCTGGCTTGATAATATATATCAGTCACGATAAGTTCACGAGCTTCTTTTGTGCTTCATCTGAAATAGGAAGATGAACCGCCATCTGATCACCATCAAAGTCAGATTAAACGCAGGATATACTAGAGGATGAAGTCTGATAGTCTTACCAGGCATCAACTTGATTTTGAAGGCTTGATTGAAAGTCTGTGAAGTGTTGGTGCACGGTTACAAAACATATTTGTCCTGATTACTTCTTCAAGGAACTTGAGTGCCATTGATGTTCCATCTTTGATCAGCTTTTCAGCCTGTTTTGGGGTATAAACGATCTTTTTCAATAAGCTTTCCGATGACGAATGGAGTAAACATCTTTTACTGCGATATAGATTGGCAAACCACATTCGTTAAGATTGGAGGTCTGGACCTACAGTAATGATAGATCTTCCTGAGTAATCTACTCTCTTTCCGAGCAAATTCTTTCTGAAGACTCCTTCCTTTCCTGAAAGCATATCTGAGATAGATTTGAAAACTTTTACTCCAGAACCACCTTTCCAGCTGGATCTCAACCAAAGATTATTGATAGACTCCTGAAGAAGTCTGATTTCATTCTTTTTACGATATCAGGCATTCCAACTTGGATCATCTTCTTGAGTCTTGAGTTTCTCATCAATACTCTTCTATAGAAGAGGTTTACATCTGAAGATGCGAATCTTCCTCCATCAAGCTGAACCACAGGTCTAATGTCAGGTGGAATCACATGGGAAGTTTTCTAATGATCATATTCTCAGGTTTTACCCCAGAAACATAGAGATTGATAAGCAATTTGATCAAACTCATCATCTTCTTTTTCTGATCTACAGATTTGATATTTGGAAATTCTTTCACCCTTCTTTTTGATCTCTTTTTTTCAACGTCCAATAGACTTGAGCATGAGGAGAATTCCCTCTGGTCCTGATGAAAATGGGATCTTATTAGCATATTGATAGAAAAAGTTTCTGTAATCTGACTCAAGAATTGTCGTTCCAAACTTGAGATCTGCGATAATTCCTCTCATTCTATGATATTCAGCTTCAAGAGACTGCTTATTTTCCTCATAGAGTTTTTAACGGTTTCCATTTTCTTTCCCTCTTTTTCTTCTTGTTCTCTCTTGAAAAAGAGCATCAAGTTCTTTAAGGGTATTCTGATAATCGGCATCTCACTTTTTAATGATTTCATCTTTTAAGCTGATCTGAGATATCTTTTTACTACTACATATTTTTACATAGGTAAGAAATTTTTTCAATTTCAGTAGCTGAAATCTGAAGCAACTGATGGATACCTCCTGATGGAGATTTTTATACCATTCGTGTACAATAGGAGATGCAAGATCAATATGTCCCATTCTCACTCTTCTTTCACGAGAAGAAGCCACCTCTACTCCACACTTTTCACTACGATTCCTTATATCTTGGTCCTTTATATTTTCCACAGCTACATTCATAGTTTTTCACTGGTCCAAAGATCGATTCACAAAAAGTCCTCCTTGCTTTGGTTTTCCAGATCTATAGTTTTACGGTATCAGAGCTATCTACGACTCCACAGGACCATTTTTCGATCTCTTCCATTGAAGCGAGCGTAACCATCAACCCATCAAATTTTTGTATTATTCATCAAAAGTGCAACATAAGATATAAATATCTGCTTCTGCAGTTTTTGTCCATTTCTTAGAATTGTAAATCGCTTATCCGAGGAGAAAAGTCTCCCCAGATAAAGATCGATTTTTACTCTATTTGTCCAAAATCTTCTAGATCTTCTGCGATCTTTTCCCATCATTTCTCCCTTGCTATTGCTTTCATCTTCATCATTATCTATGTCTAGATGTGCAGTTGCAAGTTCTTGTTCGAGGGAAGCTCGTCATAATTCCAGAAAGTCCAAGACTTTTGATTTTTCAATTCTTTTCTTCGTAAATTTTTATCCATTTCATCTGCAGTCAAAGGCACAATATTTTGTCCCAAACCTTTGAAAAGGTAGGTCAAAAGATTGAACGACTCAGGAAGACCTCAGATCTTTGGTTTTTGAGATTTGATAATAGATTCATAAAAGCTTTATTTCTACCGATCACATCATCTGACCTCACAGTAAGCATTTCTTGAAGCGTATATACTGCAGAGTATGCCTCCAAAGCCCACACTTCCATCTCTCCAAATCTCTGTCCTCCTTGTCTGGATTTTTTCTCCAAGAGGTCTGCTGAGTAATCAATGAGTACGGTCCACAGATCTTGCATGGATTTTATCCTCTACCATATGTACAAGCTTGAGCATATGCATGTATCCAACAGTTACCTGCTGAGCATATGGTTCTCCTGTTTCTCCATCGTAAGAGAGTTGTTCTCAGCTTGTCTTCAAGACCAGCCTTTTTAGCAAAGAGCTACAATCTCCTCTACTCCGATTCCTCAGAATGTTGGAACTGCAAATTTTACTCCAAGTTCATGTGCAATAAGTCCCAACTGAGACTCAAACAACTGTCCAAGGTTCATACGAGAAATTACACCAAGAGAGTTAAAGTACTACATCGATAGGCTTTCCATCTGCTGAGTATGGCATATTTTCTTCTGGCACTCACAATCGCTACAATACCCTTGTTTCCATGCTTACCAGCAAGTTTATCTCAGATTTCAATTTTTCTTGTAGTTGCTACATATACTTTGATCTTTTTCTCACACCAGCCATCAAGTTGTCTCCTTTCTTTGAATCAAGGATAACCACATCGATAACTTTTCCTTCAGATCCAGATGGCATATAGAGAGAAGTATCTTTTTACATTCTTTGACTTATCACCAAAGATTGCTTTGAATCAGTTTTTCTTCTGGTGTCAATTCTCCCTCTCCCTTTGGAGTAATCTTTCCGATAAGGAGATCTCAACCTTTAACCGTTGCACCAATTCTAATAATACCATCCTCATCGAGGTTAGTGAGTTTTGACATAGCAACTCCTGGGATATCGTTAGTAGTCTCTTCAGCCGAGCTTGGTTTCTACTACCTCGATCTCATAATCTGAAATAATAACCGAAGTAAGTTCATCATCCTTTACGAGCTCTCTGAGATACTACGATCGCATCTTCATAGTTATATCCTTTCCATGGCATAAAAGCAACTCTAAGCGACTTACCAAGCGCCATTTCTCCATTTACAGAACATGGACCTTCAGCCAGAATTGTTCCTTTTTGAACCTTTTGACCAAGATCTACACAAGGACTTGGTTGATTGCGACTTTGAATTTGATTTTTCAAATACAACAAAGCTTATAATCCTATTCTTCCTTCATATGTTTACCTTAACATGGGCACCATCTACTGCAATCACTTCTCCATCACCTTCAGCCTTGATCGTTGCATGGGCCATCTTCATAATATCTCCTTCAATACCTGTTCTGCAAAGAGGAGCATCGTTTTTGAGAAGAGGAAGCGCCTGTCTTTGCTGGTTTGAAGCAACAGAAGCACGCGCGGCATCGTTATGATCTACGAATGGAATAAGTCCTGTATTAGGAGAAAAATCTGACTCAAATTCACGTCCATGAGTAATTTCATTTACGTGGAAAGTCGACATTTCACCATACTCTTCTCATGACAATTCTTGTATTGAGAATATTGTTATATTCATCAAAGTGCTGTAGTCGCATCCAGCGATTACATATTTTCATCCATTTCTGGAGAGATATTCTACTTCTCCAGTAAAAGTAAGGTTTTTACTTTTACAGGTTTTTGAAGTTTTCCATATGTGCTTTCGCAATAGCTTTTGTGCCCTTTCATCAATATGAGTATCCTCCTTTACCAAAACTTTAGTAGTTGGATTTCCTTAGCATCAAGATCAAAGATATCACGATGTGCGATAGCGACCGATGAGAGCGTCAGCTTTGGTCTCTTCACGGAAGAATTTTCCAAGCAGGTGTCTCGAGAAATCCTTCTTCGTTGATTCTTGAATAAAGTGATTGATAAATTACAAGTCCAATATTTTTGTCCTTCTGGGTTTGGATTGGACAGATTCTACCATAGTGTGATGGGTGAACATCTCTCACCTCAAACTTTGCAGTTTCTTTCTTCAAACCTCCAGGTCCAAGGGCAGTAATCTTTCTTTTATTTTCAATTTCTGCAAGTGGATTGATCTGTTCCAAGAACGAGAAAGCTGAGATGTTGCAAAAAATGATTTGATTGAGTTATCAATCATTTTGAAATGTACGAGATCTGTAATTTTATGCTGGTGATCTCCTTCATCCATTTTAAGCACTGAGGCTTTCCTTTTACAGATTTTTACAAATTTTTCTCATTACTGGCTGAACATGAGCATAGAGGATTTCTCCCATAGTTCTCACTCTCTTGTTAGAAAGATGATCAGCATCATCTTCGTAGAGATCCTTTTTATGATTACAAAGATTCAAAAGATACTTAATAGCTGCGATCAGATCCTCACCATCAAAAACATTAGCCTCTGGTCCTTTGAGAGGCTTTTTGAGATTAAGTTTTTGCGTTGATCTTTCTTCTCGCGATAGATCCAATAGTAATTCTCTCCTCAAGCAAGAATTGTCCTTTGATATAATCCAAAGCAGACTGAGGATCAATCAACTCTCCTGGTCTTAGCTTGCTATAAATATGTTCTGCTTTTGCAGAAAGTGCGTCTACAGTAGGATCCTTTTTGAGTGTAATATCAATAAAATCTCTATCATCCTCTGTCTCCAACTAGGTTCTTGAATGTTTCTCTAATAGATTCATCAGTCTCGAGTCCAAAAAGTTCTCAAAAGAGAGGTGATTGAGAATTTTCTTGATTTGATTGATTCTGCAACAACATTTCCATGTTTTTCTACTCACCTCAAGCCATGGTCCGTTCTCTGGAACAAGTTTGAAAAGAGTACCAGAAATCTTTTTGTCCATAAAAAGATTCCGTATGATCTAACGATCTGAGAATTTACTACTCTCTACTCCGTTAACAATATATGATGCAGAAGGAGTCATAGAGGAAGAATTCCTACATTTGCACGCTTGTTGAAAAAGCACCTTTTTCTGTAGGTTTTTGTTTGGATTTGCTTCGTCCTTATCCACCTCTACAAGCTTTTACTTGAGCGGTAATAATTCCTCAGTATGTAAGTTCCTTTTTCTTACAAACTTCAATAGACTCTATAGGTTCAGATACTTTCAAATCTGAGATCGTAATATAGAGTTTGTCTCCTGCGATATCCCTAGATTTTTCTTCGTTTGCAAAAAGTTTATTAAGATAGATATTGATAAAATCATCAAAACCTTTCTTTTGCAAACCGAGAAGATCAGGGATCTCTCCATAGGTTCTTGGCTGAGCCAAAAGATTCTTCCATCCTTTTTGATAATAATCCTTGAAAAAGCTCCTGAGCCTTAGGATTGAGCTGATTTTTCTTTTTAACAGAAGAAAGAGGCTTACTAGTCTTAGAAGCCTTTTTCTGTCATGCGGGTTGTTTTTATTTACCATCAAGTATGTTATGAGAAATAAACGGTAATAAGTGGACAGTTTCCCATCCCGCAAAGCTACTATTGAAAGAGAACACGATTTTCAAAGACCACATCCATTGTATGCTCAGGATTCAACAACTCGCTCAATAAAGCGAAAACAGACAAAAAGTCTGATTTCTTTATATCTTTTATCTTCGAGGTAGCTATGACCAAGCCCTCAAAAACAAAATTGCGTATATATAAGTCAAAAGACAGAAAATTATTTCTGTCTCTGAACGGTAAGCTGATGTCTACCTTTTGCTCTTCTTCTAGCGAGCACTCTTCTACCAGTCCATGACTTCATTCTCTCTCTGAAACCATGAGTTCTCATTCTTTTTGTCCACTGGTATTTTTCTAATTCTTCTTAATTTAGATGCCATGAGAATATGTTAATAAGAATATAAACTATCTGCTGATGAAATTCAAGAGTCCGAGAGTTCTCGCTCTGATGATTTCTTGATCTTACAGCTTTTTGAGTCTTTACTGAGTTTCCAGTATAGAGTCTAGGCTTGATATCTCCAAATCTAGTGAGGTAATACTTCAAGATAGGGATTGCCTTCCAGTTGATATATTTTGCATTTCTCGCATCTGCAAAGAAGGTAATCTTTGACCAAATCTCTTGTCCTTGATATCTTCGATAGCCTTGTCAAATTCAGACTGAAGTGCTTCTAAAGTGGTAGAACTTTTTGTCCAGCAGACATCTTGTAGATTTCGTATCTTACAACAATCTGGTTATACAAAAGACGCCTTTACTTCCTTTTACTTGTTGAGGATCAAGATTAAGAAGATATGATACAAAAAGTAAGCCTTTTGTATTCTTGTCTCTAAGTTTGAAAGAAAGATTTTGAATTCAGATTTCATCTTTTTCTCTTTTACAGTGAATTTTGCTTCAAGATCTGCCATGAAAGCTTTTCTATCTTCTGAAGTGTTTGCATTGAGCAAAAGCACCAATTCATAATTTTTGCATAAAGTTGCGAAATAATAAATAAAAAGGGGTTAGATACTTTTTGATTCGCTGATCGGTATCCAGTATAAAGAAATATCAAGAGAAATCAAGAAAGTAATTTTTACTCTAGGAGGAAAGTCGCTCATGTCTCTGCTCAGGAAATTCTCTTATCATAATCAAGATTATAGTGCAAATAGAACATCTCTCCTGCAACAAAAAGCTCAAAATCAACCACTCCTGGACCTCCTGAGTCTTCACAAAATCGCCTTTCCTTTGAGCGACTCCTGCTCTGCGGAAATTTGAACCGCATAACAACGATCTAAGATACGAAATGGCGTGAGATTACCATACGATTGGATCAGATTTTTGCCTTTTTGAGTATCAAAAATAAGCTAATGCAAAATAAAAAGTCCAAAAATCTGGCTTCTTTTGTGGTCTTTAGCCTGATAACGATTGAATCGACAGGTCTGATCTTGAAACTTTCCCTCGGTCACGACTCAAGTCTGCCCATCATACTCTGCGATAATCTTGTCCACAAAAAGATCCCTTGGAAGCTCAGCTAGAGGATAGGCGAAAAATCTCCTGTTTGGACTGATTTCTGATTGGAAGGTATTTGGATCGGAAGATGCGGAATGATCGAGAAATCATAACGATCAGCGATTCTACACCAGTAAAGTCTCTTTTTTGAGTTCAATTCCCTCAGAAATTTCAGGAAGTGCAGTCAACTCCTCAAAGCTCAATCTCTGAGAGTATCTCCCCATCCAAAAGAATTCTAAAACCTCGAGGAGAAGCAGGGAAAGGACGATGATAAGGTATTTTTTTCATCCTATTGACACAAAAAGAGAAATAAATGCTAATTATTAATACTATTTTATTTTTGTTTCTATGTTTATTTTTACTAAACTGACACGGACAAGCATGTCCTCTCAATGATTGTTGCAAAAATTATAGAAAAATAAAACTATTATATCCTTTAGTATTGTAAATAAGAAGCTCTGGCTGTCTATCTCCTACCGACAAAAAGCGAATAACATTTGATATCTGCACCTGTAATACCAGCTTGAGTACAATCATACTCAACCAAGCTCTCTATAAAGTTTTTGAAAATAAATCTTCATCCAATCTGAAAAACTCAAAAGATTATCATTGGGAGCATATTGCAGATATGATCTATCTTTTATAATAGCATCAGTATCGAAAGTTTGCATACTCTGATTTTTTTGGATAATATTTTTCACCTACAAGCCGCATCACATCTCCTATCGGATAGATTTGATTTCACGAAAAATAGAAAGCATCCCACCTACCTGTCCAAGACCGCCCTTCTTCCCAACCAGGAGCATAATCCCAAGAAGTTTCATTTATATTTGGTTGAGCTAAAGTTATCCCATACTCAGGAATATGATAAGAAAAATTGGTACCTCTGTCAATGGTCAGCAAATTGCTACAATGATTATGTTCCTCTCTCGCATAAATAGGGCAAATATCTGCATTGGCGGTAAAACGACACTTTGTTTTTATTTTCAGATCACGATAGCTCTTATAATAATCGCTTCGAATTGCTTGATTGAGCAAAATTTCTCTAAATGCTGTTCTCTCCCTATCTTGTCTACATAAAACCTTACTCCAGTCAAAACAAACTCATCAACTTTCTTTTTCTACAAAAGGAGTCTGAAAAAGTCTGATTCTGAACGATCGTTTGTAGTTTGTTTGGTTGGTCTTGCTGTATTTTACTCGGTTTATAATACAACACTTTATACACGATCAAACCTGACAATCAGAGTCCTAATCCCAAAAGAAAAAAATTATACAGAGAAGAAGTTTTTTTGTTTCATTGTAAGTTATATAAATAAAATCATAAAGGTGGACATGAATAGATATCCACCTAATGTAAGTTTAACAAAGTCCTACTGCTATAGCATTATAGGTTCCATCTGCTCCATTCGCAAGCATCGAATTCAATAACTTAGAATAAAGAACATATCTTGTATTATTCATCATATGAATCTGTCAAAGCTTAGATTCGATTCTTAAACTCATTTAGTTTATCATCTTTCACAAACTCATTAATCTTTCGATAATCTCCTATATCGGAACGAATAGCCACGAGAATCAATATCTTTTGATCCAATGATATCCTAGAAAAACCTTTCATCTCTTGATGATTTTTAGTTATAAAGCTTTTCCAACTTAAGAAAAGAGGCTCCATCAACAAATCCCTCGAGAAATTTTCAAATAAAGATTGCTAAGAGATGTAAGTTCCATAAGTTGTTCTTGGATAGTCTTGGTATGATGAATATTGTTTTTAAGATATTTGTCTATGAGATGGAGTGTATTTTTACTGAGAGAAATCAAGGAAAAATCAATAGAAAAAGACAAAGGCAAGCCTTGTCCCTACTGCGAAAACTTCGCTTTTATTTCTTTAGTTTCAAAGTATACACTTCTTTGGAGGTTGAAAATGAGTAATCATAGCTTTCATTTGCTTTTTACTTCCACTTCATTATCAGTTGCTTCGTAAGTAGTAGAAACTTGCTTATGCAAAATTCCAGGTCTTACCTTAGTGAAAGTAGAATTAATTACATGAGTTCCAGGAGTGAGATAAAAATCCCTTTGTCAAAACTGAGATTTTCATAAAAATACTGGAGCTTTACCATCAACACTTGCTACTGCAAAGTCTCTTGATAAACGATCAAATTAGTAGATTTGATATACACCTTAGATCGCACCAGGATCAAGTCGCTCTTGAGCTTTTTATTTTGCTAAATAAACATAAGCTTGATGACCAATAATCATCGCTAAAATTGCTACTCCAACATAAACAAGATAATATCGAGAAGCTCCTCCTTGTTGAACGTATTGAGTTCCTGTTGCAATTACTTCTGCACCTGTTGTTACCACTTCTGTCATTTTTGATAATAAGATAATAAAGATAAATACTTCGTCTTATGTAAGAAAAAGAATGAAGTCAGATTTTTGTTTTATTGTAAAGAATTAGTCTTCTTGTGTTTGAATTTTATTTGGAGCCGGTTTTTGGATAGAAGAGATAAGAGCTTTGAGTTCCCTGAACCTCGATCTGTCCTAGCCCTGAGATATCAAAAACTATGCTTTTGATCATTAGAATCTGTAATCGTAAGGAAATGCTGGCTATCTCCAGAATAAATATGCGATTCAAACTCAAATCCAGAACTTCTGATATCGAAAGTTTGAGGATTTTTGTCTTCAATAATAGTAATCTGATTATTTTCAACTTCTACGAAGTTTAGCATCTGAAATCACCACTTTTGCCTATGAGAAGAAAAACGATAAACCCAATAATTCCTGTCAGATATATCGTTGGAATCCCATAGACTCCTTCAAGTCCAAAGAAATATTGCAATGCGACATACGAGAGAACGACCTACAAATGCCAATCCAAAACAAATACATCAGGACATCCACAATCCTTGCCCATAAGGGCTGTTTGAATACGACCTTTTCCATTATCAATCACAAATAAATAAAAGTTTCCCATTGATATAGTAGATAGATAATGATTTTTCCCTCCCAAATCAAGCTTTTTAGTGAATTTAAGTATTTTTGAAAAAGAAAAATCTGACTCCAGAGACTACCCTACAGTAAGAGCCAGACTTTCTAAGTTTTTATCAAAGAAATCCACTAATCACTATCAATCAGAGAACAAATTTGTTCCATACTCTCACAAAATCATCACTCTTTTTATAAAATTTACCCTTTCATGCTGAGCAAGAAAAAGCAAATCTTGCATTATACTTACAAAGATCTTCCTTATTGTGATATTCCTCATCAAGGGAGTCCCTCTTTTACAATTCTTTCTTGACTTTTTCTCCACTGTGGTATACAAGGTAATATATAGGTATCTTCTAAAATCCCATTAGCTGATCAATCTGATATCAACCATTAAAAGGAAAATCCTCCATGACCCACTGAGAAAGCAAACCTCTATCTAAAACCTCGTACTCTGGATACATTTTTTCAAAAAACTTTACACGAGTTGTTTTTCCTGTACCATCATTGCCATCAATTTCAATTCTCTTATATCCCATTCTAGTTAGTTTCTCAAATAAATAAAACAAAATAATGCCGACTACAACACACGATAAGTATCTCTTTGTTTTTATACTGCTTTACACGAGTATCTAAAGACTCTCCTGCAACAAAACTTTACCTTATGAAAAGGAATAAAAAGTAAATTTCCTGTTTTTCATCTACTAGCAAATTAAGTAGCTCATTATCTCTCACAAAATCAACTGTCAAAAAGGTAACGTCCCACATTCCAACTTTTTGTAAAAACACTATAATAAGTAAGAGGAATGTCCAAATTTTTTTAAGATAGCTAATTGCTAATTCACAATCTGGACAATTAACGAATCCCATGCTTCCTGTGGAGTAAGGTGGAAAAATTGCATCCTCTGTCTTTGCTTTTGTTTTTTTAAGTGTTAAAGAAGAAAAAGGAATATAGCTGAACACTGCTCCATCATTTAACTTAATCAATGCAGTTAATGTCTCTCATATATAGCACAGATACCTATAATCTCACATTCAGTGAGAAGGTCTGAATATTCACTTAAAATTTGAGATGATCTTACATGTTTTGATTGGCGTAATATCAAAAATAATTTTGCACAATTTTTATCAATAAAAAGAATAAAAATTAAGTTTTTTTAGCATACAATACCATTCTTTTTAGAAAGGATTTACTGCTGACTTTCTCGTTCATCTGTGGACCCTATCATACTCTTGAACTATAGCAAACACACATCTTCATGGAGGCAATTGAAAGCTTGTCTCTAATAAGACAATTCAATTCCCTCTACAATCTCTCATTCTGCATTTTCATAGGTAATATAAGCTACCTGACATTTATCCTCATCAAAAACTCTCGTATTTATATATCTCTGCATGCCATCAGAGTTCTGTATTTCATTTATTGTCTCCTCAGAAATTGCTTTATACTAGTATTCTCGTTGCATAACCAACTCTAAACTCTCGACTAAACTCATACGCGATACGCTCTTGTAAATAATGTTCATGATTTGCCATTCCTAACCTTGTATTTTTACGCAAGGTTCCGGATCCATGATACTCTATAAAACTCATCTTTTGTCATTTTGTCTATGTATCCAGCCTTTGTATTTGAAGGAGTAAAGGCAACTACTTTTCGTTTCAAACATCTCTTTCTTATAATAAACAAATAAAAGGAATAATAACGCTAGACTTCTAGGAAAAGAAAAATAGAGAAATACCACTTTCCCTAGATATTGCCCCTCTCAAAAAAAGAAAAACATCTGATTCTGATGTGAATCAGACTTTTTTGTGTTCTGTAAAGAGACTTCCCTTGCCCCTCTAGTAAGAGAGAAGTAGTATGTGAGATAAGAAATCCTACTATTAATAGTAACAACTCTATACTCTCCCGCATATTTCTCAGCATTAAGTACGAACTAAAAGAAATCGCAAAAATGCCTCAAAAAAGAATAGGACAACTTTGCAATAGATAGTAATGATTATAAAACAAAAAGCAAGTGATTTTTATATTTTTTTCTTTAATAATTAATTTTTAGATAAAATAAAAAAGTCTGAACATGTCTTTAACCGTCAGACTTTTTCTCTTTTTTAAAATTATATACTATATTGAAAAACTACACAGTAAATCTGTAGAACTTTGAAACTTCAAATCCAGCAGGAAGGATTTCTAACTTTCTTTGATCCATCTCTGATATATTCTTGCTCCAAAAGTACATTATCAGCAAAAAGCCTTATCTACTTTACCTTTACGATATTTGGAATCATTGCTTCTGGTTTTTCCAGCGACCTTTGAGTTCTTCAGTAAACTCTGCAAAGAAGCTTTTTCTTTTTCATCAGCTGGAACCTCATCAAGGCTCAAGAATCTGGATTGAGCCGAGAACTTGAGAGCGAGCTCTTTAGCTGTAGCTCATCTCCTGAGTAAACAACTACAGATACTACCTTTGTCTCCAGCATGAGAATAAACATAAACAGTTTCTGTAGTAATGAAAACAGATCCAAGTCTGATCGCTTCTCCACAGTCGCAGTAGCTTCTCTACAAAGTATTGATCTTTTCTACAACTTCAGATGAAAGAGCTTCAGCATTTGCCACATCTCCTGTAGTATCAGACTTCAACACTGCAAATACCTTATCAAAAAAAGAGCAAGAAAAGTTTCATTTTAGCAACAAAGTCAGTTTCACAAAGAAGTTTTACCACATAAGTCTCTCTCTCCATCATTGTGAGTCTTCGATAAGTCCTTCATTAGTTTCTCTATCAGCCTCTTCCCAGCCTTTGCACCCTTTCTCAAGGATTTCTTGAGCTCTTGCAAGGTCTCCACCTGCTTCTACCAAAGCATTTTTACAATCTCCAAGTGGAGCAAAGGTTGCGTCTCTAAGCTGTTTTACCAATAATATCGATTTGCATAATATAATATATAGAAAAATAAAGGACAAACATTTGTCATAACAACCCTACTTATACATATAACATATAAAAATCAACAAAAACAACGATCTAACAAAAATCAGATTTTTGTATTTAAGAGAAAAATCTTATATCCTCTAAATGCGACACTACTTGCTGATCGGCCCTGGCTGCCAAGAGCTCTCATATGATAACGAGAAAGCAAGGTTTTCGCTTTTGGATTGTCAATATTGAATGCTAGATACTTATGAGGAAAGATCGTATGACAATGGGCATTTGCTATGCTCATAGGCAGAGAAAGATCAGGACGATAGAGCGAACCACTCATCCCATCCAGACACATCTGTAATGTCACTCAGAAAGATTATAAAGAACAAATTGCGGAGTTTGGTCTGATGAGAAGACATCATTTTCAACATCTAGTAGATATTCTTGATCAGATTGCAAGAGAAAAGAAGAAGTATAAGTTCCTTTTGAGAAATTCAGAATCTTGGTAGATCCAGAAAAATGTTGACTACTTTTTATCTTGAGCAAGATCTTTATGATAGTAGGCTGGTGAGGTGCTGGTGAGATGATGCGAATACCTACTATAGTTTTATGAGTGCTGAGACATCATCACGACGACACAACTCTGCATGAGCAAAAACACGGCAAATAAATATCCTTGACCTCTGGCTGATAGAGAGCATCTTGATAGGACTTTTTCTCATATCGATCATATCCAGTTAACAGAGGCAAATCAGAGGAGAACAAGAGCGAAAAAGCAAATAGCAATACTTTTTCATGATCGGTCAGGATTATAAAAATAAAAAAATATCGCTTCACGTTGTTTAAGTTTATAAATAAAATTAAAAATATCGCTTCACGTTATTTAAGTTTATAAATAAAAATTAAAAATATCGCTTCACGTTATTTAAGTTTATAAATAAAATTAAAAATCTGACTCTAAGATCAGACTTCTTATTTTTATATTCACAAAGGCGGAAATTGCGATGAAATATCATTTGAAATTTCTCCGTAAACATTTTTCTTGATATCAAAGAGATTAAGCATTCGTCCTCAATATCAGCATAGATTCTTTTTCCTCAAGGTGCTTGTACGACATTGCTCGCATATACTCCTTTTCCAAGCAAAGTACACAAGAATTCCAATCCAAACAAGATTGATAAACACCAAAATCGCTGGGATAAAAAGCTAGAATCCTTACAAAAAGGAATAATAGAGATGAACAGGAGTACGAGCAAGAAAAACATTGTTGCTGTATATCGCTCCGATTGCCTCGCTTAAAGTGATACACTCATACACAGACAAGTCACTCTTCCCCGAAAAAGAGCACACCTACCAGTAGATAGGCTGTGATAGCTCTTTTTCTCTCAGATGAACTAGGCAAATAGATATTTTCTTGCATAGTAGGGAAAAAGATAAGAAGTAATTAAGAGAGCAAGTAATTGAGTACAAAATCAAGAGAAGTATAACTATTGATATTAGTTACTACCATCTGTTCTTCTGCCCAATATCTTGAGAAGTTAGTACCAGTGATAATAATAGAATCGGAGTTTACCTTCAAGTTCTCTACCTCATCGATCAAAGTTGAAAGCATAGCTCCATCAACGATCACTATGAGATCAGGTCTCTTTTTAAGGTTAGTTACTCCTTTATATACTTCTGTTTGCTCTATCAAAATTTCTCTTGTAGACAAGTTGCTCTTTTTGGTAAGTGCAGAGACAAGCGTCACTCTGCAAACTCAGCCATTTCGTTGATAGAGTCAATTTCTCTTTTGTAAGTAGCGAAGTTTGTGAGAAAACCTCCAGATACTTTGTAGTTGAGGAAAGATACTCCTGACTTCTTAGCGAGTGCTTTGAGTTCAGTAGCGTACATTTTCTTTCACATACTACGAGAATTTCTTTTCCTTCAGCCTTTGCTTTTTGGATAGTAGCTCTTGCAGTTTCTGAGTCGCTGAGCAAGGATTTTCAGGATTGATAACTACTACCCCGTTTGTTACCTCAGACCAGTACTTGCTAGTCTTTGGATGAGCTTCGTTTTTGAGTGTACCTATATGAGCTTGTGCTTCAAGAATTTGATTAACAGATACTGTCATTCGCAGTAGGTAATATGAATATAAACAGGATCTTGCAAATACCAAGTTTGATGATCAAAGCGTAATCACTCCGCCATAAACCTAGTATCCTAAGAAAAATTGAAATCAAAAATCTGATTTCTGTTATTTTTACTAGAAACTATTTAAAGTTAATAGTTGCTCCAGCTTCAGTAAGTTTAGCTCTTCAAAAGCTTCAGCTTCTTCTGCCTTAACATTTTCTTTAATGATAACTGGTGCTTTTTCAACCAATTCCTTAGCAGCCTTTTAAGGTCAAGTCCAAGAACTTCCTTAACTACTTTAATAACAGCGATCTTTTGTTGTCCTGCATCAGCAAGTTCAACATCCATAGCATCAGATGCACCAGCGTCTCGCATAGACAGACTCCAGCAAGCAGCACCTCCAGCAACTACCATAGCAGCGAGAAGTTACTCCAAATTCTTCTTCCAAAGCTTTTTACAAGCCCGTTAAGTTCAACAGCATTCATTTCTTTTACAAGATCCAAGATCTGTTGTTGATTTTTAGTCAAATCCATTGTTTACAAAACATAACAAATAAAAAGTGTTTTTAGTTGGATAAGTTTTGAATAGGAGAAAGCCTATTCAGCTGCGATTTGATCAATCACAGCAAAGAAATGATTGTACTGGGTAATTGAAAAGGTAGGCCAACTTTGAAAGCAACTCTTCTCTGATGGGATATTTGCAAGCTCTGTCACTACTCAGCGTTGTGCCATTTCTTGTCAGTACCAACCTCCAAGGAACTTGATAGAAGCCTTTAAGCCTCTATCTGTCGCTAATCTGCTTTAGCATACTATGTTTACAACCTTCATAGGAGCGTATTCGTCTTCATTTGCATAAAGTAATACTACAGATCCATCAAGATCGTTTTCCTCCACAGTATCAAAACCCTGCCTCTTTAAGAGCAAGCATAAACAGCTTTTTCTGATAACATTGTACTTACCATCAGCAAAGAATAACTTCTTTTTCTGATAGTTGTAGAAAGTGTCACAGGCAATCCAGATTGCCAAGCACTACTACATTTTTTTAGCAGACTGAAGGTCTTGGCATACTGTTTTACAAGCTCAATTTTTGTTGTTTTGAGATTGTCATCGTGCAGTAAACCTTGAAATAAAAAGAACTCAATGCCTGAGTCTTCTTAGATTTCGACAAATAGTGCAAAAAGCTCTAAAAAGTCTGAATACAAATTAAGAATAACCTCGGTAGGATTTATGAAATCTAATGACCTCACCCACTGTCTCTGGCAAAGATATCTTATACTATACTGAAATAAAAGATAAATGCAAGAGGAAATCAGATTATTTTCTTATTCCAAAATAAATAACTAAAAACAAAAAGTCAGAAAAACTGACTTATAACTTCATTTCCTTTAAAATAAGCAAACTATCCTCTCAAAAAGACTTTGTCCGTATATTGATCGAGAATAGCTTTTGCTTTGTCCAGATCCTCACGAGTTGTCACAGCAGAAGACCCTCAAGTGGATACTTTCGTCCCATCTTTTCTCGTTTTTCTTTCCTAGATTATGATAAGGCAAGAGCTCAATTCTGAGCATTGATTTGAGGGTTGCAACATATTTTCCTAGTTCTGCAATATCTTCTGGATCATCAGAATATCCAGGTACAAGCACATATCTAAGTCGATATGGTTTTGAATTTGCTCAAGATAAGCAAGTGTAGAAAAAGTATTATCGTTTTTGTCCAACGAGCTTGAGATGCTTGAGTGAATGCATATGCTTGATATCAGGGAGAATAAGATCTGCTAAAGCGAGTACCTCTCTGGCTTCTGGAGTTTGGATAAAACAGTTGGTATCGATACAAATATGATATCATTCTAGATTTCAGCTTTTTACTATAGGGAGAAGCTCTTTAGCCTGAATAAGTGGCTCCCTCCTGAAAAAGTAATTCCTCCATTTTTCCAAAATATCCTCTTTGCTTGTTGGCAAGAGCCAAAATATCGTCAGCAGACATTAGTTTTGCGCTAGGATTTTCAAAAGGAATCGTATCAGGATTGTGACAATAGAGACACTTAAACATACATCACTGCAAAAAGACTACAAGCCTCACCCCAGGCCCGTCTTGAGTGGCGAAAGTTTCAATAGAATGCACATTAATCATAATTTTACATCCAAAAAGTAAAAGCTGAATATAAGAAAAAGGTCCGCCTCTAGTGTCGGACTTTCTTTTTATTGATTAGATAACCTTTACTCTATATCCTGAGAGTTGAGATACGAGCTTGATATTTACAGCACCCTTTCAGATAGCAAGGGTTTTTGGTCTTCTTGTATACGAACCACAGCCTCCCTTCTGCTGGGAATGAAACTGACTCACCTTTGCAGGAGCAAAAGCCTAATGAGAAGCTCTGTTGGTTCTTGAGTATTTTGTACAAAGTCAACCTTTTTCTCCATCAAGGAGTGAAGTAAGCGTTGCGCAATTCTATCTCCTCTTTCTCCAACCATTACTCCAATAGGATCCAAACCTTTCAACTGTTGAAGAGAGACATGAATTTTAGTCTTTTTACCTGGGATTCTAGCAATCTTATCAATAACAACAGATCCTTCTTCAAGTTCTGCAATATAGGTTCTCAAAAGCGCTTCTACATACTCAGGTGAGGATTGAGTAATATCCAAGAGCACACCTCCTGCATCTTTTCCGATTTTTGAGAAATACGAAGATCTCTTCCCCTGTTCATAAAGCTTGTTTGGAACTTGGCTTGATGGAAGAACTACATTTGTCCCTCAATATCAAGGATAATACTATCTTCATGAATTCTAAGCACTTTTTGCCTTTGAGCAAAGCTCCTTCCTTATCTTGAAATTTATCGTAGAATTTTTCTCTTTCGATATTTTTGATTCCTTTGTTTAATGGTTTGAGCAAAGAACCTGAGCAAGCAACTCTTGAAAGCTCAAGTTTGTCTGGGGTAATGTTGATAAGCATCTGCTCTCCAACTTCAATATCAGCTCTTTCTTTTTGTGCATCTGCAGCTTGATTTGGGTATCCTCATTTTTCAATCTCCTACCACTAGCTAATGCTTTATAGATACTTATCTGTTCCATCATTTCGATATTTTACGAGGATTTCCGCTTTTCTAAACTCGGGATAATCTCTTGAATCCAGATTTGATTCCATTTCTGATTACCTCCAACACTTGATAAGGATCGAGCTTATATTCTTCGACCAAATGCATCATTGCAATTTGTATACTTTTTCCATCGAGCTTCATGGGTTTTATTTTAGATTGTAAAAATTCACTCCTACTATATGATTTCATTCTGCATTTTGCAAGACTGTAAGCCTGATTTTGGAGGGAAGTTTAGAGATTTTTGAAAGTGTTTGTGACAAGAGGGGAAATGAGGTATGGAGTCAGGATTTTTGCTTTTATAAAAACATACTTGTCACTCAAGATCCCATTATCAATCAAAAGGTTTTGAAAACTCAGGGAAATCTATCCAAAGCATCGCTCCAACCCCATATATCAACAAGAGAATAAGCACAAGAACTAAACATTTTTCAAAACAATACCAACATTGAAGGACGATGAATTTTGGGGAAACAGCATCCTCCTCCAACAAAGATCTGAAAGCGTCCAAAATACTGAATAATCAGCCCAACTCCCCGAAAAATCTATCACTTCCGCAAAAAGTCAAAAATAACGGCAACATAACCACACAATGCACAAAAGTGAATACAAATAACTTGAATGAAAAGCGAGTAGGATAAAGACATTGGCTTTATTAAGAGGGAAGAAAGTGCTATAAACTATCCACATAAAAGTTCCTATAAGCGTCATTATCATCAATGTATAAATGAACAATTAAATTAGATTTAGTTCCTATTCTCCAAAAATAATATCATCTAATGCCGCTCCACACCTTTCCCAATCACAAGTTTTGCGTATTTCACTGGACTTTTGAATAGAGTACCTTAATATACGACCACCGCACAAAAATCATAGCACTAATCCCAAAAAGGCAAACCATTCAGAGAAGAAGTTTTTGTTTCATTGGAGTCGCTATTATAAGAAGTGCTAAAATCTTTTATTTTTACTACACCATTTGAAGATCCATTTTTAATCGTACGATTACTAAGCGTTTGCAAATGAAGAAAATCAAGATTTGAATAATTCGAATCTCTCGGATATCAAAAGCGACCATTAACAATAAGTACAAAAAGAAAAAATCCAAAATACCTGTATAGATCAAAATAAGCAACCATCACCAAATTAAGTCTGAAAAGATGGTATTTTTATACCAAATAACTTCTATAAAGATAGATGCACTCATCAAAAATAGAACGGATCAGCATTTGCTCTAGAAAGAGTTTCTACTCTAGCAAGCATAGATAATAACCAAACAATCAAAACAACTAGTCAAGCTTTTTCTCGAAATGTTTTAAACATCAGCAATTCCTATCAGATAAAAAGATACAGGATGGTAGGAAATACCTACATCCTGTTAGATCTACTACTGAGAGTAGACGGTTGTAGAGAAATACCTTGAATTGAGAATATCATCTGGAAAGCAAAAATACCCTCCATCATTATCAATATCAACTCCCTAAAACATCATAATAGCCTCCACATTAACTTGTAGAACAGTACCAATAATCATCGTCCCACAAAGTAGTAACATTATATGGTTTTCTCCTGTTTGATTAAGCCAAAAATCAGCTATCTGCTTTCTTTGACTCTGAGAAATACTCTTCTTGTATTGCAATAATGTTATCGTATTTGTATGCTTCTCACCATTGCTTCATAGATCGAGTATATACCCAAGGAAAGAAAGCTCTGTTACAGTAATTGCATCCATAGCATCTAACACTGAGACAGGTTTTGTTGAGTAAATTGATACATTATTTACCTCGCGACATGCCCTGTATACTGTGAAAGCACAGTACTAGACTCCATAAAAATATCCGCAATATTTACTTTACTCAACAAAATCTTCAATAGATTTCTCTAGAATAAAGAGATCTTGTTTGAACAGAAGTTGGAATTTCTTCATATTTACTTTGATAAGGATCATAGAGATCCATACATAGAGATCTTTTTGCGTATTGAGAATATTTCTCATGTTGGGACGCAACTCTTACATAGGTCTCAAAAATCCGTATAATAGATTTTTGATTTTGAGATTTTACTGTAGGTGTCATGGAAGCGCTATCATACAACACCCTCCTCATTAAAAATTAGAGGGACTATCGATGCCTGTCTTGAACTTCCCAAAGATGTTTTTGAAACCCTTTCTTCCAATTCTTGATTGGAAAAACTTTTTGCAAAGGAAACGAGCTTAGTGAAATCTTGTCATTTTTTTAATTTCAGAAAAAGGCAACATTTTCAACCTGCAAATCTTTCTACTCTTTGTCACAGCTGAAGAATACTCCAACTATAACTCATCAATGCTCCAAAGAGCATTCCAATAAATTTCTTCATAATGTTAAGAATTTATTGTTTTTAGTCTTGTCTCAGTCAGACTAATTTACTGCTTGCACTTTTTATTTGGGATAAGTGTGCAAGTTAAACTTATTCAATAGTGTTCCTCTCTAGGAGGAATATTGTTTACAAGTAAACAACGCAAAGCGATATTGTTTTTTGTAAAATATTTGTCTTACAATAACTAATATACTTTTTATACTCAAAAATCAATCAAAAATATCATCAGATCAATTATCATTCAACATACACCACGTAATCTGTAAAATACCAAAGAATCAATGTTTAGAAAAGATAATCCAAAAATCCCAACTTGACAAGATGAAAAATCAGACTTTTCTTTGTTTTTGGGATTTTTGATATAATAGAAGGGAAGTTTATTTGTGATAATACGCGCCATGAGCCAACCGCTCTCTCAATATGTATATTATCAGATCAAACCTTTTAAGGACAATGAGCTGGGGTGGGATACTGGGAAAAGGTTATCAAAAACCTTATTTCTCTCAAAACTATCAGCTTTATGATCATGGGAAATATGGCTGAGATCAAGCTTTTTGTAAAAGCTCCCTAGAGATTTTCAATCTCACTTTTAAAAATACTTTTTTATACCACTTTTACAACTTCTGACCTTATTGAAGTAGGGAAAATTCCTCTTGGCGAGGGGAAGAAAATTCCTCTGAATTTCTGAGGGAGGACCTCAAGACCAAAAGAAGAATTTACCAGAGATGGACTCTTATCTCAGATCCGATGAATGAAATCTTTGCTGTATTTCAAAATGTAGACAAGGATTCAGTTTTAAAGATCTGTTTTGAATATACCTTCAAGATCGAGGAGGATGATCTGACCAAGTTTCTCAATGGAGCCAAGAAAGTAATCTCTTACATGCGAAATAGTGGCAAAAAGAGGAAGAAAAACCTGAAAGAAAAGAAGGCAGAAGTCAATTTGTTTATGAATATGCGATGGCAGATTCAGGAAATGATCCTGATGTAAAAAGAAAGCGTAGAACGACCTTTGGGGATCAGTTTTTTTGCTCCTTTTTGGCAAAAGGAAGCTGGGAAAAGAAAGAGAAAGCCGTCTGGACGCCAGTGAATTTTTCTCAAGTAATCAACCTTTTTCATCTTCCTACAAAGAATAATTTTGTCAAAGGACTGGAATATACGGTATATAGAAAACTCCCTTACCCAACACTCATTCCGACTCCTGAGAACACCCCAGAAAGGGAACTTACCCTGATCGGAGATACCGACTATAGAGGGCAAAAAAATCAGATTTTGAATTCGTGAAGAAGATAAATTTAGACATATTTATATTGTAGGGAAAACCGGTACTGGAAAATCAACCTTTATCAACAATATGATCATCTCTGATATGAGAGCTGGAAATGGACTCTGCCTCTTGGATCCTCATGGAGAGCTCGTAGATGATTTGCTTGAGTATATCCCAGCAAACCGCATCAATGACGTGATCCTTTTGATGTCTGAGGATGGGAATATCCGATTGGATTTTAACCCTATTGCAAGCGGACAACGAAACTGGAGAAAAACAAACTCGCCTCTGGAGTGGTTGCAACCTTTCAAAACTCTTTGAAAACTCATGGGGACCAAGACTTGAATATATTCTGAGAAATGTGGTACTCGATCATCGATTACCCAAATGCAACGCTCATGCACATATTGAGAGTACTGACAGACAAGGAATTTCGTGATGAAGTTATTAGCAATGTGAAAGATCCTCTCTTGCTCAAGTTTTGGCATAATGAATTTAATAAATGGCAAGATAAGCAAAGAGAAGAGGCTGTCTGACCGATTACCAATAAAGTAGGTCAGCTTTCTTTCTCTCCGTTTGGTAAGAAATATCTTTGACAGCTGAGAAGTAAACTTTCTATCAGAAAGGCAATGGATGAGTGAAAAATCGTTCTCGTAAACCTCTCAAAGGGAAAGATTGGAGAAGACAATGCAAATATGATTGGTTCGCTCATGGTAACCAAAATCCAGATTGATGCGATGGGAAGAGCTGATATGGCAAAACACTTGAGAAAGCCATTCTACCTCTATATCGATGAGTTTCAAAAACTTTGCAACAAAAATCGTTTGCGACAATTCTCTCAGAAGCCAGAAAGTATAAGCTCCTCGCTCATTGTAGCCAATCAGTATACTTCCAGCTAGATGAGACGATCAAAGATGCGATCTTTGGAAATGTAGGTACGATATTCTCTTTTTACCCTTGGGTATGATGATGCCTCTGTGATGACCTCCAATTTAAGGAGATCGTCTCAGTAAATGATATGATTTCGCTCTCCAAAATTTACCGCATATACCAGACTCATGGTAGAGGGAGTCGTCCGATCCTTTTTCTATGAAGACTTTGCCTCCATTTCAAACCGATGGAGATCCAGACTTTATCGAAAAGGTACGTAAGCAATCTCACAAAGATATGCTATGGAAAGAGGAAAACTTGAAAACTCATGAATGCATGGAATAAAAATCTTTCTGCCAAAGAAAAAATAGCAGAAAAAGCCAGACTCGAATGACTTGGACTCACTCCAGACAAGTACAAGATCTCAACGATCTCACTGTCGAACAAAATATCGGCTTGATGTCTGAGGTCTTTATCGATGAGCAAAACATTGATGCAATGATCGTAGATGTTGAACAAGGAAATCACAAGCTCGTGCGATACGAAAAGCCTAAGGCTATTGAATATGTTGCAAAACTGCAAGTTCCTAAAGGCAGAATTGTAAAGCTTAATCCCAATACTCAGCTAGAATTCTTTTGTAGATATCTGGCAAGCATATGACAGAGATAGGAAGCAATAAAAAGCCTCTGACTATCTGGGCTCGGATCTGCAGAAGAAGTAGAAAACAAATCAAAGAACTCTATCTCAAAGCAGGACTTGATCCTGAGACGACTGATTTTATGAAGATCATCCCAAATATAGAACCCTTGAGGAAAAAGAATACAAAACCAGAGCCAGACTCTCCTAATTCACCATCCACTCCTCAAGAAATAAAAAGCTCAAAAGCCTGACCTCGTAGGACCTTTGACCTCTCAGCTCAAAAATTGGAGAAGAATACGAAGGTTAGTAAAACTACATTTACAACTATGGAATCTTTGTAACGGTAAAAGGAGTAGAATGACTCTTGCATAAAAAGCTTATCCAAGCTCCTGATGGAATTGACTGGAAAAAGTACTATAATATCAGGATAAAACTCGTGAAACTCCAAGAAATCAAAAGAAGTCAATGGAGAACAAAGAGTAGTCCGATCTCAAAAATAAGAAAGAGAAGTAAAGTCAGACTTCTCTTTTTATATAAGAAAAGTCATAGAGCAAGTTCGTCTCTATGACTTTTGGATAAGCTACTTTAACAAACTAAAGCAAAGTGACGCATCACTGTGTCAAATGAAGATATTTGGCAAGCAGTTTCAGCAAGATAGACAATCCCTAAGAAAAATTTCTATCAACAACCTAATCTGTGATAGCAAAGTAGACTATTACCACGCTTCCTAAGATCAAGAAAGGGGCTAACGATGAAGAAGAATACCCCTCCAAAATTTTCATGATATTCATAGCTCTCAATATTTATTTTTAGTTTGGTTATGAGACCAACAATATAAATTATATCTAAAAAGTCAAGAGGAAATATTCCTACAATCTCCCCTCGTACAATAAGCTCCTCTACTCAAACTCTCACTATATACCTTCAGAGTGGATAATAGGCATTTCATCTTCTGCACTATATATAATAAGAAAAACTCTGAATTTAATCAGAGTTTTCTTTTTATTTACACTTTCAGGTTGTTTTATCAAAAGTCTCACCAATTAAACATCCTTTACAAAGTCCAGAGTCACTATCATAATGTAGTCATTCTCAAACACATTGTTCTTTTTGACGATCAGAGGATACACATTCCCCATTTCTTCGTAAAAACCATCTGCACATGCATTCACACAGGTTTTAGGTATATCCTTAGTAGGCGTTTTTGGTCCTCTAGTATTTCAAATTTGTCCCGTAGGACATGGGGAACAATAACCATATGAATTTTTGGTTTCATGCCAATACTCGTTTTTTTCACAGTGATTTGGGACACATCACAGGCTTTCTTCAGATCGTTGTACTAGGTTATATCATTGTTTACATGTGGCAAAGCATCACTGAGCGTTGCTTGGTTCCAGGTTCCTAAAGACATCATCTTTGACTAGGGTAAAAATATTCATTTTTTAGAGGGGTTTTCATAGTATTCCATATACCTAGAACTTCCAAAGTCTGTTTTGTTATCATAACAACTATTTCTTTTCTTTCTTTTGCTTTTGTTCTTTGTGTTCTTTAGTAAGACAAACGGTTTCCCTCAAGGGTATCTATATTGGTTCTCCTCGTCACAAGTATAAAACATCCCTCTTCTTTTCTGTCTCTTTTCTGTTCAAGTTCTTGTTGAGAAACGAATTTCAATGGCCGTCGAGGATTTCCTTCTATATGCACGAGTAGTATTTTGATAGAACGTTGTAACAGATTCATCGTTTAAACTAAAAGCCACAGTCAATTTTTGTAGCAGGATTTGATTCCGGATAGTTCTCATATCCCTTAGGACATGTGTATTGACAAGAGCGCTCTTCAGGTTTTTCTTTACATATGTCCATTGAAGATTTCTTCCTAGCGGTCTAAAAGGTTTGTTGTATACCTCTCTTAGAATACAAACTATAGTTATTAATCGCTTTTTCAAACCAACAATTCCCTCATAATAACATCCCTCTCCAGAAGGACCTTTCCCATATACCGTTCCTGTTGGGCATACAGGTTCTGGATACAGGTTCTATCAGTATCATTCCATGTCTCAACTTTTGCATTTTGAGACATGCATTTTTCCCAAAATTGATCTTTCCTATAACATATCCATCAGCACAAAGATAACTACAAAGGGCGATGTTGACTCAGCTCGCCACAGCTACTCTCTCAGTGTTTATGGAAGTAGGCTAGATGCTTTTTGGATTTTCCATTCCACCTTCTGGAATTTCTCCATCACAGCTTCCTATTGGCGTTGGCTTACAGCCCTCACGCTCCAAAAGTATACCTCTTTCCTGACATTTTTCGGCTTCATCATTTCTGAGTGATATCCCGAGATTCATGCTATCTGCGTTATATGTCCTCGATTTGCATGTATCAGGGGAGAATCTCACTATATTATCTCATGCCACATGGAGTAGATTTTGTCCTTCACATTTTTAGAAGTCTCATTGTAGTTTGTACCTTGTGGACAATGTGGTTTAGTCAGCATCTATTGTCTGCTTTCTGAGTAGTACAGTTGAGATCTCCTGATTTTGCTCACTCACATGGGATACACTTTACCCCAGTTTTTCCAATAGGATCTGCAACATCTGGGACATATCCATCTGCACAGAGAAAGTGTTGTGGCTTTGTCCTTTTGATCCATAGATCCACTTTTGGAGATTCCCCATTCTCAGTGGCCCTTATTTTGAGATTCCCATTCTCTATGTCCCTTTATTTTGATTCCATACTTGTGGGAATGATCTTTGTGGATTATTTGAAACCGCACATTCAGGGAGATCTCAAATATTTCACATCGGAGCACAGAGTCAGAATTTTCTTGCTGATTCTGAAAGAGGGACCTGACGATCAGCTTTTTCCATCATATCCACAGAGCCCCTGTCTTATTTTCTAGAAAAGAGCGAAATAATCCCACTTGGAGTCTCAATCTCTTGGAACCGAATAACTCCTCTTTTCCTATCATCATTCCACCGTGAACATCTAGAGTTGCATTTGCATGATCTCCATTGATTGCTACTTTAGAATTAGCATAAAAAGCTGACTCTTGCTCTGGTACAAATTCTGTATCCTGACCATTAAAGACGAATGTATTAGACTTATTATTGTTTACCTTATCACCAAAAACTACAACATGATCAGCATCTACTGAGCTATCTCCAAAAACTGTTAGCATAATTTCCACTAACTTTAGATTTTTCTCTAACATCAAGGTTTCACCATTAACTACAGTGATATTCTTACCATTAGTAACGACATTTTGTCCATTGAGGGATTGCCGTATTCTCAGAGCTTGAAGTTGAATAAGGTGAAAAGGATAATTACATTATTATTTCCCTATTAGTAGTATTATTTCCTCAAACGATACAGAATTGGCCTCATTGGTTATTATTTTTAGTTCATCAAAATACTACTGAACTCGCACTGGATCTATTTCTTGACCAACAAACAAGATTTTGTATATTGAGCGATCCAGAGGCTCGTACTCGCTTTAGATGCATCATCATATTTAAATTCAACCTTAGTAGCTGTTGGACTATCAATTACCAGAGAAGTCAGCTACTGTACACTATTTTGCACTCCATCTACTTGTAGATATTCACTCTGTGATGCCTGCAACGGATTGATCACCCCTAGACTATAAACAGCTACTCCTCCCAGCGAGAGGACCACTGTAGCTACCCCCTGGAGTTTTGATCGAGGAAAATTTTTGTTGAGATTTTTGTTTTTGATTCATATCCAATAATATATGGAATAAAATATTCATCTCTATTATACTCAGTACAAAAGTATTTTTGTCAAAAATTTGAGGAGTTTTTTTATTTTTAAAGCGCTCAATATTTCCACTCATATTCCCTTGAAAAAGAGTCCTTTTCACCAAACTGAAGGCAATTTTTATATTAAAATAAGCTAAGATGGATCTTTTTGAGAAAGTTTGACGAACCAATAGGAGAAAAATCAGACTCCCTTTACGCTCTCCACAAACAGACTGAAAAATCAGATTCTAATTGACCATTATCAGCTCTGAGAAAAATGATTGAGTTCTCCTTGAACAAATAGAGAAAAATCACTGGGGAAAAATCAGACTTTTTCTGCTTCTATAGTGATAGATGGCTATTCCTTTGCATTTTCAGAAGAAAAGATCTGAGTAGATATTGAACAAATCAAACCGAGAACTTCCTCGCTTCTTGATAAACGATCTGAGGAACTCAAGCTTCTGTGAGAAGAAAGTTGGGACAATTTTTATCGCCTCTGGACTGCAAAAGAAGCGCTCCTCAAAGCAGCCAACGCAGAAAATCTGGACCAAATCTGGAATATTCAACTCGTAAAAAGAAAAACACCTCAGAACCATCTTTCCAGGTGTATTTTGATAAGATTCTTTTTCCTAGAGCTGAACAATCAACAATATGAAGTAAAAAGTTTCTGTCATGAGAACTTAATAGGTGCTGTATGTATTATTCCTCACTAGAGAGCTTAAGAATAAGTGATTTGAGATATTCACGCTCAGATTGAGAGTCTACAAGTTTAAGTGCTTGTAAATAATTTTCCTGTGCATAGTTGGTATGTCACTTCTCTGCAAAAATCTCTCATTGCAATTGATAAAATTCTGCAAGTTGATAGAGCCTTTGTTTCGGCGATGCTTGTGCAAAAGTCTGACTTTGTCTTTCTCCTGTATGCATCGCATATCCCAGTTCTCCATACTGACAGACTACCTGATCCTTCTCAGCAAGCAATTTTTACACTGAGTGAGATAGGTTTTCGACCAGTTTTGGATCTTTTGCGAGATAAGAAGATGATTTTCACTCACGATACGGCTTCCAAAAAGCTTCCTGAAAAAGTATAAAAGTCAGATTTTTGAAGTTCAGTATATCCAATAAGTCTTTGCCAACTGATAAGCGCCTTTTTGCTCCTGCTGAGAGCAAGATAACTACACCAAATATCTATCTCCATCCAAAGTCAGCTTTTGATCTGTTATCTGAGAGAAAAACATCACTGCCTGTGAATGATCTCTCAACCTCATAACTAAGCACCTCACAAATGATAAAGATAGTTGTTTTTTGCTGATAGTCAAGCTTGAGCAACTGTTGAAAATAAAACCAGTGCTGAATCCTCTCTTCCGAGCTCAAAATCTAGCATTTGCAAGTATCTGATAAGGCAAAATATAGGAAGGATGCTGATTAAGGAGAGGAAGTGCAATTTTTGGCAAGTCCAAAAATCCATGATCTCATGAGCTGTAGCGCAATCAACCCTCTTGATAATAGCTCGGAATATCTTTGCAGTGATTCGTACTGCTTAAATGCGGTCATAATACTGTTTTGTAGTCCTGATATTGAGGAGAAACGAGCTCTGAAAGCAGAGTTTTTGCTTTTTGATAATTTCTCTTCAGAGAGTTCGAGCGCAGACTGGTAATAGACGACCTCTTCCCCACTGAGATAGCTCCTGTTTGACAGCCATATCAAACAACTCTTGAGATGCTGATATTCACTAGCTGAAGACTGAGAAAACTTTGCAAAAATCAAAAACTCTGAAGCAAGTGGAAGCTTCTGCTCTGGAGTGAGGGGTATAAAAAGCTTTCAGCTTGAATATACTGGCAGATTAAGCTGATAGGTATTGATAAGTAAAAGCTTGATTTCCTCAGTTGGATTCTGAGTATAGAGTTTTTCAAGAAGAACAATCTTTTTCCCTTAGTGATCCTAGAGTTTCTGAGCTTATCCGCAGAAAAAGATCAGCTTTGGGTATTTTCAAGAAAATCAGTAGCTTGAACTCAAGTTTCCTGCTCTCCAGAAAGATTTGTTGAAAGTACAGAACTTACAGAAGTAGCAAGGTGCTTGCTAATACCATACTATTTTCTAAAAACAAAAAATCCCACCCAAAATACAACAAAAATTCCTCCAATTACTCTAATTCAGAATACTTCCCAATTTTGGAGGAAGTTTTTGAGCCAAGAAGGACTTTTTACCTTTTGAACAGATTTTTGATCCATCGAAAAATGATAGTATTCTGAATAAATTATATCTTATTATACTAAAAAGGAGAAAAATCCTGATTTTTATGTTTAAACCATTTTTATATGGGATATTTTAGAGGAGAATTTTATTGACAAAAACTTTTTCCTACTTCTATTATAAAAACTACCCTATTCAGATTGCAAAGGGAAAGAATTTTCGTATCTTTGTTTTCAGGTTTTTATTTCTTTTTCTCGTAGATGGCAAGAGGACTCGTCCAACCAAGACCCTTTGTCAAAAGAAGGCTTGACTCCTTCTTTTCTGCGGGAAAAATCATCTGAAGCAAAAAGAGCTAATACCATCCATCGATTTCTCCTCCTTTGAGCTGCCAAGAGTTATGCAGGATGGGTTATCGTAAGTATCATTTTGATCTTACTTGGACTTTTTCTGAAAGGAACTTGGTATAATCCTAACTATCTCATCCAAAAATATTACTTATAGCCCTGAAACCAGAGCTCAATACGAAAAATACAGAACCTTTGTCCTCACTTCAAAAATACCTCAGAGGGCACACCTCAACACGATCCAACTTGGAGAAAAAGGGGAAAATCCTTTTCAAAATCCAAGAGCAATACCCTTTTTGTCCGTAACATGAAGATTGAATATCAAAGCCCACAATCTATCAAGGTAGATTTTCACTTTGATTATCCTAAATTTCGTGTAAAGATTGAGAGAAATTTTGGGGAGTTTGGAATGGGAAAAATACCGAAGAACTCCAAAGCTGACGAGCATTAGCTCAAACAGGAGTGACCATTGATACCCCTGCCCATCTAAGTGGAACGGAGAGTTTATCAGGATTTTTCTATGAGGTAAACTTTGAACGATATGAGCAAAATATTCCAAAAGATCAAACAGACCTTTTACGAATATTGAGAGATTTGTCTATCTGGCTGGATCTCCAAACTTTATCGTCTTTGGAAAATGGGAAAACGATCTATCTGCATAGAGATAACCTTGACTATCAGCTCCAAAAATATCTTTGAGCTCAAAAATAACTATATAAAAACTTTTGCTGGTATCTACGAAATCGATTTCTCGAAGTCAGACACAAAATAGAGTCATCATCAAAGAATACTGACCTTTATCAGATTTTAGTCTCTTTTTGTTGAATATGAAACACTTTCCTTTATGCAAAAATCATCCAGAGGTCATCTATTTGGACAATGTCATGAGCACGCACCCTCAGCTTGTTATCGATGCAATGAGTGATTTTTATGGCAAAATGAATATGCCAACATTCATAGAGGACTATATGGGCTATCAGAAGCTTCTGAACAGCACTATCATGAGAAAGCAAAAGGCTTGTTGCTGAGCTCTCTGATGTTCTACAGAAGTGATTTATAGCTACACACAACCTATGATCAATTTGTTTGCACAAGCGATGGTCAGCAAGTTTTTGCAAAAGGGAGATGGTGCTACGGAATGCGGGATCATCATGCCAATGTCTTGCCTTGGATGAATTTGGCAGAAATGATCGGATTTGAAGTGCAATTTGTCGCAACGGACGAGAACTATCAAATTGATTGGAATGATTTTGATCAAAAATATACTGAAAAAGTCAAGTGGTAGCAATGGGGCAAGTGTCAAATGTGACAGGAGCAATCTATGATTTGAAAAATAAGATCAAAAATCAGACCTGAAACCTTTTTCCTCATTGACGGATCTCAGTCAGTACCTAATATGATTGTTGATATGGAAGATCTAGAGCTGACGCAGTCGTTTTACAGCACACAAGATTATGGCTTCAACTGGGCTTGGGAGTGCATTGAAAAATCACTGATCAAGGAATGGACTCGCTTATCCTCTGAGGAGGAACCATCAAGGATGTCAGCATTTCATCTTTTTCTCTTCAGAATAATGCGAGAAGCGAGAGCTGGGACTCCAAATATCATCGGTGCAGTGTCACTCGAGGTCAGTAAATTTTGTCAAAAGTCTTGATGAGAGTTGAAACCTCAGAAAATGAAGTAGAAAAATCTGATTTCATGAACAATCACTCACCCACTACGCCTTTGGAAAGATTTGCACAGCTCGAGAATAAGGTCAATCTCATTGGACCAAGAGATCAGAGAGTATCTTTATTTTCTTTCACTCTCAAGGATATGGCAAACTTTAACCAGATTGAGAGTTTTTGCAGAAAAGAATATTTGTATCTGCTGTAGTGGACACTGTGCTTATCCTCTGTATAAGCATTATCATCTCGCGGAACCTGCAGAATGAGCGCTTATCTCAACAACGATATCTCAGATTTAGAAAAGTTTTTGCTAGACTCGAAGAGCTGGTAAAAATTAATCAATACCTTCAATTATCAGAAAAAACTCTGAACTAATTCAGAGTCTTTTTGGTATTTATTCTCGCCAGAGGAATTGCCTTGAAGTATTTTCTTCTTTCATATCTTTTTCCGAGAATCGTGCCATGAGGAATCTCAATCGCTGATGAATATGCAACCCTGTCTCTGAGCAAGTGTATCTAAAACAAGACATGCAGGACAATCTACATCCAAATTTCTCAAGCGCTCGATATCTCCAGTCTCCGAGACAAGAGACCAAAGGAAATCTGATCATTTTGATCTGCTATGCCTTCTGATTTGTAATGAGAGAAATCCACCGATCCGATCACCAAGGTATTGCCGTGAAATTGAGCTAGCTGATTAGCAATCCTCTCAGAATGATACAGACGACAACTTGGCACCACAAGGATAAAAACCTTTGAGACAGATGGGAAATAGCGATTGATAAACGGGAAATGTACTCACAATCCATGGTCTCTGGTATATCGTTGAGCTCCTGTTGATAAAAGACATTTTGCTCACAGGTAATCCTCTCATCTTTTTCGTGCTTGAGCCAGCAAACTTGCATCTTTAAATTTCACTTCCTCGAATCACAGACAGAAATTGGTCTCTCTGCATATCTGGGAAAAAATGGTTTTAAGGAAATTAGTACAATCTGATCTTGGAGAATTTGTAGCAAAGTATGTACAAAAGCTATAAAATTCGACACTCTCTGTGATCTAACTCATGAAGTGAGGGATAACTGCCAAATATAAACGATCTGGCCTCACCTCCTTTTTGATAGCAGAGAAAAGAGAAGCCCCCAATCCACAGATTAGAGCATTCCCAAAATAAGTAATCAGATTTTTATGTTTTTGATACCGTATTTTCATTGCTTATTTTCACAAATATGACAAAAGCTGGTGAGGACTATTTTTGAGCTGTTCTCGCATGCTTGTTAGGCTTGTAGCCTTGGTGATTACCAGAAAGAGCATCATAGGCATGTTGCCAGTCTAGATCTGAATATCTCTGATCTCCATCAAGCTAACCTGTATCTTTCTTATAAAAATCTCATAATGAGAAAAAGATTGGTCCCACTCACTACTCTCTTACCATTAACATCATCAATCATTACTGCCATAAGAGAGGCCTTCCAGTAGCTTGATAAAGAGTACCTCTTTCTGAAGTAAAAATATCTGCAATCAATGCCCTCTCTCTTCCTTACCAAGAGGTTCTCCAAAGAGTTTTCTTGGGAAAAGTAGGGTCTGAAAGCTGACGATATGAAGTTTCTAAGTCGTTCAAAAATCACTCACCGGAGATAGTCTGATTTTTCATCTGTTTTTGACTCATACTCTAATTCTGCAAAATACTGTCCAAATCCTCAAAATTATCCTTGTCTGTAAAACCAGTTTTTCATAGATTCATTGAGTGAGATAAGGCGATCAAGAAAGCAGTATCTGCTTCAATATATCCCTTGCAAACTGGCAAAGTCGGAGGATAAACAGTAAGATCACAATCACTATCCCTCCTGCTCACATCTCCGCATAAGACTGCTTTAAGCATATAGAAGTGCATCGTGCTTGAGCTCTGTGTAAGAACCTAGGTAGTTGCAAGATTTTTGTAAAATATAGAGTGGAATTTGTTTTGAAGTAAGGAGCATTATTTATAGGACAAAGAGTTGTCCAAGCATCGCTAACCACTGATGATAAACCGTCTTGAGGAGTGAATCATCGGCGAGTTCAGCTTTGACTTTTTCTTGTGCTTTGATTTTCTCAGCAGGATAACTCTGGAAACTTGCTCATGAAGTTCCTATTAAGCAATCTTCATTTTCTAAGACCTGTTTGACTGAGCTCTCTCTGAAAGCTGAGAGATTTACAAGCTCATGAGCTGGTTGATACCTTCAAAACATCAGGAACGATCAAAGAAGTTTGCATATTCGGAAGAGTAAGGATTTCTTTGGTTGCACTTCCTGCGGTAAGCTGATCAAAATGAAACTGTCAATGGTAAATTTCTCCAAAGAACACAAAATCCCTCAAGCATCTTTTTGGCAGAATCCTTTATCCGTAGATCAAACTGCTTTGGTAACATAACGAGCAGATGCGATCTTTGAGGTTTTAAGTTGATAATGTCTCTAAATCTGACTCATTGAGCGAAATCTTTCCATCTCTTGATTCAATCGTGAAGCTGAGGAATACCAACATCGTCACTATCTCGATCAAGACTCAATACTCTCCTGCAGTGCAAGGATTGGTTTGAGGAGATCAGAATTCATATTTTTGATCATATAGAGTGTACGGTTTCGCTAATTTTTGGTCTCAGAAGTAGAATTTTTCTCATGAGCCATTTGCTCGCCATAAAGTAGGGTTTTGAGAAAAGAGCTTTGTGGTATAATGAGGATTTGGCTTAAACTGTGAAACTCCTGCTTGATTTGTTTTCTGCTGGATAAAAGTTGACCATATGCCAACAAAAGTGGATCTAATCCATCAAAAACTCTCGCTTTCCAGATTTCCTGCCAAGTTTGTCTCAATGCACTTTTGATATTTGGCAGGAAACTTGTTTTGCAATAGATTCAAATCTGACTCCAAGGTACTTTTGAGTTCGTTGTCAGTCATTTCTCCTCAAGTTCTGATCTTCCACAGTAGACTCTGAAGTATAGAGTCCTTCTTGCCTTTTTCAAAGAGCTTTGAGTTCATCGTCGCTTGAAGGAGTGCATAAGGAATCGCCCAATATGCAGTGAGAAACGAAGCCTTTTCATTCAGATTTTTATCCTGTTTGGTAGACTTGGACAATGCTAAGAAATGCTTGAAAGCCTTTTCACTGAGCGTCGCAAGGGTAACTCTTGCTGAACTTTCTTCAAAATACTTAAGCTCATTGGAAAAAATCTTGTGAGAAAGTATGAAGCAAAAAGATCATTGGTCACAAAGAGGGTATTGAAAGGATATCTTTTGATATAAAGCTTTGGATCGATATCCTTCCATAATAAGACATTTGTGCACTTATTTCATGGGCTCTCTGAACCCACTCCTCTTGCGCATACTTTCCAAACTCCTCAGTATACGAAGGGGTCGGAAAACTTCATAGATTAAAAGGCATAATCCCTACTCCGTACTTTTTGATCTGAGCAATGATGGTTCAAGTAAGAGGATGATTATTGATACCATCATATTCCCTGTAAGAGTAAAGGTTTTTCCTACTTGGAGATCTTTTTGTTGGGATTTCTATACTGAAGTCCCAGGATAGGAACAAGGCTGCTGGACCTCAGCATTCTTTTGAGTTGTTTTACATCTTCCTTGGTTAGAGAGTATTTCTAGTCCATGGCTTGTTGTATTCTGCTTGCTGGATATCTTTACCATTGATCATTTGTGAGAAGTCAGGCTTTTTCATAGCCTTCTCATAACTAAGATTTGATCCGTTGTTCCAAAGAGGCTTCAACTCGAAGATGGGACTCAGGATTGATTGAAGGCACTGAAGACGATGGCAAACAACCTGCCAACATCCCAATCCCAGCAAACAAAAGAAATCTGATTTTATTCATGGCGATCACTTTAGAAGATAAAGATTACTTTTAGCTATATCCATTTTAATGAGTAATGTAATGCATAATTCTGATTTTTCAGCTTGTTTTTGAGTCATAAAATACTGACAGACTTTTAGATTTTAATATTGCGAAATATGACGACTCGAGCTCAACTGGTTGGAAGCTCTTTTCCCAGACACAAAGAGAGTATCCAAGATCTCCCTCGATCGCTATCCTGCCAGGTCAAATACCAATCCTTGTTCTGCGTTTTGCCCCATCGCCTACAGGTTTTTGCAGTTATACTTGGGGGATTGTATACGAGTTTTTGTGCTGGAAATATGCCAAACAAACAGGAGGAACCATCTAGCCTCAGAATCGAAGATACTGATCAGAAAAGAGAGGTTGAATGAGCTACTGCACTCTTGATCAACTCTCTCAAGAAATTTGGGGATTAGCTTTGATGAAGGACCTATCGGGGGAAAACAATGAAGAAAATCTGATCTTATGGTCCCTATTCTCAATCTCAAAGAGGAGATATTCTATCGTGTATTTGCAAAGCATCTAGTAGCTCAAGGACTTGCCTATCCATGCCGAATGAGTGAAGAAAAAGCTCAATGAGATCAGAGAGTTTCAAACTGCAAAACAAAATTATTCCAGGTATCTACGGACAGTATTCAGAACGAAGAAATGCGACTCTGACCAACTTTTTAGAGAAATTTGAAAATGAGGGGCAGACTTTTTCCTGTTTTGAGATTTTCGTCTCATGCTGATACCAGCAAGAAAATCACTTTTTCTGATCTCCTCAGAGGAGAAATCAATATGATCGACAATTATAAACGATATCGTAATTATCAAGGGTGATGGACTGCCAACTTACCACTTTTGTCTCATTTGCTGACGATACTTTGATGAGGACAACTTTGGTACTCAGAGGTGAAGAATGGCTGACTTCTGTTCCACTGCACTTACAGCTTTTTGTCGGACGGATCTGCCAGCGCCACAATACGGACATCTGGCACCAATCTGCAAGCTTGAAGATGGGAAAAAGAGAAAACTCAAAAAGAAAAGATCCTGAAGCAAATGTAGAATATTTTTGAAGCAGGGTATGCTCCACAAGCAGTCTTGGAATATATTATGACTCTCGCAGATCCAAGTTGATGAAGACCGAAAAAGAGAAGACGAACATCGTCAACTGTCAGATTTTGATTTTTCTTTGAGAGAATGAATGTATCTGGTCCACTTTTGATTTTGTGAAATTGCAAAGCATCAATAATAACTACCTCTCTGCTCTCTCAACGCAAGAGCTCCACAATCAAGGACTCAAGCGAGCTCAGCAGTATCAACCCGCACCTAGCACAACTTATGACTGAGGATGCTGGATACAATCTTTGCCACCTAGATATCTGAGAGACACACCGAAAAAGATCCAAAGAGATTTACTCTCATAGCGATATTGAGAAAAATATTAAATTCTTTTACGATAGTGAATGGAAACTATAAAAAGCTGAAAAGGCTGACTTCCCAGAGGGATTGAACTCTCGACTTGGAAAGCCTTTTGCTCGAAGACTATACACCAATTATAGCTTGATGGTGATGTACTTACTCGATTTGAGCAACTCAAGACTTTCATCTGAAAAATACGGATTTGTCATGAACAATGCAGAATTTAAGCAAGGAGGTTTTGTAGGAAAGGTAGGAGATCTCGCAGCAAATTCCTCAGAACTCAGCTCTGTGGTGCCAAGCAAACTCCAGACCTCTTTTTCAGTAATGAAGGTTTTGGGGAGATAAGAGGATTAAAGAGAGAGGCTTTTGGACATCTAAAGTATAAAAATTTACAATTCTATCGAAAACACTGACATAAGTGCAGTGCTATGATAGTATGGAAATAAACTACATTTTTGTGTGGAAGGTTCTTTCAATCACTCTCAAGCTGATGAGCCTTTGAAAGTCTTATCGAAGTTTACTGCATATCCAGATACTCTAATAGTGAGTTGAGGATATTCTTCGATGTTCATACGCATCCATAAGTGTTTCTCTTGTAAAGGTACATTTTACATTGAGGTGATGAGCCCCTTTCCAAAGTGCATCCATCCATTACAGACTAAGGTTTTTCAATTTGTTCTTCTCTGCTTGTCCAAGTGAAGTTGGAATCATAGAGAAGGTATTTGAGATTCCATCTTGAGAATAGTGGTAGTCAAGCTTTTGGTAACTGAGTTGAGTGAAGCAATAGCTCCTGAGTGATCTCTACTGCGTGCATTGGATTTGCTCCTGGAGCGTAAGGTTCTCCTGCTTTTTCTTCCATCTGGAGTAGCTCCAGTATTTCTACTCATACATTACATTTGAAGTAATAGTAAGGAGTGAAAGGGTTGGAGTAGCATCTTTATAAGCCTTATACTTTCTAAGCTCCTCCATGAAGAACTTTTTTGTACTTCTACAGCCATAGAATCTACTCTATCATCATCGTTTTCCATACATTGGGAATTCTCCTTCAGTCTCAAAATGATTTTGCAACTCATTTCTCATCTCTAATAGCCTTTGTCTGCAAATCTAATTGCAGAAAGCGAATCAGCTACGATAGAAAGTCCATGCATATCATAAGCAATATCTACTCCGTAATTTGAGCTCGATAAATGCCATCTGAGCCTTTTCATAGTAGTATTTGTCGTGCATGTAGTGGATAATGTGCATTGTCTTTGCATATACTCTTTGCTACATTTTCCATAGCCTTTTTGAAGTTAGTTTCAAACTTTGTCATAATTCAGACTTCCATCTTCATTATTCTACAGACTCAAAAAGTGGTAGGATCCATTACTTGTACTCCTTCATCTTCTTCTTTACCTCCATTGATAGCAAGGAGAAGTGTTTTTCCAAGATTACACATTGCACCAAAGTGCTGGACTCTCTTTCCGATTTCTAGTATGATACACAACATGCGATACCGTAGTCATCACCTCCTCTAATAGGTCTCATGACTATCATCATTTTCATACTGAACAGATGAGGTATCGATAGAAACCTGAGCACAGAACTTCTGAATCCTTCTGGCAAAAGCATTTGACCAAAGTACAGTTAGATTTGGTTCTGGAGAAGGGCTGTTATACAAAGTTTGAAGAAATCTGAATGAAGTCTTGTTACCTTTTGTTTTTCCATCGTGGAACATTCTCCGATAGATTCAGTCACCCAAGTAGGATCTCCACCAAAGATTTCATCGTAAGTCCTGGTCTAAGATGTCTTACGAGTCTGAGTTTCATTACAAAGTGATCAATAAATTCTTGAGCTTCAGCTTCTGTAATTTTTCCAGATTGAAGATCTCTTCAATATAGATATCTAGGAATGAAGACATTTCAAGAGACATCGTCGCACTCATCTTGTTTCTTTTTCAATACCTGCAAGGTATGCAAGTAAGTCCATTGATAGCTTCTCGAGCAGTTTCTGTTGGTCCTAGATACATCAAATCCATGATCAGTCGCCATCTTTACAATATTCTTTCAATGCTGAGATTTGCATAGAGATTTCTTCTTAAGTCTTACTTTTGCATCAGTCATATCACCACCAATAGCCTCAAAATCAGCTCGTCGCTATGAGTGCATCAGCTCCGTAAAGTGCAAGTCTTCTGTAGTCTCCGATAGATTCGTACCTCTAGCATAATTGTCTGGAAGCCCAGTTACGATATGTTTTGATCTATAGAGTCTCAGATTCTGCATCATATGCTGAGAATACTGCATCGTTGTGGTTTTTGCATAATGGAAAATATCTTTACTCTAGGAGCAAGTTCAATTCCTCTCTCCTTAAGTGCATTTTCACTACTCTTACTCCTCCAAATGGCTTGATACACTCTTCTCAATGGAGCATCAGTTTGAAGACCAACAATGATTTCAAGTTCCTTTTTGATATATCCAGGCTTGTGCAGGTGATAGTTGAAATTGTTTCAGGATCAGCAGATCTGAGCCTGTTTCCGTCTCTTTTCTTCTTTGAGACATTTTTAACTTCATCCCAAAGCTTCTTAGTTCTCTCAGTAGGCCCTGAGAGAAAAGAGGCATCTCCTGTATAAGGAGTGATGTTTTCATAGACAAATTTTCTTACATCGATCGTTGTACAAGCGTCATGTATAGTAAAAATAAAATAAGTCTGATGGTGTCCAAGGCATTCGTTCAAAATGGACGATACGTTTTAGTCGGATCAGACATTTCACACCAAAATTTAAGTATAAGAATCTCCATTTATTTGCAAATTAAAGAAAGTATCTTTTAAACAAAAATCAATTCTTACCTACTCTTATAGCTCAATATACATTGTAGATATATCTCAACACTATGTCAAGAGGAACAAATAAAAAGACGAGATCAGAATTTTCTTTTTGGATAAATATACTTAGGTGATTTATCTTTTGATGCGATGCAAAATGAACAATGATGCATTTTCAATACTTTGAGAGCTTCCTCAAGAAACTGAAGTTTACAGAAAAAGACTCAAAGAAGCTACTCTAGTATCCACTCCTGTAATACCAGAGCAGGTGGTAGAAACGCAAAAACTGAAGTTCAAACAACTCTCTGAAGAAGGTAGATTCTCCTAGAGTTTTTCTTGCACCATCAAAACAAAAGACTGAAAAGAAAAAGAAGAATAAGTCGATTTTTACCCCTTTGATTACTCAGAGAAAAGTTGAAAAACTTTTCAAAGAAACCAAAGCAATGATTATTATCTTTTAAGTATTTTGTACGTGTTTTCACTTTTACCAATGCAATAGTATTTTATACTTTTAAAGATGCTTTTCACTAGCGTAATGCCGCAGAGTCCATCAAATTTCCAGAAACCCTGATGCAACAATGTCGAGATAACACAAAAAGAAGATAACCTCAAACAAATCGAACAAAGGTTTGCTGAACCAAAATGAACACGCAACAGGAAATATCCTCTACTAGAATGGACGAACTTGTACAGAAGTCTCAAGACTCAACTACAATATCCTCCCTCAACTAATAGACTTATTATCCCAGACCTCAACATCAATATCCTCTTATAGATACCGAAAGCAATGGAAGAGCTGGATTTTTCTCAAGAGAATTTTGATGATGAACTCACAAAAGGTGTCGTAAAATATCCAACCACCCCCTACTCCAGGAAACAGAAATACCCTCATCTTGGGCATACCTCTACTGAATGGTGGAAAGAATGAATACAGTGTAGTTCTTTAGAAATATTCCAAAACTCAAAGTAGGACAAGATTTCAAGTCGTACGAAATGGGCAACGCTCAACCCTATGAAATGGTTGAGAAAAGTTGTTTTACCAAAAATGTAGAAGACTATTATCATCAATTCTCTGAACAGAATGAGTTATCTCACTTTTGATGGATGTTATCCAATCGAACTGCAGACAAGAGAATGATGGCTGTCGCATTTCCAAACTATAATAGAAAATCTGAACTAATCAGATGCTATTTAAACCATTTATTTATCAAATCCTCCAGACTGGATATCTCGTAATTTTTGTAGATACCATCTGGCTTTTGGATAAGTTCTTGAATGCGTTCAGCTTTCAACTATTTTTCATTGATCCATTACGATAATGCGATCCATCATAATCGTAGAAAGCCTGTGTGCTATAACAATTGAAGTCTTGTTTTTCGGACTTCGCCATTGCCTCCTGAATATATTTTTCTGATTCACTATCCAGCTGAAGTTGCTTCATCCATAATCAGAATTGGTGCATTTTCTATAATCGCCCTAGCTACAGCATATTCTCGCCTCCCTCACGAAAGCTTTAATTTTCTCCCACCAAGGTTTCATATTTATCTTCTAAAATGATCGATAGAGAGATCCACCTTGCCATCTTGGCGTGCAGCTTTTGATTTCATCATCGCTTGCATCTGGACGAGCATAAGCAATATTTTCTCTAATAGAACGGTGGAAAGAATCGGATCCTGAGGAATCATAGACATTGCGGATCTTAAAGATTCTTGTGTAATTTCAGCGATATTTTGATCATCAATCAGAATTCCCCCTTTTTGAATATCATAAAATCTAAAAAGGAGCTTGGTTATTGTTGATTTACCACCTCCCGATGCTCACAAAGCGCCACTGTTCTCCCGGTTTGATTTCAAAGTTAAGATCTTGGAAAAAGCTGTATCATCCTGACAAGAAAAATCAACATTTTGAAATCTGATTTTTGCTCATTAATCTTCAGAGAAGGAGCACTTTCAACATCCTTGATTTGTGGTGTTTGGATCATTTTCAGTCACTCTCCAATCTCATTGGCTGCACTAGCACAACTCTTAATACTCCATCCAACTTACTATTAAATTAATAATTCTAAAAACATAAATCTGCACTAATACTATTGTTCCAATATCTAACTCTCACCTTCCCCAAACGTAATACCATATCGTACTACTATAGTCTCTAAAAATACCCTACTACCAATGAAAAGCATCCACATGAGATAAAGAAGAAGATGCTTTTAGTTCTTGATTTACTTAGAGCATTGTACGCTCGGCAAAACATTGATTTTTCTCTCTGAAACGGTGCAGAGCGTTTAAGAGCAATCGTTCTGATGCATTCCATCAAATCGTTCAACTCATCTGTTTCTATCCTGATATTAAACCATTCAATAGCTGATATTGGGATCAAAAGAAAAACTATAAAAAAGCAAAATCCCTAATGCAATCCCTATACTCCGTTGATGATTCAATAATGCAGAAAACATCATATACGAAAATCTACCATTCTATCAGTAATTTCAATGCTCGAATCTTCTGGTCTGGGAAAGGATCGAAGAGTACTATAAAATATTGATGACTATGCTTATGTATCTCATTAAACTGTAAATTGTTTGTTGAATAGATATTTTAGCAACTGCCCATTCATGCACACTGCAGATATCGCGATTAAATGTATATCAAAAATGAGAAAGAAGAACAATTGCATGTGAAATGCTAGAACATCCCTCTACCGTCCTGAAAAATATCGACTAATCTGAATAGTCATAGTCGTTTTGCTTTCTTCCGATACCCACGAATACGCTGAAACTGCCGCTGCAGAATATTCAGCAAATCAGATCACCATAATCAGCTCATAAACTAGAAAAGTGACTTCCCGCACACATCATTTTGATGATCTCTGCATATATTCATTACTTTTTAACACACTGAAAAATCAGAATTTTTCTCTATCATATCTTATTATGATCAAAATCCACTCGAAGAGTATTCAATTTTTAGCAAAAATCAAGAGGAAAGGAGGATAAGACATCAGGTATTAAGATAAATTCATTCTTTCTTTTTCCTAACTTCCATATAGCTTACTCTAAACTTATATAACCTCATATTCATTTTGGATTTTAAACAAGCAACTCCATAACTGATCTGATAAATATTTAGTTATTAATGTAACAAATAAAAACACTACCTAAATCTTCCAGCTAGAAATACATAATATTCCGCTATAAAAATCTCCCTAGGAAATACCTAGAGTTTTTAATTCACAGAGCCTTTTTCACACAATGACAGATTTTAACGAAAAATCCTTTTTGTGGATAGAGGGATGAGTTCCATTCTTCTTGGAGACAAAGAAACGATATTTTATACTCACAGTTTCTTTTTAAGACAACTTTCCCAATAAATTCGAATATTTCTATTGGGAATAAGCTTCGATAGGTAATTTTTCCTGAAGGAGTAGTCCATTTTATCCAAATATCGTATCGAGAACAATAAATGTTCTACTTTAAATTGATAGTTGTCGATTAGCTACACTTATCTGGAGGGAAGGATTTTAGTAATAGGTCGCAATCATAGATCATAAGCACCATCCGACATGCCGAAATGCTCCATCTCCAGCTCTTCTACAGATCTCTGACTCTTTCTTGTGTACTCATCATCATGGTCAGATTTTTGAGCTCCTTGAGAACAAGAAGAAAATACCCTAATAAAAGATTGAAGAAATCAAATTACTAAGGAATACTAAAGTTTCTGTTCATCATATTTGTTTTGAATGAGTATTTTTACTTTGTGTTTTTGTAAATGGTAGTTTAATCCTTTTCTATAAAGAAAGAAATAAACAAACTAGCTCATCACTATATCATATTATTATATTCTTTTTGTTTAACAGCGATGGATTACAATATCCTTTTCCCATAAAATGTCAATCTTATTTTTAATAAAAAGACATCTTAGTAGATGTCCTTCTTCATTATATCTCAGCGACAGAGGTTTCAAGTTCTTCTTTTACTGCATCAAGATCTCCAAATCCTCCAATTGCAATGTAATGCTATTTCTTCACTTCAAGTTTTTAATTTTCTTTGAAGAGGATTTCAAAGCTCCTTTTTCTTGTGAGCTCCAAGATCATCGATCGTCTGGATTTCATCAAATCTAGGATCAACTTTACTACTGGCACTGCACGATCTTTGGATCTTCTCCGGCATCATCTCGAAGTATAAGGATCCCAATAGCCTCAGCCTTCACTACACATCCCAGAAAAGTGGATTGGTAGTATAAAGACATACATCACAGGATCTCCGTCCTGAAAGAGTCTCGAGGAAGAAAACCATAATTGAATGGATAGAACATAGAGTGATGAACTACTCTATCAAGCACAAAATATCCCATTTCGTGATCATATTCGTACTTACTATTACTCCCGCAGGATATCAATTACTACATTGAGAATTCCAGCCTTTATCTGCATAAAGTTGCGACATCATTTACCATATTCATCATTTGTTTTTGAGAAATAGAAAAATAAAAATCTGACTCTAAGATAGAGATTTCTCATTTGATTGCAAGGAAAATTATATGAGCAAAGAAAGTTTGAATCCTTTGCAAAAGGAAGGTCAGCAATGAAGGCTTCCAGGATTTTGAAGCTGTTTTTATTGAGCAATTGAGCCAGAATATTTTTCAATTTATGGGAAACAAGATTTGTATGATAATAGGTTTCAAACTGGCAGAAAATGATCAATCCAACTTTGCATATGCTCATGCACCTTGTGCAGAAAATAAGATGTCGCTCTTCTCTCAAAGAATAATAATGCTGATAAGGGAAAACAGTTTTCAACATACCAAGTCTGATAGTCTATTCGTGCAGAACTCAGCCTTTGCAGAAAATCGAAGAAATACCGATCTTGAGCTGGAGAAAAAGGAATTGAAAAATAATGAATAAGAAAACTTTATCAAGCAAAATCTGCAGTATTTTTCAATGGAACCCTTGAAGAAATTTGATGGATATTATTTTTGATACTTTTGCTCGATTTTGTACTTGACTCATGATAAGATAGTTATTGTAGTAGTTTTGTTGATAAGTTCTAATTTCTGAGAGGCTTGGACAGCTCGATCCTGCTCACCTAAACAGATCTCGCAAACGATCAAAAACTTTTGATCAAAAAGCTCATCTTCCAACTCTGTTTTTTCTCAAAATCTGCCTTTAATCTTTGAGAAAGTATGGAAGAAATTCTTCTAGATCTTCTTTTTCAAAAGAAAAATTGTGTATAAAATTCCAAGCACCTCGCCTCAAAAGTCTGAGAATGATTGAGAAATTTTACATATTCCTTGAGAACATGATCCAATACTAATGCTCGAGTAAATGAGGTAGAAGCCTCATCTTTTCTGTGCATTTTGGGAGTATAAATATGATATGATGCATAAAACACTACATTATCTATTTAAAAGATGTCTCCAGATTTTGGCGGAAACTTTGAAATCTTGAGCTAAATTGCTGAAGTCCTCAATTCCTTGAACTTTATTGAATACTCTTTCAGCATTATACCTCCCTTGTTTTTAATTCACAAAACAAGGATTATTGTAGTAGACTTCACTCTTGCACTGTAGAATATATAGATCGTTTCTAAAAGTCAAGGAAGGAAAAATACAAAAAACTTGCATTTCTCAGACCAAAACACTACAAACAGACTAATTATTTTTATCTCCACAAAAACCTTATGTTTTCACTTTCTCCACTGAAAAGTACAAAAATCTGATCTGAAAGCTTGATCATTTCTGACACCTCGGTATTCAAGCACTCTATGCTGGGACTCAAAAAGGAAGGAGCTCCTATATCCGTATATGGATGAAAACAGAAAGTCAGTTTTTATTTTGCTTTTTGATAACTGAGATCAAAAAGCAGTTTTGAACAGATGCTAAAAATATCTGGAGTCTGACCTAAGACCGCGTTTCAAATTTGTCAGTTGCCAAGTGGGGAACCTCAAAGAAGCAATTGAGAAGCTTGATGCGAAGTTTTTCCAACAGATTCCTGGCATCTGACCTAAACTTGCATCATCTCTTGAACTCAAAGGCACTTTTTGACTTACAACAAGCTGAAAGTATAGATACCAAGCATAAAAATTTTCAAATCTGTTGTCAAAACTCTCAAAAACCTCGGCTATGATGCAACTAAAGTGCAAGAAGTCCTCAGAAATTACGAAGGAGATTTGGATCAAACTGATCTAAGTGAAGTGGTAAATGGACTATTTCGAGATTATAAAACTGAGACCAGAATTCATTTTTAACTCTTATCATCAAATCTTTTTCTAAATTTTACAAAGAAATAAATACTATTTTTACATTTTCTGTCTTGATTTTGAATAGGGTTTTGCTATAAGTGAAAGCAAATAGTAATCAGTTTTTATTTTTACAAAAAGAAAAATGTGATTTGAAGAAAGCCTACATAAAAATGGTCAAAAATTGTACTTTGAGGAGTTGCTCCTATCGAAGAAAATCAAGCTCTTTTCAGCATCTGAAATCAAAAAGCTGGAGACCAAGCTTTCAAAGAATCCAATCTTTCTTTTGCTCAAGGGTAGAAGAACTCAGAAGAGACCTTAATAAAGCCGAAAGACAGAAAATAAACTGATCTCAACAAAAATAACCCAATCTCTTTTAGTTGATCACTTATAGATATGGCAATTATAACCTAGAAACGATCGTTTCTCGAGCAAAAGAAAAGATTTGTATACCCCAACTCAGAAATCTATTGAGGACTGGCAAATGCCTGGGATTTTTGGACCTATGGATCTTTGCTCAAAAATATCTCAGACCTCTGGGTTAAGCACTTTACTCAAGAGAGATGATGTGGTTTTATGGATACATGCAATTATTGCGCATCCAACAACCTGGCAGCAAGTGGACATCTTGCTTCATTTTTCTGATGCATTGATTGATGATAAGAAGACAGGAAAGAGATTTAGAGCTGATAAAATTATTGAAGAATATTTTGAAAAGTAAAGAAACTGACTTTCAGATGAGGACCTTGCCTCTAAACTTCAGGTTTCAAATCTTTCTCCTGAATCACGAGGAAATGAAGGAATGAAAGCCTTCATTGAAAAGTCATATTCCTAACAATCCAGAGACATGAAATCCTGCTGAATGGACAGAATGCAGAAACTTTTAACTTGATGCTTGGAGACCAACCTTGGTCCAGTAGCTGACGAGAGTTCAAAAGTTTACCTTAGACCTGAGACTTGTCAGTCGCTCTTTCACTGACTTTAAAGCAGTGCTTGATAGTACAAGAAATAGAATTTCCCATTTGGACTTAGCTCAAATCGGAAAAGCTATTTAGAAATGAGATCACTCCCTGGGCAGTTCCTCTATAGAACGAGAGTTTTGAACAGATGGAAATTGAATACTTTGTGCCTGCAGATCCCTAATAAAGGCAATGACCATCTACAATCAATGGAAAGAAGACTGCATGCATTACTGGACCAAGATCATTAGGATCAAAGCCAGAAAAATCTCAGATTTAAAAGACCATGATAAACTTGCTCACTATGCTGTAAATTGCTAGTGGACGTAGAATATGCTTATCCTCGAGGATTTGGAGAGATTCAGGAATCCACAACAGAACTACTTTTGATCTCACTCAACACCAAGAACATAGTAGTAAAGATATGCAATATACTGATCCATTTACTGGAGAGATATATCCCTCGATGTATTGAGGCAAGTTTTTGGACTCGGTCGTCAAGTAATGAGTAACTATGCTTGAATTTTTATGATGAAGAACAGCTTGAAGACTGAACTTCATCGTGGTTATCCACTTTCAAAAGCAGACTTGCACCGATCAAAATTTGCAATCCTTCCTCTCATCAAAAAGATGCCGATCAAAGTACAAATTGCTGAAGACCTCTTCAAAAAAGCTCAGTAAGCTCTGCAAATGTGAATACGATGATAGCGGAGCTATTTGGAAAAAGATATAGAAGACAAGATGAAATCTGAACTCCTTACTGTATCACTATTGATCAGCAGAGTAAAGAAAGATGGGACAGTTACCCTAGAGATAGAGATACTATGGAACAAATCAGAGTTAGATTGAAGATTTGCCAAACTATTGTTAATATACGCTATTTAAAAAGAATCTGACAAATAGTCAGACTTCTTTTTCTTTAAAAACTCTCAGTCGAGAGGAGTACCTGTATAAAAGAAATTGAAAGAGATTGATTTTGTGATTTTTCGGTATAGTGGGGAAGCTTTATTAACTCATAGCTAATTATGGAGGAAACAAACTCTAGAAACCCTCACGCATTGATAGACAAAATATTCTAAATAATGGACCAGCTGTTAAAGATTGAAAAATATCTCGGAATTTCAGGATGGAATATTTTTGATGGTCTTTATTTTACTATTAAACAAGTTGCTGATTATTATGATGTAGATATAAGAACAATAGAAAGATATCTAGAGCAAAATAGTGATGAATTAAAACAAAACGGGTATGAAATTTTAACATGAAACAGGCTTGTAGGAAGCCAAAAAGTGATGTTTCCGATATTTTATGTCGGAGACAAGTCTCTAAGGTTTGACTCTTTAGTTTCCTGCCTTTTTAAATATAGGAATGCTACTTACTGAAAAGTGAGGTCGCAAAAGAACATGAGAAAAAGTGATCTTAGGAATTGTTCTTGATTATATAAATAAAAGAGCTTGAGGAAACGTGAAATACATCAACCAAAATGATGAAAATTTTCTTGAAACCTATAAGGATAGCATCTATTATAGAAATGAATTTACTAGTGCACTTAATAAATATATAATAGTTTATAAGTATCCATATTTTACAGACTTGGTCTATCAAGCAATTTTTGAGAAAATGCAAGACAATATAAACAACTGTTAAAATTAGCAAAAAGATAACCCAAGACATACCTTTTATACAGAGGTTTTAACATTAGTATCTTCTTTTTGAGCATGGATTTACTGAAGAACTCACAGAACAAAAAGGTTAACTGTTTTAGAAGCTAAAGAGTTATTCAACAAGGCAAAAAGATAATCCATATTTAACTCCGGTAATACAACGCAAAAGAAAAACGATGGTAACTAGAGATAAAGCATTAGAGATATCTTGCATGAAACTCTAGAGAATATATTTCTGCACTTACTCCTGAAGAATATGAGAAATTTTTGTAACGAAAATTCTGAATTTTATATGAAACGATACTCAAAATTTATAAAATTCTTGATAAGAATAAAAGATATTTTAATGAAGTTAAAAGATAAATAATGGGAATTTTATTTATACTTCTTTTATATGGGATCTTTGAACTTCATGATTTTTGTATTAACAGTTTCTTGAGAATGAGGTCTGTCATGAATAATTGACAAAGGAGCAATAGAGAAGGTAATAAATCTTGTTCAGAACAATGAATATTATCCCACCTTTATGAAAGCATTTCCTACCTTCTATATGGATTAGTAATGAATCATTGATTTGCCGATGGGAATAGAGAGAACTGCACTAGTTACAACAGCTGGTTTTTATATGGGATAATACACAAGATATTATGTTAACAGAAAAATTTTTAAAAGAATTTGAGAATGTAGTTGTGAGCTGTAGCATCTAGGAAAACTTCAAAAGAAGACTAACATATCTAGTCAAATTATTTTTATTTTCTTGTTTATAAAAATCCTCCTGCCCACTAGCCGAGGTTTTCTTAAAAGACACTCGACTAAAATAGTCAGACTTCGTTTTCTTTTTGAAAAACCCTCAAAAAGAAGATGGGTGTACCTGTACAGTAGGAATTGTAGTGATTAACAATACTGACAATAACAAACTTCTTTTTCTCTTATCTAATTCTATGGTATTTTTCTTGTCTCTTTTTTATCCTTTTCGTCTTTTACCTTTAGGATTTTTATAGTAGTAGTTGTATTGATATGAACCTTCTCAAAAGAGTTATTTTACAACTCTATTAGAATCTGATATAATAATATTAATATAGTCTCTATTATATGATGGTGTTTTTGTGTTCGTCATTTTCTCAGGTAATAATAGTAAAGCCATTTTTCATTATACTCAAGTTCTATTATGTCAAAATTTGAAGATCTTCTTTTATAAAGAGTTGAGCCAATACTTCTAATTCACTGCCTTAGGATCATATTGTATAGGAAGATCCAAGGATCTTCCCAATCTATTACAAATCAATGAGTAGGATATCAATATACTAATTTATGCATTATTTGATCAGCAATTTCCGGAGTTTTTATGTCATCGTGTTGTTAAAATTTTTGTTCAATATTGAAAATCAAATCTCCAGTGCTCTTGAATATTCCCAAAGCTTTCTTGGGTCTATTTCACTACTAAGTTTCCCTGATGTAGTAGCAACATATTCATTCGCTGTTGACAACAAATCCTTCAGATTAACTCTATTGAGTCTTTGGGTCAATAATAATACAAAACTATCAAACACTTTAATATTTTGCCTCTTTTATTTGCTCAAGTGCTTTTAAATTCTTCAAGAGCTGATTTTACGATTCTGTTTGTCAGTCTTTGTTTATAGTACTTAATTGAACATCAAGAGGTCCTAAATCCGCAATAGAAGAGAAAAACGCTATCAGCTCATAAACAGATCAAGGTTCCAGCACTTTTAGCAAAAGGAACATAAATATTTAAAGTATCACATTTTGTTCTTAATAATCTAATGATTTTATATGCAGAATTAGCATCTCATCATGGCGTTTTGCAATATGCACATTTAATTTAGAAATTCTTATCATTTAGGATCTTTGTAAGTAGATATATCAGGTATTATTTACTTCAGAAAGTGATAGCAACAAAAATGGTGATCTGTATTTTCCGGTCATTCATTTAATAATTGATTCGATATCTCAGATATTTTGCATTTTTATTATTTTACTATCTAAAAAGCAGACTTTATATGTCTTTTTCTTATCATTTTGCAAGGAATAAAAATTTGACTTTTATTCACTTTTACATTCTCAAGTAAAAACTGAGGCAAAAGCCCTCCTCAGGAATCCGATGCTGATTCTAGGAGTCGGTATTGATAGTTATGATTAAATCATCAGATATTGGTTGATGTTTTATGGATATACCCTCGGAAATCTTCAGTCTTTTTAGTTATTCTAGACATTTATCTCTACTACGATCTTTCCCTTTTATGAGAGAAGCTCTGTCTCACTATGAGCAAAATACACTAGCACTACTCCCTATCAGGATCAACAATAAAACTCGCCTCGTTAGCATGCTTTCTACAAGATTTTAACTGCAAAAATCTTCTGCAAGTTGAGAAAAGCCAAAATACTAACTGAAGCAACCGCTCGATGGAACTACCAAAAACTCCATCCTGTCATCCTACTCAACACAATACTCTACATCACTCCAATCGTAATCACTGGGACAAGAGGAACGACAGATTGATTAGGATCCCGGTTAGATTGGTACTTCCTACAGCAAAATAGGTAAAGTCCCAGACTTGCTCAAAAGTGAGTAATCCATATTCTTTTAAGAGTTTTTCAAGGAATAAAAAGTCAATCTTGATCTCTCTCTTTAAAATTGGTTCTCAGTTGAGACTTGTTGTCTCGAGACTATATCGCTCTGAGACTGCTAGGATTCCTATTAGCGCTCAGAAGCTTAGGAGAAACCCTAAAATCATAGGCAAGAAAATAGGGGATTGTAACAAAGCATTAGTACCAAAAAGCATAACTCATGTAGCCTCCGTATCTTGACCTCTCCCTCGGAACAGGGCAAGCAATGAAAAGTACTGACATAATCAGAGCTCTGCACGACACTTGAATCTCCTCCAGCAATCAAAGCAAAAAGCTACTACCCCACAAATAATTACAGCATTTCAGATAAAAAGGCAAAAGAAGAGTACTGCACTTAGAAAACCACAATCATCACCAAATTTCCTCCACTCAGCAATAATATGCACGATTCCACTATCGACAAACTGCTGATATTGCGGTTGCTAAGCTGAGATTTATCTCCAATAAGCATTCAAGCAGTAATGCTCACGCTTTTGGACTGAAAAAGTCTGAAATCGACTTCTCACCAGCTCCTTGCAGTCAGATTCGATCTTTTTCTCTTCAAAAGCTGACTTTTTAACGATAAACTTTGGATACAGGGCTCCTTGATAGCCCTTCATCAGCATTCGCTTCTCATACTAAATTCATAACTAAGAAAATCAACCATCTGATCAAATCTATCCCCCGCCTGTATTATGAAAAATCTCAGCATAAGTCTTATCTCGATCAATAGATTTTTGAGAAGCTCCGATAAAGTATATATCTCATAACACTAACGACTCTGCAGTCTCTTTAAGGTAAAAGTTTTATTATCAGCCATAGATTTGACAATATAACGATCTTGTTTACTTTTGCTCAGGATCTGAAAATCTCCTACAAGAGTTGCATTTTCGGCTCCTCTCTGGTTTTTGCCATCAAAAAGTCCAAAAATTCTGACCAATTTCAGAGCATTATTTCGCCAAAAGATTTGACAGCTCAAGAGGGCTATAAAACCAAGCTCCCAAAATCAAAACGATGAATTTTTCCTCAGACTTTTTAGCGTTTTTAGCAATCTGCATCAGATACCCGCCAATAAGCGCAAAAATCACGAGTCCCCATACTAGCGTGACTGAAACCGTAAAAACTCGGATGAAAACTGCAAAAAGAGCAAGAAACATCTGGTTTATTGATAACAAATTAAAGGTTTTTATATTTTTAATTTTGCAAATTATAATTCCAAACTGGATATTTCCTAGGAATTCGTTGGTTGAGTTTGAGGTTGTTTAAGAGATTGCATGAGCATGAGCAAATGATATTCCAATGCCTCAACTCTTGCCTTGCAAAGCGACAATTTCTTTTTGATTGTTGTTTTTGTGATAAGAGCTTCTTCACGTCAGATTTTTCATTCTTGTCTGAAGCGATCTCTACGATAAATTCAGGCTCAGATACCTTCTCTCCTGTAAGCTCTGCCTCTTCAGCATTAGCACTTGAGCGAGATTCTCTCCAGTAGTGTTTTCATTTTCTCCTGAAAACAAGGCTGAAAGCTGATCTTCTTGGTTGTTTTCTTCTTGGGTTTCAGAGATGCTCTGGATTTGCGAGACCACCTTTTACCTGAGTTGGGATAACCTGGATCCAGAAATCTCTCGCCTTCAGAGTCCATTCTCCAACACCAGCTAAAGCTAACATCCAAACTACACTTGTCCAAAAAGTTTTCATGATTATATTATTATAAAATAAATACTAATTAATCTCTCAAAATCGATCAAGCAAAGGCGCTTCAAAACTAATTACTCTCCCCATCTAAGTTGGTGAATTGATATTTTCGACAATGAAGCACTGCCTTTGATACTCGATTTGCTTATTGAGGGGATTCTCTGTTGATCACAGGCTTTCCATAGATCAGATCTCCAAGCACTGGATAATTTTCACTGAAAGATGAATTCTAATCTGGTGCATTCTTCCGCTATAGAGTTTAACTCTCACGAGAGAAATCTCTCAGAGCAAAAGGATGTTTGCGCGTCTTTTTCATCAGGCATTCTGTTTTAGACTCAAGTCCATCACTATCATTGAGTCGCATCTTGCTCTTACCAAATTTTTGCATTGTGGGTCTTCTCAACAGCCTTGTCAATCGACAAGATGTTTTGAAGTTCCTGCGACTCGCGTCATATAGTGCTTATTGCACGATCTCTGATGATTTTATTGATGTATTGAAGAGATTCGTAATTTTTGCTGCGATAAGCACTCTGAGGTATCTTTATCCAATCTCATATCAGAAAGAAGGCTTAAAAGTCTGACTTTTGTCTTTCGGTAATCCTGCTTCTGACAATAAAACTCAAATAATCATTCATACACGGATCATTTCGATGCTGAGCACTAGGATGAATAACGATTCCAGCTGGCTTATTGAAAACGATCCATCCTCATCTTCATACAAAATCCAGGTTTGAACCTCATCTAAATCAATTTTCTGAAGTTTTCTTTCCTGCTGTGTCAAAGTCAGTTTTTATCCTTTTTCCCTAACAACTCTTCTGGAAGCGTCAAAACATCTCCAAGCACCAATCTCGCCTCTTCTTTGGTCTTTCTCTATCATTGACACGAATTTCTCATTTGCAATTCGAGAATAAATATCCGAAAGCCTTACTTGCGGATAGGGTTTACAATATTTTTCTCAAGAAACGGTCGCATCTCTGATTGGCTTGATCTGCCTGGATCGTAATTTCCATCATAGAAAAGGATATAAAAATCTGATTTTCACTTTTTGGTTATTATTAGGGTATGATTTTAGTCAAGGTTAGATAACAGATTTTTAGTCTATGAGTTTTCACTTAATTGCAAGGTTTTATCCACATTCCATCTCCAAAACTATAAAACTTAAGAATCATTTTGTGTCCCACTAAACTCATATGCTTGCAAGGCATTTTCTCTTCCCATAAATGCACTAATCAGCATCAAAAAGCGAGCTTTTTGGTAAATGAAAAATTGAAATCAGTTCATCGACGAGTAAAAACTTTGACTCAGGTCTAAGAAAAAGTCTTGTTTGATAAAGGATTTCTCAAGAATCAAGAAAATCAATCTTGATCTGAATAAATTCTTGGACTCTTGAAATATCTAGATCTTGAGTGAGATTAACTCTCGCCAGGCAACACAGCTGAATCGAGCGAGGAAATCAGATTCTTTTTCTCTTTTGGGAGAAAGTGCCAAATATAAGGTAAAGAGATCTCTAGATATCTCACCATCATCGTAGTCCCAACAGGGAAGAAGTCAAGCAAGTTTTGCATCTCATAATACGACTTCGGATGCGCATGGTTGATGATCATGAGGCTCCAAAATGAAGCTTCTGATTGGTAGCTCTTCTCTTCCCAAACGGACTAAAGGTCCCCAATCCAACACACGCAAACATGTACTCGCTCAAAATCAACCCCTCTCGACTCCAAACCTGCAATCAACTCAGGACATATGCAAAAGATGCCGTAGGAGGCAGCCCAGGAGCCAAAGTTCCTTAGCAAAATAGGTAATGATATCATCGCTCTCTCTTTTTCATATTTTATGTAGGGAGGGCGGCATTTCCATATTTTTCAAGAAAACCAATAAATCCATACCTCGATCTGAAAAGCAATTCCATTTTCCGTAAAAGCTTGGACCCTAGCCGACTTTTTCATCGATAATAATCTTTAGATCATGGCTTAAAATGCTTTCTCCATCGGAAAACCAAACACTCAAACTGATCTTTCGCCAGGCAGACTACGTAAACGACTTTCTTATCCAAAACTGGTCCCTCAGATCCATGATGATTTTTGACTCAAGAAAAGATTTCGTGCCTTTAAACACTACTTTGGTCTCTATTAAAAACATCAAATATTTACTATCCAATGCTCGGAGACAGAATTAAGGAAAGTGGTTTGAGTATAACTATATCATCAGATCTCCATTTTCCTGACAAATAATGAGTTTTGCAGAATGGACAGGCTGAGCAGGGACCCGAGCTGTCAAGGCCGGCTGACAAATCATAATCAATCATAACTTTCAAGTTGCAAAGCTCACTTATCGATCATCAACTAGAGGAATAAATGTAGCATTATCTTATAGAAATCCTGCTAGTTTGCAAAGCAAAGCGAGATACACCTAAGACATCAACAAATTATCGAGACTGACTATAAAAATGTAAATATCATTATTTTGATTTTTATATATAAAGTATTTTAAGAAACTACTTTGTGAGATATTTTAATTATTACGTGAATAAGGATAAAGATGAACGAAGAAGGAATGAGAGCCGAAGAGTCTCCAGCAGAGTTGATCTCAAAAACAGAAAGGAGAACTCCTTTCAGACATTGATCAAAGACAGATCTCTTGAAGAAACAAGTAATAAGATTAAAGACTCCTGAAACTAAAAATCGAGAAGGAGACCAAACAATTGATTGATGAGCTCAGCGGCAGATTCAAGCCACAAGAGTAATTAAAGGCAATGAAGAGGAAATTGCAAGGCTCCAACAAGGTTGTCAGAGAAACAAGTGCGAAACTTGCAAGTTTTAGTGAAGAAGTGAAAAGCTCAAGCTACTCTGATTTAATCACAACCTGAAACTCAACCTCAGCCTCAATCTCGAAAACCCAACCTCAGCCTCAAACTGAAAACTCTGATCACAACCCTCAAACTGAAACTCAACAACCAACTCACAAAACTGAAGCTCAACCACAACCTCAAACTATGAAGTTCAACCACAACCTTCAAACTGAAGTTCAACCACAACCTCAAACTGAAACTCAACAACCAACTCAAAGGCTGAGCACAACCACAACCCCAAACTGAGTTCAACCACAACCTCAAACTGAAGTTCAGCCACACAACCTCAAACTGAAGTTCAACCATCAAACCCTCAAACTGAAGCTCAACGCAGCCTCAAACTGAAACTCAACAACCAACTCAAACTGAAGCCTCCAGCCACAACTTAGTGATGCTCAGAAACTTGGCACTGGGATTCAGCACATCTTACTAGGATCTTTTGAGGCAAAGTTTAGAAACCTTCAAGCAGAATCAAATAGTATCGCAATCTCAGCAGCAGAACTTTCAAGTTTGGATCAGCTTTCATGGGCTACTTCAACAAGCTCCTGTTCTGCCATGAAAGCGCTGAGGAAAGAAAGTACCCTTTGATCAATAGTCCTGAATTCGTAAAGACTATATATTGACGACCTCAAAGCTCAAATCAAAGCCGAGGCTGCAAAAGGATTTAGATCGCAAAACTCCAAGAAGAATTAGCCTGTGTATCAAACCACAATAACTATAACCTCCTTAAGGCAAACTCCCTCGCTAGTATCAATAGTCTCTTACAGAACTGAACCTACCTTGGTGCAAAGCTTTGCAGCTTCCTAGGAGAACGATTTGTCTTTTAGAACTCTATAAAAATAGGGAAAACTTAGATTTCAGCCAAAAGTTGCTCTGGACACAGATGGAAGTACTGGCAGAAGTGTATACACTGAAGTATGATCCCGGCAAGCAGTGACTGTTTGAGAGCTAAGATCGACAACTGTAACTCCAACACTGTAAATATTAGTGGAAAAACTCCTTGTTGAAAACACAAAGATGAGTCTCTGATCAAAGCAAGATCCACACCGTGCAAACGTCACAACCGTCGGGCACTCGCTGGAGCATTTTATGGGCTCAAATGGCTCTTAGGAGATAAAAAGATAAGGAATGAAACCGAAGTTTTGGCCATGTCTCTAAAAGCACTCATTTGGCTACAGCAAACGAGTCCTCTTTGGTGGAAGCGACTCTTTCTGACAAAGCAACTACTGGGAAGAAATGAGCACTAACGATCTTGTGATGAATTCCGAAAAACAGGAAACAACCCATTCTGTCAGTGGTACGTATGAAAAGCAAAACCAATTGAACAAATCACTCTTGACCAAACCGCCTCACAAAGTGGCGTAACTACTTGGTGTTCCTTTATGCTCAACTTGCTCAATTTACAGCTCCAAAAAGCTGGACCTGAAAGGTTCAGGCGAGACCCAGGCGGCTCTTCACAACACTACTATGAAGCTCAGCTCACTCCAGCAAGAGTCGCCACGTCAGAACAAGTCAATCGACTGTGAGCTCAACTGAGCGATCAAAGACATTATCACAATCCTCATCGCTACAACAAATCAGCAAACCCTCACACAAGTATGAATCTTCCAGGCACAAGACGCTCGCCACCCAGATAATCTGCTGCTGATGACGCTTGATGAACTCTTGTATCAAAATAGCAACAATAGAAAAATTCTGGAAAAACTATATGGAAACAATAATCTCATCATTGCACCATGAGACAAAGACGAGATCAGGGCAAAAATTATTGCAAAATGAACAGTTCTTGCTGACCCAATTATGGTCTCGCTTAAAGATGATGGACTCTTGATTCAAATATCCTGAGGATGTCACGATCGCAAGCTCAACTTGACTCCTGATCAAACAAGCTTTTTAGAAGAGGCATTTAGAATCTTTCAAAGTCAGAATTTAAAATATCAACTTTCAGCTCTTAGTGATCAGAAATGTTGAGAATCTGACTCTGGAGAAATCGTTCTCCACCGCCAAGACTTTGACGATTCCTGGACTCGTAACGAGTGCGTCAAGAGCGTCAAATGCAAAACCACGGAGAGACTCTTTGACGCCTGGGACTCTTCGATGAAATCAAGACCAAAGCAAAAGTTTTGGAAACGAAAATTCCAGATTCGCACACACAAGATAGATGGGCGACCTTTTGCACGCATGGACGGAACACTTTTACGCATGGCAGTGGGATTATCTTCAAGGGAGCACTGTCTCGCGAATAGTATTAAACTTCTACCTATCCTAGCTGGGATGAGATGAACAAGTATCCAACCACATTGAAAAGGAGATGGTAAGAGACTTCACTCATCAATTATCTCAATACCCAGTGGAAAAAAGATCATCTCAGAAAAAATTAACAACTAATACAAAAAGGAAATAAGTATACAAGAAAAGAATAAAAGGTTTTATCTTGTTAGATGAATATAATGAATTACCTTAATCATCCTGTCCACAAACTCTAAAAATCAAAAAGCTGGCTCAAAAGGCATGTGGTTATTAGAAATACACTACTTGGTCTTGCTTTTAGTTGGAGGTAGTGCCTCTGTTCAACTTCCGCAAAGATATGAATCTGGAGAGACAGAAGCTGTAATTGAAGCAGTCGTTAAAGAACAAGAGTTCTCATAGAGTGTCTACAATGCATACTTTGACGAGTATGAATCAATGGGAAAAATTAGTCGAACTTCAATCGAGGAGATCTTTAGTTGATATAAAGGAACATTTTTTTTAAACAAAGGGAAAATTACGAAAAGAAATCAAAAACGTTGAAGATATTGATGACCCAGGAAGACCTCCAAAATCTCAAATTTGATAGCATCATGGGGAAAGACAAGTCGCAATGAGATGTTACTCCGATTCCTCACATGCTAAAGGGAAAGAGAGAAGAACTTTACGAACACTGGTCAATTAAACCTCGACTTTTATCTTTTTATCACCAATATTATGAATACTGCAGTGTTTTGGATAAAGGAGAAGTTGTTGTAGTTTTGTTTATTCTTTTTCCCTTTGTAGAGTACCCAGGAAGGATTTTGATCATTTCGATCGCGCTGTCAGCGATCGGAGGGATTTCTTTTCTTTTGACTCAATCCACAAGTGCGTTAATGAATCTTGGAATAGTGTTCAAGGCTCTTCTAATCTCAGAAAATGGAGACAAGAATCCTGAAAGAATACTCATGGTTTGGCCTCTCTTTTGGGAAAAGAATCTTGAAACTCCAACAATTGAAACCAGCACAGGGTGCTGAAGAAATCGTTTCTAGTTGAACAGTAGAGAAGCAGTGGCTCAGTGAGGATAGCAAGCGAAAACATCTCAGGATCTCTAGGTCATCACCACACCCTGAGTGGAGATGCAACTTTGAAACCTCAAAAGAAATCTTCCTTTGAAGAGGTTGAATTGAAAGAGATGAAGCTGGGAATTGCTGCTCCTGGATGCAGAGAATAGGGCGGAAGCTGGAGAAGTTGAGGGGAAACTCATCATCTCACTAAAAAGGAACTCCTAGAAGCGCTGATCTCGAGACATTCAAGCAATCGATATTGATTCTGAAGAAGCCATTTCTGAAGTCTAGTAACACCACTGAGCAAAATCTCCAGTTAAGAAAAGCTCAATGCCACATCCAGTTGGCTCTCAGCACAGGATCTTAGAGAAGCTGAAGCTCCTTTTGAAGATGATAGTTTTAATCAACAGAAACACAAAATAAAAATAAGCCACTACTCAAGTGGCTTTTTCTGTAAAAAGAATTATTCAATCAAACTTTCAAAGGTTAAACTTGGAAAAGCTGTTTTAAGAAAAAGCTTATGTCTGACTGCACGTTCAAAAACTGAGAAATTTTGAGATAATGTTTTTGGGTCCCATAGCCTTTATGCTGATCAAAATCTGCTCGATGTGCCAGAGAAATCATAAACTGATCCCTTCTACTTTTTGGCCAAAATTGAAACCATTGTTATTCCTCTAACCTTTGCATCGCTCCTTGACAAGAGTTTCTACAGGATTTGCAAATCATATCATGAGTCTAAAATCAGTCTTTCCATCAATAAGCAATGAAAATCTTGTTTTTGTAACAACACCGAGTAAGCTCCCACTGGATCAAAGTTAGTCGATTTTACTTTTTGTTTTCCGGATCACCGCGAAATGCGCCACTGATACAATCCTCCGATAATTGCCAGCAGCTGACTCGCTCTTGTCACCCCGAAGCGCCAACTGCCAGTGCACTTGTCAGCCCGGCACGTACACTCTCAGTCCTCTAGCTTCATCTGAGATAATAACCTTACAAGAGTGAAATTCCCTTTTTCTAGTCGAGCGCTTACTGTCCTGAAAACTTGACTCACTGCTGCTATCAAATACTCACTTTCAGATCTTCTTTCACCACTCAGACATATAAAGGCTCAAGCAAGGGTCCTCTCCTGCCTCATCTATGCTAAAATTCCTCATACCTGCATAAATTATCGCATAAACTTTCAGTCTCGAAGACGTTTGCTCTCTCAACTCCTCTAATGCTCCAATAATCCCTCCGAGTTTTGATGGGAATCACCTTTCTGTTTCCATTCGCGAAAGTATCATGGGCACACCTTGATTATATCGAAAAGGTATTTCCTAAACTCGACAACTGCACGGTACATTCTTTTATCAGGTCCAACCTACTTTTCAGATCTCAAATCTGACTCCAGAGGGAGGATGGAAAATATAGCTTTTCTAACCTTCTTCAGCTCTTCTTCAAACCAAAGATCACATACAATCATAAGCTCCAAATGCTCTTTAATAAGCGCCATCTTCTCATCTTAAACTTAGCTCTCATGAGGAGTAAAGACCTCGAGGATTCTAACAGTCTCACGCCTGCGAAATCATAATCCCATCAAATCCTCAAGTTGCTGCTTTCTTAACCCTTCCTGCCTGGAGACAGCCTCTATCACACCCTCCATTTGCCAAGGTTACTGGGCACTTTACCTGGAGCTTTTGCACTCCTCCTTATCAAAACTAAAAATCAGTTATCTCTGCAGCAGATAAGTTGTTTGGAGCGTTCCTCCCATGAATACTAACTCAAACCAAGCACGAGAAACCTTCACTCAAAAATCTAGAGTCGCCTCAGGCTTATCATCTTCGGTAAAGTCAGGCCTCAGATTTTGCAGAGAAGGTTAGATTTTTAGAGCTTTTTACTGCTACAGAGAAGTCCTTTTATCGCTCTCAAGGGTCTCACTCACGACGACGAAGTCATTATCTGATCATCAACACTGCCTCTATCACCAATGTATACTTGGGACACATCAGGCATTGAGTTCGATACCAGAAAAGTGATCTTGATAGTGATGGACTAGATCAGCAGTACTTGCGTGCGTGATTTCCTCCCATAAATCTGAGCACAGGCTGATCTGCGTGGTCACACATGTCTTGATGACTTTACTCGGATTGATGATGAAAACCATCTGCATTCATAAACTCGGTCCAAAAGTCGCAGTATCACCATTGCTATGATAGTTCATCAAAAACCTGAGCAATCAAACGAGTAGCACAGTTGGTAACCCCATCCATAGGGAGCAAAAACAAAAGTTTCACAATAATCATAATTTCAATAGGAAATATCGGGCTCATAACTATAAAACAGCTTCCAAAAATCAAGACAGCTCAAAACACATCGCTACAAAAAGATCAGATTTTTATTTTAATAAAAACCTGAGAGGAAATACCCTGGGCATTTCCGTTTTTCGAAAGCCCCAAGCCTCGATTTTAGTTAGTGATAATCGGTACTTATCGATTTACCGATGCAAATCATAGGTATAGACCATCAAAACAAATCTTGGAGCTTTTCAAACTGTAACATGTCCGATCGTATTGGGTAGTGGATCTGGAAAGCGGTTTTAGGTGGAATACCACCAACATAGTCACCTATTTTGCAAGGGTGTGTAGTAGAACCCCTTATCACTACTGATACTGTGATTATATCACAAAAATAGACATCAGACTTCTTTTTACTATTTTTACTTGACATTTGTCTTTTATTATTTAATATATCTTATTGAGAAATTTAAAAAGAGCAATCCACCCTTGCTCTTTTCCCTTAATTTAGAAAAGAGGTATTTTTATGAAGCAAAACGCAAGCGATATTTTTACGAAGTAAAATATTTTTAGTTAATTTTTCAAATCATCATTGCTATCTATCATTTCTCTCAATCTTACGATTATTTTGCTATTTGAAAGCAAGCTAATCGAGGGTTATACTTCCATCTCAAGAAAAACAATTGTTTCCTTTCTTACTCAAACTGTGCCAATTCTTGTTGCGTCAACCCCGTAGTTCTAACCTAAATTGTTTGATATAGTTTTGCATAAATTTCATCTAAAAGTCTGAGCCTAAAGTCAGGTTTTGTCTGGATGATGAGAATACCATCCTGAAAAGATTACCACCAAAACAAAGATCCAAACCATAGTTACAATATCTTTAGCGCCTATCTATCCAAAAATGAGAAAAACCTATCAAACAAAGCACTATCGGAACAAGAATCAAAAACACCTGAAATGAAGTCGCAATGCAGTATATCCAACCTTTTAAACATTTCATCAGTCTCAATGACAGAATTCTGTCATCTTGTTTGCGATATGGGACGATAGTCCCTCCTCCTAACAACAATACCAAATATCAAAACCTACCACTGCAAAAATATGCTGGATCTCAGAAAATCAAAGTGATTGCTCTAACTATATTAACAAAAACTCAAAAACCCCACAAGCCATGAACATTCCTAGAAATTTCAAAAGCTTTTTCTTTCCTCATCTCTTAACAAACTAAAAAGTTATAAATACGGCAACAATATGTTATATATTTATAACCTACTAAAAATCAAGAGAAAGTTAGATATTTTTAACTATCTGTCGTTTTACACGATACTTTCCGCATCTCGATTGATTTTAAAGCCTGTGGAGCTGGAGCTTGGACACAATATCCATGAAATTTCCTGACCTCCTTTTGCATCATTTCATGTGATACCTATATTTACCAAAGATTTTTGTAAATCAGTTATGGTGAATGGTATAAATCACTCCTGAGATCTTTTTGAGGTTGACACTTTTCCCGCAAAATAGAAAGGATTCCTCGTGAAGCCGATCTCATTTCTTTTGTAAAAAGCTTTTCCTCAATCTCATCCTCTATACAAGATCAAGCAGTTCTCCATGAGTGAGTGATAATTATGAGCCTCGACGAAATTCATGTTTCAACAGTCATAAAAATCTGATTTTGCATCTTTGCAAGCCATTCTGATACTATAATGTCTCAGGATTCACTCGTTTGGTACCATTAAAAGTCGGACATTGATGCTTAACAAAAGCCTCATAGAGAAAATAAAAATCTCATTTGCGTTAAAATCTGGAATATTTAATCCAATATCTGCATTGAGAAAATCAAAGATTCCAACTTTCAATTTTTGATCGGAGTGGCTAAGCAAAGACAGTTCAAATGATTATTGAGTGATTGAGACTTGAGGGTTACTCGAGCTCTGAGGTCCAGCTTTTCTATCTTTTTGAGATCTGACGGTTTCAGGACTCCGGACAACGAGAGATTCAGCTCTCACTTTTCCTTGAGCAACTGTGCAGGATACTGTGTCGTCCCAAATTCTTTGATCTTGGAACTGCCACAATGAGCACAGGTTTGTGGATAGAGATATTGTCTTTCTACAAATGTGACATGACTCCATCTTCTGCCCGCGAGAAGATAATAATTGATCGCAACGAACAATTTTCACACTGAGGAATATGCCCACAGCTATGACAAATTGTCCCTCGGGCATGACCTTTTTATTGATCCAGGATTCAGATTTTGCCTGCTCTGGAGATACTTTTTCATGCTCCTCAAACAACTCAGAAGAACCCGATTCTCTTCCCTTGCATTGCTTGTCAAGATACAGATGTCTTGATGATTAAAAAGTTTCGTGGATTCATCAATCCTTTACCTCAGCTAAAAATTCAGATGATTCTACTTAAGCCACCTCTGGAAAATCAAATAAAATCAACTGACTTCCAGGCTAATAGAAAAGCCATTTTTACTTGACATTTGTATAAAATATATATATTCTTTTTATTATGCAAACAAAACAACAATAACAAACAGCACCAAAGCACTCTCAAAAGTCTGACTCTAGATGTCAATAGGAGTGCACAACAGTGAAAACTAATTTTATCATCTTTGTACGGTATGTCCCTTCGTATTTTGCTCACAACCTCTCTGCACAGCATACGAATCCAGAAGCACTAGTAACGAATTCCAGCATTCGCAGGTCTATGATGGGTTGGGATAGCGTTCCAAGGTAAGGCGACGACAAGATCTTAGCTATCACACTAGGCAAACCCGTCCAGCACTGCGAAGACTCCATGTGATCGCGGAAGCTCACCGTTGAGTTAGGCGTACTCCTTGCCAAGAGTATGACTACCATCGCCATCTTTCTTACGATAGAGAAAATAAACTTTCAAAGCAATCGGTACAGATATACCAAGAGTACATTATTATGCGTCATATGTTTCACCATAGTATGCTCATTCTAGTATCTCTTGTTTGTTCTTTCAACACTTTGAAGAGATGGAGATCGACTATAGTTCTTTGTTCCTCCTTCTCATATTTCTTTCCTTATTATTTAGGAACTTTCTGCCTTACAGTTTGTTTGTTTCATACATATCGGCATAAACCAATAAGCCACGACCAACTACGGCTTTAAATCGCTAGAAGAGTTGAGCATGCCTAATGCCATGACTTTTCATATGGGTATACCTGTGTGAGAAGCTGGCGTTTTCTACAAAATAAAAACCCGACACCGAGTGTCAGATTTTATTATACTATCAATCCTAGGTTTTGAGGGCCATGAATGGAGAACGAGAGTCAGTCACTTCGTTTCCCCATCATCTACTGAGATCTCAACACTTCACACCTGTACCTTGAGTAACTAGCGAATCTTTCGATCTTCTTTGTATTGATGATCTGGCTGAATCCGTATAGCTAAGTGTATGGGAATATTGCCCTAGATTTTTGGCTTCATCGACACTATTGGCAACACAAAAGAGATTATCTTAGAGTTTAGATTGCCAACGAGGTTTCTCCTACTGAAGATTCCAAGATGCGTTCCAATGATCCTTCCATGCATTTATTTCTCAACAGTGGATCCCTGATATCAAAAGCATTCATTGCATCAAAACTCATTTGCGACTAAATGCTTATAGAACTGTTCAATCAAAGCTGTATCTCCACTACGATCAATGGTTGTTGTTCATTCAGATTGAGTTCAGTTTCGACTTCAAGATACCGGAAAAGAGATGGATTCACTCTCTGAACATTAGCTGATGCCTGGATAGCACTATCTCAACTAGCAACATCAGTTGTATCTATATCTCCTGTCAAAATATTGGTGATACCATTTTCTTGGAGATCTTCTCCTGTTGTATCTTGCTGAGAAATTTACATCAATTACTTCCTGATTTGACGATCCCTCATTATACCCTGCTTGTAAAACTAAAAAGCCTTTATACACCGCAAACAGACAGAATGCAAGCGCAAAAATAAACATTATCACAATCCACAAGGAACTTTCTCTGGTTTTTGAGGTCTCGAGTCTGGCATTGGCGCAACACGAGGAGCTCTAGTTCTAGATCTCTCCACTGCCCCCAAGTATTTTGTTGTTCTGTCACAGCATAGTGCTTAACAAACAAAGGTATAAGAAGTATATTTTCTCATACAAACAGCATTTTTATAGCTACTTATCGGAGAAAATCAGAGATTTTTATGACTCAGAAACTCTATTATAGAAAATTCAAGTCTATTATAAACCTGACTTCTCCTTGACATAAACAAAAGGAAACCATAGACTAAAAGCGATTTTTATTCATAAGGGAGATAAGAATAATGCAAATCAGCCAACAACTCAAAACATAAAATGAGAGCGTGTATTGATACTCGGAGCTGGAGCTATAAAAATATGGGAGATGAGATTATTCTACTTGGGACTATTCGCCTCTTACAACAACAAGGTAAAATTCTGATTTCTGCCTATGATCCAGAATGGTTGAAAAAGCTTTTTCTCAGTTTCCTGATATGCAGGATATCACCCTATCTTCATGAATTTCCCAAAGGAATAAGATCAGATTTCACATCTCCTCGTATCAAAGAAAATTATCCAATACAGACAAGTTGATGGTCAATTATCTGAGGTGGAGAAATCCTAACAGAAGAAAGCAAAAATAGCTTATCGATTGGGAACCTTGCACTCACCTCGCAGACAAAGTTCAAAATCAATCTCTATCTGATGGGAGGGATCCAGACCATCACTCAACTGCAAACTCTTTGGACGATTGCTCAAGCGTACAAAAAGGCAGTTGTCTATGCTCGTGATGAGGACTCTGTGCATGCACTAGAGAAACTTGGATATAAAGGCGCTGAATTCTTCATGGATACGAGCCGATTTGCCTACGATCGAAGAACTGTTGAAAAGACAGTCCATCAGATAAGAAAGCTGCCCTTATCAATTTGAATAAAATGGTGAAAAATTTTATCCAAACCTTCTTGCTGAATGCAAATCTCTTCTCAAGAGGGCTATGAGCTTGCTTATGTTCCTGTGAGCAAATGAGAGTCCCCTGTTTACAACGATCCTCAATATCAAATGCAACTTGAAAAAGATCTTAATATAACCATGGAGAGCATCGATTGGGAAGAAAATTTTTAGTACATTTCTACAGAAGGTAAAAGGAGCTGATATTATCATCACGGGAAGATTACACCTCTTTTTAATTGCCTCCTATCTTTGAGTAAAGACAGCGTTTTCCCTCATCAAAAAGATCCTAAAAGATGACCTCTATTTTAGAGAGACTCAGAATACTGAAATAGAAAAAACTACGAGGTCCTCTATCTAAGAAAGAATATCAAAAAGAAAACTAAATCAGATTTTCTGCTTTTTATCAATTTTGAGTATAATAGGAGAGAATTTTATTTATTGATCTGATGCTTGCAAATATTCCAGAACCACAAAACTTGGTTTGCAATATGCTGGCAATAATGACTTCTTTCCAGGGCATTGAGTGCAAAGAATCAGATTTATATCGATGCTTAGCGTTGATATGTACGTCAAATATTCTTTCAAAAGTCAATCGATCAAATATTATTCAATGAGCAGAAATTGATACCTATGATAATGATCATATGGTAATGATACCTTTGATTCATAAGATTAAGCTTTCCAGAAGCAACCTTTCTTACTCGTGCATGGTCTATATCCAGCTCAGTCACAACAAGCGATGACGCTCAAGGAGATGGCATCATTTTCTCGTTCTGTTCCTATGGTTTCTTTGTTTATTTTTCTACGATATTGTTTTTCCTTATCCCAGGAGTGATAGGAAGTTTTACATAAGGGATATCATGATTGCGGTTCTGATTTTTGTACTCTTTTTTGCCTATAAATTTCTTAATTATTTTTATCAAACCTCAAGGAATAAGACAACTTTTCAAGATCAGCAAAGTTACTCACCTTAATCCTCGTGATCTTTTCGCTCTTTACACCTCAGGTTAAAAGAAAAAGATTGAGCAACTACATGCAGTTGGGGTAACGGATATTAGCAATCGATAGGAATATGCTCACCTTAAGCAGGATCTCTCTTGATAATAAAGACACAACACTTATTTGAGAGCTTTTGATGTTCGTAAGATTCTTGATGAGACAGCAGAAAAATAATTATGGATCAGATGATTGACCTTTTTGAGTGATCAGACTTTTTAGCTCTTTTACAGAACATGCTGACTAAACAATGGCGATCCGACCTTAAGTCTACGATATTCCAAAAAGTCAAGAGCTAATCTCTCGTTGAGAGGCAACTTTTTCTATAGACAAAAGACAGGAATTTGACCAACTTCAATCACAGCTTTCTACATTATCTCCTTCGGCTAAAAACAAGTTTAAAAACTTTAGTATCCAATTCAAAATTACAATCTAAAGTCCATCTTCCTCAGAGAGATCAATTATTGGCTGAGATTACAGCTTATTCCTATCTTCCTCCAGAACAAAGACCATATCAAGTCATGAGATTTCTATCTTGAACCTGCTTATAATTCTATTTTTCATTGTATTTACCTCAATCATCAGGAAAAAATTTGCATTATTGTTATAGAGGAACTGATTTTTAAAAATAAATCAGATCTTATTTCGATGCCAGATCATCTCTCTCGAGTCAATGCAATTGATCCGAGGGTGACAGGAAGCCTAACACTCTTTGATCAGCTCAGAAAAGACCCATGGGAAACTATCAAAAATGGATTTGTGGACATTCTTTAGGAGGGACGCTGTGTGTATATCGTAGCAAAACATAGAGAGGTAGATTATTGCTGTACTTTTAATCCTGGTTCAGCTCCCAACAAGATCTTTATCCTAATGCTCAAAGACACCCTTCTCAAAGCTCCTCGAACTACAACAATTCATACTTACAAGATTCTATGAGATCCAGTTTCGCTCTTTTAGTTATGTGGGGAGACGATGAGCTTTTTTGTGCCGAGTGATGAGTGTGATGAAGTTGCATAGTATGGATAATCTCTCTCTTTCGTCTTAGAAACACATTTACCCTTGACTTTATCATAAAAATATCTATTATCTTGTTATATAAACAAAAATAATTACTCCAACAGACCAATGTACTCAAAGTCTGACTCAGAGGTTAATAGGAGTACCTATTAAAATGAAGACAAAATTATTGTTTATCTTGATGCTATTAGTATCATGGAATGCTACTTTAGCTTCTCAGAATACGGATTCTTTGATAGACAAAGCAGTATGGATTTTGCACAGCACTGGGATAACACACCAGGAAAATGAGGAAAATAAACTCTGTGCTATCTTATACGAAAACCAGTCCAAATCCAAGATTCTATAGCGATGGTTTGTGATCGTGAGCTTGGTTTTTGTCATCAAGGAACGCTATTATCATCGTTGTATTTTTATGATGAAATAAATAATCAGTTCAAAGAAACGGTTGACCAACACTACCGACACAAGGGAAATACCTAGAAATGTTTTAGTAATCACCATAATATCAACTATTGTGTAATGTATGCTTTACTATTGTTAACCTGCATTTTTAGCATCGCAGTCATCCATTCTATCTTGGATATTCTGGATCTTAAATGCATCTATAGTAGTATTTCTCAACTATTATCTGGGAACAACCTTTGTGATAGGTTCTTTGATTTATATATTTAAATACAAAATCAAATATTTTGTTAAAGGACCTTCTCAAAGAAAGGATAATATAAAGAAAGGAACCGGTAGAAAAACAATTATTTAGAACTTTTAATGCCAATCTTTTTGTTACTAGTTGTTTACTAGAAAATTAGATTGGCATATTTTCTACCAAAATGACTTGATTTTTATCTGTTTTACTTAAAATTTTTGATGTCAAATTGCTTTTCAATGAAGAAAATAGAGCGAGAAGATTGAATATATTGAAACCTTAAATCAGTGCAAACTTGAATGGAAGATTGGCCGAGCGGTCGAAGGCGCATGTTTGGAGTACATGTGTCGGGCAACCGTATCTCAGGGTTCGAATCCCTAATCTTCCGAACGCAAAAACACCGTGCGAAATCAGATTTCGTATTTTTAGAATATTTAAAAATGGGAAAAAGATCATACCACAAGTCTTTTGATCCTCATTTCAGTCTCTGGATTATTCCTGAGTTTTTGAGATAATAATCCCACTCATTGTTGAGCTTTTTCTCTAGAAGCGAACTCCTCTTTTTCTGGAGGAAACACTACAAAAACCTCCAAGATGATGTAAATATGTCGTTACTGTAGTTATTTTGGCAAAGACGGCAAAAAGATTCTTCCCCGCAGGAGAGCGATTTACGACAACGGGAAGCCTCAACTACATAGAAAATCCCTGATCTCAATCTGAGAGAAACGCTCATCTTTGATGAAAACAAAGGAAGAGTTCAGCTTTTTGTGGCTAGTAGAGGTGGTTATGACTGGGGCATTAGTCTTCAATGCATGACCACGACTCATTAAATGATGAAAGAAAAATAACGATCATTTATCTCAGTCGATTTCTCATCGAAATACCCTCACCCAAGGACTCTTATAGCTCAAAATGAACAAAAAGTCCTATCGTTGTTTTCTAGAAATAATTTACTCTAGATGAAGTTGTTGATGAGCTTCTTAAACTTGATATCCAAAATGCAGTCAATCTTGATGGAGGACTTCTACCTCAATAAGCGACTCAGATCGAAGAGTTTTAAACTTTAATGAACAGAAAAACTCTGATACTTTTTATGTATAAAAATAAAAACACTTGTTTTTGTCTCAGGAAAACTATAGATTAATAGAAAATATTACGTACAAAACAATAAAAGAAATCTGACTTTTAAGACTATTTATCATACTATGGATAAGATTAGAAATTTTTGTATCATTGCGCAGTATTGACCATGGGAAAGTCCACGCTTGCGGATAGAATGCTTGAAATTACAGAAACAGTAAGAAAGCTCAATCATTCTCAAGCATTGATCAGTATGGATGAGCGAGAGAGAGAGAATTACTAATGTTAACCCTAAAGCAAGAATGTAAACGAAAAGGATATGAGCTCAATCTGATAGATACCTTGACACGTAGATTTCAATATGAGGTTTCTCGTTCTCTGGTCAGCGGGTAGGTGCACTTTGCTCAGATCAAGCCAAGGAATCCAGGCTCAAACCCTGTCTACACTCTATCGAGGCTATTGATCAAGGTCTTGATATCATTCCTGTTCTCGGGTTAAAAATTGACCTTCCTGCAAAGACTGAATCCAGATAGAGTTGCTGGAGAGATTGAGAATATGATTGGGTTGGATAAGTCAGAAATTATTTGTGTTTCTGGGAAGACCTGAGAAAAATGTAGATAAGGTACTCGATGCTATCATAGAAAGGTTTCTATCTCCCTGCAGAATTTAAATCAAAAATCCAAAAGTTTCATATTGACCAATAGTTTTCAACCAAAAGACTGACCTCAATCTGAGATCGAGTTTTCATTTTTACATTATAACTATCAGCATATTAACTAGCCTATCCCAAGAGATCTTTAGTATCTCCTGTAGTCATTGTTCAGATATCTTTATAAGATTTCCACCCAAAGTAATTTCTATCGGACCTTGATGAATTTGATAATTGCAATAAGTTTTTGAATTTGATCAAGAGATTCGGGCAAATCTCGAGAAAGTTTTCCTCCTCTCAAGAAGCTCATTCTCTGATCTTCTCAGAACCTCCTGCTCTGAAGTAGCGTATCTAAATCAAATTCTCAGTCTTCCTCTCTTCTTCGACATAGTTTCATTCTCTTGAACAAAAGCATCTTCATTCTCGATTATTTCTTCTTCATAATCAGGAGGCAAAACTTCATCCAAAAGCTCTGCTGGGTTTTCTTCAAAACTCATCAGAAGAAATCTCAATATCTTGTTTTTCTCTACGACTGGAGTCTGAATTTCTGCCTTTATTCTTTCAAGTTCTTGCTTTTTGATATTCCATATCTCTTTCTTGGCTCTAGCAACAGTTCGCTCTGGATCAAACCTTCCTGCCAACTTTTAACTTTTCATGAAGTTTTAACAAGTTTATCAATATAGACTCTACCGTTACTTTTTACTTCCATAAAGAATGATAAGATCAAACTTCTGGAAATTGAGTACATCTTTGATAAAAATTCTCAATCTCCTGAAATATCTTTCGATTTTGATATCCCTTTTTCTTTGCTCTCTGAATCTCTTTTAATATAACCGATCACAATAAATTTTGGGAACGATTCTGCCTCTTTAACCTGGATTGAGAAAAGATCCCTTTTTGATATGAAGGTAGAACCCATCAAGAGGATTCCCTGAAAGAAAAGATTTTAAAACATCCTGCTCCATCATCAACCTCTCCATAGGAGTTGAGGGCTCATCAATGTTTTTGAGTTGGATTGTAGTATCCAGTCCTACAGGTCACAAAAGAGTCAAAAATCAGCATTACAGATATTTTTACTCCAATCGATCATTACTCTGGATATTTTTCCAGAAGCATTTTTCTATCTCAAAAACCATCCAAAAGCTCCTGCCTTGATTAAGCTTTCATGATTTTTTTATTAACTACTTGAGCACCTTTTGAGAAAATCTTCCAAGTGATGAGGAATTTCCCATTTTGGACTCTTTCTGCTGGATCGTTTCCTCAGATTTCAGATCCTACTCCTTTTACTGAAAAGAATCAAAGTCTGACATCTTCATCGATCGCATCACATGATTAAACGATTCGTTGATATGAGGAGGAAGTACTCTAATTCCAGAATTTTGGATCTCCGAAATATAAAAGCTCTGTGTATCAATATCTTCCTCTACCGATCTGATAAGCGTCGACTAAACTCTAGCGGGAAATGCGCCTTGAGATAAGCTGTTTGATAGGCAATCATCGCATAACATACTCGAATGTGACTTATTGAAAGAGTATGAGGCAGCAGGCTCAATCATTTTTCTCTATAAATCAGTTGTTGTCTCTGGTTTATAGCTCTAAAAAGTTTGTCCTCTCTGAACAAACTCTTTCTTAAGCTGTTCGATTACTTTTTCTTTTTCCCGATTCCTCTTCTGAGCATATCTGCCTCACCAAGCGAAAATCCCTGCCATTGCTTGTACTAGGAACATGAGCTGTTCTGATAAATAGCAATTCCATAAGTCAAAGATATAATAGGACTAAGATCCTGAATCAGTTTTTGATTTTCTTCTGCGACTTCAGCACCATATTTTCTAGATTAATTCGGCTCTGAGTTCATCTGTCATATAGGTTACTGGTTCACGACCTTGTTTTCTCTCAATGTAGTCTCGGAATAAATCCATTGGACCAGGACGATAAAGAGCATTCATCGCTACCAGGTCATTGATAGAGTTTGGTTCGAGCTGGATAAGGAAACTTTTCTCATTCATTGCGATCTCGAACTGAAAAATCCCTGTTGTCTCCCCCGCCTTGAAAAATCGTATCATAGGTAAACTCATCCGTAATATCAGGCTGGAATGAAGTTGTCTTGAGAAAATGAACAAACATCCCAGGCAGTTCTTTCCTGCCTTTTTCATATCTGTTCTTAATAATTTTGATATAGCTTGATGATAGAGATTTCTCAATCCAAGAAAATCCATCTTCAAAAGCCCAATTTGTTCTAGTGTCGGTCCATCATACTGACTAACAAGCGTATGGTCATTTTCCTTTGCTATATTGCACTGCTGAATAGGTTGAAACAGCTTCTGGAGCGATAATAATTCCGACAAGCATGCACCTCCAACTGTCTAATATTTCCCTCAAGTGACATTGCGTAATCGAATGCCTGTTTTACTTTTTCATCTGACTCTATAAATATTCTGCACTCTCATACTCAGGAACAGAATCTTTGATCAAATTTTTTAGACTTACTTTTTCAGGAATGAGATTAGAAACCTGATTTGACCTTTCGAAAGGCACTCCTACCGCACGTGCAGATCTTTGAAAGGTCAGCTTTAGATGCCATTTTCATAAAAAGTACCTATCGAACATACTTTCTCCTCCATATTTTTGTGTACAATAATTTATCACATTTTTGTCTCTGAGTATCTTCAAAGTCGATATCAAAATCGGGCATTGAAATTCTCGCTGGATTGAGAAATCTTTCAAAAAGTAGATCAAAGGGCATAGGATCCACATCCGTAATCTCGATCGCCCAAGCAAGCAAACTTCCTGCTCCAGAACCTCTTCCTGGCCCTACTACAATCATTTGTCTCTTGGCCCATCTCACATAATCTGAAACAATCAAAAAAGTATGAATTAAAGCTCATTTCTCTGATTACCTTTGAGTTCATACTCAAGTCTCTCAAATATAATCTGCAAAGTGAATATTTGGAAGTTTTTGAGAGGAAAACATCTCACGAGATTTCATCAATCAAGCTCTGTTTAAAAGGAGCATAGGTTTCTCGTGAGTAAAGCGCTTTAAATCATCAGGAGAGGTCTCTGGTACCGACTTTTCTAATTGTCCTTTATCTGAGGTTTTGACAAGCTTGACTGTATCCTTATCTCGCCCCAACCCCAATCTAAAAATCTAATCCCTTTATATGAGAGATAGCGAAGCTCAAATTCGTGAATATTCATAGTTGCCATCAGCATAAAAAGGGATAAAAAGTCAGATTTAAAGATTTTATTGATACTCTTCTCTCATGGTCATTTAGTGAGTATCGTTTTTCTCTTTAAGAATAGGGATTTGATAGAAGATTTCAAGCTGAGCAGATGAGAAAATCTCACTTGCATCAAACCATAGCTTTAAGGCAGATTTTTATTAGTATTGTGGAGAGATGAAATTGGGATTTCAAAAGTAAAGACTGAACATCACATCCTTCCTGAATTTCACGATCTTCTTCGTCAGGATTGAGCAAAATCCTGAAAATTGTCCGTATCATCCCAGGGAGAATCCATAGACAACAGAAAGCCTCCTCTGAGCTTCGTTTTACTGATTTCTTATCCTGCTAGTTACTGGATTTAAAAGCAAAATGTCCAAAGGATCAACATCTCAGGAACTGTTTAGAATTACTCGTGATGGAACTGGAGAGCCTGTTGTTGAGTGGGTTTTGACAGCGCCGAAAAACTCAACATTCACTAAATTTTTCTTTATTTGCTAAACTGGCGATGTGTGCAGATCTATGACTTTTAACAGTACTGTTCATAGTAACACTTTTTCGAACGCGGTTTTTTTCGTCGATTTTTCTCTGTTTTTCTAATACCTCTATTTCAAAAACACAACAATTGATTTCTCTGGATGCTTAGTAGGAGCCTTAGCAGGCTATGAGCGACTTTTTAGGTATATGGGACGAATAAGCATAAAAGACTCGGTCGACGGGACAAGTGGGATGTGGCTGTGGTGCTGGGGGATACTTATCATTCTTCGAATAGCTCGAGCTTGATAAAAAGGAATAAAATCTGACTCAACAATTGGATGTGAATCAGCATTCTCGCAATATTGATTCTGATCTACCAGTAAGATCAGCTTTTTGAGAGTCTTGGGATCTGTTTTTTATACTTATTCCTCATTACTTAGTCCTTGCTCATACTGAAGAACTATTAAAATTTTCGCTTGCTCAATACGAAGAAAAACACTGAAAATCAAACAAGCATATCACAGCTCTTGGCACTTAGCTTGTCTGTTGCATCTCACTTTTGCTTTGATAGAAAATGGCTTTAGCTCTCATATTGATGTAATAGGAGGAAAATGAAGTTTCATCAGTATTTTGATTGGAAGAGGGCTGGTTGCAACGATGGTACATTTATTGGCAACAGGAGCAATTGCGTTAATACTTTTAAAGTTAAGAAAGATCGTCGATATCTATCTTATCCTCGCTTTGAGTAGGATTTCTATTCAGTAGCATTTACAACCTAGGGTATGCATTTGGAATAGGAGTCATCAGCTTGTTATTGCAGTTTGAGGATTTTTGGGTTGAGTTACTTGTTTATCATTTGATGAGCTCTATTTGGATGGAGAAGAGAAAAATTAGTATGGCGGATTTTTGAATTATAATGAATCTTTCTAATAAATCTCTTGAAAATAAAAGGAACCTCTACATTTTTGACATGATTAGTATAATAATTGCTACCCTCCTCTATCTCTTTCAAGGACTTTGATTGGAGAAATATGGACTTATTGGAAAAAGCTTTGCCACTATGATCAATTGTGAAGGGATGATCCATTTTATTAGAAAGAACTGTTTTAAGGAAATCCTCATCGAGAGCTTAAAAATAATATCTCTACTTCGTAGAGCTCAAGTAGATATAAAAAGCTCGAGATTTCATATTTTCGCTTGAGTCAAATACTTTAATAGAGCTACCTCATGCAAAAATAATTTATAAGGTACTTCTAAGTATAATACAATAACATCTTATAGCTTTGTGTAATTGTTTGGGAGAGCTAAGTTTATACTTAACTATCTCTATTTGATTTTTATGATATAATGACCTATTAACAAATTAAAGGTTATTAGCTACAGCAAGAAACAGGAATTTGATGGAGAATCGAGCTATATGGGCTGAATTTATCTTAATAAGTTAGTCTAATTAGCTTTTAAAAAGCCCTCTCAAGAGAGAGAACTTTAGAAAAGTATGACTTCATCTCTTTCTTTTCCTGTAATGTTCAGAGTAAGGTAGGTTTCAACCAGTCGCAAAACATGTGCCAATCTGGTAAGAGATGATTCCTCCTTGTTTGTAAATGCTCTTTGAGCTGACGATAGTTATCGTCATTCTTGCGGTAAGCTCCAATCAAGCAGGTGCATTATACTAGCTTTAATTTATTCCTCCTTTGGTCGGACCTCTCGTTATATGCCTCTTGAGTTCTTCATGTGTCCCTCGTCTGCTGGGAGACTACTCATTGAAAACGGAATCGAAAATCCATCTTAGTCAATCTATGCATCGTAGACTGACTAGAGATACAAAATCAAAAGTGATATCTCTGCTTCACCCAAGCTTTATTTGAAAAGGTTAGGGTCAAACTGGGCAATCATTCCTGTAAGGAACTGATCATGACTGCTCCCAGCAGGAGTATGAGTGTTGAATCGCCTCTTTTACCAGGGAATTCAGGAGTATCTCTAATCTCTTCCCTTTATATTTTCTGGTGTTTCTAGCACTGGATAACCTGAAGCTCATGATGAATCTTCTAGTCTGCATGTTGTCACATTACTTATTCTTGGTACTGTGAAGAAGGATTCAATTATCACGAGAATATATAACATTTTTCTTATATCTTTTAAACAAAGTTTGCAAGAAATAAAAATCTATCTTATTTCTCTATCTTCTCAATTCCTCGAAGATAGAGAATACACCCTTATTGCTTAGACTTTCTTCTATCTGCAAGGCTAGTCCTCTGAATTATTTCTTGATGATATAAACATCCTAAAAAGGACATAGCTACCAACTGAAGCACCTGATTATTTAAGCGTAATTTCTTTTATCTACAGAAATTAGACCGTTTCTTATATTCTGTAGAGCCTGTTTCTTCATCTATCTCTCAACCTCGTAAGCAAGTCTCTCTGCACAAGAGAGTTGTAGAGGACATTTCCTTTCACCACAGCACTTTCATATAGCCTCATAGCACTCGTGTGAGCCCTCGTTAGCATCTTTTGCCATGCAGGCTTGGCAACACTCAGTATTGACCAGGATGAAAAGTCAGCCCCTGGCAGAAATAGGCTAACATAAGTTACTTCTTCGAAATTGCCCTGACCCGGAGTCGAACCGTTACACCCTTGCAGGATTGTGTCCTATCCACTGAACGACCAGAGCAAGATTTCACTCAGTATTGAAAAGCCTTACAAGAGAAAAAGTCTGATGTATTTATTTTTATTTCGATTATAATTAGTGTAATTTATTTTTATTAGTATTTATACAAATGAAAAACATCTTGCTTTTAGCATTTTGATCTCGCTTTTGCTACCTCAACAGCAACATATGCGCCACCCTGTACTCAATCTAGATAATGCATTGAGAGGGAAAAATCTCACTTTTGGATATACCGAAACACAGAATGCAACTGTTAAGGATTTCAAAATGGATCTGAGATTCTAAAAACAAAGGATTTCCTTTATTGCTTCACCTTTTACTCAAAGACCTAGTAGATGCGGATGTAGAAAGGTACTATTATAAGTAGCGAAGAATCCAATTTCTTCTTTATACTCAAGGGTCTGAGAAAATTGAATAAAGCAGACTTTAATGAAAAACCACACACGCTCTTTTCTGCGTGATGACAAAGCGACATCAGAAGCTCGCATCTTAAACTTAATTCTCTCAAATTTCGAAGAAAACACCAATTCATTACGGTGTAATTGTTCCAACTAGACGACACTATTCAAGAAGGGAAATCATTCAAAGGAATTCTGTTTCAATTTCTTTTACTGATGAAAGTATGCAGAAGGTGATGCTTTGTAAGACTTTTGAGTAATCTAATGATAGTGTTTTCAGAAAAATTCTGCACGCTGAGACTGAAGAAGAACATGGAGCTACTGGAGCAGATATGAGATCTGCAAATATTTCACATGAGTAACAGAAGGAAATAAAGGTTGTACTTACTTGGAAAGGCACTTTCCGCATCTGCAAAACGTCGAAATCCAGCTTTTTGATATGAACTTAATGAATCTCACTTGCAACATGTTCCTATGTCTCAAGAAAAGTTTGAATATCAAGCAAAGGAATCTGATCAAGAATTGATCTTTCAACTTTATTCCTAGAGAGTGAAAAAAGGAAAAGGAAATTAGATACGAACTTAATGCTAAGAACAGAATCTGAACCAAAAGTAGAAATCAAGGCGGTTCCAAAGGTTGGACCTCAGTAGAAGATATGATGCTTTATCGTAGCAATCAGTGCTTGCTTATGCAGGATACAGACTTCTGTAAACAAATAAGGCAGAATAATAACTATAATAGACATCTGACCCCCAATCTGAGATCGCTTTTTATTTTGAGATTAAATTCTTGGAGTCTGAATCGTAGCGAGATCATAGTACATATCCCCATTATACTGCTATTGAGCTGACTTTCAGTGACACTGTTACCCAACTTTGAAAAGTCCTGTTAGAATCTTTTCCCATACACACAAAGATTGATCTTGCCTCGTACCTCTCGGCCCTTGAACATTCATAAATTTAAGTAAAGTCGATGACATAAAAATTACCATAACTGTCAAAACAAACCCCAAATCATATGCCTAATTGAACTCTAGGCGGCCCTTGATCTGTTTTATCATCCCCTTTGAAAAGATAAAATAAAAGATCGACCTGAAAAAGAATCACACACATCCTCCCTAAAATAATAAGCATCAATCCTCCAAGAATATAGAGCACCATCTCTTCAAAAACCTCAGATCTGATCTACTGTCATCATCGTACTTAAGGTAGGAAAAATAAAGAAGTTTGATTTATTTTTCTGAAAAATCAAATCTTTGAAGTAAAGAAAAAACTTTTTGAAACGGATTTTCCAAAAATATAAGTTTAATTATTTTTCATTTTTGAAGAGCTTTTTCTCTCTTTGTTCAAAGAACTTTTGGAAAGAGCATCATTTGTTTGCTTGAAGAGAAGCTTTGCAACTCTTTCAGACATTTGAGAACCTTTTTCTACCTAAGCCTTATTAGTTTCTATATCAGCCTGCAGATATGATTCAAAGGATCATATGAACCCAATACTCCTTATGTCCAAACTTAGCTGGTTTTAGTATGCTCAGTCAAAACGATTCTAAAGAAGGTCTCTTTTGATCTTCCGTGTCTAGATAATCTAATAGTCAACATCCTAGAAGTGATAATAATAAATATAAAATATCCGTAAGGCAGTTAAAAATTTCTCCTACGAAAAATATAAAATCCGACAAATTACTTCAATTTTTCTTTAGAAGTATGTTCATATGCTTTTTGCAGTGTTTGCAGTACTTTACTCTGAGCAAGCTTTGGAGTAGCTGCCTTTATTGATATCAGTAAAATAATTTTGTAGCTTTACAAACAGAACATACCATTGCAACCTTTACAACTCCAATTTCCTTTTTCTTTATACCATAATACCTTTTAGCAAAACAAAATAAAACACAGGCTTTCGCCCTATAAGAATGACTTTTTGAGATGATCTTTTATTAAAGAAATTGGCACTAGGTAGACTCCGGAACCACCGACCTCGCCCTTATGAGGGCGCGCTCTAACCTGCTGAGCTATAGTGCCACAATACTGCCAATCAGACCCTCAAGTTCGGTGAGGGGGATTCGAACCCCTGAGACGATTCCTCTCGTCTGGACCTCGTTAGCAGTGAGCTGATTTCAACCACCATCCACCCTCACCAAGTGCAGTAGTATACTATATACTGAATAGATTTGAATTCTCAAGGAAAAACAATAAAAATATATCAGATTTCTTATTTTTGTTTATCCTTTCTCTATTATAGTGGCTTCTAATTTTTAGGAAAATGAAGGAAAATTAGAATGAAGAACTCCTGACTTTTATCTTGTTTACTAAAAGATGACAGAACTACTCGGAGGAAATTGATGATATGTGATGAGTAAGAAAAAGATATCAATTCAGGAGAAAGAAGCTGTTGCTCAGGCTCAGAGAGCAGGCTTGTCAAGCAAAACAAATCTCCCAACAATCAAAAAGACAAAAGCAATTAACCTCAATTTGCAAAATTTTGAGTTTTTCCTCGCAGAGATCAAAAAGTGAGGAGATCATCAAAGAAGTATACAACACATTCTACAAAACAATCAATCCAACCAACAATATTACCTACCTCGAAAAGAAAAAGATGCCACATCCCCTGTAATGGCTGGTGTTCCATTCTTTTTGCAGGATGCTCAGAGATTTGGGATTATGCCAGCATATAGTAGACTGCAACCTGAAAGTGCTCAAACCCTCAGATGATATGTGGGACTGATGGGAAGACCATCTCGCTACCTACCACGACAACATCATCAATCAGACCCTCATTTATCAATCTAATTATACTCATAGCATCACACTATCTGAATACATGAGGACTAGAAGATACCAGAGAAAGGCATTGCCAAGATATATGGAAACAGCCCTCAGCACTAAGCAATAAATAAGACATAAAAGATATAGAGTGAGAAAAGTCAGACTTTTCTTTTTATTTTTACTAATACTCTCTTTGTTTTGAGTAGTTTGTCTAATTTGCCATGCATTAGGAGTTTATGAATATCAATTCCTGTCGGAGATGCATTACAAAACTCATCAATCGTTAGTACCAAAGCCCTCTCATCCCTGCATCAAACTTAGCAGGAAGGAAATCCCTGCTCTGCCACCTTTTGAAAGATAGGATGCTTAAGAGAGATTTTCTTCTCTGGGACAGCAGGCAAGATCACTATGATATGAATATGGTGATTTGAATCTCTCTCAATAAGCTTGAGGAAATTTTCCGTATTTTTGTTGATTGAGGAATACAAGATACTCACAAAACAAGTCAGATCTATATTTTTAAGTTTGTGAAAGCGTTATATATTTGAGTGCAAGCAATAGCTTCTTCCTGGAGATAACCAGCACCTCAAAGCTTTACTAATACTCTCTCGCTATACGCTCTCAAACGATCGTTTTGGTCATTGGAAATTATGGTTTGAGATAGTGTCTACAAAAATCTGACTACTTCCAGTTCGAGAATTTGAATCGATGCGTGTTGCAGGCGCAAAACTCAAAGCAATGCGGTATCGTGAGTTACCAGTACAATCAGTCTCAAGCTTATTTTGCTCTAATAAGAATCTCTACTGATCTGCATAGTGCTTTACAATCTAAATTTCCTGTAGGCTCATCTGCAATCATAAAATCAGGAGAATGAATCAAGGCTCTCGCATAGAGACTTTCTGCTTTTCATCTCCACTGAGTCTCTTTGATATCTGGAAGTCTGAATAGAAGAAAGATCAATAATCGACTTTATAGCATCAAACTCTAGTTTTGATCTGGTAAGAGGAACTTCCTCAAGCAAAAGCGGATAGATAATATTTTCCTGAGGAGTCATGGTATGAATCAACTCACTAATCCTGAAACATCGTACCAATCTTTCTCCCTATATCTCTGAATCTCGCATCAGAAAAATTTCTTCCATATCTTCTAACTTATAAAAACAGTCTTTTAGGAGCTCTCAGTCGCCTATAAGAAATTTCAACCAGTAGACTTCCTCCTGAGCCAGACTTCCTGTTACCACAAGAAAATCTCCTTGTTGAGTTCTAAGATTAAACTTGTCGAAAAAGCTTTCTCTCTTACTAGTCTGGATAGGTTCGAGTTAGGTCTTTGATACTAATAAGAGGAATACGGGTATTTTCAGTTTTCATGAGAAAAAGTACTAGAAACATAAAGTGTTTTACTATCAGTTCTAGTATACTCACAGGACAAGAAAAACACATCTGTTATTCTCTTCTTTGTCTCCTTGACAAAGAGTAATTTTATTAGATTGATTTAGACAACTACCATGCACAATATCTGATTGTGCAAAGTCGAAATCTAGATAATAAATGTAAAAACTATGAATACTATAATCCTACTACCCAGTGCGAATCAAGATGTGTTAGAGGTATGGTTATGAATATGCTTAGATATTCATATCAAGCAGAATAGTTGATGGTCTTGTTTTCAACTTAATAGAATGAGTAGATATAGTTATGATGATTCATCACACCAGAAAGAATTTATGAATATTATGAGAATCGAAATCGATTGTCTAAGAAGCAATGCTTAAACAACAACTATGCGTGGTGAGTACCTATAGAAAGAAAAGATATATATTCTGAACAACTTTAAAAAGTAACTAAATTATATACAAGCTGGTGAAGATATCATGATTAAAATATTGTAGTACTGATGGCAGTGATCTCAGAGAATGTTCCGATTTGAACTGAGGAAAGTTGTAGAACAAAACAATCCTGTTTACGAAAAAGTTAATATAAGACTCTGAATTAAATCAGAGTTTTTCTCATTTCTTTTATTCAGTGGGACCCATATCTCTATTCCTTTTCATGCTTTTCTAATTCTTTTTGTTCTCTTTCGTTCTTTCCAAGTTGTTCGCTCAATCCCTATAAAATCACCTTCCATCTCTTCAGAACACTCTTTTTATGTTGTGGCAACTATATCCTTCTTTAATAGTTAGTATATGCATTTTTGACTTATTCATCTTGGCTCCTATACAAACATAATCTTGTAACATCTATCTCCCTTTGAAGACTTTCCCCATCTGGGCAGGTTATTTTGTTTCTCTGCACAATAGATATTGTTTCAATCGTCTTTTCAACTCAAATTCTGAATTACTGTTAATTGACACTTCTAGGAGATGACCATGCTCATTAGACCAAGTGATCGTTACCTTTAGATTTTTCTATTGATCCATTATTTTTATTTATTCCTGTAGCATCACAATCGACTGTTTTGGTATTTGATACACAAGACTCTACGATGTTGCCATGCTTTGGCAAGTTGTTTTTGTTGGTGCTTTTTATCTACAACCTGAGTTGCCTCACATACAGATGCATTTTCTTCAGAAGTACCACATCTCCAAGTTTTGCTCAAAGACTGAGGTGCACAGAAAGGATCATTTTTCTCAGAAACAAATCGTAAAATTATAATTTCAAAAATCCTGCCTTTAGCATAAGAGCCATTTCATTGAGCATTAGCAATGATCTTTATCAGTAAAGAAAACTGGCACTTGAACTGGTTGTAATTCTCCGTTCTCAGAAATCTTTTTCCGTTTGTCCTAGCCAAGTAGTAGCATTAGCTGATATTCTTTCGCATTTCTTCAACACTTTGGGTTTGAAATTTTGATACATTATCCGGTTCACAAATCTCTCACACTCAATGAAATAGCTCCTTTTTCTGTCGATTTGAGCTGAAGACAGTTATCTTGAGTAATAAGTGATCACTGTTGATCCAAATCTTTTGTCTGTCCTACTTTTAATCCCTCAGTTGACAGTGTAAGCCCTACATTTGGCGTATTTCTTTTTATTCGTGTTGATAATCATACTATTATTTCCAGAAATAAGGGTTGCAATTCTGTGTAGACTTGAGAGATTCTGTCGTTCCATTGAACACAAATGATCCTGGCCAGAAACTATTGCCTTATTTCCTATCGCCATAGTATTATTAGTTGTAATATTTACCTGATTGGTTGAGAGTACTATATTCCCTGAACCTTTAATATTTGTTCCATTTGCAGACTGAACAATATTATTACTTCAAGTGAGTAACATCTGAAGATCCAAGTACAGCATCCCCCTCTCTTTCTCCTTTTATGTTATTAGAAGCTCAATAATAGAGGTTTTTGCATCTCAGAGTATTATTCTTTCCTCACAAGATAAATGACTCTGATTCTGTGATAGAATTTTTCCTGTCCTCAAATAGAGAGCGTTCATTGCCCCTCAACTCTAGTTTGTAGTCCCTTTTTACTTCTTTAGTGGCTACTAATTCGTTATCATCCATCTTCCAAGTCACATCCGTCTGAGAAGTTACCCCTGGCTTAGTTGGATTCTCTATCAATTTAAGCTCATTGAGTTCAAGATGAGCATTTTGTTTGACTTCACCCTGAAAATCAAGCGCACTGTTGGCATTGGATGCAAGTACGGTAATCAAATCAATCCCACAATAGAAGCGACCGATAGTGTCAGAATTTTTGTTTTGTTTTATTGATCATCATACAAAGCTTGTGATATAAAATCATCTTCAAGTATAAATGATAATGCAAATTTTTGATAAGAAAATACACCAACATAATCAAAACCGATGATTTGAAAGTATTATTTGATAACAAAAAGAGAACCAATAATCGGCTCTTTTTACTTAAGATAATTATCACTTTGCAGAAAATCTGCAAATGCTAGATTAAGCTGATATTCTTTGGAAACTACCTTGTCTCTATATTTCCTTCAACTTTCATCGTAAACAATCGTCAAAAGAGCCGACTATTTTTCATCATTCAACCTCAACTGTCTTAGCATTAGTATCGCTCAGATTTGAGAGTATATAATAGGTGTTGTCTGCTCACTGATCGTTTGAATCTTCTAAGTTAAGAACTCTGTGTTTCTCAGCCAGATTCTTTTATTATAGTGATTTTCAAGTCTTTATCTGCGTTCTTTAGTTTTGGTGTGGTACTTCGTGGGATTCACATTAGTCAGTTTGAAATCAGAGGCTTTATGATAAAATCTTGGTAAGGTCAGACTTTGTCCAGCTTTTAGAGTAGTCGAAATCTGATCTTTTGGGTCCATTGATTTTCAAAGAGAAGGAGTTGAGAGTCAGCATTCTTCTTTTTCATTTTTCTCTACTAGGGACAGGAAAATTTGCTTTTTTATCAAACCTTCTCCATTTCACTCAAAGTCAAAAACCTGCCCTTACTTTCTCCTATCAGCATAAATCATAATTCACTCTGCTGATTTTTGCGAGAGCATTTGCCTGAGTGATAGTGAGCGATTTCATTACTATATTTGAGAAAATCCTCATCATAATACTTTACTAAAATCCCGAGTAAAAGCTGATGCAAACAAGATAAAGATAGTAAAAATAAGAATATTTCTTAGGTTTCGGAAGATTGTATGGCATTCCTCATCTATAATTGAATAAAGGCTTTCCGTTTTCCCTGTAGAGAAAAAGAAAAAACTGCAAAGGAAGTGAGATATTATTAGTCCATTTATTTGGATTATAGTAATGACTATAGAGTGTTCCCAATATCCAAAAAGCTGGCTTTCAGTCTTTTTGGAGTATCAGAAGCATCTGTTTCTAATTTTTCCCTTAAGTTTAGCTTTTTCAGATAAAAAGGAATAATCTTAAACTGCATTTTACTAAGCTTAAAGTTTTTACCATCTAGCAAAAGATGGCTTGTTTTTCAATCTTTGGTCGTGCCTGTAAACGAAAGTTGACAAGGAGTCTCCTCTTTCTGGTTCTCCGTTTTTGAGTTCAGATTTTTCTGCCTCGTTCATAAAGTTCTTGATCTGTCAAACAAGTATTAATCGAAGAAATCTGATACAGGTCTCCATTATCTCCTTTAAGATAAAAGGCTATCTACGATTCCATTGTTTGCGACAAGATCAGATGATTTATATCTCTCATAATCAATAGTCGTACCTTGTGCAAAGATTATCCAAAACTTGAGAGAGAACAAGCGCTTCCTTTGCTATCTCCTTTTCCTGCTGAAGTCTAAAACTTACTTGAGAAATCGTCGTATAAGTTTTTATAATAATTCCTGCCAGCATTCAAAAAGAATCACAACAATAAGGATTTCTGCTAAGGTAAATCAGTCATCGTTTCAATCAATGATAAAGTTAATTTGTTGTTTGAGAAGGCTCTTCAACTTTGCTATCTTTGAGACCAATAAATCCCTCCAAAACAACCTCCCTGTTGTTGCCCTCTCTGATAAAAGAGCATGAGAAGAAATCTTTAAAAGCTTATTTGGAGAAAACTCCCTCACTCAACCTTTGAAAACTCAACTCGTCTTGCAGAATCCTTTTGCTGACATCGGTACCTAGCATCTTTTTCTTCAAGATAGCGATAATAAGATGGCAGTTTCCTCATCTCCTTTCTCAAGTACAACTCTAAACGCATCAAAAATTAGAAGAAAAGTCTGACTTTTTCACTCTTTTCTAGTATGTTCACTCTTTTCTAGTAAATAATAAGTATCCTTACTAAATCCTAATTTATATACCTCTCAAGGAGTTCGAACAATCTCCTTATTATTGGTTTCATCATAACCTACATACTTCGAGGATAGCCCTGTTCGAGATTACCATCTCTATGATTATATGCAAGATCTAGAGCCTCCTTTGCTAGCATATGTTGCTCTGGTTTGCATATTTACCGTATCAAAATAGCCAATACTATTGGTTAACATCGTCAAAATAGCCAAAAATCCCCACCCAAAAACTACAATTACCACCAAAATTTCAATCATCAGTAGCCCTTTTGTCTCATTTCTTCCTTGACATATAAAAAGCAAATTATCCTAACTATATCCTTTCTCTAGGTAAAAACAAGTCAAAAACTTTGAAAATTAGGACTAAATCGTTATAGTCAATTCAGATTTATGACTTTTGTGAAAGTGAGAACTACTTCATAAAATTTTGGAGCCCCAATATCGATAAACACTTTGCATATATTTTTAGATTTTGTTGTATCAAAATATGTCACATCCAGATTTTTCAGGTTAAAAGTATCCGATATGCTCAAAAGCAAAAAGTAACTGATCAACTAGCTTTGAAAATAAAATGCTCGAAGAAAATTCCAAATCTAAGCGCAGAAGGAGTTTTCAGGAGAAATTTTCACTTCAATCAATAGGGAAGGACTCTATTTTTGCTACGATTGACAATTTGAGTTGTATGGTAGGAGAAGTATGTGATCGTTGTGGAATGGAATATCAGAGAGAGATTAATATTTCTGATTACACAGCTAAATATGTACTCGACCTTACTGAAGATGAGACAAAAAGAAGAAGAGGTAATGCAGATTGATAGTAAAAATGGAGTAATAGACCTTGGAGAGTTTGTTTACCATGCTATCAAGATGCAAGACCCCTTTGTTAAGTATTGTCCTAGCTGTGAAAAATATCTCGAGGAGAATCCTCAGGAAGACGAACTTGATGAATATAGAATCATTTGTAGAATAAAAAGTCTAAAGAATATTTCCTAACCAATAAAAAGTCAGATTTCTTTTGACTTTTTGTTTTCGAATATACTTTGAGAAAGTATTATAAATACTCTCTTACAATCTTTGATTCCTAAACCTTCTCACTATGGTTATTAGCTGAAGAAAATAAAACATCACTTTTAGAAGATTCTTTATCTTCTCAGCTTGAACAAGCGTCTTTGAACCAGCAGGCAAACTCTTTAGATAAAATGCCTGGATCCAATCAATACAGAAACAACATCCCCACTTGATCCTGGAATTTTTGGGGCTGAAGAGATTCAAAAAGTAGAACAAGAAGCATACTCTGCTCAACAAGCACAAATTAATAAAGAAAAATTCCCAATCAGATGAGCAACTCCGTCTTCTTCTTTTGATTTTCTTAATGATTCTGATCTACCTCCCAATCCAGAAATACAAAAACCCAAGTTAAAAGTTATAATAGTTCTTTTTATTATTCTGTACTAGGAACAGTATTATGTAGTATTGTAGCTATTGGAAGTGGAGCTTTTAATCGATATCTACAAGAAAAATCACGCTCAAATACTGAATCTCCACACGAATATGTAGAAACTTTTTTCTAATCATTACGATGAATATGGACAGATGCTTGGGATATTTGATATTGATACTTATAGGTCAACAGACCTGACTACAGATGGAAAAATAAAATCAAAAATCTGATCTCTGCTCCAGGGCTAAACTACCCTCAGACCTACTCAAGAAACCGCTACATTGACTTTGGTCAAAAACTATTGAACTTAAAAAGAGATTAAAAACGATTACTGACCAGCTCAATAAAGATGTTTTCTTCCCTGAAGAACTCGTCACTATTTTAAAAGAAAAACAACTCTGTCTCTTCTATTCAGAGAAGCCTACTCTCCTAGAAGTGGTTAAATTTTCATGCAATGAAGGTATTTTCTCTTATGGATGTATTCTTAACATCACTTTCAAATGAATTATCTATACCAAAAATCAGAAAATCAAACAAAAGACTAAATGATCTCCTTTCTAGAGGGGAAAAATGATGTAAAAATTATCTCAACTACTGTTACAATAATCCCTATGAACTCCGCAAATTGTAATTATTGAGATTTTTGATACTACTACCGTCTCACATAAAAATAAACAAAGCTTTGATAGGTGTTCTTCAAAACAATGATGGATATGATCGATCGCAAATTAGAAAGTGCACAACTACCTTCCTTTTCAATCACATTTAATGATTTTGATAGTAAAAATGGAGATCTGTCATTTCTTCAGAAGTCAATACTCTGAAAGAAGATGAATATGCACTGATCAAAGAAGGAATCAAGAATCCTCATATCTTTATTGCTTTCTGAACTCATCAAACTCCTCAAACAATCAACCTTCATCCTGGAAAAGTCAATTGATATGAAAGAGATGCAAGTCTCTGAAAAGGAAGAAGAAATGGCGGAGTAACCTACAAATACCAATGCAACCCACCCGTGCAGGTTTTGCTGATGGCGGATTTGTTCTTCCAAACGGGCACTCTGCTCGCGCAACACGCCGCGTTTGTTGCTCAATTCGTGTACCGCCTGTTGCTGCGACTGTTCGGCGGTCTGCAAGGCGTGTACTTCGTCGTTTAACGCCTGAACCTGCGCGGCGGTTTCGTCCTGCTGCGCCTGCAAAGATTGATGTTGCGCGGTTGCCTTATCGGCGGCGGCAAGCGATTGCTGCCATTGGGCGTAATCGAGCAAATCCTGTTGTTGGTTCAACTGCGCAGTCAGGGATTTGTAGCGTTCGGCGGTTTCCGCCTGTTTCTCCAGCTTTTCCACCTGACGCGCCAATTCGTTCTGCAAATCGCCCAAACGCTGCAAATGCTCGCGCGTGTCTTTCAGACGACTTTCCGTCTCCTTGCGGCGTTCCTTATATTTGGACACGCCCGCCGCCTCCTCGATATAGGCGCGCAACTCCTCCGGCCGCGCTTCGATGATGCGCGAAATCATCCCCTGCTCGATAACGGCATAACCGCGCGCGCCCACGCCCGTACCCAGAAACAAATCGGTAATGTCGCGGCGGCGCACGGTCTGATTGTTGATGAAATAAGTCGATTCGCCCTGACGCGTCAGCTGCCGCTTGATGCTCACCTCGGCATACTGCCCCCACGCCCCCTGCAAACTGTGGTCGCTGTTGTCAAACACCAGCTCCACCGAAGCCCTCGGCGCAGGACGGCGCGTCGCCGCACCGTTAAAAATCACGTCCTGCATACTCTCGCCGCGAAGCTGCTTCGCCGAAGCCTCGCCCAACACCCAGCGCACCGCGTCAATCACATTCGACTTGCCGCAGCCGTTCGGCCCGATAACCGCAACAAGCTGCCCCGGCACATGAATCGTGGTCGGGTCGGTAAAAGATTTGAAGCCGGAGAGTTTGATGTGGGTCAGGCGCATGGCAATGTTTCGAATCGGAAAAGAAGGCGTATTTTAACGGAAATACGCTGATCCGTTGAGAGAAAAGCATCCATAAAGTCCGACTGCTTTTTTATCTTCAAAAGGCCGTCTGAAAAGTTTGTTAAAAAGAAACAGACCAGCTATCGAACTCACTAAAATATTCAAAATAAATCCATATAAAACAATTAACTAAAAAAATATCTACCCGACCACCTTCCATTTGATTAATTTTTGTACAGAAATGCAAACAAACTGTTTATTTTTTTATGATTTATGGTTATTATCGGGCATTAAAGGTTTAAAAATCAGATAAACGATCTCTCCGACCTTTTCATCAAGCGAATAACTATACAGGGAATCTCATGTCAAACATCCAAACCAAACTTAAAACCATCGTTTTTACAGCCATCAGCGCAGCCATCTTGTCCGCATGCGGTGGTGGCGGAGGCGGCGGTTCATCTGCTTTAAGCACCGGCGCAACTCCTACCACTAATACCGGCAACTCTGCTAGCAACAATGGCAATCCTGCCAACAACAGCAATGCCAACACTCCGAAAGCGCCGTCTACTACGCTCACCAACAGCGCCGACAACCTTGCCGAAACTGACCGATGAAGCTCCAATCGATCCGGCCAACGTTAGCCCAGCCTTTGCACACACATTTCATCTCCTCCAAAGGTGCGCAGCAATCCAACCCCTAACGTACAAATCCGCAAAGATGCCGCAGGCAAAATGTTCCAAACGGACAATCAAGACCGCAACCAAAATGGCCTGATCAGTTCTATTGACTTTAACAGCAATGATGAAGTCAAAATGGACGGCGTTGTATTGTTTAACAAAACCAGCAATGGCAGCGCAACCCAACCTACATGGACAAGCTACGCTTCTGTTATTGCCAAAGTATATTCAAAAGGCAATACTCAAACTGATGTCAGCGAACAAACGGGCAAAGAGAAAAATACCGAATTTGCATACGGCAAAATCAACTTTGGATGAACGTATTGTTGAACTTTATAAAAAATTAGAAGCTGAAAAAGAAAATCTAAAAAAAGAACAAAACACAGAGTCTGGTCAAGTTGACCATGACAAAAAGTAAAGGAGATTAAAGCTAAAAATTGAAGAATTAGACACTTTACACGCTAAAAAAATCTTGAAAATCGAGCTAAACTAGCAGAAATTAATGAAAATGCCAGCAATAATCTAGCCTATTTCCGTCCAGATCAAGATGGCTTAGTTTTTGACAAACAATTCGACGGTGTCTATGTCATCAATTTTGATGATGGCACAGAAATTGTGTTGCATGATCCTTCTGCGGCCGGCTGGACATATCAAACCTTCGCGCATTACACCGACCCTAAAGGACATGTATACCAAGGCTACCAAAGCTTGGGCGATGAAACTGTCTTCACTACCCTGCCTGCAAAAGGTACAGCCACCTACAAAGGTATTTCCACTGCCTATGTGGTTACCGACAAGAACAATCGTCAGTTGACTTCCAATGTCATGGCTATCGTTGATTTCGGCCTCAAAGGTGTCCGTTTTGAAACGTCAAACTCACACTTCCATACTTTGGAAAATGGTAAGCGCGTATCCCAAGCAGATAAAAACTACGATTTCAAAGGTACGGCAAGCTGGAAAGACGGCAACCTCTTCTCCGGTAAAGTCAGCACGGCCGATGACAAGTTAAGCGGCAACCTGAACGGCAAATTCTACGGCCCCAATGCTGCAGAAATTGGCGGCACTTACGGCTTGAAAAACAAAGATGCAACCGAACACTTTAATCGGTGGCTATGGCGCGAAACGTCAATAAACCTGCCTAAACAAAAGGCCGTCTGAAGTTTCAGACGGCCTTTTTGATTTTTTAACTTGGATTACACCGATACGGCTGCTTTGATGTGCGGATGCGGATCATAGCCTTCAAGCTCAAAGTCTTCAAATTTGAAGGCAAACAAGTCTTTGACTTCAGGGTTGATTTTCATGGTCGGCAGGTTTCGGAAATCGCGGCTTAATTGCAGTTGGGCCTGCTCGATATGGTTGCTGTACAAATGCGCATCGCCAAACGTATGGATAAACTCACCGGCTTCCAGTCCGCACACTTGCGCCATCATCATGGTCAACAATGCGTAGCTGGCGATGTTGAACGGTACGCCAAGGAAGATATCGGCGCTGCGTTGGTAAAGCTGGCAGGACAGTTTGCCGTTGGCAACGTAAAACTGAAACAGCGCGTGGCAAGGCGGCAAGGCCATTTCGTCGACCAAAGCGGGATTCCATGCCGATACAATCAGACGGCGCGAGTCGGGATTTTTTTCTTGATTTGTTCCACCACATTGGCAATTTGGTCGATATGGCGGCCGTCGGGTGCGGGCCAGCTGCGCCATTGGTAGCCGTAAACCGGGCCTAAATCGCCGTTTTCGTCCGCCCATTCGTCCCAAATGGAAACGTTGTTGTCTTTCAGGTATTTGATGTTGGTATCGCCTTTGAGAAACCAAAGCAGCTCATGAATAATCGAGCGCAGATGCAGTTTTTTGGTGGTCAACAGCGGAAAGCCTTCACTCAAATCAAAACGCATTTGGTAACCGAACACGGAACGCGTGCCGGTGCCGGTACGGTCGGATTTGTCGATACCATTGTCGAGAACATGGCGCATAAGGTCGTGATAGGCTTTCATGTGTTTCCTTAATGTATGTGTTGTGGGAATTTCGTGTGTATTGTACCGAATTTTCAGACGGCCTGCCTCTCTGTCTTCAATGGGGCGACCTTCCCCATATTCGCGTAATACACTCATTAACAATGTTGACAATTTAGCGCTAATTTACACAAATTTTGAGCTGAATTAAATTTTTACAAAAAATTTTTCAACATTTTCTAGTTTAATTACTTAGTATTTTATTTTTTTAATAGAATATATTTTATGAAATATTTTTTTAGATATTTTTTTAATTAAATTTAAAAATATAATTCTATTTTTTTACAAATTGGTAAAAAAATAATGTCAACAATCTAGGCAAAATTTTTCTTGGCAAGTAAAATTTTTACAGCTATATTTCAAAACATAAATATTGAAATATATCACTCAATAGGAGTAGAAAAATGACCGACCTGAACACTCTATTTACCAATCTCAAACAACGCAACCCCAACCAAGAACCCTTCCATCAAGCTGTTGAAGAAGTGTTCATGAGTTTGGATCCGTTTTTGGCGAAAAACCCGAAATACACCCAACAAAGCCTGCTTGAGCGTATTGTTGAACCGGAGCGCGTGATTATGTTCCGCGTCACTTGGATGGACGACAAAGGCCAAGTCCAAGTCAACCGCGGCTACCGCATTCAAATGAATTCCGCCATCGGCCCTTACAAAGGCGGCTTGCGTTTCCACCCTACCGTCGATTTGGGCGTGTTGAAATTCCTCGCTTTTGAACAAGTCTTCAAAAATGCGCTGACCACCCTGCCTATGGGCGGCGGCAAAGGCGGTTCCGACTTTGATCCTAAAGGCAAATCCGATGCCGAAGTAATGCGCTTCTGCCAAGCCTTTATGACCGAACTCTACCGCCACATCGGCGCCGACACCGACGTCCCTGCTGGCGACATCGGCGTAGGCGGTCGCGAAATCGGCTATCTGTTCGGCCAATACAAAAAAATCCGCAACGAATTTGCTTCCGTCCTGACCGGCAAAGGTCTCGAATGGGGCGGCAGCCTGATTCGCCCAGAAGCCACCGGCTATGGCTGCGTGTATTTTGCCCAAGCCATGTTGGAAACCCGCAACGACAGCATCGAAGGCAAACGCGTGTTGATTTCCGGCTCCGGCAACGTGGCGCAATACGCTGCCGAAAAAGCCATCCAACTGGGTGCAAAAGTATTGACCGTTTCCGATTCCAACGGCTTTGTCCTCTTCCCTGACAGCGGTATGACCGAAGCGCAACTGGCCGCTTTGATCGAGCTGAAAGAAGTACGCCGCGAACGCGTGGCCACTTACGCCAAAGAGCAAGGTCTGCAATACTTTGAAAAACCAAAAACCGTGGAACATCGCGGCCGAAGTCGCCCCTGCCTTTGCGCCACCCAAAACGAATTGGACGCAGACGCTGCCAAAAATCCTGCTGGCAAACGGTTGCTATGTGGTTGCCGAAGGTGCGAACATGCCGTCAACTTTGGGCGCAGTCGAACAATTTATCAAAGCCGGCATCCTCTACGCTCCGGGCAAAGCCTCCAACGCCGGCGGCGTAGCGACTTCAGGTTTGGAAATGAGTCAAAACGCCATCCGCCTGTCTTGGACACGCGAAGAAGTGGACAGCCGCCTGTTCGACATCATGCACAACATCCACGAATCCCTGCCTGAAATACGGCAAAGTCGGCGACAAAGTGAACTACGTCAATGGTGCGAACATTGCCGGTTTCGTCAAAGTTGCCGACGCCATGTTGGCGCAAGGTTTCTAAAAGCTGCATCAACGCAAATCATAAGGCCGTCTGAAATCTTTCAGACGGCCTTTTTCTTTTAAAGCAAACCTTATACGCCCAAATAACCTTCCCTGCTGGAAAGCCATCTCGCCAAATGCGCTTCGACGATTTCAGGGTTTTGTTCAATCAACAAAGGGGCGATTTCGCGCGCTTGTTCCAAGAGGTGTAAGTCTTCTTCGAGGTTGGCGAAGCGCAGCATGGGAACACCGCTTTTGGCGCGCGCCGAGAAATTCGCCGGGACCACGGATGTTGAGGTCTTGACGGGCGATTTCAAAGCCGTCGGTGTGTTCGTAGATGACTTTCAACCGCGCTTTGGCGAGTTCGCTCAAAGGTTCGGTAAACAGGAGGACGCACACGCTTTCTGCCGCGCCGCGCCCTACCCGACCGCGTAATTGGGGCAGCTGCGCCAGCCCATGCGCTCGGCGTGTTCGATGACCATCAGGGCGGCGTTGGGCACATCTACGCCGACTTCGATGACGGTGGTGGCGACCAAGACGCTCAGACGGCCTGCGGCAAATTCCGCCATGACTTCGGCTTTTTCAGCGGCTTTCATGCGCCCGTGTACCAAGCCGATGTTGAGTTCGGGCAATGCCGCCTGAAGCTGCTCGAAGGTTTCGGTCGCGGTTTGCAGTTGCAGGGTTTCGCTCTCTTCAATCAGCGGGCAGACCCAGTATGCCTGCTGCCCTTTGCGACAAATATTAAGGACGAAGCCTTCGACTTCGGCGCGGCGGACGTTGTTGACGAGGCGGGTTTTAATCGGCGTGCGACCGGGTGGCAATTCGTCGATAACAGACACGTCCAAGTCGGCGAAGAAACTCATGGCGAGCGTGCGCGGGATGGGCGTGGCGGACATCATCAGCTGGTGGACGTCGCGCCCTTTATTTTTAAGGGCAAGGCGTTGAGCAACGCCGAAGCGGTGTTGTTCGTCCACAATCACCAAGCCGAGATTTTGAAACCTCGACGTCGTCTGAAAAACAGGGCGTGCGTGCCGACGGCGATTTTGACAGAGCTGTCAGCCAGTTTGGCTTTAGCCTCATCTTTGGCTTTTTGCGCTGGCTGCCAGAAAGCCAGACGACTTCAAGGCCTAAAGGCTCAAGCCATTGTTTGAACTTGATGAAATGCTGTTCGGCAAGGATTTCGGTCGGCGCCATTACAGCCACCTGCGCGCCGGATTCAATGGCGGTCAGCGCAGACAAAGCAGCCACAATGGTTTTGCCGCTGCCGACATCGCCTTGCAGCAGGCGGTGCATGGGATGGGTTTGCGCCATATCGCGGCAGATTTCGGAAACAACTTTTTCTTGTGCATCGGTCAGGGCAAACGGCAAAGCATGGCGCAAGGCTTGAGTCAATGTGCCGTCGCCGCCTAATGCCGTGGCCGAGCCGCTGACGCGCTTCTGTCGCGCCAGCCGCATGGAAAGCATGCTAAAAAGTTCGTCGAATTTGAGTGTTGAGCGCAGGAACGTGCCGTCTGAAAGTTGATGAATGGTAAAAGCTTGGCGGCGGCGAATGCAAAAGGCGCAGGCTTTTCGGCAAGGTGCGGCACTTCCAGACGGCCCAATAGAGCATCAGGCAAGGTGTCGTGCAACGGCATGTAACGTCCAAGGCCGTCTGAATAATACGCGCGCAAAGTAGGCTGGTTCAAACCGTTTACGGTCGGATAAACTCGACGGAGGCTTTCTGCCAAACCGCTGTTTTCGGCATCGTGATTTTAGTGAATCATCTCGTCGCCGTGAAACCCATGTTTGATTTTCGCCCACGGCGCGGATGCGTTTGCCGACCGCCATCTGCTTTCTGCTGCTGGCGTGAAAAAGTGATGAAGCGCAGAAAAGCGACACTGCCGGAAACCGTCGGCGACGGACAATCAGCCGCTCGCGCGGCTTAAATGTCACTTCCTGACGAATGACTTCACCCTCAACCCTGACGGCACAATCGATCGGCGCATCCTCAATCGGCATGATGTGCGTCTCGTCCTCGTACGCAACGGCAGGTGCAACACCAAAATCCCATGCGGTATGGAGGTTGAGTTTCTCGAGCTTGGCGGAAACATCGGTGATTTTGAGCTGTTTTAAGCCCGGGCGTCATCTCAAAAGGCAGCTGACTGAGAGTTTGCTGCATGCCTAACGAGAGCGCAAAGGCCGTCTGAACACTAATGTTTCAGACGGCCTCCGCAAGCCGAATACTTGAAAACAAATTAATATTTGAAAATACGCCGGCTATCGAATCAACTTTACTCAGCCATTGTTAGAAAACAGCTTTCAGAAGGATGTTCAATCCATACTTTAGTCAGGAATTCGGCCAGTAATGTTCCATACCAAATGATTATCCATTCACTCTAGAAATGCCATCCACTTAGTTTGACCGTCCGCGGTTCACCACTAGACGTTGAGCTGATCCTCGCGGTACGGTTGTAGTTGAAGCGCCACGTCCCGTCAGACTGTAGGTTAGTTCCTATCAGGCTGATTCTACGCTGTAGCTATGAAAATCATAGCTGAACAAAGCCATCTATGTCCGCTGTAGCCTCCTCGGCGAATATTGTAAAGGCTGGCTTGTAGCGACTTTGCGCGGATATTCCGCCGCCCAAGGTCAATTTAGTTTGGAGGCGCGGTAGCTGTACCGAGAGCGACATCATGTGTACTGGCGTGAAGTTACTGAAGTTATACGAAGCCCAGGCGGTGTCGTGTTTTCTCCAACCGCTCCGGCATTAACTCTCTGCAAGCATTTTTATACTTACTTTTGTTATAAGGTGTAGCTAACAATGTGTCACGCCAGTTTTCCGGACACCGCCACACCCGTGCTGCGCCACTCACCTTTAACCTTACCCACCAGGTTTAGCGATGTGTCGAATGAACCTCCACGTGACGACTAGTATCAGGAACAAATCCGGAAATCGACAACGGTACGGTCTGTTGTAAGACAAACAAGGCAAAGCGAAGCATTCAGACGGCCTTTGCAAGAATCTGACCTCTTCAACCTTATTTTCCAGAAGTTAGTACCGATGAGTGGTGGAAGAACGGACGTGCTGGTTACATCAACAACGTTATCCTGTTGTTTAAAAATCTGGGCATAGCTGGCATACAAGCTTTGTTGCGGCGTCAGGTCGCAGGTAACGCCTCGCATATGGCGTGAACCCATGGCTTTTGCGTATTTTGAGGTGTAGTGTTCTTTGTCGATTTTGTTACTATCAGTTTGAAATGCCGTAGCAGGCTGGGCAGCAGCGTACAGGCTATTTTCTTTTGGCTTGTGTGGTTTCATAGCGCGCATAGTGCATACCACTCCGGGCAGGATGCAGACGGTTGCTAGCACCAGCGTGCACTGAAAGTCAAAAGAATGTGTTTTATTCGTGTAAAGCAGATATTTTCGAATAATTGTATAACGCCGGAACATGATCATCTGCAACCTGAACAGTTTTCTCACACAGCGGTCTGTTTTCAGATATTGGCTTTCGCCCATTTCAAATTACCTTCTCTCATCCCTGCCTCTATTTGTTTCCACTTTGGCATCCAATTCGTAAACAGGATCTTTTGCACCATTACGCGCTCACCTGTACTGCTGACTATCCAGACAGGCTCACCCTCCGCATCCAAACCGGGGAGCATATTTGCAACATGCGCGCTCACTGCAGTATCCGGCACACAGATCTTGTTATTACCTTTTTCGTTATAAATATGCCAATCTGGTTCGACAACGCCTTTTTCTTAAAGGATTGCGCTCCGGTCCATCGATGAATGCCAACCGCCTGCACCCGCGTGCAACCCGAGGACGGACAAAACAACGGTTTTGACATATTTCCTGCTAGGCAGAACGGATTTTTCATTGGCGTACGCACAACCGACAAAGAAATCATGTTCACGTCCAAGCAGGCGGTGAAGTCACTCCGTCAGATTCAACTTAAAGCCCCATTGCGGTCATCATGTTTGGTACAGTGCAACGCACAGCCGTAACGGCGGTTGCACGTGTGGCGAAGATTGTATGCTGAGTCGTATAGACGGTTGGGAAACAGGCCTTCTGCATTGTTAATAATGCCTTGCTTTTCAAGCTCCTTATCAACAAACCCTTTTTTATCTACTTCTACACCCGGATCCTGCCAGTCGTTGCACAGAAAATCCAAACCAATGTCCTGCATACATTGATCAAAACCTGCCCGACGTGCTGCCGCCCTTTGGGAGCGATATTGTTCAAAAGCAGATGCATCGAAATGATGGGCAACATAATCTGCTTTTTTCTCTTCATATGTTTTAGTGACGCCATCACGATATTCTTTTAATTTTGCAACGCCTGTTTTAGGCTCGTGACAACCCTCCTTCCTTTGTTAAGAAACCTGCCTCAGATGCTGAAATACCCGCCGCGTGTTCGTTTTCAGAAAATTGTCCAACTTTGGCATCTGAATCATTACGCGTATAAGAAATTTCAGCATTGAGTTGCCATCCATTGTCAAAACATGTTTGAAACCGGAAAAAATATTGTATTTATCAGCATTCAGGCGTGACCATGAGGTTTCACCCAAATAAGTATTACGTGGCAATTTCAAAGGATTGTTACAGGCAGGACTGGAGCTGAAGGCCGCAGTTTTTTGATCCCTCCAAGGTAAAATCACGCCGGCAAAATCGGGAATGTCTTTATTTTTCTGATAAGTACCACCCTTGTCAGCATTCTGTTATCACCAAACTGGTATCAATCAACACTATAAACCATGTCTTGTTCCATACAATCTCTTTAAAGATGGTGGTCCTTCATGAACACCAACCAGCCTACTCAAGTGCAGTAGTATGTTCATTCAAGCTCCCAGATACATCCAGCTAAACGCTTGTCTCCCCATGGTCAGTGCTGATTTCACCTGTATGCTTAAACAGAGCTGTTGGCCGCTTACGGATTAAATTAATGGTTCCACCCGGTTCAGAATTAGACTGAGTAAGACCGGTTGCACCTCTGACAACCTCAATGTGATCATAAACAGCAAGGCTCTGGTTTGGGAGACATCGATTTTTGCTGGCGCCTGACACATATTAGTGGCAATACCGTCTTCACATCTGATCAACACGTAGAAACCACGAGACAAACGAGTTTAGAGGTCTGAATCGTGAACCAACATTCCTAGTGTTTTTCATCTCTGTTAGTGCTTTGTTTATCGCTACCTGTCTTGTAAGGATCGATCGTCTGATCCTTGAAATACACTGATCTCAACCCATCCACACTGATGTCCATCTGCAAAAAACGGTTTCATTTTAATTAATAGAATCTACTTACTGGATAGTCTGATTTAAATATAACTGAAACATCGTAATGATAACTGATATCATTATATACCATTAATATATGAACTTTATTATAGATCTTCTTATGTCCTAATTATTATTCAGGTAACACGAAGAGTTGCTGTTAGCTTCCTGTTAGTGGCATTGCTTCAAAACTGATCGGAGCAAGCAGTACAGGTGGGGAAGCCCAGTGTTACGCTTTGTTGGAAAATGGCTTCGCGTAAGGGAACAACGGGATGTTTGACAAGCTAACGCCCGCAGCAGTTGTGTACGCTTCTTCAGGAATGTTTTCCAGACGGAAGATGCCGCTTTGGGAACTTCGTTCGCTGAACATAGTGCGCTCTTCGTTCAGTTCTGGCAGTCACGGTCACGGTAACGTCAACGCTGTAGAAGCCGTCTTCCAGTTTGGTGTTGCCGGTAGAAACGCGCATATCCACTTCAGGCTCGCCTTGTTCCAAGAAGATTTATGGTGCGTGAGGCACTTCCAAAGACAAGTCTTACACAGACGCTCAATGCTGAATACGGTTGCAATTTCGCTCATTTTATTTTCCTGTTAAGGGTTAGATTCAGCAATTCGTCCAACTTGCCTTCCTGCGTAAGCGGCGGTACAAATCGGTAAAGCCACCGTGATGGCTGTGCCGATAAAATCTGCGGGTCGCTGCGCTGGCCGAAAGCTGCATTTCGGCAAAACTTCCGGATTGCCGTCACGGATTTCGTTGATTTCTTTCACACCCACCGCCTGCAACAGCCTTTTCGCCATGGTGCAGTACGGGCAATATGGACCGGTATAAACAGTAACGGTTTGCATGATTTCTTCCAAAATACCAATGTTCATGACTATATGGGCATAGGTGTTATTTTACAAGTGTTCCGCCGTAATGGTTGTAAAAACATTCTGACGGCCTTTGACCATAAACATTTGTGCAGATGCGGAAAACCATAATAGCATGATAAGTTGGCAGAATAATTTTGCCATTTGTTTTTGGAGAAGAACACATCGCAAAGCCATTCAAAATCAGGTATCCCCATGCCAGGAATTCCCATCCCAAGGACGCGTAGCGTCCGTCCGAAACGTCCCGTCAACATTACGTCGCAAGAAACGCGTGTGGCCGTTTTGGAAGAGAACAATATCTGCGAGCTGCACATCGAGCGCAACAGCGGCCATAGCTTGGTCGGCAATATTTATTTGGGCGTCGTTAAACGCGTCCTTCCCGGCATGCAAAGCGCGTTCATCGATGAGTCGGTTTGGAACGCGCCGCGTTTCGCAGCACATCGTCGACGTCTCGAACAACGCCGCAACCCGGACGAAAACCCAACGCAACGAACACATGCCTTTGAAGGCCAGTCTGCTTGACCAGGTCATTAAACACCCCATCAACACCAAAGGCGCGCGCCCGTCCACCCAAATCTTCATTGGCCGGCTGCTCGTCCATCTTCCGCAGAAGACCACAATCGGCATTTCCCCAACGCATCGAGTGATGATGTCGGACGCGCAGTTTGAGGAGCGCCTCACCACCCGCTGCCCGAAAACGCCTGCCACGGCTGGCTATCATCCGCAGGCCCTCAACGCCGAAAAACGCTCTGATGACCAACTGGCGCGCTAATCAGACATCAACTATCTCGACCAGCGGAACACATTCAAAACAGGCGAAAACCAACCGCCCGAAACCGTCTCCTATCAAGATCGGTTATTGAGCCTGCGTGTTTTGCGCGATACAGTCTTCAGCCTCGCCACGCACAAAAACCTTGGTCGATCCGACTGAAAACCACCGCCGCACGACCCAGTTTGCCGGAACAATACGTTCGCTGGCGCATTGGGCAGAATCGAGCGCACCAAAGGCGAACGCCCCCTCATTTGGAAAACCCACAACATCGAGCAGGAAATCGCCCGCGCCTGCAACGCGCAAGGTCATAACTCGTCCGGCAGCTACCTCATCATCGAGTCCACCAGCTCGCGACCACCATCGATGTCAACACCGGCGGCTTTGTCGGCGCGCGCAATTTTGATGAAACCATCTTCCGCACCAACCTCGAAGCCTGCCACAATTATCGCTCGGCGAACTTCGCCTGCGTAATCTCGGCGGCATCATCATCATCGATCATCGATATGGCGCAGGAGTCCACCGCGAAGCTGTCCTGCAAGAGCGTTAAAGCCCTCAGTTTTCGACCGCACCCGCGCACCTCAACGGCTTTACCAGTCTGGGCCTTTTTTGAACTGACCTGCAAACGCTCGTGCGAAAACCTGTCAAATCCTCTGCGAACCCCGTTCTTCCCGCTACAATAATGTCTGAAAACGCCGCAAACTGTGTAAGCGAAATCAACGAAACGTCCGCGAAGTCGCGATGATGTCCAAGTTTTCCTATTTGCCGCTCCGAATGTCATCGACTTGTTCCTTAGACGAAGAATCACAATCGCTGGCGATGTTGATGATTCTTTATCGGCAAGTCGATTTCGCTGGCAGTCGAAACCGCTCACACGCAGGAACAATACGATATTGTGTTGTTGTAATAAAAGGCCGTCTGAAAACTTTTCAGACGGCCTTCTTTTTCTGAGCAAATAAAGATTACGGCTCACTCATTTTACCGTTGATTTTGACGCAGTCGCCTGGTGGTGGTTTTGCCGCCATCGTTATAGCTGATTTGCGCAGGGATATTGTCGATATCGAGCTAAAAGAGTAAGTAACGGTATCGTCGCCACGGCGGACGCGATATTTGCTCACAGGCGTTGTGCCGCCGTTCAGTTTATAGGGCTTTCGTCGATTTTGTCTGCCGTCGATTGTGTACAGTTTACCGTTGGTAATTTTTCAAACCCGACGGCAGGCGCACATCATTAGCGCGTTGCCATGCCAAAGTGAACAAGTCCATGGTCGGGCCGGATTTTTCGGAGCAAATCACCTGTTTTGCCGTAAGTGATGTTGCCGCCGGAGACTTGGCCCTGGCATACAATTTACCGCCGCGTACATCTTTGTGTAAGACGGATTCGTCGCCGTTGATGCTGCCGCCTGATTCAAAGCGGATATTGTAAAGCGGTACTTTGATGGTAGAGACGATTTTGTATTGGTTGCCGCTGCGTGAAAGGTCACGGTCGCAGTGAATACCGTAGCTGCCTGAGTATTGTAAAACGGCAGATTGCGGCAGTTCAGCGGCTTGTGCACCGATGGAGGCAGTGAGCAGGGAAAGTGTCAATAAGGTTGTTTTAATCGATTCATGATGTTTTCCTTGTGTGTATCGTGTTTTAATTAAGCCAACAGGCTTTGACCGGCGGCATTGCGTTGTGCATTCAAAACGCGGTTGCCTTCGATTTTCAGACGGCCTGCAACAAAGTCGGCAACGGCTTGCGGGAAAAGCTGAAACCAACCGTCAGCACGCGCGGCAACATCGTCAGCAGTATCACCGTCCAAAATAGGAACAATGCCTTCAGAAATAATCGCCGCAATCCAGCTCATGTCACGAAATGGATGTGCAGTCTGTACCGGCAACCTGCTTTCCAATGCCTCATGGGTATGCAAACCGGTGAGGAAGGTGATGACGGATGGATATTGATCAGGTGTTTTCATAATGGGCGCAGAATTCCGGGGTTAAAATGCGCATAAAGCCCGCCAATACAACCAAATCTGGCTGATAGGCATCGATTTTTTCCATCATGGCCTGATCAAATGCCAGACGCGAGTCGAAGTTTTTATGGTTCTTAAGTTGGTGGCAATACCGCGCTCTGCCGCCCATGCCAATCCGGCAGCGGTCCCTGCGTTCGTCATCACTGCCGTACGTTGGCATCGAATATCGGTTATTCTCCAATCGCTCGCATATTGCCGCTGCGTCCGAAACAAGGGATGACGATATTTTTCATCACAACCTTGTTTGTTTAGACAAAGGCCGTCTGAAACGAATTTTTCAGACGGCCTTTATCCGTTATGTTTGGCGGCGTGTTGATTCGGATTATTGAACTTTTTGTACGTCAACTTCTGTACTGGTTGTTGCGCAGCATCAGGTGCGCCGACTTTAACCAGTTTCACGTCGAATAGCAAAGTAGCGTAGCCGTTGATGGCCGTCGGCGCCCACTTCGCGGTGTCAATTTAGCAGGGATGTAGAATGTTGCTTCGCCGCCTTCTTTCAAGAGTTGGATACCCTGGTCCAACCTGGAATCGCTGGCTTACAGGGAGTTTACTGGGCCGTTGGCTTTACTGCTGTCGAATACGGTAACTATCAATCAGACGGCCTTCATATTCAACTGTAACCATATCGTCTTTTGTCGGT